>WNFL01054577.1_pt2 | contig 19224 bp, 13 predicted proteins | sample 5400361 | NCBI WGS metagenome assembly WNFL01 (sample SAMN13153351, study PRJNA577476) | soil metagenome | isolation source: 40 cm soil on Douglas fir-dominated hillslope | place: USA:California | collected 2013-09-17
GAGGCGGGCCGAAAGCGCCGACGAGCCCACCAGATCGCAAAACATGACCGTAAGTTGACGCCGCTCGGCGCCGTCCCGCGGCAAGGGTTTGGCCCCCGTTTGGGGTGTTGGGAAAGCGTCCCCCCTAAGTTCTGCGATCGCGCGCAGTATCTTGCGCCGGTGCCCAAGCAGGACGCCGAGGTCCTTGAGGTCCTGCTCCGTAAGATCGCGGACGACCGAGAGGTCAATGGCGTTCTCGCCGAAGCGCTGGGCGTACTCTCCCAAGCCGATCGATGCTAGCCACTCTGCAATACCGGTCATGGCAAACCTATGGCTCACGATGAGAATAGCACGTTAAAAACGTATGCGAAGCAACATCAGTCGACGCGCCGATCGCCGGAGTTCCCGCCCACGCAAGGCAGTGGTCGGAGCATCGTTGTGACTGGCTGACATGGCCCCGACGGCGACCGACCTGAAAAAATCGGTGCGGTCCAATTGGGAGGGCACCTACCGGCGACTTTCCATGGTGCTGCGCTCAATATGGCCAGCATGAGTGCCAGTGAAGATCTCTTGGCCTGCCTTTTTCAAATGCTGGGCGCGCCCGCGGAAACGGTTGAGTGCCAGCGGTATTCCCGCCCGCATAACGTCTCAACGTCGTCAACGGTGGCGCAGCGACCTCGAATTCCGAAGTCCGAAGTTGGCACTTTTCGGACTTCGCGTGAGGTCCGACTTGAGTCCGTAATGCGTACCAAAACGAACATTCGACAGCGCTATTGATTTATGAGCTCGCGCCTTAGTGAAAATCCCGCGAGGGCGGCAGGATCCGCACGTTGCGCGGATGACGGATTTTCTGGGCTGGATTTTCCGGGTGCTGACGCCGGTCGTCATGCAGCGGTTCGATCAGCGCGGGACCCGCCGGCACCGCCGGTTTTCGGCGGAGCGCGTCATTGGCGAGACCAACCAGATCATGCGAGCGATCGAACAATCGCTGGGCGACCAGATGCGTCACTTGTTCCGGACTGCTCTGGATATAGCCCTCGACCAGAATGAGCCGCGCGCCCATCACCTCCTTGCGGAAACGCTCCATCACCTTCGGCCACACCACGATATTGGCGATGCCGGTTTCATCCTCCAGCGTCATGAACACGACGCCCTTGGCGCTGCCCGGACGCTGCCGCACCAGCACCACGCCGGCGCAACGCACACGCTTTTTGTCATTGGCATGACAGACGCCTTCGCAGGCGATGACACGCTCCTTCGTAAACATCGGCCGCAGAAATTCCATCGGATGGCCCTTCAGCGACAGCCGGATGGTCTGATAGTCGGCGACCACCTGCTCCGGCAGCGGCATCAAGGGCAATGGCTGCGCCTTCTCGTCGGGCTGCTCGCGCGCGACAGCGATTTCGAACAGCGGCAGCGGCACGTCATCCGGCAACCGCCGCACCGCCCAAAGGGCTGCGCGGCGATCAAGCCCGATCGAACGAAACGCGTCCGCATCCGCCAACAAAATCAGCGCGCGCTTGGGCAAGCCCGTGTCGCGGGCAAAATCTTCCAGCGAGGTAAAGGGACGGCGGGTGCGCGCGGCGACGATCCGCTCGGCCCAGTCTTCGGCCTTCTCTCCACCGTCATTCCGGTGCACGCCAACGTGTCCGCGCAAAGCGCGGCCCGATTACAGGCTCCGCGTGAACCCGGAATCTCGAGATTCCGGGTTCGTCGCTGCCGCGACGCCCCGGAATAACAGCAAGTTTCGCTTCAACCGTTCTTCGTCCGGATCTGCCCATTTGAACCCGTCGATCTGCCTGAAGCCGAGCCGCACCGCACAATAATCTCCGCTTCTCTCCTCCAGCGTGTTTTGCGCGTGACTGGACGAGACATCGATCTCGCGCACCTCGACGCCGTTCTTGCGGGCATCGCCGACGATCTGCGCCGGCGCGTAAAAGCCCATCGGCTGCGAATTCAGTAACCCGCAGCAAAACGCATCGGGATGGAAACGCTTCAGCCATGACGAGACATAGACGAGCTGCGCGAAGCTCGCGGCATGGCTTTCCGGAAAACCGTAGCTGCCGAATCCCTTGATCTGATTGAAACAGTTGTTCGCGAATTCGGAATCGTAGCCCCGCCGAATCATGTTGCCTACCATCTTGGATTCGAATTTTCCGATGGTTCCGAGATTGCGGAACGTTGCCATGGCGCGGCGCAACCCATTGGCCTCCTCGGAAGTAAATTCCGCGGCTTCGATGGCGATCCGCATCGCCTGCTCCTGGAATAGGGGTACGCCGAGGGTCTTGTGCAGGACGTTACGCAGCTCATCCTTATTGCCGCCCTTGGGGTAAGGATATTCAATTTTCTCAGGATCCATTTTGCGGCGCTTCAAATAGGGATGAACCATATCGCCTTGAATAGGTCCGGGCCGGACAATGGCAACTTCAATGACAAGATCATAAAACGTGCGCGGCTTCAGACGCGGCAGCATGTTCATCTGCGCGCGGCTCTCGACCTGGAATACGCCGAGGGATTCTCCTCTCTGCAGCATCTGATAAACTTCGTCGTCATCCTCTGATTTGATATCGGCCAGCTCATAACGCTTGCCTTTATGATCCGCGATAAGATCAAAACATTTGCGGATGCAGGTCAGCATGCCCAGCGCCAGCACATCGACCTTCATCATGTTCAAGGCGTCGACGTCATCCTTGTCCCACTCGATGAAGGTGCGGTCGTCCATCGCCGCATTGCCGATCGGCACATAGCTATCGAGCCGATCCTGCGTCAGCACATAGCCGCCGACATGCTGCGACAGATGCCGCGGGAATTCGACCAGTTCGGTGGCGAGCTCGACGGCGAGTTCGACCATGGCGTTTTGCGGATCGAGCCCGGCCTGCTTGACCTGCATCTCGTTGAGACCCTTGCCCCAGCTCCCCCACACCGTATCGGCCAGCGCCGCGGTGACATCTTCCGTCAGTCCCAGCGCCTTGCCGACGTCGCGGATCGCGCTGCGCGGCCGGTAATGAATGACGGTGGCAATGATCGCCGCGCGGTGACGGCCATATCGCCGGTAGACATATTGCATCACCTCCTCGCGCCGCGAATGCTCGAAATCGACGTCGATGTCGGGCGGCTCGAGACGCTCCTTGGAAATGAATCGTTCGAACAAAAGATCGACCTTGGTCGGATCGACGGAGGTGATTCCAAGCACGTAACACACGGCTGAGTTCGCCGCCGATCCCCGACCCTGGCAGAGGATGTTTTGGCTTCGCGCATAATGGACGATGTCATGCACGGTCAAAAAATAATGTGCGTATTTGAGCTCCGCGATGAGATCGAGTTCTTTTCTCAAGGTGGTGCGGAGCACATCATCAATCTTGTTGGAGAAATATTGATTGACTCCCGCCCAGGTCAGATCTTCCAGATGACGCTGCGCGGTCTTGCCCGGCGGCACCGGCTCATCGGGATATTGATATTTGAGCTGATCAAGCGAAAAATCGATGCGGCCGGCAAACCGCATGGTTTCCGCGATCGCCTCCGGGAGGTCGCGAAACAACCGCGCCATTTCTTGAGCGGGCTTGAGGTAGCGTTCCGCATTGGCTTCAAGACGCTTGCCGATGGCGTCGATGGTGGTCTTTTCGCGAATGCAGGTCAGAACATCCTGCAGGGGACGGCGCGCGGGATGGTGATACAGCACCTCGTTGGTCGCCAGCAGCGGCACGCCGGCCGCCGTGGCGATGCGATGCAGCCGCATCAGGCGGCGCCTGTCGTCGCCGCGGTACAACAGGCTGGCCGCAAGCCACGTCCCATCCGCGCGGCTACATTGTAGTTGATCCAGAATATGAAATGCTTTTGCTGCCTCGAAACGATGCGGCAGCATCACGGCCAGAAGCTGGCCTTCGGCGAATTCCAGGAGGTTTTCGAGCTTCAGATGGCATTCGCCCTTCTCGGTATCATCGCCTCGCTTGCCACGGGTCAGCAACTGGCATAGCCGGCCATAAGCGGCGCGGTCGCGCGGATAGACCAGAATGTCCGGCGTGCCGTCCATGAAGACGAGGCGCGAACCGATCAGAAGTTTTGGCTTGTATTCCAGCTCTGAATTGTCGAGCTCCTTGTACTCGCCTCATGCACGTAATCTTGCGGATGCGAGCCGCCGCGCAGGAACGAAAAATTCGTCGTGATACCGATTTCGGCATAGGCTGGAGCGGTCATGCGAACAGCCCGTGCACGAACCAGTTGGAAGGCGCCGGCTTGCCCTCCTCGTCAATGAGTTCGCTGCCGTAAAGCCCATCCCGGTAAATCCAGAAACGCAGTCCAGCCTCATCCTCGACGCGGAAATAATCCCGGGTCAGAGCCTGACCGTTATGCCTCCACCATTCCATGGCGATGCGTTCAGGGCCCTCTACCCGCACCACCGCATGGGTCGCACGCCGCCATGTAAAGTGATGCGGAGGCCCGTCAGGAACCGTCGCAAACGGCACCTTGATGGGCTCCGGCTTTTCGAACAGGCGTAACGGCCGCAACGGCGGCTCCTCTGCCACCCGCGCTGGCCAGGCCGCCTGCACGGCGGCCGCCAGATGATGCTGCGCCGAGGCTGCCAGCACCGCGCGCTCCGGAATATGGGTGTCCTGCGGCAATCAATGCTGCCAGTTCGTCATTGTCGTGCACATTGGCATCAAGATTGCGCTGCTGCTGCACGACGATTTCCGTGCGGCTTGAGGACAGGCGAATGAGATCGAATCCAAAACCGGGATCGAGCGGATCGTTCAATGCATCGAGCCGCTCGCGAAACAGGCGGTCGATCACCTCACCCATGGTCACGGGTTGTCCGGTGTCCACCACGATCGCGCGCACCGCGCCATCGGTGCGGAAGAAGCGGGCTTCCAGCCGCCGCGCGCCCTTGCCTTGCTGGTCCATCGCCATGACAAGCATCTGCGCCAACCGGGATAACGTCGCCGATATCACGCCTTCGGTGGCGATCGGTTCGGGAAACCGCTTCTCCACGATGTAATCCGGCAGCGGCTTGCGGGGGCTGATCGGGGCGTCGCCCTGCCCGAGCGCATGTTCCAGCAGGGTCGTGAACCCAGCGCCAAACCGCGCGGTGATTTCATGACGTTCGCGGCAAGCCACATCGCCGATGGTTTTCAGTCCGGCGCGGCGCAGGCCGCGGGTGATGGCATCCTCAGCGCCGAGTGCCGACACCGGCAGCGGCCTGACCGCCTCGGCTTCCTCGCCGTCCCTGATGATGCGGCCATGGACATGACGGTTCATGGTCCGCGCACACACCGAGGTGCTGGCGATCGCGGCACTGACGGTAAAACCTTGCACGGTCAACACGTCGCACAATAGCCGCATCATCACGGCCTCGCCGCCGAACAGATGGGCGCAGCCGGTAATGTCCAGAAACAGGCCGTGCGGGGAATCCAGCGCCACCAGCGGCGTAAAGCGGTCGCACCAGTCGGCGATGTCATTCAGCGCCTTCGCATCGGCCGCTTCATCGGCATCGAACACCCTTAAATGCGGACAGATGGCGCGGGCATTGGCCAGCGGCAGACCGATCTCAAGACCGAGATGGGCCGCGGCATCATCGAGCGCGTAAATCTGCAGCGCGTTGTTTTGCTTGGTGACGACGATGCTGGGATCATCGTTTTGTTTAACTGGCGCGGCGTTGCCGCCCGCGAGCTGGCGTTTGATACGGTCGATGGGCAGGCGCGGCAGCCACAGGCTGAGGATACGCCGCTGGTTTTGCGAAAAGACACTCATCACATTTCCATTCCATGATCCACCGCCCAACAGGGCCATGACGGTTGCGGACAAGTTGCGCGTCGAACACCGGCGCGCCCCACGCGCTTGCGGGTGCTGCGGGCGGCGAATGCGCCGCGCGCACGATCCATCTTGTCTCCGCCGTGGAGGGCGATGGCTCCGCCGCCACCCGCAGCACTAAGCCTGTGACGCCCGAGGCCTGCGCGGCCAGCGTCAGCTTGCGGCTGGCGACGAGATCGAGCTGCCGCGCTTGCCCCCAGACCTCCAACACGACGACGCCCACCGCATCGCAGGCCAGCGCGTCGGCGGCCGTCTTCAACGCGGTGTCGACATCCGCCGCGCGCACGGTCACGAGGACACGCGGGTCGAGACCCAATTCGGCCAGCCCGCTCATCGACAGCGCGCCGGATTCAATTTCAGCAAAATCCTGACGGACCCACACCACGGATCGCCGTGCTGCCGCCCGCCCGATAAGACCTGCGACAAAACCCGTCGCCGCGGCGCTCTGCCGCCCCTCGGCGAACACCTCATGCATCGCGCCCATGGCGAGGCCGCCCTGCAGCGTCGCATCCGCATCGGCATGGCCGAGCGCCACCCGGTCAGGGGTGTACGCATCGCCGGGCGCCTCGATGCGCTCGATGCTGCCGCGCAAAGTCGCAAGCGTGCTCGTGCGTGCGCCGGTCATGCGCCGCTCCTCAAATATCTGGGTCACCACGGCTTCAGAAGAGAACCAGAAGCTGGCTCATTTGTTCATGATATGTTCTAATATAAAGCTAATATGGCCGAGAGAGTCAATCGGGATTGGTGCTCAACAGATTCACTAATAGAATCAATGGATTAAACGATGGACGTGCAAACGCAAGCTGGAAACCCTGTCGGAATGCCACCAAATACGCCGCATCTCTTGGATGGCCCGCGATTAGTGGAAGATTTCGCCCAGCCGCAAAGCAACTGGGTTGGGGTTTTGAGTTGTAGCCGTCATTGCGAGCGCAAGCGAAGCAATCCAGAGCCATAAAGAAAGAATGGATTGCTTCGCTTCGCTCGCAATGACGAAAGGGGCCCGATGCATTTCATTACGCTCGACAGCGAGACCGATTTCGAAGGTTGGCGTAAGGCAGCGCGGACGCTGGCCGTGAATAATGTGCCGCCATTCAACGTGACGTGGACGGTGCAAAGCAACGCGCCCGAACTGTTCGAACCGTCTTTCGCGCCGCCGCTTGAAGCCCACGGCACCTTCAACGTATCAGCCAAATTCGTCGAGCTGGCGCAGTCCGCCATTCTGCACCGCGACCCCGAGCGGTTTGCGATTCTGTACCGTCTGCTGTGGCGGCTGCGGAGCCACCACGAGCTGCTTTCAGTTGCCACCGATCCCGATGTCGCGCTGGTTGCAGCGATGGCAAAAGCCGTGCATCGCGACCAGCACAGGATGAAAGCTTTCGTCCGCTTTCGCGAAATCGGACGCGAGCAGAAATCGCACTTCATCGCCTGGTTCGAACCGGAACATCACATCGTCGAATCTACCTCACCGTTCTTCGCCCGGCGCTTCGCCGACATGCCATGGTCGATCCTGACGCCGGATATCTGCGCGCATTGGGACGGCCATGCCGTCTCATTCACGCCTGGTGTCAGCAAGGCGGAGGCGCCGTCGGAGGACCGGCTGGAGGAGACCTGGCTGCGCTACTACGCCAGCATCTTCAATCCGACCCGACCCATGCAGGCCGAGGTGCCGAAGAAATATTGGCGGAACCTGCCCAACGCTTCGATGATTAAGCCTCTGATCGCCAATGCCGCAACCGAACCGCACACATCGCAGCAACGGCCGGAAGCGCCCATGAAACGCAAACCTGCAGCATCCGCCGACGCATTCGAGGTCTTGGATATCGAAGCCCTGCGCGAGGAGGCCGCCGCTTGCCGCGCCTGTCATCTCTGGAAAGATGCGACCCAGACGGTGTTCGGCGAAGGCCCGCAGAATGCGCAAGTGATGATGGTCGGCGAACAGCCCGGCGACAAGGAGGATCTCGCCGGCAAACCGTTCGTGGGACCGGCGGGACAAATGCTCGACCGCGCGCTTGAAGAGGCCGGCATCGATCGCAAGAAGGTCTACATCACCAATGCGGTCAAGCATTTCAAGTTCGTTGCCCGCGGAAAAATCCGCCTGCACCAGAAGCCGAATACGCCAGAGATCAAGGCGTGCCGGCAATGGTACGAACGCGAATTGGCGTCCATCAAGCCTGATCTGGTGGTGGCGATGGGCGCTACTGCCGCGCAAAGCGTGTTTGGAAAGATCACGCCGATCAACAAGAACCGCGGCCGCCTGATCGATCTCGATGAAGGTATCAAGGCGCTGGTGACGGTGCATCCGTCCTATCTGTTGCGGCTGCCCGATGCGGATGCCAAGGCACGCGAATACGAGCGTTTTGTCGATGATCTCAGGATTGCGGCGGAGCTGTTGAAAAAATTGTCGCGGGCGGCTTAAACGGCGTGCCCCGGATGCTGCGCAGCACATTCGGGTCCGCGCTCCGCGCGGCCCCGGGTGTGATGCGCTGCCGATCCGGGGCCTATGCGTTTCTCATGGGTCCCGACTCTGCGGTGCACCGCCGAAGAAGCGCTGCACCGCGTCCGGGACACGACAGAAAATCAAGCCGCAGCGGCAAGATTGACAGCGGCTTCCGCAAGCGTCGTCAGGGTTTCGTCGGTCTTCTTTTCTTCCTGCAGGGTCTGATCCAGCAGCTTCACCGCGTCTTTCATGCCGAGCTGCTGCGCCCATTGCTTCAGCGTACCGTAGCGGGAGATTTCGTAGTGTTCGACGGCTTGGGCCGCGGCAAGCATGCCGGCATCGAGCGCCTCGCTGCCCTTGTATTCGTCCATGATCTCCTTGCCCTCCTCAAGGATGCCCTGGATCGCATCGCAGGTCTTGCCGCGCGCCGGCTTGTCGAGCAATTCGAAGATCTGTTCGAGGCGCTCCACCTGACCTTCGGTCTCGCCGTGATGCTTCTCGAACGCGCCGCGCAGCTCATCGGAGCTGGCCGCCTTCGCCATCTTCGGCAGCGCCTTCAAAATCTGCTTTTCGGCGTAATAAATGTCTTTCAGCGTATCGAGGAAGAGGTCGTTGAGGTGTTTGTCTTTATCCTTTGCGGCCATGGCTGCACTCCCTTGGTGAGACGTAAACAAGATGCGGGATGTCCCCGCCTCTCCAACGTCACCTCATGGGCAATGTTCCAGTCATTTCAAAAGGAAGCCGGAGGCCGAGCCGATTTGACTTCGGCCGCATCCTAAAGTCCGTCGGTCAGCCGACTTTGGATATCTCCGCCTGTGTCATCTAACCTTCAAGTCCCTCGGTCAAAGATTAAGCCTCACCCGCGTCTAGGAGGGCGTCAGCATGACCGATTTTGCACTCAATCAGACGATGGATCAGGGAGGGCCGGTCCAGCCGGCCGCCAGGCCCAATCTCGACAAGGGCTTCAATCCCCTGACCATGATCGTATTCTTCGGCATTCTCGCCGCCGGGCTGTTGTTCGTGGCCTACAGCATCTACGTCGACGTCGATGCGACCGGCACGAAGGTCACGACCTATCTGCCCTACCTCCTGCTGATGGTCGCGCTGCTGATCGCGCTCGGATTTGAATTCGTCAACGGGTTCCACGATACCGCCAACGCGGTTGCGACCGTGATCTACACCCATTCGCTTCCGGCCGAGTTCGCCGTGATGTGGTCGGGGTTCTTCAACTTCCTCGGCGTGCTGCTCTCCAGTGGCGCGGTCGCCTTCGGCATCGTCTCGCTGCTGCCGGTCGAACTGATCCTTCAGGTCGGAAGCGGCGCCGGCTTCGCGATGGTGTTCGCGCTCTTGATCGCGGCGATCATCTGGAACCTCGGAACCTGGTATTTCGGCCTGCCGGCCTCCAGTTCCCACACCCTGATCGGTTCCATCATCGGCGTCGGCGTCGCCAACGCGCTGATGCGCGGCCGCGACGGCACATCCGGGGTCGACTGGAGCAAGGCCACCGAAATCGGTTATGCGCTGCTGCTGTCGCCGCTGGTGGGCTTTATCTGCGCTGCGGTGCTGCTGCTGCTGTTGAAAATGATCATTCGCAATCCGGCGCTCTATGCCGCACCCGAAGGCAACAAGGCGCCGCCGCTGTGGATCCGCGGTCTCCTGATCCTGACCTGTACCGGCGTCAGCTTTGCGCATGGTTCGAACGATGGGCAGAAGGGCATGGGCCTGATCATGCTGATCCTGATCGGCACCGTGCCGACGGCTTATGCGTTGAACCGCGCCCTGCCGGAATCGCAGGTGACGCAGTTCCAGAAGACATCGGCCGCAGCCTCCTCCGTGATCGCCGCCAAGGGCGCCGGTCACAGCATCATTGGCGATCCCCGCCCGGCGGTGACCCAATATGTCGCCCAGCATACGATCAGCGAAGGCACCTATCCTTCGCTCTCGGTTCTGGTGAAGGACGTCGGCGACCAGGTGGAGAAATACGGCTCGTTCAACAAGGTTCCGGCCGAAGCGGTCGGCAACACCCGTAATGACATGTACCTGACGTCAGAAGCGATCCGCTTCCTGATGAAAGACAAGGAAAACGACCTGAACAAGGAAGAGGTCGGCATCCTGAACGCCTATAAGGGCTCCCTCGACACCGCCACCAAGTTCATCCCGATCTGGGTCAAGGTCGCCGTGGCGCTCGCGCTCGGCCTCGGCACCATGATCGGATGGAAGCGCATCGTCGTGACCGTCGGAGAAAAGATCGGCAAGACGCATCTCACTTACGCGCAAGGTGCCTCCGCCGAACTGGTCGCCGCCGCTACCATCGGTGCCGCCGACATGTTCGGCTTGCCGGTCTCGACCACGCACGTGCTGTCGTCCGGCGTCGCCGGTGCGATGGCTGCCAATGGATCGGGGCTACAGGTGGCCACGATCCGCAACATGGTGATGGCGTGGGTGCTGACGCTGCCGGCCGCGATCTTGCTGTCCGGCGGATTGTACGTGCTGTTCTCGCATTTGTTCTGAAGTGATTGGGGCCGCGGCGACGAGCGGCGGCATGGGACCAGAAGGCCGGAGATGGACTCCGGCCTTCTGCTTTTCACGAGATCGGGCCCTGCGCTCGGGTTCGTCCCGGCACGCCTGAGTTCGTGAGCAGAAGATCTTGCGCCGAAACCTGATTGGCAAGTTCAACCGCGATTGGTCCGTCACACCACTGACACCTGCATTTGAACATAACGGCGAACCTTTGCGATATCCCGAAGCCGGAGCCCTTGGATGACCGAAAGACCCCTCAATGGCGATCAACCGATCCACGACCGCATTCGCGCGGAGATGCTGGACAGCTTCGACGAGGAACTCGAGCTCGAGATCGACGACGATCGCCTCGACGCACTGACCAGCGAGTTCTCCGGCCACACCGCCAGAGAAACCGTCGACCGGCGAGTCTATTTCAAGGAGCTTTTCCGCCTGCAGGGCGAACTGGTGAAACTGCAGAGCTGGGTGCAGCACCACAAGCTCAAGGTGGTGGTGATTTTCGAAGGCCGCGATTCCGCCGGCAAGGGCGGCGTCATCAAGCGCATCACCCAGCGGCTCAACCCGCGGGTCTGCCGCGTCGCCGCGTTGCCGGCGCCGAGCGAGCGCGAGCGAACCCAGTGGTATTTCCAGCGCTACGTGTCGCATTTGCCGGCCGGCGGCGAAATCGTGCTGTTCGACCGGAGTTGGTACAACCGCGCCGGCGTCGAGCGGGTGATGGGATTCTGCACCGAGGCCGACGTGGAGGAGTTTTTCCGCTCGGTGCCTGAATTCGAGCGCATGCTGGTGCGCTCCGGCATCGTGCTGATCAAATACTGGTTCTCGATCACCGACGAGGAGCAGCATCTGCGCTTCACCATGCGGATCCACGATCCGCTGAAGCAATGGAAGCTCAGCCCGATGGACGTCGAGGCACGAAGCCGCTGGGAGCAATACACCAAGGCCAAGGAAGCGATGCTGGAACGCACCCACATCGCGGAAGCTCCGTGGCACGTGGTCCAGGCCGTCGACAAGAAGAAGGCGCGGCTGAACTGCATCGCGCACCTGCTCGAGCAGATCCCGTACAGTGAGATCACGCACGATCCAGTGCTATTACCCCCGCGAGTCCACAATCCGGACTATCATCGTGGGCCGATCCCGCCCGAAATGTACGTACCGGCGCGCTATTGAACCGTGAACAGCGGCGGGCGACCGCGTCCGACCAGGACGCGGCCTGCTTCTTCGGATGTCTTTTTCTGTTCATTTCGATGCGGTATGCAGCAATCCGAGCTGATGTCAGGTGATCACGTGGAGGTTTGAAAATGAGCGGTGAGCATCCGGAGCTCGACGACCTGCAGACCGCATACAGGGCTGCAGTTGAAGCTTGGATTTCCTCGATTCGCAAAGAGGAAGCGCTCGCTTCCGCAAATCATTCTTTGATCGAAATCGACAAGTGGGAAGAGGCGCACCTCGACGAGGACGAGATGCGCAACGCTGTCAAGGCCGCCAAGGCGAAATACGAGGAAGCGTTGCGCGCCAAATTCTTCGGCTTCTAGGATCAGTAGTCGCGCTCGCGATGAACATCGTGAACGACGATGCCCATGCCCTCTTCCGGCAATGCCAGCCAATCGCGACGTTTCAGGGTCCGGCGCGTATCTTCCAATCCGCTCTGCCAATGCTCGCGCATCGATGTTGCCGAGAACTCGTGATCCTTGGAGTCACCCTCATAGGTCTTCTGCTGGTAGATCATCTGCAGGATGGTGATTTCCGGCAGATCGGCGAGACTGTCGCGCATCGTGCGCTCGTGGTCATTCAACTGATCTTCGGGAATTTTCAGCAGCGCCTTGTAGTAATCCGCCTTCAGATTGTTCATGCGCTTGTAGACATCGGTGTTGTGGCGGGTACGTGAGGAATAGACAATGTCCTTGTGCCTGGCCAGAACTTCCTGGATATCGCGGGGAAGCACACCACGCGCGCTGAACAGATCGACCTGGAATACCAGCGAGTTCATCTTGTCTTCCTGATCCAGCAAGTGCTGCAATGGCGTGTTGGAGACGATCCCTCCGTCCCAGAAATGATCGGTGCCGATCTTCACCATTGGAAGTGCAGGCGGCAGCGCACCGCTGGCCATGACGTGTTCGGGCCCGATCACTTCCTTTTTGTTGTCGAAATACAGGAAGTTGCCGCTCCGCACATTGACGGCACCTACCGCGAAGTGGATCTTGCGCGAATTGATCAGGTCGAAATCGACCAGCTCCAGCAACGTCTCGCGCAAAGGTCCCGTATTATAATAGCTGGTCGCTGTTTTCGCGCCCGCCGGGCTGAGCCACGGACTGATGTCGTGCGGTTTGAAGAAGCCCGGCTGGCCCAGCGTCGTGGTCATGAAAGAGCTCGCAAGATTGCGAGCCTTCCTGTAGATGTCGCCATCCGGCGTGTAATGCCACACCTTGCGCGCCGTGATGCGGTCCCAGAAGATCTGAAGTTTTTCGAGACGATGCTCGGGAGGATTGCCGGCGATGATCGCCGAGTTAATCGCACCGATCGACACGCCGCAGACCCAGTCCGGCTCCATGCCCTCCTCGTGCAGCGCCTGATAGACGCCCGCCTGATAAGCGCCGAGCGCGCCGCCGCCTTGCAGCACGAGCGCGACGCGATTGCAGCGGTCGGGCCTCCAGGCACGTGTAGTAGCAACGTCCTGATCTGGCGTTCGCGCATCCATGATTGTTGCTCTCGAATTTTGCAGTTGAAGTTCGATATTCAGAATTCAGAAAAGCGGTGACGCTGATGTGACAATCGCGTTTCCATCGGCGAACCCCGGGGGCCGCACGAGGCGAACTAGACACGTCCTTCGCAGGCGAGGACCAGACACCTTCATATCTCTGTCAAAGACTGACGTTAGCAATTGTGCGTCGCGTTGAAAATTAGATCGGTACTCATTATCCGCCGGCTTTTACGGCTTCGCCTGCACAGCATTGCTCTAACGATCGGCTCGATCATGTTGTCTGGAAAGTCCGCCATCGTCACCAGTTCGACTCACTGAAGACAGGTCACCCGATGCGCAAGGCAGACATTCTCAGGCTTCCGTCGATGCCGTTGGCGGGCCCGAGCTATCCGGCGGGACCATACCGCTTCGTCAATCGCGAATTCCTGGTCATCAGCTATGAGACCGATCCGGACTTGATCCGTGCTGGCTTGCCCGAACCGTTGGAGCCGGTCGATCAGCCGATCGTGCATTATGAGTGGATCAAAATGCCGGACAGTTCTGGCTTCGGGAGCTATACCGAGTCGGGTTTGGTGATCCCGGCGCGCTTGAATGGCGAAGACGTCAATTTCGTTTCGCAGATGTATCTCGACGACGATCCGCCGATCGCCGCGGGCCGCGAAATCTGGGGCTTCCCGAAAAAATACGCGCATCCGAAACTTGAGGTCGTGAAGGACACGCTGACGGGCACGCTGGAATATGCCAGCCAGCTCGTCGCCATGGGAACCATGGGTTACAAGCACGAAGCAATGGCCGGCGACGGTGAATTGACGCGCGCCACACTTTCGAAGACCCAGATCAATCTGAAACTGATTCCGGGTGTCGATGGCCGCGCGGAGGTCTGCCAACTCGTTGCGATCAATCTGACCGACATCGTTGTTAAAGGCTCCTGGATCGGTCCCGGCCGGCTCCATTTGGTGCCGCATGTCAATGCGCCGGTGGCCGATTTTCCGGTGCGGCGCGTCATCGGCGCGCACCACTTTCTGGCCGACCTGACTTTGCCCTATGGCCGCGTGGTCTACGACTACAACAAAGAGAACGATGAACTCGCAGAAGCCGCGGAATAACGGCGGGCGACACATTACTGTAACGGAAATGTCATTCTATGAGGCCGTCCGCCTTATCGAGTGACTGGCGCGGTTGCGTGCCTGTCAGCAATTCGACGTTCTTTTTGTGGTGTATCTCCGTGATTTCCAGGGTTGGGCGAATTCGTGGGGTGTCCGATGCAGGCTGAAGCGTCAGTTGCCCACATTGTCGCCGCCGGCGATGCAATGAGTTCGTCTGGGGCTATTCCAGGTCTGGTCTGGGCATTTCGCATCCACTCGGATGGCAGTCCTGAAGCACTCCCGGTCAACGAGCCGATCCCGTTTGCTCACGATGGATTGCTGTGGCTGCACTTCAACCTGGCCAACGCTCGGGCGCTGCAGTGGCTGGCGTCCGCGGAACTTCAAACCCCGGCCCAGGCGCGGGGCCTGCTGCTGTCGAACGACAACTACCAGCAACTGCACGCGACCGACGACAGCGTCTACGGCGTGATTTCCGACCTGATGCGCGACATCGCCGAGGCGACCGAGGAAACCGGTTATTTACGCTTCATTATGACCGAGCGGATTCTGATAAGCGGCCGGCACCACGCGCTTTGCGCGGTCGATGCCACGCGGCGCGCCCTTGAAGGCGGACGTCGCATCGAAAGCGTCGCGGCTTTGCTTGAGGCAATTGTCGAAAATGTCGCGGACGCGATGGATCGTATTTCCGACCGCATCGCGCAGTCACTCGACGAGATCGAAGAACAGGTGCTGTCTGACGATGCAACCGATCTCCGCCAGAAGCTCGGCCGGTTGCGGCGAAGCTGCGTCCGTCTGCATCGGCAGCTTTCGGGCCTGCGCATTGTCTTCCATCGGCTCGAGCAAAAGAATCCACAGGACCTGAAGCCCGCATTGCAGCTTCGCGCCGGCAAACTCGCGCAACGCCTCGACGACCTCGATCACACGATCATTGAGATGCGGGAACGCAGCCGGCTGTTACAGGAAGAGCTCCATCTTAAAATTGAACAGCAGGGCAATAATAGCCTTCGGGTGCTTTCAGTACTAACGGCGATACTGATGCCTCCGACGCTGGTTACGGGCATTTTCGGCATGAACACCAAGGGCCTGCCGTTCACGGATCTCGATACGGCGTTCTTGTGGGCATCGCTGTTGATGGTGCTGTCTTCGTTCGCGGCTTACCTCATCATGAAACGCATCGGCATCATCAGGTAGTTTGAGCCTGGTCGTGGGGCGGACCACCGCGAATGTCTTCGTTGCGCAGATTAGTCGGGGTGGCAGCGTATCTCGCAGGCGTCATGACCACCACCACCACCACCACCACGGGCGCAAACGCCGGCGCCAAGGACGAAAGTGCTGCCGAATGGCTGGCTCCGAAATGGTTCAACGAATGGCATGACGGACTTGCCGCCAAGGGCCTGAATTTCGGTGCAACCTATATCGGCGACTTCATCGGCAATGTTTCAGGCGGGACCAGCCGGGGGGCTATTCACCTCGGCCGCTTTGATTTCTCTGTCGATGCCGACCTCGAAAAGCTGGTCGGCTGGACCGGAGGCAGGTTTTTCGCCAACACGTACGAGATTTACGGCCGCGGATTGACGCGCAACTACATCCACAATCTGGCGACCATCAGCGAGATCGAAGCGCTCCCCGACGCGCGCCTTTATAACGCGTACTTCGAGCAAAGCTTTTACAATAATGCGCTCAATATCAGGGTCGGCCAGCAAGCGGCCGATGTCGAATTCTTCGACAGCGAAACCGACGATCTGTTCATCAACGGGACGTTCGGCTGGCCGGCCATCAAGGCCACCAACCTGCCGGCCGGCGGTCCTGCGCCGCCGATCGCGGCACTTGGCATTCGCGTCAAGGCCACGCTGTCAGAGCAGATCACCGCCTACGGCGGGGTTTTCAACGGGAGTGCGTCGACGCCGGGCGAAGGCGACCCACAGCTTCGCGACAATCACGGTTTGGCGTTTCGCGTCAACGATGCACCATGGGTCATTGGGCAGGTCCGCTGGGATTACAATATCGACATAGCTGGCCGCCCGCTCGCCGGCAACTTTACGCCGGGAGGCTGGTACCATTCCGGCCAATTCGACGATCAGCGCTTCACCGCGCAGGGCCTGTCGATCGCCGACCCTAACGGTACCGGCATCGCGGCAAAGCTTCGCGGCAATTTCGGAATATTCGCCGTCGTCGAGCAGACGCTCTATCGGCCCGCATCCGTGACCGAGAAGGGCGTTTCGAATTCGTTGCCGGGAGTGACGGTTTTCGGCCGGATCGCCTACAGCCCGCCCGATCGAAATTTGATTGACCTCTATCTCGACGGCGGCATCGGCTTCGTCGGCCTTGTCCCCGGTCGCTCGCTCGATCGAATCGGGATCGGGGTGGCCTATATGCGGATTTCCGACGCCGACCAAAACCTCGATCGCGACACGCAGCTCTTTAGCGGCCTGCCGAGCCCGGTACGGAGCAACGAGACCCTGCTTGAGCTGATATACGAGGCGCATATCAAGCCAGGCTGGCTGCTTGCGCCATATTTTCAATATGTGTTTCGTCCATCCGGCGGCATCCCCAATCCGAATGACCCAAGCGGTCTCTCGCGGATAGGCGACGCCGCCGTGTTCGGCCTGACCACCACGGTCAGATACTAGGCCGTGGCCTCATTAGCGCGCATCCAAATCCGGATTGATCCGCGCCCCGGTTGGGAGCTTGAATCACGCCTCAACTGGCATCATCAACAGCGAACCGGGATTTCCGGAATCACCACCAAACCGGACATGCGGCGAGCGTGCCAAAATCGGCGCTAATGACCCATTAGCGGAGATGCGGCCTACGCGCGGGGTGCCGCATCTTACCACCAGCCTCGTTGCACCGGACGATAGTACTGGCCGCCGCCCCGGCGCGTATCGCCAGTTTGGGAACCCCAATTGCGCTGGAAAAAGGAGCCGAAGCCGTTGTCGTCCCAGCCGTTGTCGCTCGCAACGTTGACATCGACCGTAGGCCGGCGCGTCACGAAGCCGCCTTGGGGCTGGTTGTTCAGCACCGCAATGAACTCGGTGCGATAATTGGTCTCGCGACTCAGCGGCTCGTCCGAGATGGTGATCGACGATCGCGGCAATGCAGTCGGCGCGATGCGGCCGAGCACATCCTGCGGGATGGTGATGCGGTCGAGCGCGTCCCTGGCGTCGTCCCCGTTGTCGATCGTGACCGCGGTCCAGCGCAGGCCCGCGTCGTTGCGCGCCACCGCCGTGAACACATGCGTGCCGATCGGTTTTTCGGGATCGCGGATCGTGACTGGAACCTCGATGGCCGCATCGAACACCTCGCCCCCGTCTGGCCACTGCTTGTGCGTGTTGCGCCGCACGTAGAGCTTCTGTGTCGCGCGGCTGATGAAGATCGACGCAGGCTCGAGCGCGAGCTTCGCCTCGCTCGCCGCTTTGGCGGTGTCGGTCTTCCTCGTCTGGGCCGCCTTGGCCGCTTCCTTTGCGGCGGCGGCTGTGTCGAGCTGCGATTTCGCGTCGGCCTTGGCGGAGTCCAGCTGCGTCCCCAATTCCGCGGCCTTGGCGGCGGCCTTTTGCTTGAGGTCCTCGGTCCGGGCCTTGACCTCGTCCGTCTTGGCGGCGGCGAGCGCCTTGTCGGCGTAGGCGAGTTCGGCGTCGGCGCGGGTCTTGAGCGCCTGCAGCTTGCGCAGCGACGCCGGGAGCGGTGCTGTCACGCGCGTCGCTGTCGCAGCGGCTTTCTTTGCCTCGTCGGCCGTCTTGGCAGCCTCGACCGCCTCGCGGGCGAGCGCTTCGACCTTGGCCGGCGCGGCCGCGATGGCCTCCCGGTTCGGCACGAACAGCGCCGGATGGGAGAACTCAACCGGCTCGGCGTCGTTCGGCGAGATGATCACCCGCATCCCGATCCGCGTCTTGTCGAACAGCGTCTCGGCAAAGCCAAAGGGCATCCGCACGCAGCCGTGCGAGGCCGCATATCCGGGCAGCGGCCCGCCGTGCAGCGCGATGCCGTTCCAGGTGATGCGCTGCATGTTCGGCATCCGGAGGGCGAAGACGCCGGCTGGCGTCTCGCGTCCCGTGATGCCGGTCGATACCGGCGCGCGCAGAATCCAGCCGTCGGCGTCGTAGAAGGTCACCCGTTGGCTCTGGATCGACACGATCGCCATGATCGGCTCGCCTGCCTCGCGCGGCGCCGTCGCCTCGGTGGGCGGCGCGGGGCGCGCCTGTCTCGCCGCGGCGTCGGCGGTGAGCGCCGTCAGTGCAGCGATCGCCGCGAGCGTCACAATGGCGGGAGATCCCCAACGCCGCATCGCCGCGGTGGATCGCGCCGTCGTCAATCGATTTACCATGCCATGCCCCGGTTGAAATGCGTGTCCGCGCTTGCGTCGATTAAGTGTCAGATCGCGATTTTTGTATGAACTAACCGCCGCCACCATCCACGCCGCCAATTCGCTCCTGGGGATTATCGGCACGTTGCGGTGACAAATCTCTCATATGCGACAGCCCGTGGATGAGGAAGGATGGCTCGCAGCTGAAATTGGCACAAAACGGACTTGGCGTTATGTCCGAGTTGTTGCGATCAATAGCGGACCTCGAATATGCCAATTGAAGTCTCGTTCCCATGTTTCGGGCCTGTGTGCTCACCCTTTATGGTGATCGTAGCCCATCCAAGGGCGTTCGCAGGCCTGCCGCCTGCCGTTGCAC
>WNFL01016236.1_pt1 | contig 19221 bp, 20 predicted proteins | sample 5400361 | NCBI WGS metagenome assembly WNFL01 (sample SAMN13153351, study PRJNA577476) | soil metagenome | isolation source: 40 cm soil on Douglas fir-dominated hillslope | place: USA:California | collected 2013-09-17
GAGTCTAGAACCCCGCGAGCACGACCTTGCCTTTGGCGCGGCCGCTCTCGATCAGGGCGTGGGCGCGGCGCAGGGTCGCGGCGTCGATCTTGCCTAGGGTGTCGGCAAGCGTGGTGCGGATCAGCCCGTCGTCGACCAGATCGGCGACCTCGCACAGCAGCCGGTGCTGCGCGATCATGTCGTGGGTCTCGAACAGCCCGCGGGTGAACATCGACTCCCAGTGGATCGAGGCGCATTTGCGCTTGAACGGCAGCGCGTCGAGCGCCTTCGGATCGTCGATCAGGCCGAACTTGCCCTGTGGCCCGATGACTTCGACGATCGCATCGATGTGGCGCTCGGTCTGGGTGATCGAGAACACGTAGTCGACCGACTTGAAGCCGAGCGCGCGCACGCCTTCGGCCAGCGGCTTGGCGTGGTCGATCACGTGATGCGCGCCGAGCTCGCGGCACCACGCCTGGGTCTCGGGCCGCGACGCGGTCGCGATCACGGTCAGGCCGGTCAGGCGCCGCGCCAGCTGGATCGCGATCGAGCCGACGCCGCCGGCACCGCCGATGATCAGCAGGGTGCCGGCATGCGCCGGCTTGCCGATGCGGATCGCCATGCGGTCGAACAGCATCTCCCACGCCGTGATCGTGGTCAGGGGCAGGGCGGCGGCCTGCACGAACGACAGGGATTTGGGCATGCGCCCGACGATGCGCTCGTCGACCAGGTGGAACTCGGCGTCGGTGCCCGGGCGCATGATGCTGCCGGCGTACCAGACCTTGTCCGGCGCCCACGACGGTTCCCGCCGCGTCCCACCCCAGGATCTTGGGCACGTCGGGATCGGGATTGCCGCGCATGCGCACCTTGGTGTCGACCGGGTTGACCGACACGGCCTCGACCTTGACCAGGAGGTCGCGGCCGGTCGGCGTCGGCTTGGCGACCTCGACGTCGACCAGGGAGTCGGCCTGATCGATCGGCAGCGAGCGATAGAACCCGACGGCCTTCATGCGACGACCTCCTCCAGAGCGCGGGACGGCGCCGAGCCTAGCGCGGGCGGCGGCGACGCGGAACCCGCGCCACGCCCCGTGCCGCGCAGGGTCTCGGCGAGCTGGAACGCCAGCTCGAGCGCCTGGCTGCCGTTGAGCCGCGGATCGCAGTGCGTGTGGTAGCGCGCCGCCAGCGCGGCGTCGTCGATCGCCTGGGCGCCGCCGGTGCATTCGGTGACGTCCTTGCCCGTCATCTCGACATGCACGCCGCCCGGATGCGCGTTCTCGGAGCGCAGGATGTCGACGAACGTCCGGAGCTCGGCGAGCACGCGCTCGAACGGCCGCGTCTTGACGCCGTCGCGGGTCTTGATCGTGTTGCCGTGCATCGGATCGGACGACCACACGACCGTGCGGCCTTCGCGCTGCACCGCGCGCACCAATCGGGGCAAGCCGCCGCCGAGCGCATCCGCGCCCATGCGCACGATCAGGGTCAGGCGTCCGGGCACGTCGTGCGGGTTGAGGACGTCGATCAGGCGCAGGACGTCATCCGACGTTGCGCTCGCCGACAGCTTGACGCCCAGCGGGTTGGCGACGCCGCGGCAATATGCGACGTGCGCACCGTCGAGCTGGCGCGTGCGCTCGCCGATCCAGAGCAGGTGCGCCGAGCACGCGTACCAGTCGCCGGTGGTGCTGTCGACGCGGGTCAGCGCCTCCTCGTAAGGCAGCAGCAACGCATCGTGGCTGGTGTAGAGGTCGGTTTCGCGCAGCTGCGGCACCGTCTCCGCGGTCAGCCCGCACGCCGCCATGAAGCCGAGCGCCTCGTGGATGCGCTCGGCCAATGCGGCGAAGCGTTCGCCCTGCGGCGAGCCGGCGACGAAGTCGAGCGTCCACTGATGCACGCGATGCAGGTCGGCGAAGCCGCCCTGCGCGAACGCGCGCAGCAGGTTCAGGGTCGCGGCCGACTGCCGGTAGGCTGCCAGCATGCGCTCCGGATCGGGTGTGCGCGCGGCCGCGTCGAACGCCAGGCCGTTGACGATGTCGCCGCGATAGCTCGGCAAGGTGACGTCGCCGACCGTCTCGGTCGCCTCCGAGCGCGGCTTGGCGAACTGGCCGGCGATACGGCCGACCTTCACGACCTCGCGGCCGGCGCCGAAGCTCAGCACCACGGCCATCTGGAGCAGCACGCGGAAGGTGTCGCGGATCGTGTCGGGATGGTGCTCGGCGAACGACTCGGCGCAGTCGCCGCCCTGCAGCACAAAACCTTGGCCCTGCGCGACGCGGCCGAGCGCCGCGGTCAGGCGTCGCGCCTCGCCAGCGAACACCAGCGGCGGCATGCGGCGCATGTCCCGCTCGACCCGGGCCAGCGCCGCCGCGTCGGGATAGTCGGGCAGTTGTGCCGCCGGCTTGGCGCGCCAATCCGCCGGCATCCAGCGCGGCGACACATCGGTACTCGACATCGTAACCTCCTGAAGGAGGCCACCCGCCGAGGCGTCGTTCCGGGGATCAGAAATACGAAAGCCGCCTCGAGGGGCGGCTTTGGATGGGATCGCGCGTGAACGCTCCTAGGCCGCCGGTATGGTCCAGCGGCGATAAAATCGACGGGCGAGGGCGCTGCGCACGATCATGGTGCGCGGAACGTAGGGGCTGCGGCGGAGCGCGGTACCCCGCGCAATCGAGAAGGAGACCGTTGTGGCTGACCCAAGACTGCCCGGGATCCGCGCCTGCGTGTTCGATGCCTATGGCACGCTCTTCGACTTTGGCTCGGCCGCTGCCGGTTGCGCCGATGTGCTGGGCGACCGGGCGGCGCCTCTGACCGCGCTGTGGCGCGACAAGCAGCTGCAATACAGCTGGCTGCGCGGCCTCCAGGGCCGGCACGCCGATTTCTGGCAGGTCACCGGCGACGCGCTCGACTACACGCTCGAGACGGTCGGCTTGTCGGATCCGGGCCTGCGCGCGCGGCTGATGGATCTGTACCTCACGTTGTCGGCGTTCCCCGAGGTGTCCGTGACGTTGCGGCGGCTCAAGGACGCCGGTCTCGCGACCGCGATCCTGTCCAACGGCAGCCCGCGCATGCTGGCCGCCGCGGTCGAGGCGGCGGGGATCGGCGCGCTGCTCGATCACGTGCTGTCGGTCGAGACAGTCGGCGTGTTCAAGCCGCATCCGTCGGTCTACCAGCTCGCGCTCGACCGGCTGGGCGTGCCCGCCGCCGCGATCGCCTTCCAGTCGTCGAACGGCTGGGACGCCTATGCGGCGTCGGCGTTCGGCATGCGGGTGGTGTGGTGCAACCGCTATGGCCAGCGCCCCGAGCGCTTGCCCGGCGCCCCCGACCGCGTGGTTCAGAGCCTGGCCGAGCTGCCGCCGCTGCTCGGGCTGGCCTAGTGGTTCGAGACCGACGGATGCGATCCGCATCCGTCGGTCTCGGACCACAAAACCTTATATTTAGTGGGCCGATTCACCCAACGCTTGGGAACCAAGCGTTGGGATCGGACCACTAGGAACCGCCCGAGTGGTCTGCTAGGTATCGGCCATGCCGGCTACGACCGCCGCCGCCGACGGGAACGACGCGCTCGCGCTGCTGGGCGACGTGCCGGCGTTCGCCGGCTTGCCCGACGGCGTCTTGAAGCGCCTGGCGGTGAACGCCCGCGAGGCGATGGTGCCGGCCGGCGCGACGGTCTACGAGCACGGCCGCCGGCCCGACTATCTCCATGTCCTGCTCGAAGGCCAGGTCGGCCTGTTCGGCATCGGCGCCGACGGCGAGAGCACGGTCGTCGAGGTGCTGCACGCGGTCGATCAGTTCACTCTGGCGGCGGTGCTGACCGACGCACCCTATCTCATGGCCGCACGCGCCCTGACGCCGGCGCGCCTGTTCCTCATCGAGGCCGCGCGCCTGCGCAACATCGTGCAGTCGGAGCCCCAGCTCGCGGTCGTGATGATCACGTCGCTGTCGCGCCACTACCGCATGCTGGTCCAGCAGGTGAAGGACCTGAAGCTGCACTCGACCGCGCAGCGGCTCGGCTGCTTCCTGCTCGGACTGGCGCGCGAGCAGCGCGACGTGCGCAAGCTCAAGCTGCCCTACGACAAGCAGCTGCTGGCCGCCCGGCTCGGCACGACGCCCGAGAACCTGTCGCGGGCGTTCGCGACCCTGCGGACCCACGGCGTCAGCACCAGCGGCGCCATGGTCAGCCTCGACGACGTCGCCGGCCTGACCGAATTTTCCCAGCCCGACGCCAACCCCGAACGGTAGGACGCCGCCAACCGGCGGTTTCGCGCGTTCATCACCCGATGGCGCGCAGACTCACCCTGTCGATCCCGATTCTGGCCGGGGCCCTGGCCGCCGTGGCGCCGGTCCCGGCGCGGGCGGTCGATCTCGGCTGGACCGCGACCGTGATCGACGAGGACGACTACTACGGCCCGAACAACCGCGACCGGCACTATACCCACGGTATCCGGTTCATCGGCACCAGCGGCGACGTCCAGGACCCGTTCTGGCGCGCACCGTTCAGCTGGCAGCCGCTGCTGTTCCCCGACGATCCGGCGGCCTCGCGGCGCTACGAGATTCTGGGCGGCCAGAACATGTACACGCCCGAGGACACCACGCGCTCGGTGCCCGATCCGCGCGATCGGCCCTATGCCGGCTGGCTCTATGGCGGCGGTGCGCTGCTCCAGGACACCGGCATGGCCCAGTTCGACCGCTTCGCGGCGACCATCGGCACCATCGGGCCGTCGTCGGGCGCCGGCCAGGTCCAGACCAAGTGGCACACGCTGATCGAGGTCAGCCGGCCCAACGGCTGGAACGCGCAGCTGCACGACGAGCCGACGCTCGACCTGTTCCGCGAGCGCAAGTGGCGCTTCCACGCCCCGCTCAGCTCGGGCCTCGAGGTCGACGCGATTCCCCAGGTGAGTTTGCGGCTGGGCAACGTCTACGACTATGTCGGCGCCGGCGCGATGGTGCGTATCGGCCGCAATCTCAAGGTCGATTACGGGCCGCCGCGCATCGACGAGAATCTCGGCGCCAGCTACGTCAACCCGGCCAACGTCGGCGGTGGCTGGGCGTGGTACGCGTTCCTCGGCACCGAGGGCCGGCTGGTCGGCCGCAACATCTTCCTCGACGGCAACTCGTTCGAGCGCAGCCCGAGCGTCCACAAGGAGGTCGCAGTCGGCGATGCGATCGCCGGCGCGGCGGTCGTCTACAACCACTTCCGTTTGGCCTACGCCTATGTGTATCGCTCGAACGAGTACACGACGCAGGACCATCCGGATCATTACGGGTCGATCAATCTGACCTTCCGCCTGGCGTTCTGAACTTCCGCGCCATCCAGGTGTTGAATCCGAAAGCACGGAGGACACCATGACGGCCCCTGTCGCAGCCGCGGCCCTGGCCTTGCTGCTGGCGGCTTCGCCGAGTCCGGAGCCGGAGGACAACCTGACCGATGCCGAGGCGTTGTCGGCCGCGGCCGGCGGCATCCTGGGTGCGGCCTCGGTATGTCGCACGATCAGCGATGCGCGCCTCAACGCCGCGACCGATCAGGTTGCGCGCCTCGTGACCGCGGTGATGACCGATCCGGACGAGCTGACGTCGGCGCACGCGCTGTTCATCGAGAACGCCGGCGCGGGCAAGCTCGCGGTCACGAGCGGCGCGACCGACTGCGGCACAGTCGAGAAATCGTTGACCACGCTCGAGCATCTCGGCGACAAGGCCGGTCCGGGGACGGCACCTGGGCCGAACGGCCAGGAGGATTGATTACAGCGGGTCGCGGGCGCAGCCGCAGCCGTCCTGCGGCGGTGCCGGCCTATGCCGCACCAGCGCGCGCAGCCGCGCCTTCCAGGCGACCGGCAGGAACAGCCGCCAGGCCACGAACGAGGCCGCGGCGGCGACGATGACATAGGCGGCGATCGTCTGGGTCATGGTCAGAGTCCCAGCGTGGTCGCGAGGTGGAAGGTCGCGAACGCCGCCAGGTAGGCCAGCGCGATCATGTAGGCGAACAAGAACACCGGCCAGCGCCAGGAATTGGTCTCGCGCTTGACCACGCCCAGGGTCGAGGCGCATTGCGGCGCGAAGATGTACCAGGCGAGCAGCGCCAGCGCGGTCGGCAGCGACCATTGCGCCGCCAGGGTCGTCGCCAGGGTGCCGCGCAGCGCGGCGTCGTCGGTGGCGCTGACGGCGTAAACCGTGCCGAGGGCTGCGACCGCGACCTCGCGCGCCGCCATGCCGGGGATCAGCGCGATCGCGATCTGCCAGTTGAAGCCGATCGGCTCGAGCACCGGCGCGATCGCATGACCGACCTGGCCGGCAATCGAGTAGTTGATCGCCGGCTCGCTGGCGCCCTCCGGGGCGCCAGGGACCGAGCTCAGGAACCAGATCAGAATCATCATCGACAGGATGATGGTGCCGGCGCGGCGCAAAAAAATCTGCGCGCGCTGCAGCACGCCGAGCACGACGTTCTTCGGGTCGGGCAGCTTGTAGTGCGGCAGCTCGAGCAGAAACGGTTCTATTTCCCCGCGCCAGAACACGCGTTTCAGAACCAGTGCGACCAGCAGTGCGCTCAAGATCCCCGTCGCGTAGAGCCCGAACATCACCAGGCCCTGCAGGTCGACGAGCCGCCCGACGCTTATGCGCGGCACGAACGCCGAGATGATCAGCGTGTAGACCGGGATGCGCGCCGAGCAGGCCATCAGCGGCGCGACCAGAATCGTCGCCAGGCGGTCGCGCTTGTTCTCGATCACGCGCGTCGCCATCACGCCCGGAATCGCGCAGGCGAAGCTCGACAGCAGCGGGATGAAGGCGCGGCCGTGCAGCCCGGCGCCGCCCATGACGCGGTCCATCAGGAACGCGGCCCGCGCCATGTAGCCGAAATCCTCGAGCAGAATGATGAACAGAAACAGGATCAGGATCTGGGGCAGGAACACGAGCACGCTGCCGACGCCGGCGATCACGCCGTCGGCGATCAGCGAGCGCAGCATGCCCTCGGGCAGCGCATCGTTGACCAGCGCGCCGAGCCAGGTGAAGCCGTCCTTGATCGCGTCCATCGCCGGGGTCGCCCAGCTGAACACCGCCTGGAACATCAGAAACAGGATCGCGAGCAGGATCACGATGCCGGCGACCGGATGCAGGAGCACGCGATCGAGCCGCGCGGTCCAGATCGCGGGGCCGCCGACCCGGCGCACCGCCAGCGCGAGCACGCGGTCGGCCTCGCGATGGGCGTGCCGAACGTCGTCGGCGCTCGGCTCGTTCCAGCGCTGCGCGGCGCCCGGCGCCGATCCGGAACTATTGCCGGCGTGCGCCGGCGGGGTCTCGAGCGCGTCGATGCGGCGCAGCAGCTCGGCCGTGCCGCCTTTGCGCACCGCGACGCTGGCGACCACCGGGACGTTGAGCGCGCGCGACAGCGCGTCGAGATCGATCTCGATGCCGCGATGGCGCGCGATGTCGAACATGTTGAGCGCCAGGATCAGCGGCCGGCCGACCTGCTTGAGCTCGAGCACCAGGCGCAGGACCTGGCGCAGGTTGGTCGCATCGGCGACGCACACCAGCGCGTCGGGGGCCGCCTCGCCGTCCATCCGCCCGAGCACGACGTCGCGCGTCACCACCTCGTCGGGGCTGCGCGCGCGCAGCGAGTAGGTGCCCGGCAGGTCGAGCAGCTGGACGCGGCGGCCCGCCGGCGTGACGAGCTGGCCGGCCTTGCGCTCGACCGTCACGCCCGGATAGTTCGCGACCTTCTGGCGGCCGCCGGTCAGCGCGTTGAACAGAGCGGTCTTGCCGCAATTGGGATTGCCGACCAGCGCGATGCGCGGCATCGACGGATGAGCGAGCTCGGCCATGGCTGTGGGGTGCCCCTAGTCGAGCGGCGCGGCCAGGATCGCGGCGGCCTCGCGCCGGCGCAGCGCCACCGTCGTCTCGTTGACCCGCACCGCGATCGGATCGCGGCCGAACAGCCCCTCGTGGAGGATTTCGACCCGGGCGCCCTCGATGAAGCCGATCTCGAGCAGCCGGCGCTCGAGCTCGCCGGGCGGCAGCCCGGTCGGCGCGGCGGCGTCGCCGCCGACACGCACGATGCGGCCGCGAAAACCCTTGCGGGCGCTGCCCAGCGATTGGGCGGCGATCGGGGGGGCCGGGCTTTCGAAGGGCATGGGGTTCAGGCGATCCAGCCAGTCAACAGTGTAATTAATAATCGTTCTCAAGGGCGATTCCAAGACCCCCGGGAGCCCGCCAGGGCTCCCCAGAGACCCCCGGGAGCCCGGGAGGGCTCCCCAGAGCCCTCCCGCCGCCGGATCACCCGCCCCGTGGCCCGCGTTGGACCCAGCACATGCTGACGGTTGCGACCTACAATGTGCACCGCTGCGTCGGGAGCGACCGCCGGCTCGACCCCGCGCGCGTCTCCGGGCGCTCGACGCCGACATCGTCGCCCTGCAGGAGGTCGACGCCCGCCACCACGACGACGGCTTCCTCGACCAGTGGGCCTATCTGGGCGAGCGGGCGGGCTACCGCTGCGTGCCCGGGATCAGCCTGCGGACCCACCGCAACGTGTTCGGCAACGCGCTGCTGTCGCGCCACCCGGTGGCCGGCGTGCGCCTGCACGACCTGGCCATCTTCGGACGCGAGCCGCGCGGCGCGATCGACGCCGACATCGACGTCGCCGGCCGCCTCGTGCGCGTGGTCGCGACCCATCTCGGCCTGCGCAACGCCGAGCGCCGGCGCCAGTCGGCGCGCCTGCTCGAGGTTTTGGCGGTGCGGCCGTCGCCCAGCCAGACGGCCGAGATCCTGCTCGGTGATCTCAACGAATGGCGCGCCGCCCCGCGCAGCTCGGTCGCCGCGCTGCTGCGCCGCTATCCCGATGCGCCGGCGCCGCCGAGCTTTCCGGCGCGTTGGCCGTTCCTGCGCCTCGACCGCATCCTCGCCGACCGCGGGCTGCGGCTCGAGCGCTGCGCCACGGTGCGCTCGCGCCTGGCGCGGCTGGCCTCCGACCATCTGCCGGTCTGCGCGCGCTTCGGGTGGGCATGATGCGGCGCTGGATGCCGTGGCTGTCCGCGCTGCTGGTGCTCGGCGCGCTGGTGGTCGTCGCCGGCGTGCTGCGCCAGTTCTCATGGGCGCAGGTCGCCCAGTCGCTGCACCGGCTCAGCGCCTCGAATCTCGCGCTGGCCGTGCTGTTCACCGCCGGCAGCTACCTCGCGCTGACCGGCTTCGACTATCTCGGCCTGCGCTATGCCGGCCGGCGCCTGCCCTACCGCCTGGTCGCGCTCGCGTCGTTCACCAGCCTGTCGATCGGTCACACGGTCGGGCTGTCGCCGCTCAGCAGCGGCGCGGTGCGCTATCGCTTCTATGCCCGCTACGGCCTCTCGCCCGGCGCGGTCGCCAAGGTGATCCTGTTCTCGGCCGCGACCGTCGCGCTCGGTGAGCTCGGCCTGGCGGCGATCGCGCTGCTCGCCAACGCGACCCTGGCGGCCCGCATTCTGGGCGTCGATCCGGGCACCGCGCGGTGGCTCGGCGTCGGCTGCATCGTGCTGCTCGCGGTCCATGTCGCGCTCGCGGCCACCATCCGGCCGTCGATCACCATCCGGCGCTGGTCGTTCGGCTGGCCCGACTGGCGCCTGGCGCTCGGACAGATCGCCGTCGGCGTCCTCAACTACGCGCTGGTCGCCGCGGCGCTGTCCTGCGCCATCGGCCCGGTCGCGGGCCTCGACTACGCCACCGTCGCGACCGCCTACATCCTCGCCAACCTGGCGGCGCTGGTGAGCCACGTGCCCGGCGGGCTCGGCGTCATCGAGGCCGTGATCGTGACCGTGCTGCCGGGCGCGCCGGTGATCGGCGGCCTGATCGCGTTCCGGGTGATCTATTTCCTGCTGCCGCTGGCGCTCGGCGTGCTCGCGTTCAGCGCAGTGGAGGCGCGACTCTGGGCGCGGCGGCGGGATGCCGCGCGGGGTCGATCAACGCCCGCCACAGATATCGCGCGCTGAGCGGCTGCTCGGGATCGAGCACCGGGGTCACGATCAGGGGCGCGGTCGCGCCGGCCGCGAACATCGCCGTGATCGGGCGCAGGCGCTGTGCCGTGTTGAGCGCGTCGAGCGCGGCGATCAAGCGCGTGCCGCTGAGCGCGGCCTCGATGGTTTCGCGCGGTTGCTGGAGCAGCTCGGCGAGCAGGCGCGCGCGGATCGCCAGGATGCGCGCGCGGCTCGCGGCGTCGATCGCCTCGATCGCGAGGTCGCATTCGCTGTCGACGCCCATCGAGCGGTTGTTCAGGTTCGAGGAGCCGACGCGCAGGAAGCGGTCGTCGACGATGATCAGCTTGGAATGGATCTTGATCTCGACGTCGCACGCGGCGTCCGCGCAGGCGTAGTAGACCCGCAGGCGCCGGTGATGATCGGCGGCGTGCAGGCGGCGCAGCAGCCGGTCGCGGTTGGTCCCCATGGTCAGCTGCTCGATCACGCCCTTGGAGCGCCGGGTGACGATGACGACGATCTCCGGGCCGTTCCACTCGCGCAGGCGCTGCTCGAGCAGCGTCCCGACCATCGCGGACGTCAGGTACTGGGCCTCGATGTAGATCGCCTGGCGTGCACGAGCGAGCGCTTCGCGGGTCAGCGCCTCGACCTCGCGCACCACGCTGTCGCCGCCGTCGGGGTCGGTGCGCGCGATCGCCACCGGCGCGTCGACGAAGTCGGGCGGCAGCGGGCTCGGCCACGCCGCTTGAATGCCGCTCGGCGCCGCCGTCGGCGTCTCGCCGGTCGCGCGGCGCCAGCGCTCGCGCGCCAGGTCGTCGAGCGCGCCGGCGGCCGCGCCGTCGATCAGCATCTGGATGTCGCGCACCGGTCCATAGAGCGCGCCGTCGGGCGTGCGCCGCGCCGGATCGAACGGCCGGTGCTCGCGCCGGTCCCAGCGGTCGGCGCACGGATCGATGCCGCCGGCGAACGCGACGCAGCCGTCGATGGTCACCAGCTTGTGGTGGTGACAGGCGCCCAGCGGCGCCGGCACGAAGCGGATATCGAAGCGCGGACAGTCGCGCCGCAGCCGCTCGAGCGCGTCGCGCGCGTTGCGGTTGCCGTTGTAGGTCATCGGACGGCGCCACACCAGGCACCGGATGGTAAGTTGGGAGTTCTCGGCGAGCAGGTGACGCAGGAAGGCGTGCAGGGGCTGGCTCTCGGCGCCCGACGCCCGGGGATCGAGCCGGATGCGCGCGTCGAGGTCCCAGGCCAGGATGAAGACGTGGTGCCGCGCTGCCTTCAGCGCCGCGGCGAGCACCCGGAAATAGTTGCCGTTGGTCAGCACTGCGGCGCGCGGCGCCCGCTCGACGCGCCAGCAATTGCGGCCGGCTCGCAAGAACTGAAGAGGCGCTTCCATCGAGCCGATCGTGGTCCGCTCCGCTAGGCCTCTCGACAACGCAGCCTGATCGCGTGCTGTTCCAAATCGCCGCCGCCGGTGGCATGGTGCTCGCGGCCGCGGGAGGGATGGCATGGATCTGGTGGGACAACTCAGGGAGCGCATGCTGCCGTTCTCGCAGCTTCTCGGCATCGAATTCGTCAGCGCCACGCTCGAGAAGGTGGTCGGACACATCAAGGTGCGCGACGATCTGTGCACGCGCCATGCGACCGTGCACGGCGGTTGCCTGATGGCGTTCGCCGACACGCTCGGCGCCATGGCGACCGTGCTCAATCTGCCCGAGGGCGCGTGGACCACCACGCTGGAGAGCAAGACCAACTTCATCGCCCCGGCGCCGGTCGGCTCGACCCTGGTCGGCGAGGCGACGCCGATCCATCGCGGCCGGCGCACGCAGATCTGGCAGACCCGCATCAGCACCGAGGACGGCAAGCTGGTCGCGGTGGTGACCCAGACCCAGATGGTGCTGCCCAAGGCCTGAGCCCCAGGTCTGAGCCCCAGGTCTGAGCCATCGCGCGGCGCGATGGCAGGCTTCGTGACAATGCAGGACTCGGGGCCGTCGCATCCGCGTAGCGTGACGCCATGACCCGCGAGCCCATGTCCGGCTTCCTGCGGCCGGCGCTGGCCGGCCTGTCGGCCAATCTCGTCACCATCGGGCTGGCGCGCTTCGCCTATACGCCGTTGATCCCCGCGCTGATCGGCGCGGCTTGGTTCACGCCCGCCGAAGCGGCGTGGCTCGGCGCGATCAATCTCGCGGGCTATCTCGCCGGTGTGCTGATGACGCGCGCGGTGGCGGCGCGCTGGCCCGCGGTGACCCTGCTGCGCGCCATGATGGTCGTGGCGACCGTCGGGTGCTTCGCCTGCGCGTGGCCGCTGAGCTTCGCCTGGATGGCGGCGTGGCGGGGCGCCGCCGGGATCGCGGGCGGCTTCATCATGGTCTTGGCGGCGCCGACCGTCCTGCCGCTGGCACCGGCGGCGCGCCGCGGCCTGGCCGGCGGAATCGTCTTCACCGGGGTCGGGCTCGGCATCCTGGCCTCGGCCAGCCTGGTGCCGTTCCTGCTCGGCTTCGGCCTGGTCGAGACGTGGTGTGGGCTCGGTGTCTGCTCCGTCGTCCTGACGGCGCTCGCGTGGCGCGCCTGGCCGCCGGCAGCACCGCCGCTGCCGCGCGCCGCCGCCGGCGCCCGTCCGGCGCTGCCGCTCGCGACGCGCGTGCTGTGGCTGCAGTACGGGCTCAACGCCGCCGGGATGGTGCCCGCGATGGTGTTCCTGGTCGACTTCATCGCGCGCGGGCTCGATCGCGGCCTGGCGGTCGGTGCGCAGTACTGGCTGATCTACGGTCTCGGCGCGATGGTCGGTCCGCTGATCACCGGACGCATCGGCGACCGGATCGGCTTCGGCCGGGCGTTCCGCTGGGCCTTCCTCGCGCAGGCCGGCGCGATCGCCCTACCGTTGGTCAGCACGCACGCGCTGGCGCTGGCGGTCACCAGCCTGGTCACCGGCGTGTTCACGCCCGGCACCGTGCCGCTGGCGTTCGGGCGCGCCCAGGAAACGACGCGCGACCCCGACAGCACGGCGCGCGCCTGGAGCGGTGCCGCGGCGGCGTTCGCGCTGTTCCAGGCCGGCGGCGCGGCGCTGTGCTCGGCGTTGTTCGCGCGCACGGGCAGCCACCTGCCGCTGTTCGCGGTCGGCGCGGGCGCGCTGCTGCTCGCCTTCGCGATCGATCTCGCGCTGGCGCGCCGCGTCTCAGCGCAGCGACTGCAGGGCGTGGATGCGATACAGCCGTGAGGCGCGCCGCGGCGAGACCTTGGGCTGCGGCACGGCCTGGGTGACGGCGACCACCGGTGCGGCGTGCTGCGCGGTCGCGACCGGCGGCAGGCTGGCGCGCGCCGTCGTGCCGCGGACATTGTCGACGAAGCGGTCGAACGCCTCGAACACCCGGAGCGCGCTGGCGTCGCGCTCGCTGCGCTCGAGCTCGAGCCGGAACGGCGCCGTGCGCGCGGCATCGACCGCGCGCCGCGTGTAGTCGCGCGCCATCGCGAGCAGTGCATCGCGCACCGGCCCGCCGGCCAGCTGGTCGGCCAGGTGGCGGCAGCGCGCCGCGACCGCGCCGGGCTGCTCCGGTTGATCGTCCAACAGTCGGGTAGTCGACAGTTGGGGGTCCGAATTGTTCGACGCCATGATCGACCTCTCATCCAACGCTGTCCGGCATAGCACGCGGGGCGCGCTCGGGGCCGTGACCGATTTGAAAGAAAAACGGATCAATCCGGCCCGTGTTGCGCGGCACGAACTGCTCACGCTTGGCTAAAGGTCGGGCTTCTAAAATTTTAGTCTGTAGCGTTTTCGACAATCTGGCGTTTGTCGGACATTTTTTAGTTTCTGGCGCATCGACCGGCCGGGGTGGATCGTTCTGGTAGATAGGAGATCCGCCCATGTTCGCCCAATCCGCAAGTCGGTCCGATGCCCTGCGCCTGGCCGTCGCCGGGGCCCTGTGCCTGTTCGTGTTCCTGATCGACCTGGCGGCGCCGCACAGCCTGGCGGCAGCCCAGCTCTACCCGGCGGCGCTGCTGCCGCTCTATGGGGTGCGGAGCCGGCCCGTGCTGGGCGCGGTCGGCGCACTCGCCATCGCCCTGGTGGCGGTCTCCGCCGTCGTGGCCGGCACGACCGAGCCGGCCACGCTGGCCGGCCGGGCGCTCGGCGTCGGCATGATCGTGCTGGCGATCGGCTGCCTCGACCGGCTGGCCCGGCACGAGCACGATCTGTGGCGCCTGGCGCTGATCGACCCGCTGACCGGCGTGTTCAACCGCCGCTCGTTCCTCGAATTCTCGGGCAAGGAAGAGGCGCGGACCCGGCGCGGCGGCCACCAGTTCGCCGTGCTGATGATCGATATCGACCACTTCAAGCAGATCAACGACCGCTTCGGCCACCCGGCCGGCGACCTGGTGATCAAGACGCTGGCCGAGGTATGCGCGCGCACCCTGCGGCCCAGTGACGTGATCGCGCGCTACGGCGGCGAGGAGTTCGTCATCAACCTGCCGGACACCGACCGCCGGCATGCGCTGACCGTCGCCGAGCGCCTGCGTCGGGCGGACGGTCAGCATCGGGGTCGCGACCTGCTCCGACGAGACCCCACTCGCCGAGGCGATCGGGCACGCCGACCGCGCACTCTATTTGGCCAAGCGCAACGGCCGCGACCGCGTCGAGGCGACTTTCGCCGTGCCGTCGCCGGCGCCGTCGTCAGCCCCGGTTCGGGCGGCACCCGCCGCGCCGCTGCCGACGCGCAAGACCGGCGGCAAGGGCGTGCTGGTGGTCGACGACGAGGCCGAGATCCGCGAGCTGGTCGCCGAGTGGCTGTCCAGCAACGGCTATGCGGTGCGGACCGCGGACAGTGCGCGCAGCGCCCTGCAGCTGCTCGAGCGCGACTCGGACATCGACCTGATCTTCACCGACATCGTCATGCCGGGCGGGCTCGACGGTTTCGATCTGAGCCGCCAGGCCGAGCTGATCCGGCCCGGCATCAAGGTGCTGTACATGAGCGGCTTTGCCGCGACCCAGGTGGCGCGCGCCGCGCGCGGCGAGGTTGCGCGCGTCCTCCGCAAGCCGTTCCGGCTCGATCACGTGCTGGAGAGCGTGGAGTACGCCCTCCAGCACTAATCTTTCAAAGCCGGTTTCGCGGGACGGTCTTGCGGCTTACGCCGCGGGGCGCTGCGGGATCGACGGCTTGTCGAGCGTGCGCTCGACCGCGGCGAGCAGCTCGGCGGTGCGGTAGGGTTTGCCCAGCACCTCGCCGTAGCGATAGCCCGGCTGGCACCGCGCGTCGTCGACGAAGGCGGTGGCGTACAGCACCTTGATGCCGGGACGGCGCAGCTTGGCCATGTCGGCGAGCATCAGCCCGTCGATGCGCGGCATCATGATGTCGGTCAACAGCAGCGCGATGTCGGGATGGCGCTCGAAGGCGCCGAATGCGGCGATGCCGTCGCGCGCCGACACGACGCGATAGCCCGCCTCGGTCAGCATGTGCTCGGTGACGTCGCGCAGATCGTCGTCGTTGTCGACGAGGAGAATGAGGCGCGAATCCGCCGGGTGACGGGACGGAAACGACACGGGCCACATGGCGTCACGGCTCCTAAGATCGTGCTGGTTCATATCCTCAACGCTCCACCCGCACGCCTGCTCCGCGGCGTGACGAGGATCACACCGTAGGGGAGGTCACAGAAAGGTCACCATGCGGGCCCCCCTGTGAATCAGGGGGACGATTCGGGTCCGATATAGCGCGAGGCCGGGCGAATCATGCGCCCGGTCTTCTGCTGCTCGAGCGCGTGCGCGATCCAGCCGGCGACGCGGGCCAGCGCGAACACCGGCGTGAAGGCGTCGCGCGGCACGCCGACCGCCTCCAGGAGCAGGGCGGCATTGAGCTCGACGTTGCTCTGCAGCGACCGGCCCGGCTTGTGGCGCGCCAGCGCGGCCAGCGCCTTGCGCTCGACCTCGTTGGCGAACGTCAGCCGGCCGGCATCCGGGCCGAGCGTCTGCAGCGCGGCGCGCAGGACGTCGGCGCGCGGGTCGCGCACCCGGAACACCCGATGGCCGAAGCCCATCAGGCGTTCGCCGGCCGCGAGCTTCTTCTCCAGCCAAGCGTCGGCGTCGCCCGACGCCTGGATGGCGTCGAGCATGTCGAGCGTCGGGCCGGGCGCGCCGCCGTGCAGCGGTCCCGTGAAGGCGCAGTAGCCGGCGAGGATCGCGCTCGCCAGCGACGCGCGCGTCGAGGCGACGACGCGCGCCGCGAAGGTCGAGGCGCCCAGCCCGTTGTCGATCACGGTGGTGATGTAGGCGTCGAGCGCGGCGGCCTGCGCCGCATCCGCTGTGCCGTGGAGCATGCGCAGGAAATCGGCGGCGGTGCCGAGGTTGGGATCGGGCGCGACCGGCGCCGCGCCGCCGCGTACGCGCAACAGCGCCGCGACGCCGACCGGCAGCGCCGCCGCGATGTCGGCCGGCGCGGCATCGTCCGGCAGGGCCGCGAGGCACAGCCGCACCGCCTCGTTGGGCGAGCGGCCGGCGGCCGCGCCGAGCCATACGCCCAGCCGGGTGAACGCACGGGCGCGTGCCGCGCCGAGCGTGATCCGCATGCCGTCGCGCGACAGCCCGTCGGCGACGAAGCCCTCCCACATCAGCGCGACGGCGCCCTCGTAGCCGTGATCGGCGACCAGCTCGGCGAGCTCGTGGCCGCGCACGCGCAGGATGCCGCGCTCGCCGTCGACCTGGGACAGCACCGTCTCGGCGGCGATGACGCCCTCGAGTCCGGCGTTTGTCGTGGGCTCGCTCGCACGAGCGGGAGTCTTCGCGTCGGTCATGCGAGGTCGACGACGACGCCGCCGATCTTGGTGTTGGCCTCGACCGCCTCGTGCGCCGCGGCGAGCTGGTCGAGCGCGAAATGCTCGGTGAGCAGGTGTGCGCGGTCGCCGGTATCGAGCCAGCGCGTGATGTCGGCGCATGCCGCGGCGATGGCTTCCGGTCCCATCGAGTAGACCAGCACCAGGCGCATCAGCGCGTTCTTGCCCATCAGGCCGTAGAACGGGATCGGGGGCTCGGGCGCCGCCATCGAGGCGTACGACACGATCGCGCCGCCCGGCCGCAGCACCTTGAGGCTGGTCTGGATGTTGGCGCCGAAATCGACGTCGATGATGCGGTCGACGCCGTCGGCGCCGATGACCTCGCGCACCTGCTCGGCGACGTCACCGAGCTTGTAGTTGATCACGATGTCGGCGCCGGCGCGCAGCGCCGCAGCCTGCTTGGCTTCCGAGCTCACCGTGGTGATGACGCGCGCGCCGGCCCACTTGGCGAGCTGGATGGCGTAGAACCCGACCGCGCCGGCGCCGCCGGTCACCAGCACGGTGCGGCCGGTCACCATGCCGTCGGCGAACACACAGCGATGCGCGGTCATGACCGGGATGCCGATGCACGCCCCGGCGGCGAAGCTGGTGTTGTTGGGCAGGCGGGTGACCAGGCCCTGCGGCACCGTGACGTGTTCGGCGGCGGTGCCCATGGCGCGCTGGAACTGGGCGCTGTGCAGCCACACGCGCTCGCCCAGCCGCGCCATCGACACGCCCGGGCCGATCTGGTCGATGATGCCGGCGCCGTCGGAATGCGGGACCACCTTGGGGTCGGCGATCACCTGGCCGCGCGCGCCGGCGCGCTTCTTGACGTCCGACGGGTTGACGCTCGACGCGTGCAGCCGCACGCGCACCTCGCCGGGTCCGGCGTTGGGCGTCGGCAGCTCGCCGATCTGCAGCACGTCGCGCGCCGCGCCGTTGCGCTCGTACCATCCCGCCCGCATCGCAGTCTCCCGCCGGTTGTCGGCGGTCACGCTACACCACCGGACGTTACAGCGTGAGGGATTTGACGTAGTCGGCGAGGCCGCCGGTCGCCTTGTCGATCGCCTCGTTGGCGGCTGCGATCGACGTCGCGACCTGCTCCAGACGTGTCTCCTGCTGGCCCAGCTTGTCGATCAGCCGGTTGTGGATCGGCGTGCCTTTTTGGACCGCGTTGAGGTTCTCGCGCACGCGCGCCTGGTCCTGCGCCAGCGCGTCGCGCTCGCCTTGCAGGCGCTGCTGCTGGATGCGCTGCTCGGCCAGCGCCTGGCGGCGCTTCTGCAGCTCGGTGAGCGCGTCGCGCAGCTTGGCCGGCAGCTCGCGCGCCGAGACCAGAACGCCCAGCCGCGCGTCGTCGAGATCGAGCATGCGCACGGTCTCCTGCAGCGGCCGCTCGAGCACGACGTTGACCGTCTTCTGTTCGCCGGCCTTGAGCTCGGCGGGAATCCGCCAGGCGCTCGGCGTCTGACGCACCGCGTTCGAGTCGGGCTCGGCGAGCGACCACCCGCTCGCGCGGTCGACCTCGATGATCAGCCGGCGCGGCTCGCTGGCCGGCGCGGCGAGGCGATGGACGATGGTCTGCTGCTGCTTGCGCGTGATTTTCAGCACGCCCTCGGTGACCGTTGCCCCGACGATCGCATTCACGTCGCTGATCGTGCGGTCGATCTTGATCTTCTCGTCGACCGCGTAGCTCAGGAGGCGCTGCTCGCCGACTGGGAAGGTCGACAGGCGCGCGTCGCCGACATAGACGGTCGCGCCGTCGCTCGCGGTCTCGTAGAGCGTTAGCACGCCCGGCGGCAGGCCGCTGCCGCTGTCGTTCGTCAGGTCGAACGACGCCAACGCGCGACTGGGGTTGGTGGCGGTCTGGAGCAGCGCCACGCGTGCCGCCGGCAACGCCCGGTCGAGCAGCGGCACGACCGCGCTCTGTCCGGCGGCGATCGACACCGGTGCCGGCAGGGTGAAGCTGACCTGCGTGGCGTTGTCCGTCGTGGTCGCGGCGGCGACCGAAGCCATCTGGGGTGGTGCCTCGAAAGCCTGCTGGCGCATGTCGCCCGCCGCCGCCGATGCGGGCGCCGGCGGCGCCATCATCGCCCGGCTGCGTTCCAGCGGTGCCGCCTCGAGCTTGCCGAGCGTGACCGAGCCCTCGTCGACCCTGGGCAGCACGCGGCCCACGACCTCGACCGGGACCTCCGGTCGGTTGACGTAGTAACTCTCGTACAGTTTCTGGCGGAACGTCACCGGATTGCCGGAGAGCAAGGTCAGCTCGACGTCGCGCCAGTCGGTCGCGGTGGTGTTCTCGAGGACCGCCCAGCCCTGCAGGCGCGCCGTGTCGGCGCTCGGGTCGGCGGCGAAGGTCAGGCGGTAGGACGCCTTCCACAGCGGCGCGCCGACGACGTAGCCGAGCCGCACGGTGCGCGTCTCCTTGCCGCCGGTTCGGACCACCAGAGTGCGCCGGCCGCCGTCGTGATAGCGCGCGACCGCGGCCAGCGCGTCGGCGAGCTTGGCCTGCAGGGCGGGGTCGACGAAC
>WNFL01364593.1_pt1 | contig 19204 bp, 17 predicted proteins | sample 5400361 | NCBI WGS metagenome assembly WNFL01 (sample SAMN13153351, study PRJNA577476) | soil metagenome | isolation source: 40 cm soil on Douglas fir-dominated hillslope | place: USA:California | collected 2013-09-17
GGGTCCTGCAGCAGGAAGTCGGCGAACACCATCTCCTTGGTCGGGATGATGACGACGGCCATCCGGGCGCCGCTCTCCTTGCAGAGATCGTTCATGCGCTGGAGCAGGTCCATCGTCACCCGCATTCCCTCACGAACGGGGGCGCTGTTCTGATCCAGCCGGTCGCGGATGGCCCTGGGCCGGAACGCCTCCTGGATGTGCGCCGCCGGCACGGCCAGCGTCGTCGTGAATTCGTCCTGGCCGGAGGCCGCGCGGCCGACCTGAATCGAGCCCTTCAGCGCGCCGAGCATGGGACCGTGCACGACGAGGCGATACACGATGCTGTGCTGCGAGAGCCAGTTGCGGACGGTTGCGCTCGCCGACGCGTTGTCCGGCGGCGCTTCCCAGATGTCCGCGTCCACGTTCGAGAACGTTCCCTGCCGGAGGAACGACCAGTGCGGCTTCCCGTAGGTCATCGTGAACGCGTTCTCGAAGTCGTCGCCCATGTAGAGGCCGACGATCACCCAGCGCGGATGCAGCTTCAGCGCACGCGTCTGAAGGAGCTGGTAATACTGGTTCGGGCCGTAGCCCCCCAGTCCCAGGTTGTATACGGACAGCCCCGTGTCGTGCGCCATCACGTACGGCCACGAGTCCGCCATGGTGGCGTTGTTGCCGTAGGTATGCGAATCCCCGAGCGCCACGACGGCCGCGGAGGACGGCACGCTTCGATTCCGGAACCCCCATATGTCGAACCCGGGCGAACCCGGGGCGATCCGGATCCCCAGGATGTCGTCGCGCTCCGTTGTCACGGACACGTAGTCGGCAGGGTCGAGGAACAGCCGGGCCCCCGCCTCGCAGAGCAGGACCGCCGTCGCCAGCGAGACGAGCAGGACGAGTCCGTTTGCAGCCGCCGTTTTCACACGCACCAAAGGCCCCCGTTTCAGTCGAGCGCGAACTCGGTGCGCCAGTCGTCGGTCTCGGCGAACGCCGGCTGGTGCTCCTTGTCCAGGAGGTAATTGCCGATCACGAGGCAATCCATCTCGGTGCGCATGAAACAGCGATACGCATCCTCGGGGGTGCAGACAATCGGCTCGCCGCGGACGTTGAAGCTGGTGTTGACCAGTACGCCGTAGCCCGTGAGCCGCTTGAACTCCTGGAGGAGCTGCCAGTAGCGCGGGTTCACCTCTTCGTTGACCGTCTGGATGCGCGCCGAATAGTCGACGTGCGTGATCGCCGGCAGGTCGGAGCGGAGGAAATAGAGCCGCTCGTAGAGGGCGCGGTCGTTGTAATCGGCCGGCAGCGGCGTCCGCTTCTCCTCGCGGACGGGAACGACGAGCAGCATGTACGGCGACGGGCGATCGAGCTCGAAGTGCTTGTCGACGTCCTCCTCGAGCACGGTGGGCGCGAACGGGCGGAATCCCTCGCGATACTTGATTTTGGCCCGCCGAGCGCGCGCGGCCCGAACTCCATCCGTCCCTGGAACCAGCCGACGACCTTGCCTTCGGCGAGCCGGCTGGCGACGTCGCCGGCGAGCTCGGTGAAGTCGTCGTAATGCTCGGCGACGGCATCGTACCGATTGATCGTGCGCTGGATCTCGCGATCGGAGAACGACGGGCCGAGCAGCGACCCGCGCATCGCGTCGAACCCGGAGGGGATCCGGCGGCGCTGACGGTCGCGCACGTGCCACACGGCGTACGCGGCGCCGAGCGCGCCGCCCGCGTCTCCGGCGGCTGGCTGAATCCAGATCTCGTCGAACAGGCCCGACTTGAGGATCTTGCCGTTGGCGACGCAGTTGAGCGCGACGCCGCCCGCGAGGGTGAGGTTCGGGCTCCCCGTCAGCTCCCTGGCCGAGCGGGCGAGCTTCAGCACGATCTCCTCGGTCACCTGCTGGATGGCGAGCGCCATGTTCATGTAGGGCTGGTCGATCTCCGATTCGCCCTTCCGCACGGGCAGGCCGAACAGCTGCTCCCACTTGTGCTCGTTGACCATGCGCAGCCCTGTCGCATAGTCGAAGTAGTGCATGTTGAGCAGGATGGACCCGTCGTCCCGGATGTCGACGAGGTCGCTCTTGATCTTCGCGACGAATTCATGGGTCTGCGGCGAGTCGGGATTGCCGTACGGCGCAAGGCCCATCAGCTTGTACTCGCCGCTGTTCACCATGAAGCCCGTGTAGTAGGTGAAGGCGGAGTAGAGCAGGCCCACCGAATGCGGAAAGCGCAGCTCGCGGAGCAGCGTGATGTCGCGGTCGCGGCCGTGGCCGATCGTCGCCGTGGCCCATTCGCCGACGCCGTCGACGGTCAGGATGGCCGCGTCGCTGAAGCGCGAGGGATAGAAGGCGCTCGCCGCGTGCGAGAGATGGTGCTCGGGAAAGGCGATCGGCACGTCGCCCTCGCCGAGCTGCGCGAGCTCCTCGCGCAGCATCCGCTTCATGAACAACTTGTCCTTGATCCACACGGGAATCGCCGACGAGAAGCTGACGACGCCTTTCGGGGCGAAGGCGTGGTAGGTCTCGAGCAGCCGCTCGAACTTCAGGAACGGCTTGTCGTAGAACGCGACAGCCTCGAGCTCCCCGTACTTGAGCCCCGCCTCCTCGAGGACGTACCGTGCGGCGTGGATCGGGAAGGCGGGGTCGTGCCGCCGCCTCGTGAACCGCTCTTCCTGGGCGGCGGCGACCACTTCGCCGTCGATGAGGAGCGCGGCCGCGCTGTCGTGGTAGAACGCGGATATGCCGAGAATCGCCTGTTTCATAACACCTCGATAGACCTCACACCCCGCGCGCCGGACGGCGCGCGTCGACGCCGGTCGAATCCCTCCTGCCTAGAACAGCGTGTAGATGAACGGAGCGATCGCGGAACCGCTCGTCAGGACGACGAGCACCCCGAAACCGAGCAGGACGACGACGAGCGGAAGGAGCCAGAACTTCTTGCGCGCGCCGAAAAAGCCGAGGAGATCTTTCAGAAAGTCCATGGACGCTGCTCCAGTCAAATCAAAACGGGTGTTCGATGTCCTTGCCGGTGAACGTGTGATTCCGCGTGTGCATGACCGAGTCGCGGGACTGCTTGAACCCGCGCAGCTGCAGCGTGTCCGCGCGCATGACCACGCGGCGGAACCACCCGAGCGGCGTCACGATGACGAAGAAGACGGCCGTCAGCAGGATTCGCGACGTCACGGTGCCCAGCAGGTGCGACAGCGCGAACCAGACGACCGCCGCCGGCCGGAACAGCTGCGGCGCGGTCATGTTGACGACGTGCAGCGCGAGCGCGGCGTAGAGGTAGACCTCCTGCTTGCGCGTGAGCAGCAGCAACAGGCAGATCAGGACCAGCGCCATCCCCGTGTCCTTCGACTGTTCCTTCGTCGCGGCGGGGAGGAATGTGAGCCAGCGCCGCTTCGCCGCCGGTGACTTCGTCACCGGCGCGCTGCCGGCATCGGGCTGCGAGAGCGGTACGGCATCGACCACGGATGGAGACGAACCAGCTTCAACGTTGTACATCACAGGTTACCTGCTTTGCGTGGGAGAGTACCGAGCCGTGTGGCGCGGTTCTGATAGACGAACCCGGGTGAAGGAGCCGCCTGGCCGCCGTTCCACCGGCTCACGCGGGGGACGCGGACGGCGGCGACGGCAGGGGCGGCGATCGCCGCGGCCTGGAGCCGGGCCGGACCCTCCACGATGACGAGGAGCGTCACGCACCACAACAGGCTCAACTGGTTGAACGCCGCCTCGGAGAAGTTGTAGACGAGCGCGATGACCCACAGCGCGAGGCGGATGCGCGAGAAATCGTCGCCCGTGACCAGGTCCTTCTTGATCGTGTAGAAGCCGACGAGCAGCATGACGACGAGCAGCGTCACACCGATGATGCCGCCGTTCAGGTACGTCTCGACGTAGCCGTTGTGCGCCTGGACGATGTGCGGGAGCACCATCCAGAGCTTCACCATCCGCTCGCCCGCCCAGAAGCTCTTGAACCCCGCGCCGACCAGCGGGTTGATGTCGCTGGCGAGGACGATGTCCCAGGCGCCGGTGCGCGACGTCAGCGTCATGTCGCGCCCGAGGCTGCCGACGATCATTTCCGAGATCCCGAGGGTGGAGTCGAGCGTGTACCACAGGACGCCGCCGACAATCGCGTACACCTCGATTTTCCCGAGACGCCGCTTGACGGGCGCCAGCCCTGTCGCCGTATAGAGCCCGATGGCCACGAACGTGCACAGCAGCGACGTCGCGCTGTCGGCGATGAGCAGCAGCCAGAACGCCATCAGGAAGACGATGATGGCGTCGGCGCGGTCCATCAGCCACGCCCATTTCTTCGGCGCCGCCGGCCGCGTCGTCAGGTCCCAGTACAGGAACACGCAGGAAATCAACAGCAGCGCGCCAAGGGTGTTCTTGTGCGTGGCGACGCCGACATACATCAGGTCGTTCCTGTTCCACCCCGTGTAGGTGCGTCCGAGCTCCGGAATGTACCGGACGAAGGCGAACGACAGCGGGACGAGCACGCTCGCGCACCGGACGAATGACGCCTTGATCGCCTCGATGGGCGCCTGCTCCGTCAGCAGGACCAGCACCATGATCACGTTGCCGAAATCCTTGAACCAGCGCTTGAAGGCGACAAACGGGTAGTCGGACCAGACGACGCTGATGGCACAGTATCCGAAGAAGAGGAACAGCCACCGGTTCGCGCTCACGATCGATCCGAACCGGACGCTGCGCCGGACCAGGACGGCCGCCCCGGCGAGAATCAGGCCGAAGAACATCGCCGCGTCGAGCGGGCTGCCTTCCAGGTACGACTCCGCCGTCTGCGCCTGCTGCCCCTGGAACCAGCTGGAAAACGGGCGCGAGGCAAAGATCGCGAACCACATCGCGACAATCCAGACGGCGTGCGAGACGCCGGTCCGCCGCTTGACGTCGCGCCGCAACAGCCATCCAATCAGGCCGTAGGCAGCGAGCAGGGCGATTTGTGGTGACACGGATGAACGTCGCGGTCAGGTAAAGATCACGCGGTACGCGCGATCGGCGGTTTCGGATCGGTTCCGGGCGAACGTGAGCAGCGACACGCCGAGGACGGTCGCCACCAGCGCGAGCGCGAACGGAATCGCGAGCTCGGAGCCCTCGAGGCTGAAGCCGCGCAGGCCGCGGCGCAGCCCCTGTAACAGGAAGATGTGCAGGATGTAGGCGAACAGCGAATACTTGCCGAGCTCGATGACGCGGCGTTGGACCCACCCCTTGGCGCCGGCCTTGACGCCCGTCGCGTAGATCAGGAGAAGCGTGAGGCAGACGCCCACGACCTGCAGCGGAAACGGGATGTTCCAGCGCGTGATCGCCGCGAGATACCCGGCGTAGGCGATGACCAGCAGCGCCGGCTGCCGAACCGCCTGCTCGATCTGCGCGAGCGGAAGCACGCCCACGCCCAGCCCGAATATCGCAATCGCAACGAGCTCGAGGTTCAGGCTTCTGACGCCGTCGAGGTAATAGAGCCCCAGGGTGACCGCGATCGCCGCGATGCCCGCGGCCTGCAGCGAGAAGCGCAGCGTACGCGAGAGGATCAGCAGGACCGGCGACAGCAGCAGGAAATAGCTGATGGGCACCAGCACGTCGAACGCCGCCTTGCCGTTGCCAAGCACGTAGATCGGATAGAGGTCCGAGAAGAACGCGGCGACGCCCAGTTGGGTGCCGTCGTAGTCCTGCTTGATCAGGAGTCTCGCCACCAGGTTGAGGGCGGTGAAGAGCGCGAGGATCTTGACGCCGCGGACCAGGAGCCGCTTGTGCAGCCGCGGGTCGGCGGGCGAATACTTCGCGAGGTACACCTGCGAAATCAGGAACCCGGTGATGAAGATGAACGACGGCGTGAGGAACCGCAGGTAGCGGTACACGTCCCAGTCGAGGACGACGAAGTAGTTGGTCCAGTGATACAGGACCATGAAGAGCACGAGACTCCCCTTGACGAAGTCGAGGACGTCGTTGCGCCCGCGGTTCGCCGTGACCGCGGCGGCGCGCACGGTGTCCTCGCCGGTAGGGCGAACGGCGATCGATGGCTCGGCAAGTAGCGTCATGCGATGCACACCCTCGCCGGACGGCCGGCGATGTTCTGACGGTCGGATGCGGTGCGCGGCCGGAACAGCACCCGGGCGGCGGCCGCGGCGGTGACGACGCGGTCCAGTTCGTCGGAGTGATCCGAGCTGCCGGTCAGATCGCTCATGAGCATCGCGCCGACCTTCGGGACGTCGACAAAGGCGCCGAGCTGATACAGCGTCTCCTCGGCAAACAGCACGTCGCGCATGTACTGTCCGAGGGTGCCGCGCAGCCAGGGGCGCGCGTGCACGAACTTGTGGCGTCCGAGGAACGCGCGTTCGACGAGCGACGCCGCGCCACGGCCGGCCATCCTCGCGACCCACGCCGAGGCGGCGCGGCCGGTCCAATACTCGGCCTTGAAGAGCCCTTCGCGATAGAGCCAGCGCGTCTGGCGCACGAGCGGCCCGCCGCGGCCGAGCAGTCCGCGGTCGGTTGGAATGGCCAGCAGGTCCGGCCGGCGGCGTGCGATCAGGTGCGTAGACGGATCGCCGGCATCCGTGGGCCGGCGGTAGAGGAGCTGTACGAACTCGTCGTCCAGGAACGGCGAGCGGACGGTCACCTGCGAGCGCTCCAGCGCGTACCGTGAGAACCCGGCCGGCGCCTGCAGGAACAGGGTGAACGAGAGCGGCTGCACGTCGGCCGCCTTCGAGAAGGCGTGGATCGCCACGCGCACCCGATCGGCCATCGTGGCCGACAGGAAGTCGCCGTGCGGCATCGTGCTCTTGAAGGCACGGATCCCGCGAAGCAGCTCGCCGCCGTAGTTGCCGGTCACCCGCACGGGCGCCACGCGCCTGGCCAGCGTGTTCACGTACAGCTCCGCGGCGCCCGACAGGCCGAGCCCTCCGTCGGCGATCATCACGGCCTTGTCGAAATGCTCGCCGAGGTTGGCGAGAAATGCGTCGTCGAGCACGAGCGACTCGTGCCGCTGGCCGCAGAGGCCGGCCACCACCCGCGCCGCCCGCACGTCATAGGTGTCGCGGTACATGCTCCCGAAGGTGTAGCAGGGCATCGCCCCCGGCACCGGGTCGAGTGACGCCATGATGATGCGCGAGTCGAGCCCGCCGGTCAGCGAGACGGCGGCGCGGCGCGTCTGCGCGGCATCGCGCTCGACCGCGCGATCGAGCGCGGCCCCGATGGCTTCGCGCCACGCGGGCTCCGGCAGCGGCTCCAGCTGTTCCCATTCGCTGCGTTCGAAATATCGGTCCGGGTGGGCGTTCGCCGCGTGGTCGAACGTCAGCATCGTGCCGCCCGGAAGCACGCGGATCCCGCGGAAGAGCGAGCGCGTGCCCAGCGTGGATCCGCACGCCAGGAACTGCGCGAGGCCGTCGGGATCGAACTCGCGCGTCACCGGCGCGGCCGCGAGGATGGCCTTCGCCTCCGAGGAAAAGAAGAACGCGTCCGGACCTTCGTAGACGAACAGCCGTTCGAAGCCGAAGCGATCCGTGAACAGCACGCTCTCGCGCCGCCGCTCGTCGACGACGAACCCGGCAAACAGGCCGCGCATCGCGGCCGGGATGGAGAGCGGGTGACGCCGGCTCGCCGCCACCGCTCCGAGCCAGCCACGGGCGGTGACCGCGGTGGGGCGTCCGGCCACTCCGTCGAGCTGCGGAGTCACGCCACGGAGCGCGCCCCTCCGCATCGTCGACGGGTCCGACCCAGCCGGCGGAGATGCCGAGCGCGGCCGAATCGAAGCGGTGCCACGTATAGAACGTCTCGTACTGCATGGCCGCCGCCATCACGTTCAGCGTGTCATGCTGCCGCGTGACGGCGTTCCTGCCGCCGTTCTTGAGAATGAGACCGAAGATGCCAGGCACGGGAGTAAGGGAAGGAATTGTTATCGCGCTTGTGCCGGAGCGGCCTGCGACCGGTACATCCGGCGGTACATGTTCGCGCGCAGCTCGGGCCATCTGGTACGCAGCCACGCCGGAAGGCGATCCTTCTGGTCGCGGTGGAGTCCGAGGCGCAGCGCGGCCGCGCCCTTCCACGTCAGCGGCACGTAATACCGCGGCACGTCGACACGGACGAATCCGTTGCTGCGCTTGAAGTCGGTCAGCGAGCTCTGTGTCTTGTTGCCGTAGACGAAGCTCTCGTAGAGCAGGTGCTGCACGCCGCGGGCGCACGCCTGCCGAACCGCTTCGGCCATCAGGCCGTTGTTCGGCCGCTTGTCGTAGACGCTCAGCTTCGACATGATCTGCATGATCGCGGCGGTCCGCTCGTCCCACACCATCTTCAGGTAGCCGACCATCTCGCCATCGATGTAGGCGCCGAGAAACGTGGCGCGCTCCGCGTAGGTGCCGTTCTCGTCCCGGACGGCCTCGAACGGCTTCCCGTAATGCCAGAACCGGCGGCCCTGGCGGATCGGCGACTCGTTGTAGATCGCCATGATCCCGCGGACGTAGGCCTCGTCGTACTCGCAGGCCCGGATGACGACGCCGCGGTTCTCGGCGCCGCGAATGTTCCGGCGTGTCGCGGACGTGACCTGCTTCGCGAGCCAGTGGTCGTAGGTCGTCAGCGGAATCGCCGCGATGTTGTCCCACTCGTGGTGGAAGGCGTGGCGCGGCTCCGTGTCGGGGACGCGCTGCGCGAAGGTGAACAGGTCGGCCCGGGGCGCGCCGCGCCGGCAGAGCGCGATTACGTCGCCGGGGTCGGGCAGCTGCTTCGCCTCGACCCAGTATTCGTCGAAGACCTCGGCGACCCGGAGCGTGCTCCCCTTGACGATGACGAGGTTGTCGCCCGCGTGCAGCGACGGGATGACGGCCTTGCGGCCTCGGATGGTGATCTCTTTCATCTAGTTCCTTCGCGACGCGGGTTCGATCGCCGAGAGCCGCGACAGCAGCAGCGCGAGGCCGCGGTAGGTTGTCGCCTGCGCCCAGTGCAGCATCGGCGCCCTGGCTTTCATCAGCGGATAGCAGCGGTAATAGAAGTGCCCGTCGGGGTCCTGCATGTTGCGGATGGTCCAGAGCGCCACGCGCTGAGCGAGCTCGAGGCTCTCCGGATCGACCGCCCCAAAGTTCGCAAGCGTTTCGATCGCCTGTGCGGCGCACTGGCTGTCGATCGGCTGGACGCGATTGTGGTAGTAGGCGGGGCAGCCGTCCTCGCCGAAGAAATGCCTCTTGTAGTAATCGAGGCCTTTCATCATGGCCGCCGTGTACGTCTCGTCGCCGGTGCCCGCGATGTAGTGCCTGAGGCTGTCGAGGTTGTAGCCGGTGTGGAACCCGTCGATCCAGTGGAACTTCGGGTCTTCCGCGTACCACCACGAGCCGTCCGGGCGCTGCCGTGAACAGCTGTACTCCATGGCCTCCGCGGCCACCGTGCGGTATTGCGGGTTGCCCGTCAGCTGCCACATGCGGGCCAGGAAACCGGCGCCGAGCATGTTGGCGTTGTGGATCGAGCTTTGTCCGATCGCGTGATAGCTCAGGCAGGTGCCGCTGCCGGTCCGCTCGCGCGGCAGCGCCAGGATCCAGCGGCATGCGCTCTCGGCCACGCCGAGATACTGCGGGATGCGCGTGCATTCGTAGCCGTCGATGAACGCGTGTATCGCCCGCCGCGGCTCGCGAAGTCGAAGTGGTTCGCCCAGGAATATTCGTGGAACTTCGACGAGCGGTGGCCTCGCAGCCAGTCCAGGCAGTCGACCGCCTTGGTCCGGTAGACGGCATCGCCCGTCATTCGATACAGCGTGAGGTACCCCGCGGCCATGTAGCCCCGGCCCTTGGTCGACGGCAGCGGCTTGATGCCGACGAGCGGACGGATGTTGATCGGGCTTTGACGAACGGCCTGCATGAAGAGTCGCTCGAGCAGCAGGTTGCCGCAGGCCAGCCGGCGCAGCGGTGACGACAGGCCGTCGAACGGCTCGTACGCCTTGTAGTGGTGGTTCTCCACCCACGCCTCGACGGCGCGAAGGCTGCCGTGGATCGCACGGCCGTTGTCGTCGAGCGTCGCCGGGTCGAACCCGGGTTGGCCTGTGCGAAGCGGTCCCGTCATGGTTGGTGCAACTCCTTCAGCGGGCCGGCCGCGCGAACACGCCGCGCAGCCGCGCCATTTGTTCGGCCTGGTGGAAGCGCATGAGCTCCGCCGACACCGGCCGCTCCACGCCGCGCGCGAACGCCCACCCGTAGCCGCCGAGCAGCGCGAGGCCGCCGACCAGGTAGGGCGGCCGCGTCATCTGATACAGGCTCCGGAACACCTGCCAGAGCCCATGCCCGCCCAGGTAGTAGTCCTTCTGCCCGTGGCGAAAGAGGCCGCGGACCTTGCCGGCGGAGCTGCCGGTCCCCATCGGCCGGTGGTGCAGGCACGTTCTCTCGGTGAAGGTGCGCGTCTGCCGCCCGCGCATCCGCGCGGTGGTCACGGCGGTCCAGTCGATGCCACCGCCCTTGATGGGGACGTATCCGCCGATCGTCTCGAAGCACTCGCGGCGAAACAGCTGGCACGCGCCGGAGACGTGCTCGATGTTGGTGAAGCTGTAGTCGTAGTGCGTGCCGCCTTCGACAAACGGCGTCCCCGCGACGCCGAGCCGCGGGTTGTCCGAGAACTTCCCGAGCAGGAACGCGAAGTAGTCGGCGTCGAAGGAAATGTCCGCGTCGAGGTTGCCGATGATCTCGAACGACAGGTCCTCGAGCGCCTGCATCCCCGCGTTGAAGCACGACACCTTCGCCGCAAAGCTCCGGTCGCGCTGCTCGGGCAGGCGGACGAGCCGGAGCCACGGCAGCCTCGCGCAGTACTCGCGAACGATGTCGTCGGTGCCGTCCGTCGAGCCATCGCTGACGATGACCCAGCGAACGGGCGGGTGCGTCTGCGCGGCCATCGAGTCGAGCGTCAGGCGGATGTAGCGCGCCTCGTTGCGAGCGGGCGTGATGAGTGCGTATCGGGGAATGGAACGATGATCGGTCATGGGACGATTACTGGCCGTATGCGGTGATCCCGAGCTCGTCGCAGGCGCCCATCATCGGCACGACCCTGGCGCCCGAACGGACCACCGCGTCGACGACATCCGCGAAGAAGCTGGGACTGCAGCCGTATCTGGACGGCGCCGGCGCGACGTCGTGCGTGGCGAGAATCAGCCACCCGCGCGCGGCCGCGTTCCGGTCGATGACATCGCGGACGGCGGCGAGATCGTTCTGATTCCGCCAGTCGAGGAAATACCCCTTGAGCAGGTTCAGGTCGATGTCGCCCGCGTTGTACGTCTGTCCGCCCCCGCGACAGCAGGCGAATTGCCGGCCGACGGCTCGCTTGATGTCGAGCACCGGGCCGTCGAGCGGGTATGCGAACGTCCTGAAACGCCCGCCGGGAACGAGCGCCTCGAACGCCCGCCGGTTGGCGCCGATCGACCGCTCGAAGGCCTCGACGGTCGATGCGCAGCCATCCAGGTGGTCGAAGGTATGGCAGCCGAGCTCGTGGCCGTCGCGAAGCAGCGTCCGCAGGTCGTCGTGCGACACGACGGGCCCGCTCGGCGAGTCCGCTCCGGCCAGGTTCATCGAGATGAAGAAGGTGCCGCGGACGTTCGCGTCGGAGAGGATGCGCCCGCCCTCGACCCACGCCGACCGCGGGAAATCGTCGAACGTAAAGGAGACGTACGGGACGTCGGCGCGGAGCGGGAACGAGCGCCGGCCCGCGTGATGGACGAGCAGGCGGCGGACCTTGTTCGCGGTGCGCGTCCGCAGCTCCGCGGCAGCCGTTGCGATCAATGCGCCTCCATCCGGATGTCGATGGCGCCGTCGTCGGCGACCGGGAGGGTTCGCGGGTAGCGCAGCGTCGTGACGCCGTCGGCGACGCCGGCGTCCTCGAATCCCATCTCCGGGAAGACCGCCGCGCTCGGCGCGTTCTTCGGCGTCTTCCGCAGCGCCGCGAGGAAGTCGCGTGTGCCCGACGGAAGATGGCGTCGCAGGAGCCAGGCCAGGAACGCGTGCTCGACGCGCTTGCCCTGGACGCGGCAGCTGAACATCAGGTCGACGAGCTTCGACTCGCGCAGGTCGACGACCGCAAACCCGACGATCCCGTAACTGCCAAACCGATCCCGGCATCGCAGCACGTAGGTTTCCGCGCCCGTGTCGGCCATCAGCCGGTTCAGCGCGTCGACCGAGTACCGGTTGCCGGAGAAATTCATCTGGTTGGTGCGCTGGGCCAGCTCGTAGACGCGCTGGAGGTTCGAGTCCTGGAGGGGCGACCACTCGACGCGGATGTCGCACTGCTTGAGGAAGCTGACGTAATCGCCGGTGTAGGCGCGCTCGAGCTCGGCGCGCTGTTCCTCCTGGCGATACATGGTGCGCCGCTTCCGGCTCTCGTCGGTGACGGGAACGTCGAACTCCGGCCTCGCCGGAATGCGATGCGCGTCCCGCGCGTCGACCGTGCGCACCGAGGGACAGGCGGAGCTCACTTCCTGCCGTTCGAACTCCTGGTCGTCCACGAACATCAGCGTGTCGATGCCGATGTTCAGCGCGCGAGCGATCGCGGCGATCGACCCGCTCTTGGGCTGCCAGTGCACCTGCGGGTAGAGGAAGTAGTCGGCGAGGCCGAAGGCCTCGAGCCGTGCGAGGGCATCCTCACGGTTGTTCTTGCTCGCGACGGACTGAAGGATCCCCCTGGAATCGAGCTCCTTGATCACCGTGACGACGCCGTCGCGCAGGCGGACGCCCTCGGGTCCGTCCTCGACGAGCGTGCCGTCCCACAGCGTGTTGTCGAGATCCCACACCACGCACTTACACGTGGCTGCAGGCGTCGTGGCCGGCTGAGCCTTCGCCTGGGGTGGCGTCTGCGGTTGCGGACGCGCGGAGGCGCGTTCCTTGACGAAGTCGATCAGGCCGAAATAGAGCGTCAGCCCCTCGGCGTCGTTCGGCACCAGCTCGACTTCGAAGGTGCCGCTCGTCGCGACGAGGCGCTCGATTTCCGTCAACGCGATCTTCTCGCGCGAGAAACCGGGTGGAAGCGTGATGAGGTGCTGGAAGCGCCGGATCGCTCCCTCGCGCCGCTCCCGGATGGACAGGGTCATCGTGACCTGGCGGTCGTTCGGGTTGAACACCTCACACACGAGGAAATCGGGGCGCGGCCCGCCGTTGACGCGCTCCGCGAGCCGCTGCTTCCGGACGTACGCGATCTTGCGGAGCGCCCGCGGCTTGATGTCGCCCGGCAGCGGCGGCAGCAGCCGCGCCGCCGAGCCGGCGAGGATATTCAGACGCTCGATCCGGTCGGCCGCGGCGACCGAATGGCAGTCGATGTTGCCGAGCGTCCAGAGCTTGGCCCATCGCCGGAACGTGATCTTCTGCAGGTACGGCGCGGCTCCGTCGGCGTTCGGAATCCTGACGACCCCGTCGACGAACTGCCGGCACGCGCCGTCGGTCCGCGGCTCGTAGAGCTCGCACGTGGTGTAGCACGCGGGCCACGCACACTCCGTGCAGTGCTCACCCCAGGGGAGCAGCGTGCGGGCTTCGACGCTCGCACGATACTCCGAGAACCTCGCGAGGACGCCCGGCGGCAGCGTGTCGGGCGCCTCGACGCGGTCGTTGACTTCAGCCTCGTACATGGTCGCGAATCTTGTCGGACACGTAGTTCACCTGCTCCTCGGTCAGCTCGGGGAACATCGGAAGCGAGAGGATCTCGCCCGACGCCTTGAGCGACTCGGGGAAGTCGGCCTGCGTGTGGCCCAGGTACTTGTAGGCGTTCAGGTAGGGCAGCGCGATGGGATAGTGGATCCCCGTGCTGATGCCGTGAGTTGCCAGGTCGGCCTGCAGCTGCTCGCGCGTGCTGCCCGGGACGCGGACGACGTAGAGGTGATACACCGCGCGGACGTTGTCCATTTCGACCGGCGTCACGACGCCGCTGCCCTGGAGCGCCTTGTTATAGCGATACGCGTTGGTGCGGCGCTTCTCGGTCCACTCGTCGAGGTACCGCAGCTTCACGCCGAGAATCGCCGCCTGGATGCCGTCGAGACGGCTGTTGACGCCTTCGAGGTCGTGGTCGTACTTCTTCGTCCGACCGTGGTTGGCGATCATGCGCGCGCGCGTCGCCCAGGCCTCGTTGTTGGTCACGATCGCGCCGCCGTCGCCGTAGGCGCCGAGGTTCTTGCCCGGGTAGAAGCTGAAGCAGGTGATGTCGGCGAGCTTCGCAATCGGCGTCCCGCGATACAGCGCGCCGTGCGCCTGCGCCGCGTCGCCAATCACGCGGAGTCCGTGCGCGCGCGCCAGCGCGACGATCGGCTCCATGTCCGCGGGCTGGCCGTAGAGATGAACCGGGATGATGGCCTTGGTCCGCGCGGTGATCTTCTCCCGCAGCCGCTCGACGTCGATCGTGTAGGTGCGCGGGTTGACGTCCGCGAACACCACGCGCGCGCCGGCCATCGTGATCGCCTCGGAGGTCGCGATGAAGCTGTTGGCGACGGTAATCACCTCGTCGCCGGGCCCGATCTCGAGCGCCTTCAGCGCCATGAAGAGCGCATCGGTGCCGTTGGCGAGCCCCACGCAGTAGTCGACGCCGCAGTACCGGGGGAACGCGTCTTCGAAGTCCTTGACGCCCGCCCCGCCGACGAACGCGGTCTTCTCGATCACGCCGGCGATGGCGGCGTCGATCTCGGGCTTGATCGAGTCGTACTGCATCTTCAGGTCGACGAACGGAACGGTCAGGGTTGTCAGCGTGTGCATGATGATGATGTCCTCGTGAAGCAGCTAGTGGCCGTGCGAGACCAGGTCGTTGGAGTAGGGCAGATCGGAGACGTGCCGGATGACGTGGGCGGGATTGCCCACCACCACGGCTCCTGCGGGAACGTCACGGACGACGACGGCGCCGGCCCCGACCAGCGCCCCTTCGCCGATGACCACGCCGGGCAGCAGCGTGGCGTTGGCGCCAATCTTCGCGTTGCGGCGGACCACCGGTCCGGCGAGGCTGTCCTTGACGCCCGGCGACAGCGGATACTTCGCGTTGGTCAGCACCACGTTCGGGCCGATCCAGCAGCCGTCCTCGAGCACCGAGAATTCCGGGATGAAGACCTGCGTGTGGATGCGCACGTTGTTGCCGATGTCGACGTGATGCTCGACGACCGACAGCGTGCCGATGCTGACGTTGTCGCCGATGCGGTTCGACTCGCGGATGTTGACCTTGTTCCCCGTCTGGAAGTTCCGGCCGATGACGTTCCCGGCGTAGATCACCGTGTGCGAGCGGATGACCGCGCGTTCGCCGATGGTCGTCGGCAGCTCGCCGTCCTGGGCGCCGCGCGGCGCCACGCCCACGAGGCTGAAATCCTCGACGACGGTGCCTTCGCCGAGCGTGACGTTCTTGTAGATGCGGTAGGTGTTCATGAGGCAATCCCCAGCCGGCACTTCCGCGCCCGGAAGCGGAGCGGAACGTCGGCGTTGGTTTCGATGGATTCGTAGAGCGCGGTGATGAGCTCGAGCGACTTGCGGCCTTCCCACCCGTCGACGAGCGCCGCCTTGCTGGTGCGCAGGGCCGTGACGACGCCCGCGAGGTAGTCGCCGTGATTGCGGCCGAGGCCTTCCGGATTGCGGCCGTACTTCGCGAAGATCTCGTCGTCGATCGGCTGCTTGTCGGCGAAGGTCCAGGTGAGCAGCTCGTTCATGAAGAAGCCGCCGATCACCACGCTGCCTTTCTCCCCGAGGATGCTGATCGACCCCTCGAGGTCCTTCGGGCGCGTCGCCGTCGTCAGTTCGAGGACGCCCAGCGCGCCGGAATGGAAGCGGATGACGGCGACGCCGGTGTCCTCGCACTCGATCTTCACCAGGCGCGTCGCGGCCATGCTGCGGACCGATTCCACCGGTCCCATGAACCACGTCAGCATGTCGATGTGGTGGGCGCCCTGGTTCATGAAGACGCCGCCGTCGTGCGCCCACGTCCCGCGCCACCGCTCGGAGTCGTAATACGCCTGGTCGCGGGTCCACCGCAGCCGCACGGTGCCGAGGACCAGCCGCCCGAAACGCCCCTCGGCGAGCGCCTCGCGCGCCTTCACGATCGCGGGGTTGTAGCGGTTCTGGTGAACGACGAACAGCTTCACATTGCCGGCGTCGCACGCTTCGAGCATCCGGTCCGCGTCCTCGAGCTTCAGCGCCATCGGCTTTTCGACGACGATCGGCCGTTCGTACTGCACGAGGTCGAGCACGTTGGCGCAGTGCGCGCCGCTCGGCGTCAGCACGGAGATGACGTCGATCGAGCCGTCGAGCTCGCGCATCATGTCCGCGACGCTGGCGAAGGCCGGCGCGCCGAATTTGGCGGAGAAGTCGCGCGCCCGGGAGATGTAGAGGTCCACGAAGGCGCCGATCTCCGCGCCTTCGACGTAGTGCTGCAGCGCGTGCGCGTGCTTGCGCGCGATGCTGCCGCAGCCCACCAGGGCGAACTTCAATGTGCTCATGCGCTCAACTCTCCACAAAGTGATTGATACAGGTTGACCAGCTCGGTGCCCTGCCGCTCCCAGCCGTACTGGCGGAGGAAGTCACGTGCCCGCTGAACCTGCCCGGTACGCCGCGCGGGATCGAGGTACAGCCGGTGAATCGCGTCGGCGAGCGACGAGACGTTCTCCGGCTCGTAGTAGGTGACCATGTCGTCACCGAAGTAGTGCTCGATCGCTCGCAGGCGCGGGGCGATGGAGGGGATGTCCTGCGACACGTACTCCATCAGCTTGACGGGCAGCATCAGGTCGGTCGCGATGTTCTTCCGGTTCCCGACCACCCCGACGTGCATCAGCGACAGCCGCGCGGGCAGCTCGTGCAGCGCGAAGCCCTTCGGCGCGAAGTGCACGCGGTTCGCGACGCCCAGCTCCGACGCGATCCGCTGGAATTCCGCGAGGTCGTCGCCGTGCCCCCACAGGTGGAGCTGGATGCACGGGATGCGCTCCTGGACCTCGGCGACGGCGCGAATGATCAGATCCACGCCGAGCCGCCTGGCCATCGTGCCGTGATACACGAGGTTGAAGCCGCGTGACGCGTCGCCGGACGCGTCGCGGCCGCGCGGCTGCCCGAAGATCGACGGGTCCGGCACGTTCATCGAGATGAACGTCTTCGCCCGCGGGATGCCGCGCGCGACGAGCGTCTGCCGCTGCGGGTCGTTCACGCAGATGACGATGTGGGCCACGAGCGCGCTGAGCCGCTCTTCGAGCAGCAGCGCCTTGCGCAGCGTCGAGCTGACGGTGAACTTCGTCGCGAACGTCTCGGGCACCGAATCGTGGACGTCCAGCACCACCTTGCTGCCGCCCAGGCGCGGAATCAGGGCCGCCAGGACGAGGAAGTCGGGGATGTTGTGGACGTGCACGACGTCGAGCTCGCCTCTGAGGAGCAGCCGCAGGCACGCCGCCGACGAGCAGAGGAGGAAGAGCACGTACGACAGGACATACGCAGCGGTGCTCTTGCCCCGGTACTTGCGGACGCGCAGCTCGCGGATTTCGACGCCGTTGAGCGTGACCTGCTTCCGGACGTCCGCATTCGTCGTGGTCAGGCAGCGGACGCCGAATCCCTGTGCGGCCAGCGTCTCGGCCTCGCGACGGACGCGCGCATCGATGGCGTAGTCCGTGTACGCGATCATGCAGACGAAGCGGCGGCCGGCTCTCACAGGTGGACCCTCGTCGAACCGCCCTCGAAACGATGCACATCGGGCGAGGCGTCACGGCCGTCAGCCGATCGATGCACCTGGATCGCCGCCGCTGGAACCATGGCCGGCGCTGGCGCGGTCACGGGGACGCCCGTCGGACCCGAGCCGATGAAGCGGACCGACCTGCGCCACTGGAACCACGACACGGCCTCGCCGGCGGTCGCAAACCACGCCCCGCCCGTCGCGTCGATGGCCTCGAGCAGCTCGCCGTACGGTCGTGCCAGTTGATGACGAGCGTCCCGCCGAACCGCCGCGCGTTCGCGATGACCGGGAGACAGCGCTGCATCGCGTCGCGCCGATCCAGCCCCATGCGCGAGGGGTAGAAGAGCGCCGAGTCCATGATCGACAGCGGCAGCTCCATCAGGCCCTGCGTACCGGGCAGCTTGAACGACTGCGACGTGCCGGCGCGGTAGCCGATCGCGTCGTTGTAGCCCCAGGTGGAGTCGTAGGCAAAGCCGGCAGCTTCCAGCTGGCGCGGTGAATCCGCGCCGTAGTACAGCCAGTGCATCCGGACTCCCGGGGACTGGTGGCCGGTGACGGACGTCAGCTGCTCGATTTCCGCGCGGCCGGCGTCGGCGTCGCGCCACGCGTCGATGCCGTGCACCGCGAGCTCCGACCCGCTGCGCGCCAGCCCGGACAACTCCGCGTGAATCTCGCTGACTTCGTACGGTACGCCGCGCTGCGGCTGGACGTCGCCGTCGGGCGACACGCCGGGACGATCCCTGAACGGCACCAGGAAGAACGTGGAGCGGCGTCCCTGCTCGACTTCGCGGTAGCTGTCGAAGGGCCGCCAGGGGTCGGGAAGCACGCCGGTGAACACGAACGGCACGGACAGGGCCGCGGCCCAGTTCCGTGCGGCTTCGACGGCGGACTTCCGTCCGCGCGCCAGATCGACGAGCGTGCCGCACGAGGCCCTGTACAGGAAGCCGGCGAGCGTGCGGTCGAACTTGTGGCGCGTCAACCCGAGGAAGTCGATGTCGTGCGTCAGGCAGCAGGTGAAGTCGAACCCGTACGGGCGCGGCGGAATCTCGACGAACGAGACGGCCGACTGCTGCAGCACGCGCCGCAGGACCGCGATGTGAAATTCGAGCGTCGGAACAGCGGCGTGCGAGACCGGCTGGCCGTTGGTGAGCAGGTGCCGCACTTCGCGAAACAGGTCGTAGCCGATGCGCCAGACGGCGCGCGAGCCGGTGCAGCTGCGGTAATCCGCGGCTTTGCCGTCGAGCGTCAGCAGCGGGTCGGTGGTCGTGCGGTCGAACTGCGCGGCGCCCCCATAGAGAGGCAGCTCCGACTGGTCCCAGGCGAGACCGATCGCACCGTCCACGCGCGTCACCGTCATCCCCGACTGCCGATCCGTCACCTGTTCGTCGGAGCCGTAGAGGAGGAACACGCGCGCGTCCAGATCCGCGATGCGGCCATCGGTGCTGAGCACCACGTCGTACGACCTGGACGCGACCGCGGGTTCCCAGGCCGTCTTGAACAGCTCGAAGAATTCCCGGGCCATCTCCAGATCCGCGGGAGAGGCGGCGACGCCAATCATAAGTACCGGTTCACGATGTGAGTGCGAGAGCGGGTCCCAGACGAGACCCG
>WNFL01389431.1_pt1 | contig 19203 bp, 15 predicted proteins | sample 5400361 | NCBI WGS metagenome assembly WNFL01 (sample SAMN13153351, study PRJNA577476) | soil metagenome | isolation source: 40 cm soil on Douglas fir-dominated hillslope | place: USA:California | collected 2013-09-17
CGAAACGCCGCTGCTTCGGACGGTGGGCCTGACCAAGCGCTACGGCGACTTTCTCGCCAACGAAGCGATCGACATCGATATCTGGCCGCGGCAAATCCACGCGCTGCTCGGCGAGAACGGGGCGGGAAAGTCGACGCTTGTCAAAACCATCTACGGATTGATTCAGCCGAGCGGCGGCGAGATGCTCTGGCGCGGCGAGAAAATGGTGCTCTCCGGACCATCGGAAGCCCGCGCCCGCGGCATCGGCATGGTGTTCCAGCATTTCTCGCTGTTCGACAATCTCACCGTCGCCGAGAACGTCGCGCTCGGCCTCGACGGCAAGGAATCGTTCAAGGACATGTCCGCCCGCCTGGAGCAAGTGTCCAAGGTCTACGGCCTGCCGCTCGATCCGAAGCGGCAAGTCTGGCAGCTGTCGGTCGGGGAGCGGCAGCGCATCGAAATCGTTCGGGCGCTGATGCAAAACCCGAAATTCCTGATCCTCGATGAGCCAACCGCAGTACTGACCCCGCAGGAAGCCGATCAACTCTTCATCGTGCTGGATCGGCTGAAGGCCGAGGGCCGCGCAATCCTTTACATCAGCCACAAGCTGGAAGAGGTGAAGCGGCTTTGCGACACGGCCACCATCCTGCGCGGCGGCAGGAAGATCGCAACCTGCAACCCGCAAGCGGAGACCGCGGCTTCGCTTGCACGCATGATGGTCGGCGTCGACATCAAGCAAGTCAAAGCCGCCGCCGGTCGGCAGACCACGGTGCCGCGCCTTGTGGTCAACGATCTCAGCCTGGAGCCCGACGATCCTCATGGCGTGAGGCTCAACCACATCTCGCTCGCAGTGAAAGGCGGGGAAATCCTGGGCATCGCCGGCGTCGCCGGCAACGGACAGGATGAGCTATTCGCGGCGCTTTCGGGAGAGCGGCTAGCCCAGGATCCCGGCTCGGTGGTGATCGACGGCCAGGCCGCAGGACATCTTTCGATCACACAGCGACGCAAGCTTGGCGCGGCCTTCGTGCCCGAAGAGCGCTTGGGCCACGGCACGGCGCCACGCATGAAGCTGTCGGAAAACGCCTTGCTGACCGGCCATGCCGCCAGCGCAATGGTCCAGCATGGTTTCATCAACACCGCCGCGATGCTGGCGACCGTCGACCGCGCCACCGAGGCATTCGATGTGCGCAAAGCAAAGCGCGACCCCGAAGCGGCAAGCCTGTCCGGCGGCAATTTGCAAAAGTTCATCGTCGGCCGCGAAATTCTGCGTAATCCCGCCGTCCTGGTGGTCAGCCAGCCGACCTGGGGCGTGGATGCGGGCGCGGCCGCGGTCATTCGCCAGGCCCTGCTCGATCTCGCCGCAAAGGGTGCCGCCGTGCTGGTGACCAGCCAGGACCTGGATGAGCTTGCCGAGATCGCCGACCGGATCGCGGTGATGTTCCACGGCCGCCTCTCCGAACCGCTGCCGACCGCGGACGCCAACCGCGAGAAGCTCGGTCTGCTGATGGGCGGGAGCAGTCTGGGGCAGAAGGACGCGGCTCATGCAGTTAGTGCTTGAAAAGCGCGCCGAGCGATCGAGGGCGATCGCGCTGATTTCGCCGTTGATCGCGATCGGTCTGACGATCGTAACTATGAGCATCCTGTTTGCCATTCTCGGCAAGAATCCGATCTCCGCGCTTGGCGTCTACTTCATCGATCCCCTGACCGACAGCTATTCGCTGCAAGAACTGGTGGTAAAGGCGACGCCGCTGGTGATGATCGCCGTCGGCTTGTCGCTCTGTTATCTCGCCAACGCATGGAACATCGGGGCTGAAGGACAGTTTCTGATCGGCGCCGTTGCCGGCAGCTGGCTCGCCGTGAAGACCCAGGGCACCGGTGCTGGACATTGGGTCTTGCCCGCGACGCTGCTGCTCGGCGCGGTGGCGGGCGCGCTCTATGCGCTGATACCGGCGATCTGCAAAGTCAGGTTCGGTGCCAGCGAGATCCTCACCAGCCTGATGCTGGTATATGTGGCGGACCTTTTTCTTGATTATCTCGTCCGCGGTCCGTGGCGCGATCCGGCCGGGTTCAATTTTCCGACCACGGCCGAGTTCGATCCGGTCGCAACCGTGCCGGTTCTGATCGAAGGCGGCCGGCTGCATCTTGGTGCGATCATTGCGCTTCTGGTCGTCGCCGCGGCGACCGTATTGCTTGGGCGCACCATCAAGGGGTTCGAAATTCGCGTCGTCGGCGCAGCGCCCCGCGCCGCCGGCTTCGGCGGCTTCAATTCCAACCAGTTGATCCTTCTGACCTTCGCGATCTCGGGCGCTTTGGCAGGACTTGCGGGAATCATCGAGGTTGCGGGCCCGGTCGGGCACCTTCAGCCCGGCATTTCGCCCGGTTATGGCTTCACCGCGATCATTGTCGCGTTTCTGGGGCGGCTGAACCCAATTGGAATATTAATTGCAGGTCTTTTCCTCGCACTCACCTTCATTGGCGGCGAGCAGGCCCAAATCGCAATGAAAATCCCGCTGGACGTCACAAAAGTATTTCAGGGCATTCTGCTGTTCTACGTGCTCGCCTGCGACTCGCTCATTCTCTACCGTTTCCGGCTCATTTTCGCGTCACGGCAGGTGCCCAGTGGAACTAGTTGAAGCGATCGTTCTTGCGGTGCTCGCGGCATCGACGCCGTTGTTGATCGCGGCCACCGGCGAACTGGTGACCGAGCGCGCCGGCGTGCTCAACCTCGGCGTCGAGGGCATGATGATCGTCGGGGCGGCCTGCGGATTCGCAGGCGCATGGCTCACCGGCTCAACCACTCTCGGGGCGCTGTGTGGTATCCTCGCCGGCACCTTGCTATCGCTGATCTTCGCGATGATGACGCTGGGACTGGCCGTCAACCAGGTTGCTACCGGGCTTGCGCTCACCATCCTTGGCATCGGCCTGTCCGGCCTGATCGGCGCCGGCTTCGTCGGCGAGAAAATAACGGCGGCGGCGCATCTTCAGATCCCGGGCCTCACCGATATTCCGCTGATAGGGCGTATCCTGTTCGGCGAGGACGCTTTCGTTTATCTCTCGCTGGCGCTGGTCGTCGGCGTCTGGCTGTTTCTGTACCGGACGCGGGCGGGACTGGTATTGCGGGCGATCGGCGACAATCACGTTTCGGCGCACGCACTGGGATATCCGGTGCTCAGGATAAGATTGTTCGCGGTAATGTTCGGCGGAGCTTGCGCGGGTCTCGCCGGAGCCTATCTGCCGCTCGCCTATACGCCGTTCTTCATTCCGGGCATGACGGCAGGCCGCGGATGGATTGCGCTTGCGCTGGTCGTGTTCTCGTCATGGCGGCCGGGCCGCCTCGTGGTCGGAGCGTATCTGTTCGGCGCCGTGACGATCCTTCAATTGCACGCGCAAGGCGCGGGCTTCGGCATTCCCTCGCAGTTCATGTCGGCATTGCCGTATCTCGCGACCGTCATCGTGCTGGTTCTGATCTCGCGCGCGAGAACCGGCGGCTCGACAGCACCCGCGGCGTTGGGAACGGTGTTCGTGCCCGATCGATGAATAGCCGAAGCGCGCGCGATGGGGCGCGTGCGCATCGGGGTAGACAATTCACCCCTTAAGTCAGGAGAAACCCATGAGAAAAATTCTCATTGCTGCAACGGCCGTGATGCTCACTGCCGGAGCAAGCCTGTTCGGTGCTTCCGCCGCCGAAAAACTCAAAATCGGATTTATTTATCTTGGCCCGATCGGCGACCTCGGCTGGACCTACCAGCACGAGCTTGCGCGGCAGGCCCTGGTCAAGGAATTCGGCGATAAGATCGAGACCACCTATCTCGAGAACGTTCCGGAGGGCCCTGACGCCGAACGCGCCATCGAGCAGCTTGCTCGCGCCGGCAACAAGCTGATCTTCACAACCTCGTTCGGTTACATGGACCCGACGCTGAAGGTCGCGAAGAAGTACCCGAACGTACATTTCGAGCACGCTACCGGCTACAAGCGCGACAAGAACATGGCGACCTATTCGGCGCGCTGGTATCAGGGCCGCTACATACAGGGCCAGATCGCGGCCAAAATGTCGAAGGCCGGCGTGCTCGGCTACATCGGCTCGTTCCCAATCCCGGAAGTTGTCTCGGGCATCAACGCCACGATGCTCGGCGCGCAGACGATCAACCCCAACATCAAGGTCAAGATCATCTGGGTCAACACCTGGTTCGATCCCGGCAAGGAAGCTGATGCGGCGAAGGCGCTGCTCGATCAGGGCGCGGACATTATCATGCAGCATACCGACAGTCCGGCGCCGATGCAGGTCGCGAACGAGCGCGGCAAGCTGGCGTTCGGGCAGGATTCCGAAATGATCAAGTTCGGACCGAAGGCACAGCTGACCTCGATCCTCGACACCTGGGCGCCCTACTACATCGCGCGCGTGAAAGCCGAGCTCGACGGCAGCTGGAAATCCGGGGACACCTGGGGTGGGCTCGACAGCAAGATGTTCGAAATGGCGCCCTACACCAACTTGCCCGACGACGTGAAGAAAATGGCGGAAGATACCCAAGCCGCCATCAGCGCAGGCAAGCTTTATCCGTTTAAATGTCCTGTTGTCGGCCAGGACGGCAAGGAAGTCGAATGCAAGGCCGGCGACCATCTTGACGACGGTCAGGTGCTGGGCATGAACTTCTACGTCAAAGGCGTCGACGACAAGATTCCCGGGAAGTGAACGCCGCACTTTCCCCGCCGCGTTCCCTCCCCCGCTTGCGGGGGGAGTTAGGGTGGGGGCAAGCCCCACGATCGGTGCCGTGGCTGCCCCCTCTCAGTTCTCCCCCGCAAGCGGGGGAGAGAGCCAACCGCCCTTCGCGGCTACACGCTCGATCCTAAATGAAAACCCTACCCCACCTGCATCGCGTGGGCGGCGGCGCTGTGGCGCCGGATCAGATCTGCCATGTCGAGCCGGGGGATCGCGCCATCGGTCACCACCCAGTTGCCGCCGACCATCACCCGGTCGGCGCGATGCGCCCCGCACAGGACCAGCGCCGCCAGCGGATCGCCATGACCGGAGAAGCGCAATTCGTCGAGCTTGAACAATGCCAGATCGGCGGCTCTTCCCACCGCGATCTCGCCCAGTTCAGGGCGGCCGACGCAGGCCGCCGATCCCCTGGTTGCCCAGCGCAGGGCATCCTTATGGCTGACGCGGCCAACGCCATAGCGCGCGCGCTGCAACAGGAATGCGGCGCGCACCTCCTGCATCAGGTTGGAGGCATCGTTCGAGGCCGAGCCATCCACGCCCAGGCCAATCGTGACCCCCGCCTCCTCCATGTCGCAGACCGGGCAGCAACCGGACGCCAGCAGTTGGTTGCTGCAGGCGCAATGGCTGATCGTCGTCCCGGCCTTGCCGAGGCGCTTCATCTCCGCCGCGTTGAAATGGATGCCATGCGCCAGCCACGTTCGTGCGTTGAGCCAGCCGCATTGCTCGAGATAATCCAGCGGCCGGCAGCCATGCATCTGTTCGCAGAATTGGTTCTCGTCTTCGGTTTCCGCTAGATGGGTATGCAGGCGGACGTCGAGTTTTTCCGCAAGCGCGGCGGTGGCGCGCATCAACGAGGTCGTCACTGAAAAGGGCGAGCACGGCGCCAGCGCGATCTGCACCATGGCGTCCTCGCCACGCTGGTGATGCTTTGTCACCACGCGCTCGCTGTCAGCAAGGATGGTGTCCTCGTCCTGGACCACGCTGTCCGGCGGTAACCCGCCGTCGCGCTGCGAGCGGTTCATGGAGCCGCGAGTGAGCAACACGCGGACGCCGAGCCGCCTGGCGACCGCCACCTCGATATCGACGGCGTCCTCAAGCCCGGCGGGAAAAACGTAATGATGATCGGTCGTGGTGGTGCAGCCGGACAGCAACAGCTCCGACATCGCCAAGGTGACGCCGAGTTCGAGTGCTTCGGGCGTGAGCCTGGCCCAAACCGGATAGAGCGCCTCAAGCCACGGAAACAGCTCGCGGTCGAGCGCCGCCGGCAGCGCCCGCGTCAGTGTCTGATAAAAATGGTGATGGGTGTTGATCAGCCCAGGCAGCACCACATGGCCACCGGCCTCAAAGGACGCCGCTGTTGTCGTCGGCTGGCCACCCCTCGGCACCAGTTCGACGATCCTGCCGTCCTCGACGACAATGCCGCGTTCCGCGCCATCGGCGAGAATGGCTAACGGATCCTTGATCCAGATCGCTCGCTTTGTATCCATAATGCTGCCATCTCCCAGACGTCGGAATCGCAAAAACCGCCTGCCACGCGATCCCTGCAATTCAAAGACCAGCCCGATCTATGCGAGAGTTGGCGCTGGTCTTGCAAGAATTCTTAACTGGAGATGCATCTCGTTGAAAGTTTTGGCGTATCCATGGATTTGAACACCATCACCGAGGTCGCTCACCCCAGGACGCGGCCGCAATTGCCCGTTTGGACGGCAGGTGATGCTTGGCTGGCGGGCGGAACCTGGCTGTTCTCCGAGCCCCAGGCCCATCTAAAGCGGCTGATCGATCTCACCGATCTCAATTGGCCGGCGCTGACGATCGGCGAGAATACGCTGACGATCGCCGCGACCTGCACGGTGGCGCAGCTTGACGCCTTCGCATGCCCGCCGGAATGGCTCGCCGCGCCGGTCATCAATCAATGCTGCCGCGCGTTCCTGGCATCCTTCAAGATATGGAAGACCGCGACCGTCGGCGGCAATCTCTGCATGTCGTTGCCGGCCGGCCCGATGATTTCGGTGACCTCAGCGCTCGATGGCATCTGCACGATCTGGAAAGCCGACGGCAGCGAGCAGAAGATCAACGTGGCCGACTTTGTCATCGGCGACCAGCGCAACGTGCTGGCGCCGGGTGATCTGCTGCGGCAAATCGATATCCCGGTCGCGGCACTGAAGCGACGTGTGGCGTTTCGCCAGATTTCCTTGACGCCGGTCGGCCGGTCGGCGGCATTGCTGATCGGTAGCATCGATGGTGACGGTGACGGCATCGACCACGCGCCCCGTTCAATTGTCCTTTGCCAGGAACCCGCAAGCCAAGGAACTCCGAGAAGCGCTGCTGCACCACATCTCCGACGCGCTCTATCACGACGACCTTCACGGCAAGCCGGCGTGGCGCAGGCACATGACGCTGCGTCTTGCGGAAGAAATTCGCGCCGAACTGCAAGGCATGTGACCATGACCTTTGAGGTCAACGGCAAGGCATTTTCCGAAAGTCCGCGCGCCGGACAATGCCTGCGAACCTTTTTGCGCGAACTCGGACATTTCGGCGTCAAGAAAGGCTGCGACGCCGGCGACTGCGGCGCCTGTACCGTGCTGATCGATGGCGAGCCGGTGCACAGCTGCCTGATCCCCGCCTTCCGCGCCGACGGCCATGCCGTCACCACCATCGAAGGTCTGGCGGGCGACGGTGGCGCCCACCTGATGCAGCAGGCATTTATCGATGCGCAGGCGTTTCAATGCGGGTTCTGCACCGCGGGCATGATCATGACCTGTGCATCGCTCAACCAGGCACAGCGGCAGGATCTGGGCGCGTCGCTGAAAGGCAATCTGTGCCGCTGCACTGGCTATCGCACGATCGAGGACGCGCTCAACGGCCAGACGAATATCGAAGACGCCGCCGCGGGCGCCGCATTCGGCCGCAGCCTGCCGGCGCCGGCGGGACCGCAGGTAGTGCAGGGCTTGGCGCCCTACACCTTCGATACGGCCATGGAAGGCACGCTGCACATCAAGCTGCTGCGCTCGCCGCATCCGCACGCAAAGATCATCTCGATCGACAAAACCGGGGCACTGAAGATTCCTGGCGTGCAAGCGGTGCTGACCTTTGAGGACGCGCCAGGTCGCCTGTTCTCCACCGCGCGGCACGAGAGAGCCTGGATGGACCCCGACGACACCCGCGTGCTGGACAATATCGTTCGCTTCATCGGACAACGGGTCGCCGCCGTGGTCGCGGTGTCGGAGGCATCGGCAGAAGAAGGCTGCCGCTGCCTTATGGTCGGCTACGAGATCCTGCCCGCGGTGATCGATCCGGCTCAGGCGATTGCACCGGGCGCGCCCCTGATTCACGGCGACAAGACGAGGGAGCAGCGGGTCACAAACGCACAGCGTAATATCGTGGCGGAGACCCACGGTGAGTACGGCGATGTCGCGACCGCACTTGCGCATGCCGCAGTCACCTACGAGGGAACGTTCACGACGCAGCGGGTCCAGCACGCCGCGCTGGAAACCCATGGCGGTCTCGCCTGGGTCGACTCCACCGGCGCCTTGAACGTTCGTTCCAGCACGCAAGTGCCGTTCCTGACCCGGCGCGCGCTGGCGGACATTTTTGGTCTCGCGCCTGAAAAAGTCCGGGTGTTTTGCGAGCGCGTCGGCGGCGGTTTTGGCGGCAAGCAGGAAATGTTCGTCGAGGATATTCTGGCGCTTGCCGCGCTCAAGACCGGGCGCCCCGTAAAACTTGAGCTGACCCGCGAAGAACAATTCATCGCGACCTCGACACGGCATCCGATGCGCATCACCGTCAAGGCCGGCGCCGATAAGGACGGAAAACTGACGGCGCTGCAGCTCGACGTGCTCTCGAACACCGGCGCCTATGGCAATCATGCCGGTCCGGTGCTGCTTCATGCCTGCGCCGAATCGATCGGCGTCTATAATTGCCCCAACAAGAAGGTCGATGCCATCGCCGCCTATACCAACACCGTTCCATCAGGGGCCTTCCGGGGTTACGGCTTGCCGCAAGCGCTGCTGGCCGTGGAAGCCGCGATCGACGAATTGGCCAAGGGACTCGGCATCAGTCCTTACGAATTTCGCCGCCGCAACATCATCAAACCGGGCGATCCGATGCTATCGCCTCCCGGCTCAGGGTATACCGACGTGCTCTATGGCTCTTACGGGCTTGATCAGTGTCTTGATCTGGTCGAGCGCGCGATGCAGGAGCGACCGAAGAGCGAACTCTCCGCCGACTGGCTGATCGGCGATGGCATCGCGCTGACCATGATCGATACCGTGCCGCCCGACGGCCATATCGCCGATGCCAGGATTTCGCTGCGTGCAGATGGAGAGTTCGAGTTAACAGTCGGAACGGCGGAGTTCGGCAACGGCACCTCCACGGTGCATCGCCAGATCGCCGCGACCGCACTCGCAACCACAGTCGATCGGATCCGCCTCAGGCCACGACACCGGCGCCTATGGCAGCACCGGCACTTTTGTCGCCGGCCGCGCGACACAGGCCGCTTCGGAAAATCTGGCCGACGAACTGAGGGTCCTTGCTTCCACCTTCACCAAGACGAGTCCCGATACCTGCGTACTCGAAAGCGACGCTGTGCTCTGCGGCAGCCAGCGAGTTTCGTTGGCGCAGCTTGCGGAGATGGCGCGGGCGCAGGGACAGGCTCTCGTTGTGAGCGGCACCTCGGCAGGCACGCCGCGGTCGGTCGCCTTCAATGTGCAGGCCTTTCGCGTCGCCGTGAACAAGGACACCGGCGAAATCAAGATCCTGAAAAGCGTGCATGCCGCGGACGCCGGCCGGGTCGCCAATCCGATGCAGTGCCGCGGACAGATCGAGGGCGGCGTGGCGCAGTCGCTCGGCGCCACGCTGTACGAGGAAATGGTAATCGACGAGGGCGGCCGCGTGGTCAATCCTCGATTCCGCGATTACCACCTGCCGTCCTTTGCGGATATTCCGCGCACCGAGGTGTTTTTCGCGGACACCGTGGATACGCTGGGACCGATGGGCGCCAAATCGATGAGCGAAAGCCCTTACAATCCGGTCGCAGCCGCGCTGGGCAATGCGCTTGCCGATGCCACGGGCATCCGCTTCACGGCTGTGCCGTTCAAGCCGGACCGGCTGTGGCCGTTGCTGCAGGAGAAGTTTGGATAGACGCTATCGTGTCCCGGAAGCAGCGCAGCGCCACTCCCATCCGCCGTCATTGCGAGGAGCGTAAGCGACGAAGCCATCCAGCTGCGCTAACGGCCCCATGGATTGCTTCGCGGAGCCTGTCATCGGGCGGCGCTTTGCGCCGACCCGTTGGCTCGCAATGACGGATAATCACCCCCGCCCCACCGTGCATTCGATCTGGCCGTGCGGCTCGTCGGTCGGCAGAAAGACGTCGTTGCTGTTATCGAGCCCGAACGCCGAGAGATTGATCGGGATGAAGTGCATGTTGGGACAGGCCATGCTGATTTCCGAAATTTCCGGGACAGCGTCAAGCGCCGCCTCGCCCATCCGGTACAGGCTGTCCTGCACGCTGGCGCTATAGGTCGTGCCGAACACTTCCAATAACGTCGCAAGAATTTTTGCATTTGTGGCCGGATAGTTTTGCGGCTTCGCCGACCATTTCCAGGATGCCACCATGCTGGTGGCGCAAATCCGGTCGTCGGTCTCCTTGAGTGTCGTGTAGGGATCCTTGACGTAGTCCTCCCAGCCCGACTGGGTCGATTTCATGAAGGTAAAGCCGTCGATCCCTGACGCGAGCGCCGATCCCTCGCGCGTTGCCGTCACTTCTACGGTCGGCCTGCCGTTGCTGTCGAGAATAAAACTATGCGGATGCGGTTTGCCGCCAAAATTTAGTCTGCTCCATTTCGTTTCATGCGCCGTGACGGCAACCGAGGTCACCTGCGGATAGAGGTCGAGATATTTCCTCGCCAGCATCTGACAGAAATCTTCCGCGCAGAGCCCGGTGTTTTCGCGGGCGACAATATTGACGACGTTCTTGATGGTATCGGTGGACACAGTTTTCGTGTTGTCGGCGTGCGTATAGGTGCGGGCAAACTCGCCTTCGACCATCACCTTGATGTTGAGCTGGCCAACCTCCTGCCGCTCGCCATCGCGATGAATCCGCATGATGCGGACCCGGCCCTTGCCATATCTGTTCTTGATAAGCGGCACGCGCGAGACCTCCATTCAACCGGTGAATTCGCTGGGCTTTCGTTTCGCCTGTTCTGGCCCGATAATGAGCAACGTTCGTGCCATCGGGCAAGTACAATACGGCCGCTTGGCACGAGCCTTGTATTGCTTGGATGCCGTCGCGCACCTCCAGGAAGGACCAGTTCATGAGCACGGAAATCCATCCGGTCGATCAGATGCTGCCGGCTCCCGGCCTGCTGGCGCTCGGCTTGCAGCACGTACTGGTAATGTATGCCGGGGCGGTCGCTGTGCCCCTGATCATCGGCCGCGCGTTGAAGCTGCCGCCGGAGGACGTGGCATTTCTGATCAGCGCGGATCTTTTTGCCTGCGGCCTTGCCACGCTGGTGCAATGTATTGGGTTCCCCGGGGTCGGCATTCGGTTGCCCGTAATGATGGGCGTCACCTTTGCCTCGGTCGGACCGATGCTATCGATGGCTGCGGCACCCGATATCGGGCTGCTTGGCATATACGGCTCGGTGATCGCTGCCGGAATCTTCGGCATCCTTGCCGCGCCTTTCATCAGCCGGCTATTGCCGCTGTTTCCGCCTGTCGTGACCGGCACGATCATTCTTGTGATCGGCATCTCGCTGATGCGAGTGGGTATCAACTGGGCTGGCGGCGGGTTGCCTACGTTGACCAGGGTGGTCGATGGCGTTCCCGGCGCATTTCCCAATCCGGGCTACGGCCAGCTTCAGGGCCTCGCCATCGCGCTGTTCGTGCTGCTGGTCATTCTCGGACTGATCAAATGGGGCTCCGGCTTCATCGCCAACGTCGCGGTGCTGCTCGGCATTGTTGCAGGTGCGATTCTGGCGAGCGTGCTCGGTGTCATGCATTTTGAAAAAGTCGCGGGGGCGCCATGGGGAGCGATCGTTGTTCCATTTCGCTTCGGGGCACCGCAATTCCATCTGGTACCCATCATTACCATGTGCATCGTGATGATCGTGGTTATGATCGAATCGCTCGGCATGTTTCTGGCGCTCGGCGAGATCACCGGCAAGACCATCGACCGCGACGCGCTGAGCCGCGGACTGCGCGCCGACGGCGTCGGCACCTTGCTCGGCGGCTTGTTCAATACATTTCCCTATACTTCGTTCTCGCAGAATGTCGGCCTTGTCAGCGTCACCGGCGTACGCTCCCGCTGGGTGACCGTCGCAGGCGGCGGGATCATACTGCTGCTCGGCTTGCTTCCGAAAATGGCAGCGCTGGTTGAAGCTGTGCCGCTCGTGGTGCTTGGCGGCGCCGGTCTTGTCATGTTCGGCATGGTCGCGGCCACAGGCGCGCGGATTCTCACCGCCGTCGACTTCAAGAACAACCGCTATAACCTGTTCGTGGTCGCGATCGCGGTCGGCTTCGGGATGATCCCGCTCGTCGCCCCGAATTTCTTTCGCAACCTGCCGCACGATCTGCAGCCGCTGCTGGAATCCGGAATTCTGCTCTGCGCCCTTGTGGCGGTCGCGCTGAACGCGTTCTTCAACGGCATCGACAACAAGGCCAACGCGGAAGCGGATGCTGCCGCGGTTGCGTCCTCCGCCCAGCACGTTTGAAGCACGACTTGCCCTCATCCTGTGACTCAAAATGCAGCCAATGGAACAGGGCTTTCTAGCGAAACTCGTCACGCCGGCCGTGTGCCGGGCATCCACGTCTTAGTTGCACTCAAGCAAGAAAGAAGTGGATGGCCGGGACAAGCCCGGCCATGACGAAAAATGAATTATTTTCGAGTGGTTAGAAAGAGCTCGAAAATGCTGGATACAGTTTCGGTCAGGCTCTGAGCAACAGCACTTCAACTCCCCCGATACGTCGCGTAGCTCCAGGGCGTGAGCAACAGCGGCACGTGGAGATGGCCTTCGGGCTCGCTCACCGAAAAGCGCAACGGAATTCGATCGAGAAACGGCGGATCTGACATCGCCACCTGCCGTGCGGCAAAGTAATCCCCGACGCTGAAAGTCAATTCGTAACGTCCGATCGGCACCGGCCGGCCGCCGATCAGCGGCCGATCGGTCCGGCCATCCACGTTGGTGACGATACGCGTCACGACGCGGTTCGCTCCGAGGTCGGACAGTTCAACCAGCTCGACCGCTATCCCAGCTGCAGGCCTGCCGCTGTGGGTATCGAGCACATGCGTCGACAGCCGCCCGTGCACCTGGAGCCGGTCTTCCGACGATACCAGCTGATCGATCCGCAACGCCGCGATCCGGCAGATTTCCCCGATCGACGTCTGCATCTCGGTCTTTGCGTCGTTCGGCAGCCGGCGTTCGAAATCGCGCAGGATGGAATCCCTGGTGTGGCGACGGACGCAGACGATGTAGGGAAAGCCAAACTTAGTGCGGTAGGCGTTGTTGACGCGCTCGAATGCCACATATTCGGCATCCGACAGCCGATCGAGGCCGGCGCTGTTTTGCTCCGCGTTGGATTCCGCGGTAAGGCCCGCGGCGGGCTGTGTCTTGTCGGCGAGATCGGGATGCGCCTTGATCAATGCCAGGCGCAGTTCGGGTGGCGCACGGTCGACCGCGGCCTTCATCGCATTGAACAACTGGTGCGCGCCGGCGAACGGCCGTACGGACGCGGCATGCTCGGCGATCCAGGGCGAATACTCGAAAATGTTCGCGAGCGCCGCGACGAAGTCGTTTTTGCTGCCTGCGTTGAGATCGGAGATCGTCGTTCGCGACATTTCGCCCTCACTGCCCGATATCGAGCGCGTTGGCGGCGAGGTGAGAAAGATTGGCGTGCCAGTGCTGCGCGATCTGAAGGCGCGTCGGCACCCAGACCTTTTCATGGCTCGTGATGTAGTCGAGAAACCGCATCAGCGCGGCCGCGCGTCCCGGCCGGCCCATCACGCGGCAATGCAGGCCAACCGACATCATCTTCGGCGACGTTGCGCCTTCGGCATACAGAACCTCGAAGCTGTCCTTGAGATAGCCAAAGAACTGTTCGCCGTTGCCGAAGCCCTGTGGAGTGACGAAGCGCATGTCGTTGGCATCGAGGCTATAGGGAATGATCAGATGCGGTCCCGCCGTTCCCTTGATCCAGTACGGCAGATCATCGGCGTAGGAGTCGCAGGAATACAGAAAACCCCCGGCTTCCATCACCAGCTTCACCGTATTGATCGACGACCTTCCGGTGTACCAGCCGAGCGGACGCTGTCCGGTAACCTCGGTATGGATGCGGATGGCGTCGGCGATCTCCGCGCGCTCCTCGGCCTCCGACATGTCCTTGTGCTCGACCCACCGCAGACTGTGGCTGGCGATGTCCCAACCGGCTTCCTTCATGGCGGCGACAACTTGCGGATTGCGTTGCAACGCGGTCGCGACACCAAACACGGTCGTCGGCAGCCTGCGCTCGGTGAAAATCCGCCATAGCCGCCAAAAGCCGGCACGCGAGCCATATTCGAACATCGACTCGATATTGGCGTGACGCTGCCCGGGCCATGGCTTCGCACCCAATACGTCCGACAAAAACGCTTCCGATGCGGCGTCGCCATGCAAAATGTTGTTTTCGCCGCCCTCTTCGAAATTGACCACGAACTGCACGGCGATACGCGCGCCACCGGGCCAGCCCGGATCGGGCGGGTTGCGGCCGTAGCCGTGGAGATCCCGCGGATATCTGGCTTCAGCCATTACGCGGCCTCGAAGCGGACTCTCTGCGCACCCTTCCACAGCACGGTCTTGCCCAGCTCGGGCAAATTCTCAAGGCCCGAGGTCAGCGTGATGAAATGATTGCCCGCCAGCTGCCCCATCTTGCTGGCGAAGTGCACACCGCCATAGGCCAGCAAAATCTCGGTTTCGCTGATGCCGCCGGGATAAAGGATGATGTGGCCCGGCGCCGGATAGCTGGTGTGGTTCTCGTAGGAGACGCCGAAATCGAGATCGCCAAGCGGCATCCAGACCCCCTCGCCGCTCCAGCGCACATGGATGGCCTGGCTCTCGAACGGCATCACCTTGCGAAATGCCGCGCAGGTCTTTGGCGCCAACTGTTCCTCAAAACGGGCCTGGAAGCTGAAGTCGCCGGCGTGGACAAGGAGTTGGCTCATTCATGATACCCGGGATGCCTAACGATGGGTGCTTGCCGAAATAGATTGCAGCCGAAGGTACCGGAAGCAAGAACCATTCCTGCGCAGGGCCAAATTCTAGGTCCTTTGCAGCTTCCGGCAAAGGCCGATTGCGCGTAGCCCGCCGGGTAAAGCGTATTCGTTTTTAGAAAAGCCGTTGCTATTCGCCCGGCCTCTTTCTCTCATAGGACCAGCCGAAAATCCCGCTGCGTTGCACCTCCGGCTCCGGAGCCGGCACCTCCCTGGTTTCAGCCTGCGGCGGTGGTGGTGGCGGGGCCGGCAAATTCTCGCACTTCATCGAATAGACCAGTTTGCCATCTTCGGTCCGGCCGATCGGCGTACAATTGTCCGCTCGAGTGGCAGCGCCCTTGGGTAACGGTTTCGTTTGCGCCCAGGCGGGCGAAGAGATCAGGAGAATTGCAAGTAAAAGCTTTTTCATCAGTTTCTCCCGCAAGCGGGCGTCGCGTCCTACCCCATTGAACCGGATCAGCTAAAGGAAGTCCATCAGAGTTGGCCCGCTTCGACCATGAAGACTTCGGTTTGCCTGCCGAATATTTAGCCGAAAGACTTCCTTGACCAACAATTTTGCTCGCCGCTTCGTGATTGGCGGGATCGTAATAATTCGGATCAGCCATCATTACTTGGAGAACAACGCGTCGAGGCGCGGGACGCCTTTTGTCTCGCGACGGCGCGCCTGAAGGAGATTTACGATGCGAAGAACAATCCTGACAATTCTCGGTTCGGCCTTGCTCGTTGCGTCGACCATTCAGATCGCCGCCGCGGAGCATGACAAGGGCCGAAAAATATCCCGCACGCCGGCGCCGGCGACTGACGGCTTCCGTAACTCCAATGCCTATTGGCCCGCCCCCAATGCGGAGCCCGACTTGTCGCGTTACCAAAACGGCGCGGAGTCGGCGCCCGCTGGTCACTGAACGACAAGCTCATGCAAAGGCCGGTCGCACGCCGCCAAGGCCTTGTATTGCACCTTTGGTACAAGCGGATGTCGGCCCGCTCAGCCTCACCCATCGATGATGGCCACCGCCCGGGTCCAGCCTGCCGAGGCGCGTTCGATCTTCACCGGAAAACATGACACGGTGAAACCGGTCGACGGCAATTGCTCGAGGTTGTGCAGCTTTTCGATGTGGCAGTAGCCGATGTGGCGTCCGGCCTTGTGGCCTTCCCAGATCAGGCTGGCGTCCCTGGTCTCGGCGTATTTCTTCGCGGTGTAGACGAAGGGTGCATCCCAGCTCCAGCCGTCGATGCCGGTCAGCCGCACCCCGCGCTCGAGCAGATACATCGTCGCCTCATAACCCATGCCGCAGCCGGAATTGACGTAATCCTGCCGGCCGTATTTGGCCCCGGCGCTGGTGTTGACGACAACGATCTCGAGCGGCGCAAGGGTGTGGCCGATACGCTTCAGCTCGTTCTCGACATCCCTTGCCGTCGCCACATAACCATCCGGCAGATGCCGAAAATCCAGTTTCACGCCCGGCTGCAGGCACCATTCCAGCGGCACCTCGTCGATGGTCCAAGAGCGCTCGCCACGGTTCATGGTGGGATGAAAGTGCCAGGGCGCGTCGAGATGGGTGCCGTTGTGGGTGGAAAGCTGCACCTGCTCGACCGCCCAGCCCTGCCCATCCGGCAAATCCTCCGCCTTCAAGCCTTCGAAGAACTGCAGCATGCGCGGCAGGCCTTGCTGGTGGTCGATATACTGGATCGTGGGATGGCCTCCCGGCGGATCGGCCGGCACATCGTTTTGCAGCGGCACGGAGATATCGATCAGTCGTCTGGCCATGGGCGTTTCCTCGGAAAAATTCAAAGGCTTGCGGCGTGACATTGCGCGCGAACTTGCATGATTTGGTAGCGGATTAACCAGCGCTGCCCAATGAGGCGGCATGAAATCTGACAGCTTTTAAGCTGCCACCGTAACCCGATGATAATACTCAATTTTTACCGCAGGCCCGGTGGCATACAACTGGCATACAAGTTGCTTTTATTACCGGGCAATGCCGCCGATTCCTGTGCAGTTGAGTGTTCGGAACGTCAAGAAGTCCTTTTCCGGCAAGGCCGGCGAGGTACGGGTGCTCGACGACCTCAGCTTTAGCATCAACGAGCGCGACTTCGTCAGCATCATCGGGCCCAGCGGCTGCGGCAAGACCACGATCTTCAATATCATCGCCGGCCTGATCGAACCCGATTCCGGCTCCATTCACTATCGCGGCGAAGAGATCGAAAGCCTGCGCGGCCGCGTCGGTTACATGATGCAGAAGGATCTTCTGTTTCCTTGGCGTACCGTACTCGGCAACGTGCTGCTCGGGCTCGAGACACGCGGCGTCGATCGCGATGAGGCCGAAGGCAAAGCCCGCGAATACCTCAAGGGGTTCGGCCTCGCTGGCTTCGAGAATGCCTATCCGAAAACATTGTCCGGCGGGATGCGCCAGCGCGTGGCGTTGATCCGCACCCTCATTATGGACCCAGACATCCTGTTGCTCGATGAACCGTTTTCCGCGCTGGACTACCAGACCCGCCTCTATCTCGAGGGCGTCCTGAAGGACGCGGTGGAGACTTACCACAAGACCGTCATTCTGGTGACACACGACATCGATGAGGCGGTCGCACTGTCGAAACGCGTCGTCGTGCTCAGCGGGCGTCCCGCCCGCGTGAAGATCGTGCACGACATCGATATCCGCGCGCCCTCACCGATCGCCGCCCGCAGCGACGGCCGGTTCTCGGGGTACTTTCATTCGCTCTGCGCCGAGCTAGACATCCAGACCGAGAAAACCGCTTGACCCTCACGATGCCCGGCACAGCCGCTGTGCAAAAGCAGAAAACGCGCGGCGCGCGCCGCCGCGTCAGCTTCGATACCACGCTCGGCCGTGCGCTGCTGCAAGCAGCAGCGGTGATCGGCTTTTTCACGCTGTGGGAAATAGGCGTCCGCGCCGGATGGATTTCCGCCTTCTTGGTGGGATCGCCGGCTGGCATTTTCAGTTTTGCTTACAAAATGTTGCTGAGTGGCGAGCTCCTTTCGGACACCTGGTATACTTTGTTCGAAGCGATCCTCGGATTTATCATCGGCACCATTTTCGGGTCTTTGCTGGGACTGGCGCTCTGGTACTCGGTATTTGTGGCACGGCTGGTCGAGCCTTTCATCGTCGCCATCAACAGCGTGCCTAAGATCGCGTTGGCGCCGATCGTCGTTCTCTGGTTCGGCACGGGGCTGGTGTCAAAAGTTGCATTGTCGGTATCGCTGACAGCCATCGTAGCGCTGATCGCCGCCTACCAGGCTGCAAAGGACGCCGACGTCGACCTGCAGTCGTTACTGATCTCGATGGGTGCGGATAAACATCAGGTCTTCTTCAAGGCGGTGGTACCATCGACGTTGCCGTCAATCATCGCAACGTTCCGGATCAATGTCGGCTTCGGACTGGTCGGCGCCGTGGTGGGCGAATTCATTTCATCGCAGCGCGGGCTTGGTCACCTGATCTACACCGCGTCCAGCCTGTACGATCTCAACACCGTCTGGGTGGGACTTTTCACGCTGATGATCATGGGGTTCGTCCTCTACTACGTGATCGACATTATCGAGCGGACTAGTTTGCCCTGGAAACAGTCGAACATCACGCATCAGGTACAAGTTTGAATCCAATATCGAACATACGGAGACGTCAAATGTCGTTGCTTACGCGTGTCGCTCGCGCCATCGCGCTTATCGCCATCCTGCTCGCCACGCCGGCGCTCGCCGAAAGCAAAAAGGTCACGCTGTCGCAGGCGTTCCAATCGATGCTGTATCTCCCGCTCTATGTCGCGATCGACGAGGGGTTCTTCACCCAGCAAGGCCTCGACCTCACCAAAGAGACCGCAGGTGCGCCAACCGTCGCGCTCTCTGCCGTGATTTCCGGAAGCGCGCAGTTTTCGATCCACGGCCCCGAATGGACGGCGATTGCAGCTTCCAAGGGCGCCCCGGTCAACATCATCGCCAATGTCGTGAATGGCGCCGCGGTGTGGATCGCGACCGCGCCCGACGTCAAATTTGATAGCATCAAAGACGTCAAGGGCCAAAAAGTCGTCACCGGGTTGATGCCGACGACCAGCACTTCGCTGTTCATGAAGCTGCTCAAGGAAAACGGCATGGACCCGAAAACCGATGTCGAGATGATCCAGGTGGCGATCGGCTCCGAACCCGGACCGTTTGTCGCAAAACAGGCGAATATTGCGGTCATGTATGAACCGGGCCTTGATCAGGCCGTCGCCAAAGGCATGAAGGTCGTGCTCGGATTTCCGAAATCTTATGGCCCCT
>WNFL01103073.1_pt1 | contig 19197 bp, 17 predicted proteins | sample 5400361 | NCBI WGS metagenome assembly WNFL01 (sample SAMN13153351, study PRJNA577476) | soil metagenome | isolation source: 40 cm soil on Douglas fir-dominated hillslope | place: USA:California | collected 2013-09-17
AAGGCCGCGGGCAAGCCCATGGGCGCGATGATCCACGGGACCGTGGGCCTGCAGCACGGCTCGATGGCGATCTACAACGCATGGGTCGATCGCGTGCCGATCGTGCTTTTCGCCGGCAACGGGCTCGACGCGATGTCGCGCCGTCCAGGCACGGAATGGAACCACTCGGTGCAGGATGCCGCGGGGCTCGTGCGCGATTTCGTGAAGTGGGACGACACGCCCGTATCGCTCCAGCATTTCGCCGAGTCGACGGTGCGTGCGTACAAGATCGCGACCACGCCGCCCACGGAGCCGGTGCTCATCACCTGCGACATCGACCTCCAGGAGAACCCGGTGCACGGCGAAGACCTTCGCATCCCGAAGCTCGCGCGCTCGCGCCCGCCCCAGGGCGATCGCGTGGCACTCGCGGAGGCCGCGAAGTGGCTGGTGGGCGCCGAGCATCCCGTCATCCTCGCCGACCGTTGCGTGCGCAACCAGGAGGGCGTGAAGCTTCTCGTCGAGCTCGCCGAGGCGCTGCAGGCGCCGGTGGTCGATCTCGGTGGCCGGATGAACTTCCCGAGCGTGCATCCGTTATGCCAGAGCGAGGCGCGCCGCGCTCTGGTGCGCGAGGCCGACGTGGTGCTGCTGCTCGAGGTATCGGACCCCTTCGGCCAGTTCAATTCGATCTCGGATCCGCACCACGAGCTGCGCTTCGTCGGCAAGAAGGACGCGAAGGTCGTCAATATCTCGCTGCAGGATGTCTTCATCCGCTCGAATTACCAGGACTTCCAGCGCTACCTGCCGGTGGACCTTTCCATCAATGGCGATGCGCAGGCGAGCCTGCCCGCATTGATCGACGAGGTGAAGCGCGCAACGACGGACGACCGGCGCCGCGCTCTCGCCGCGCGCGGCGAGAAGATGAAGGAGGAGCACGCCAAGGAGCGCCAGCGCGCACGCTCCGAGGCCGCGCACGGCTGGGACCTGCAGCCGATCACGACGCCGCGCCTTGCCGCCGAGACGTGGAACGTGATCAGGAACGAGCGCTGGTCGCTCGCGGTGAGCGACCGGATCCCGTGGGCGCGCCGCCTGTGGCCGACCACCGAGTACCACCAGATGCTGGGCGGCTCCGGCGCGCAAGGTGTCGGCTACGCGGCGCCGGGTGCGCTCGGTGTCGCCCTCGCCAACAAGTCGAAGGGGATCTTCACCGTCACGTTCCAGCCCGACGGCGACCTCATGTATTCGCCGGGCGTGCTGTGGACCGCGGCGTACCACAAGATCCCGATCCTCTACGTGATGCACAACAACCGCGCATACCACCAGGAGATCATGCACGTGCAGCGGATGTGCTCGCTGCACAACCGCGGCGTCGATCGCGCATGGGTCGGCACCACCATCGACAATCCCGCGATCGACTACGCGAAGCTCGCGCAATCGATGGGCGTGTGGGCGGAGGGCCCTGTCACGGATCCGGCGAAGCTGGGGGCGGCATTGAAGCGAGCCGCGGACGTGGTGAAGTCGGGCCACCCGGCGCTGGTGGACGTCGTTTGCCAGGGGCGATAGCCCGCAAGCGGCATCGACTCATGGCCGTCGTCGCGGCGACCATGGTCGCGGCTGCGGCCGCGCATCACCTCGAGCGGCACGAGTCCGTCGAGACGATCCCGAAGCCGGGCTTCCTCTTCACGGCGAAGCTCGAGACGACGGTCTTCCGCCCGCATGGCGAGGGACCCTTTCCCGTGGTCATCATCAACCACGGCAAGCAGGAGGGCAATCCGCGGTTCCAGCACCGCTTCCGCCCCGAATCGGCCGCGCTCTATTTCCTCGAGCGGGGCTACCTCGTCGTGGTGCCCATGCGCCAGGGCTTCGCCCATTCGACCGGCAACTACATCGGCGCGGGCTGCAACGTGGAGAGCAACGGTTTCGCGCAGGCGCACGACGACGAGGCGGTGCTCGCCTATCTCGCTACCCTTGCGTACGCCGATCGCAGCCGCGTCCTCGTGGTCGGCGTATCGCACGGCGGCTGGACCGCGCTCGCGCTGGGCGCGCTGCATCCCGAGGGGGTGAAGGGGCTGGTGAATTTCGCCGGTGGCCTGCGGCAGGACGGTTGCGTCGCGTGGGAGAACACGCTCGCCCGGGCGGCGGGCTCATACGGGCGCCGCACCGACGTGCCGTCGCTCTGGCTCTACGGCGACAACGACACGTTTTTCCCGCCGAGCACTTTCAATGCGATGTATGCCGCGTACACCGCGGGGGGCGGCCACGCGAAGCTGGTCGACTACGGCGAATTCAGGAGCGATGCGCACCTGCTATTCGCATCGCAGGACGGACGGGACATCTGGGACCCCGAGGTGACGCAGTTCCTGAAGAGCCTGGGGCTGCCGTACGAATCGGTCACGAAGCCGGCGCCATCACCCTGACGATCCCGACGCGGTTCACGCCGCTGCATGCGATGCCGATCTCGTGGTCGCGCACGTGCATGTGGCGGATCACGCCGCCGCCGGAAGGGATCTCCCAGGTCTGGAACTTCTCCGTTTTCGGGTCGAAGCGCACCAGCGTGTTGGGCTTCACGTTCGACTCGCTGTACCAGAGCACGCCGTCGAGCGTGGCCATCCCGTAGGGCTGGGATTTCGGCCCGCCGGGCGAGGGCCATTCGCGCACGTTGCCCGTACGCGCATCGAGGCGGCCGACGAAGCCGCGCGCATAGTCGGTGTACCAGATCGCATCGTCCGGCGTGATCGCCAGGCGGCGCGGCCGCGCGCCTTCGGGCAGGGCGAATTCGCGGATGTCCATCGTCTCCGGGTCGAGCCGCGCCACTTTGTTGGTGCCGAAGAGGACGACGAAGGGCACGCCCTTCGAGTCGACCTTCACGCCGTAGGGGCGCGAACGCGGCGTGAGCGAGGTCACGAGCTTCACCTCGCCCGTCGCCGGATCGATGCGGCCGATGCGGTTACCGCCCTGCACCGTGAACCAGAGCCGTCCCCTCGCGTCGAAGATCGGCGTGTGCGGATCGCGCGCATCCGCCTCCGGCATCGGGTATTCCTTCACGCTGCCCGTCGCCGGATCGAGGGCGCCGACGTACGCCGCGGAATTCGCGGTGAACCAGATGCGTCCGCGGTCGTCCTCGATGAGGCCGTGCGGTCCCGACTTCGGAGTCTTGAGCGCGTATTCGCGAAACTCGCCGGTGCGCGGATCGAGCCTTCCCAGCGTGTTGTTGAACTGGCCCGTGTACCAGAGGGCCCCGTCGCGCGACATGAGCGGATCGTGAGGGCGCGCGCCGGGCGAGGGCAACGTCCATTCGGCGATCTCCACGCGGGCCGGCCCTTCGACCCTGATTGCGGCGGGCCGCGGCTTCTCGGGATAGTGCTGCGCGAGATAAGAGACGAGCGTGGCTGCCTCGGCCTCGCTGAATGCGGCGCCGACGTTCCTCATCATGTCGAGGACGTTGCGCCATTCGGTGGCGGAGTAGCCGGCGCCCGTGACGCGCGAAAGCTCGTGGCACTGCGTGCACCTCGCGGTGACGAGCTTCGCTCCATCGCCGTCCGGAAGCGGTTGCGCGAATGCCGTGGCGCTCGCGAGCGTCGCGGCCACTGCGATGCGTGCCCTCATGGCTTTACTCCTTCAGCAAGGGTATCTCGCTCGCCTTCGGTCCCTTCTTCATCGAGGAGACGTAGGCGTAGATGTCCGCGAGGTCCTGGTCGCCCACCAGCTCCTTAGGATAGCGCGGCATCTGCTCACGGGGGTGGCGCACCTGCTGCACGAAGCCTTCCCACGGCCAGACGTCGTACGCGATCCGCGGGCCCGAGCCGCGGTCGCCACCCTGGCCGGCGCTGCCGTGGCACGTGTAGCACATGTTCTTCATGAACGCCGCCTTGCCGCGCGCCGCGTCGCCGGAAGGCGCTTCGGCGTGGGCCGAGATCGCGAACGCGCCGGCGAAGGCGGCGCCGAGCAGCTTCAGTCTCATGTGTCTTCCTCCTCCTGTTCGGTGATCGCGGCGGCCGGGTCCCTGCGCGAAGATACACGACGTTCCGCGAGCGAGACCACGCCGCCGGCCAGCAGGAACGCGCCGTTCGCCCAGAATACCGGCCAGAGGCCGAAGGCCGAACCGATGCCGCCGAAGACGACCGGCACCACGATCTGGGTGAGCTTGTTCACGGTGAGCCGCATGCCGAGCGCCTCGCCCGATCGACCCGCGGGCGCATGGTTGTACGTGAGGATGATCGTGAGCGGCTGCGCGCAACCCAGGCCGATGCCGAGCAGGAAAGCGACCAGTGCCAGCAGCATGGCTTGCGAGACGAACGGCACCAGAAAGTAGGTAATCCCGGCCATGAAGAGCGACGCGGTGAGCACGCCCACCTCGCCCAGGTGGCGCGTGGCGCGATGCATCCCCATGCGCACGATGAACGCCGCCACGGCGTAGCTCGACATCACCAGGCCGATGGTGGAGGCCGAAAGGTCGATCGAGCGCCCGTACACCGGGAAATAGAAGGTGAAGAGCTCGATTCCGGTGAGCGTGACGCCGCTCATGATGAGCGTGCGCCTGAGGCCCGCGTCGCGAAGCATGGCCATGGAGCCGCCGGACTTTCCGTCGCGCGCAGGGATCTCGCGTGCGGGAACGACCTTCGGGTAGGCAAGGATGATCGCCGCCGGCATCAGCGCCACGCCCGCGAGGAGCCAATGTGTGGGCATGAAGCCCCAGCCGTCGATGGAGAATCCGGCGAGCGAGGGCCCGATGAATGCGGAGATCGAAGCGCCGAGCGCGAAGGTCGCGAAGTTGCGCGTGCGCGCTTCGCCCGCGCCGTACGCGCCGATGAGGTTGTGGATCGAGACGTGGAAGAAGATGTGGCCCAGGCCCACCAGCGTCGCGCATGCCATGAGCGCGGGCAATCCGCTGCCTGCGAGCGGCACCAGCAGTCCCAGCGCCAGCATCACCGAGCCGCCCACGATGGGCTTCGTCACCCCGATTCGATCCGAGATCCTTCCCGCGTAGACCGCGAGCACGAGCGGGAAGGCGGCGAAGAGTGCCGCGAGCACGCCCACCTGGAACGGAGTGGCTCCGAGATCGAGCGCGGAGAGCGATACGAGCATCTTGGCGCCGCGCATGCTCACGCCCTGCAGCAGCGACAGCGAAACGGCGATGTAGACGAGCAATTTTTCTCTTGTTCCGTCGCGAAGAACGCGGGTCCGTCGGGGTCGCTTGAGTATACTGGCCCGATGTCGGTTGGACGCAACGATCCGTGTCCGTGTGGCAGCGGAAAAAAGTACAAGAAGTGCCACGGAGCGGTGATAGCCATCGCGCCCGCGGCGGCGAAGCGCGCCTGCGGGGAGTGCACCGCATGCTGCGACGGATGGGTAGCCGCCGTGATCGAGGGCCACGAGATGAAGCCGGGCACGCCGTGCTACTTCCGCGGCGACGGCTGCTGCACCATCTACGAGCGCCGCCCGAAATATCCCTGCCGCGATTTCACCTGCGGCTGGCTCGCCGAGGGCAGTCCGTTCCCCGATGACTGGCGTCCCGATCAGCTCGGCGTGATGATCATCCCGATGCGCTGGCGCGGGCGCGAGGCGTACGTGTTGCGTTCCGTTGGCCGCGACCCCGACGAGGCGGTGCTCGCATGGATGCGCGAGTTCTGCGAGCGCACGCAGAGCCCGTTCTTCTACGAGATCGCCGGCGAGCGCTTCGGCTTCGGCCCACCGGAGTTCCAGAGCGAAATGGCCGAGCGCGTCGCGCGCGGGGAGGCGCTGTGGGGACAGAGCACCAAGCGCTAGTCGAAATACCCCGAGTCGATGAAGCGCAGCCACAACGTGCCGACGACCTTGATCGACTGTTGCGTGAACAGATAATGGTGCATGCCCTCGAGGCGCGCGACGCGATACTTGCGCGCGTAGGGCTCCATCACTTCGCGGTGCGCGTCCACGGTTCGCGGCGGGATCGCCTCGTCGCGCGTGCCATTCATGTCGAGGATGGCGATCCTCTTCAGCTCCACGGGCGGGAAACTCGGCTCCATCATGTCCTTCACGAACTGGGCGAAACCCGTCTCGCGGTAGGAGCGCGGCAGGAAGTCCGATAGCCAGAGGCGCGTCGCGACATCGGCGAGCGCCGCCGCGCCGAACTGCATCATCGGGTCCTCGCCGCTCTTGAAGCGCGGGCCCTTCTGCGCGTTCTTCCACCATGCGTCGCGCGTCGCCGAGTCGAGATCCTTCGTGTAGTAGGTGAAGTCGTCGAGCCCGCGCTCGCGCACGCGCAGGGCCGACTGCGCATACGGCTGGTTGAAATCACCCGATTTCGCGCGGCGATAGACATACGCGAGACCCGTGCTGCTCGTGCCCCAGCCGAGATAGCCGTCGGGCGGCAGGTACTTGGCGAGCGGATAAAGAAACGCGCCGCCCGTGGACATTCCCCAGTAGAGGACGAAGTGCTCGTTGCGTTGCGCCGGAGGAATCGCGCGCTCGATGGCGAGCTGGTATCCGGCGAGGAATGTGGAGGGTGTGGCGGCGAGCATCTGGTCGTAGAGCGCGCTGCCCGCCCTGGGAATGCGATAGACGGCGCTGTCGCCGCTCGCCGCGCCCTGGAGGCCCGAGGACTTCACCTCGTAGTCGGCGCTGCTCCAGTGGGCCTTCTGCTTGCGGCTGAACATCGGCATACGCGACTCGAGGGGCACGCCTTCCCACGATCCGTCGGGCGCGAGGAAATTCCAGCGCCCGACGCGGGTGAGCGCGACGAAGGTCACCCCGCGGCGCGCGAGCCACACACCGGGACCTTCCTTTCCTTCGGGCGTCTCGAGGAAGTCGCCCGCGTATTCGCTGCCGGGCTCGCCGCCCACGACGACGAGCTTGCGCCCCGCGTGCAGCCGCGGCTTGTCGGGCGCGAGGATCACCACGACCTGGGTGAAGTCCTGGCCGAACGAGTTGAAGTCGATGGACTCGACGCGCTTCGTGTAGGTCGTCGTCGCCGGGAATTCGTCCCCGGCGGCGATGGCGGCGAGCGAGTCCATCGGCACCGTTTCGCGATCGGCGGGAAGCGCGGCGAGCAGGGTGGCGAAGAGGATTTCTTTCATGTGGAACGACGGCCCCGTGAGAGGACAGACCCCTTGGATCGGGACATAATTTACGCACCTAACGGAGGTCCGCAATGCCCCAGGTCATCGAATTCACTTTGAATGGCGAGCGCGCGCGTGTCGAGGCCGAGCCCAACACGCCGCTCCTCTATGTGCTGCGCAACGACCTGGGATCGCTCGCGCCGAAGTTCGGTTGCGGGCTCGGGCAATGCGGCGCGTGCACGGTGCACCTGGATGGGACCGCGATCCGCTCGTGCGCGACTCCGGTCTCGAGTGCGGCGAACGCGAAGGTCACCACGCTGCAGGGCCTCGCGCCGATGCCGGGCACGCTGCACGCGGTGCAGCAGGCCTTCATCGACGAGCAGGCGGCGCAGTGCGGCTACTGCATCAACGGCTGGATCATGACGGCGGCGGCACTCCTGGAATCGAACCCGCGCGCCACCGACGAGGACATCCGCAAGGGATTGTCCGGGCTCAAGTGTCGTTGCGGAACGCACATGAGCATCCTTCGCGCGGTGAAGCTCGCGGCCGGCCGCATGGCCGCCGAGAGAAAGGCATAGGGGGCCGCCATGGACGAATTCGTCACGACGCAACGCGGCACGACGCGGCGCGATTTCCTCAAGGCGGGCGGCGCGCTCGTCGTCTCGTTCTCGGTGCCCGGATGCGCGGTGGACGGCGCCGCGCGTTCGGCCGCGGCGCTGCCCGTGGCGGGCGCCGCGTGGCCGGCCACCGTCGACGGCAACGCGCTCGACTCGTGGCTTCGCATCGGCGCCGACGGCAGCGTCACCGCGTCGGTGGGCAAGATCGAGGCGGGCATGGGCATCTCGACCGCGTTCACGCAGGTCGTGGCCGAGGAGCTCGACGTGCCGATCGGTCGCGTGACGATCGTGATGGGAGACACCGCGACCACCGTGGACCAGCGTGGCACCGGCGGCTCCAACGGGATCATGGACGGCGGCTCGGCCCTTCGACGCGCGGCCGCGGAAGGGCGAGCCGCGCTTCTTTCGCTGGCGTCCGCTCGGCTCGGCGTCCCCGCGGCCGAGCTTCGGGTGCGCGACGGCGTCGTTTACGCGGCGAACGATGAATCGAAGCGTGTTTCCTACGGCGAGCTCATCGGCGGGCGCACTTTCGACGTCAGGGTTTCGGACAAGCCGAAGTTCAAGGACGCACGCGACTACCGCGTGATGGGGCAACCGGTCCCGCGGCTGGACATCCCGCCGAAGGTCGTGGGCGAATACCGCTACATCGGGGACTTCAGCATGCCCGGGATGCTGCATGCGCGCGTGGTGCGCCCGCCGGAAGCGGGCGCGAGTGTCGTGTCGATCGACGAGTCCGCGAAGCTTCCCGGGCTGGTGCGCGTCGTGCGCCGCGGAAATTTCGTGGCCGTCGTGTGCGAGCGTGAAGAGCAGGCGATCGAGGCCGCGAGCAAGCTGCGCGTCGAGTGGTCGAAGCCCGCGCCGATGTTCTGGACCGGATACGACGGGCTCTACGAGCTGCTGAGAACGGAAAAGCCCCGGGTGACGAAGGAGGAGGGCGGCAGGGGCGACGTGGAGGCGGCGCTGAAGATGGGCGCGCGCGTGGTCGAGGCGCGTTACGAATATCCGTTCCAGTCGCACGCGTCGATGGGCCCCGCGTGCGCCGTGGCCGACGTGCGCGACGGCGGTGCCGTCGTGTGGTTCGGCGGGCAGAAACCGTATCCCATGCGTCATGCGCTCGCCGACCTGCTGAAGCTTCCCGCGGAAAAAGTGCGCGTGGTGTGGATGCCGGGTCCGGGATCGTATGGAATGAACGACGCCGATGATTGCGCGGCCGACGCTGCGCTCATCGCGCAGGCCGTGGGCCGGCCCGTACGCGTGCAATACATGCGCGCGGATGGAACCGGGTGGGACCCGAAGGGGCCGCCGGTCACATTCCGCATGCGCGCCGGTGTATCCAGCGACAACTCGGTTTTCGCGTGGGACTACGAAGCGCGCGGATTCTCGGGACGCGTTCGCAACAACGGCACCGAGCAGGCAGGCGATACGCTCGCCGGGCAGCTCGCCGGCGGCTTCAAGGCGAAGAATTCCGACTGGCCGCAATTTCCCGCCGAGTCGTACGGCTTCCCGAACGTGCGCAAGGTGAGCCACACGATCGATTGGAATCGTTCCATGCCCACGGGACTGCGCACCGCGCACCTTCGCGATCCGGACGGCATGTCCACCTGCTTCGCTTCCGAGTCCTTCGCCGACGAGCTCGCCTACGCGACGAAGATGGATCCGGTCGAATTCCGGCTGCGCTACATCACCGACGCGCGCGAGGCCGCCGCGGTGAAGGCCGTCGCCGGGAAAGCCGGCTGGGAGAAACGCGTTGGGCCGAACCCGCGCTCCGGGCGCATCGCCACGGGTCGCGGCATCGCGTACGCGCCGCGCAACCGTTCCGTGGTGGCGATCGTCGCCAGCGTCGAGGTGGATCTGCAGACGGGGCAATATCGCGTGACGCGCTTCACCTGTGCGCACGACTGCGGCTTCGTGGTGAATCCCTCCAACCTGCGCGGCACCATCGAGGCGAACCTCATCCAGGCCATGAGCCGCGCGCGCCACGAAGCGGTTCGCTTCGACGAGAAGCGCGTGTTGTCGGTGGACTGGATCACGTACCCGATCGTGGACATGACCGAAGTGCCCGATGCGATCGACCTCGTCATTCTCAATAACCGGCCCGAGGCGAGGTCCCTGGGCGCGGGCGAGCCGGCCTCGCGGCCGGTGGCCGCGGCGATCGCCAACGCGCTCTTCGACGCGACGGGCGTTCGCCTGCGGCGCTGCCCGCTCACTCCGGAGTCGTTGCTGGCGGGTCTAAAGGCCTGAGGAACATTGCAGCGAGGTGTTTCATTGAACGGACTCCGGCGAAATAGGCCGGATGAATCATGCGCGGGCGGATGTTGCTTCCCGCGGCATATAAGCACGGGCTGAAACGCTCCAAAATAATTGACACCGACGCGCATTCATCTGTAGCGTCAGTCCGGCGTTACTCGCCGCATCGACAAACTACTTGGAGGCGCACCAATGAAGCGACTGACCCCAGTTGCCGCCGCTGCATTCGCCCTGGCCACAAGCCTCGGGGTGACAGCGGCATTCGGTAAAGATTACGTCATCATCACCAAGGGACAGGGCGTGGGAAGCACGAACCTGGACCAGGCCGTCGCAGCTGCGGGCGGCACGCTCACGGGAAGGCAGCAGGACATCGGCGTCGCCTTCGCGAGCTCGGACAGTGCCGGCTTCGCCGCGACGCTGATCAGGGACTCGCGCGTGCAGGACGTCGTCGAGGACGTGATCATTCCGTGGATCGATCCCGCCGCCGTCGTGGGCGACGCGGAATCGGTCGCGGCAGTCCCGGCCGAGCCGCGCCAGGCGCTGCAGTGGAACCTGAAGGCGATCCGCGCGGACCTCGCGCACAACAATGGCGACCTTGGCTGCGGCGTGAAAAGGGCGCGCGTGGCCGTCGTCGACCAAGGCGTGTATCCCACGCACATCGACCTCGCGGCCAACCTGAACACGGGCCTCAGCAAGTCGTTCGTTCCCACCGAGCCGGGCTTCGCGTTCGTGGTTCCGGCGGGAGCGACGGGCCCCGTGTTCAGCCATGGAACGCACGTCTCCGGCATCATCGCCGCGCCCATCAATGGCATCGGCATCGCCGGCGTGGCGCCGTGCGCGGAAATCGTGAACGTGAAGGTGCTCCAGTCCAGCAACGGAAGCGGCGCGTTCTCCTGGGTCATCAACGGCATCATGTACGCCGCGGGACCCACCGTGCAGGCCGACGTCATCAACATGAGCCTGGGCGCCACGTTCGACCGCATCAACCAGGGCGGCGGCGGCGCGGGATCTCTCATTTCGGCATTGAACCGCGCGGTGAACTTCGCCACGCAACAAGGCACGCTGGTCGTGAGCGCGGCCGGCAACGAGGCCGTCAACCTCGACTCGCGTCTGTGGTCCGTTCCGGCGCAATCGGGTAACGGCATCGCGGTTTCGGCGCTGGCGCCGCAGGGCTACTTCAGCCCGTTCGGCAGCACCAACACCGACCTGCCGGCTTCGTACACCAACATCGGCCGCTCCGTCGTGGGCATCGCGGCTCCCGGTGGCGATTCCGCCTATCCGGGCAACGAGAACTGCACCGTGGCCGGCATCACGCGCGCGTGCTGGATCTTCGACCTGGTCTTCGCGCCGGGCGCGGTGTTCGGTGGCGCGAGCTTCTCGTTCTTCGCCGCGGGCACATCGATGGCCGCTCCGCACGTTTCGGGCGTGGCCGCGCTGATTGTGGGCAAGTACGGCAAGATGTCGCCGGCGCAGCTCACCGCGCGCCTCGAGAATTCCGCGGTGGACATCCTCAAGCCGGGCGCGGACGACTTCACCGGCAAGGGACGCCTCGACGCGGTGAACGCGCTGCAGTAGTGCAATTGGTGTCTGACACCTTGCAAATAAAAAACGGGAGCCTCGGCTCCCGTTTTTTTGGGTCCCCGCCGTCCGTCACTCCGCTTTCAACTTCGCGTCCTTCGCGACCTTCGCCCAGATGGCCGCTTCCTTCTTCAGGTGCAGGCCGAGTTCCTCGGGCGTCATGGTGTCGGCCTCCAGCCCGCGTTCCTGCAGCTGCTTCACCACCTCGGGTTTCCTGAGGACCGCGTTGATCTCGCGATTGAGGCGATCGACGATCACTTTCGGCGTGCCCTTGGGCGCCACGAGTGAATACCAGGTCGTCACGACGTAGCCCGGCACGGTCTCTTGAATAGTCGCCAGCTCGGGGACCTCCGCGGAGCGCTTGGCGCTGGAGACGCCCAGCGCGCGCAGCTTGCCCGCGCGCACGTGCCCCAGCATCGAGGGCAGCGCGTTGAACATGTACTGCACGTTGCCCGCGAGGAGATCCGTCACGCCCGGCGCGCTTCCCTTGTACGGCACTTCCACCGCGTCGATGCCCGCCATCTGGTTGAAGAGGAATGCCCCGAGTCCCTGCGTCGTGAACGACCCGAGCGAGGCGAAGTTGAGCGAGCCCGGCTTCGATTTCGCGAGCGCGATGAATTCCTTCAGGTCCTTCGCCGGCACGCTCGGGTGGACCACGAGGATGAGCGGCGTGAACCCGAACATCGCGACCGGCGCGAAGTCGGATAGCGCGTCATACGTCGCGGCCTTCATGCCGATCGGGGCCACGACGAACACCGGCGTCGCGATGCCCAGCGTGTAGCCGTCGGGATCGGAGCGTTTCACCGCACCCATGCCGATGGTGTTGCTTCCTCCGCCCTGGTTCTCGACGATCACGGGCTGCTTGAGCCGCTCGCCGAGCTGCTGCCCCACCAGCCGCGCGAGGAGGTCAGCGCCGCCGCCCGCGGCGTAGGGGACCACGATCCGGATCGGTTTGTTCGGGTAATCGCCCTGGGCCCAGGCGGGGGCGGCGAGCCATGAGGCAAGGACGCAAATCGCGGCGAGCGCCGTGCTACGAATTCGAAGGGTCGTCGTCATGTTGGTGTGTGTGCGTATGGCGATGCGGCGCGTGGCCGTGATCGTGGTCGTGCATCAGGTCCTTCGGGACATCGGGGAACATCTCGCGCGCGGTCGGAGCGCGTCCGCCGGCCCACTCGACGCCGCCTTTCTTGCGCGCGGCCCCGAAGAAATCGTCCCACGTGAGCTTTCCAGGATCGCGCGCCACCTCGAGGCGTTGGGCAAGCGCGGCGAGCACGAGTTTGCGGATTCGCCGGCCGTCCCAGCCTTCGCAAAGCTTCGCAAGCTCCGCGATGCGCGGGGAATCCTTCGACATGGGCTCGAGGACCGGCCATTGCACGGCGAGCTCGCGGATGGCGCTCTCGAGGATGGCGCCGATGGTCTCCACGTCCGGGAGCGAGAAGCGCATCACGAGGTCGGCGCGCGACAGGAACGCGCTATCCACCGCCTCGATGAAGTTCGTGGTGGTGACGAAGAGCACCGAGGGCAGCTTCTTCGCGATCTCGTCGATCCCCAGGAGCACGGCGTCGGTCGCGCGATGCACATCCACGGGGTTCGCCTCGAAGGATGCAGCCGAGCGGCTCACGGCGAAGCTTTCCACCTCGTCGATGAGCACGACCGTGAACGGGCGCCGCGCGGCGATCTCGGGAACCGTTTCCGCGAGCAGGCGCGTCACGTTGCGCTGGCTCTCGCCCAGCATGTCGCTCGGGAACGCGTGCGGGTTGACCTCGGCGAGCGTCGTCGCGCCTTCTCGCGCGAGCGCGAGTGCTGCGACCTGCGCGAGTCCGCGCGCCATCGTGGTCTTGCCCGTGCCCGGCGGTCCCGCAAGGACGATCAGTCCGTGCGGCAATCCCGACAGCATCGACAGGCGCCGTCCATGCTGCAGCACGAGCAGCGCCTGCGCGAGGAGGCGCTCCTTCACCTCGCGCGGCACGATGATCGCGTCCCAGTCGCGGTCGTGATGCTCCGCGGGCAGGACGTGCATCGAGAGCACGCCGGGCGGAAGGGCGGTCTTTCCGTCCATCACTCGGGCCGCTTGTCGTCCGGCCACTGGATCTGCGACAGCTCCTGCATCGACACGAGCGTGTCCTCCGCTTCCTCGAAGAGCACCATGGGATCCATCAGCGCGCGCATGGTCTCGAGGATCGAGTCGAACATGTGGATGCGCACGAGGCGGCACTGGTTCTTCGGGTCGTCGTTGAAATGCTGGTGCCAGAGGAAGTGGTCGACCACGATGAGGTCGCCCTTCTTCCAGCGGTGATGCTCGCCCCGGTCGGGCGCCGTGCCCATGAAGCTGTGGCCGTGTCCCTCGACCACGTACAGCCACGCCTCGCCCGGGTGCCGGTGCAGCGACTGCGTCTTGCCGGGCGCGAACTGGATCATCACCTGTGTGAGGCCCGAGGCCTCGTTGCCGATGGCGCGATCGTTCAGGAACTTGGTGCGCGTGCCGCGCGGGGTGGCGAGGATCTCCTGCTCGTCGTACGGCGTGTGGATGCGCCCGGAGCGGCGCTTCTTCGCCTCGACGTCGAGGCGGCGCAGGCGCCGTGCGTAGGGATCGTCCCCCGTGATGCCGCAGGAATACTTCGGCTTCGCGGGAAGCTCGGCGAAGGGCGTCTGCCCCGCGTCCTCGATGAGGCTCATGCCGAGCGTCCAGAGCGTGGGCTCCGACGAGTAGCTCATGAAGCGTCCCGGCTTGACGCCGTCGTTGCCGTGGCGGTGCCAGCTCCATGCAGGAATGTGGATCGCATCCCACGCCTTCCAGTCGTAGCGCACGCCGTCGACTTCGGTCCAGCCGCTGCCCTCCACGATGTAGAGGATCGCGTCCCACGAATGGCGGTGGATGGTGGTGGTCACGCCCGGGTCGACTTCGTGCACGAGGGCATCCAGGCATCGAGTGGGGCGCTCGCCGTCCCAGCCCATGTACACCCCGGTGCGCAATCCGCGCGCCGTCTTTTCGAGCTTCACATCCTCCTTGCGGATCACGGACTGGCGATAGTTGCGCCATTCCTCGATGAATTCCTTCCGGCGCTTCTTCTGGATGTGGTAGTGGGTCGTCGTGGTTTGGGTCTTGGTGGGCATGGAGCGGCGGGCCGTAGGCGGTGGGCGGTAAGCGGGTGGGCCGAAAGGCATTTCCATGGATCGGGACGCCATTCCCGGCCCCGGAACGTTCTGCTATGAAGAACAGTGTTCCGTTTTGTTGCCCGCCGGACGATTCAAACATAGAATGTCGGCGTCGGTCAATTTGGGTCCCGGTCCCGCCTTGAGATTCCCCCTCGCCGTCCTCGTGTCCCTTTTCGCGTCCCTCGCCCTCGCGCAGTCCGCGCAGAAGAACGAGGAAGTGTTCCGTCATCGCGGTGCCGATCGCGACGCGAAGCTCGTGGAGCGCGCCCGCCAGGAAGGCACGGTCGTGCTGTACACGTCCCTCGCGCCCACGGAATCGAAACCGCTCGCCGACGCGTTCGAGAAGAAGTACGGCGTGAAGGTGGAGCTCTGGCGCGCGCTCTCCGACAAGGTCGTGCAGCGCGTCGTCACGGAGGCGCAGGGCAACCGCCACACCGTGGACGTCGTCGAGACCAACGGCCCCGAGATGGAAGCGATCGCGCAGGAGAAGCTCCTCGCCGAGGTGTATTCGCCCTACCTCGCCGACCTCCCGGCCGACGGCATCCCGCCGCATCGCACGTGGTTCCCCGATCGCCTGAATTTCTTCGTCGTCGGCTACAACACGCAGAAGGTCCAGCGCTCCGAGATTCCGGCGACCTACGAAGGCTTCCTCGATCCGAAATGGAAAGGCCGCATCGGCATCGAGGCCACCGACAGCGAGTGGATGGCGGCCATCGTGAAGAAATGGGGCGAGGCGAAGGGCATGGACTACTTCCGCAAGCTGGCCGCGATGAAGCCCGACATGCGCAAGGGCCACGTGCTCCTCGCGCAGCTCGTGGCCACGGGGGAGGTCCCCGTCGGCCTCACCATGTACAACGCCAACATCGAGTCGCTCAAGAAGAAGGGCGCGCCGATCGATTTCGTGCCGGTGCAGCCGGTGATCGCGCGCCCGCAGGGCATCGGTGTGGCCAGGAGCGCGCCGCATCCCAACGCCGCGCTCCTCTTCGTGGACTTCGTGCTCTCGCCGGAAGGCCAGAAGCTCTACGAATCCATGGGTCGCGTGCCCGCCAGCACGAAGGTGAAGAGCGCGCTCAACAATTTCCCCTTCGTGATGACCGATCCCGACATCGTCCTCAGGGAATCCCAGAAGTGGGAAGTCCTCTGGAACGAGCTCTTCCTCTCCAAATGAACGAACTTCCCACGCACTGGCTGTCCCTCATCGCCGTCGTCTTCCTGCTGGGGCTCAAGCACGGCCTGGATCCCGACCATCTCGCCGCCATCGACGGGCTCACGCGCTTCAACGCGCAGCGCCGGCCGCGCCTTTCGCGCTGGTCGGGATTGCTCTTCTCGGCGGGACACGGCGTCGTGGTGACCTCGGTGGCGATCCTGGTCGCGACCGTCGCCACCGAATGGCACGCGCCGCAATGGCTCGAACACGCGGGCGCGTGGATCTCGATTGCGTTCCTGGCGTTGCTGGGCATCGCGAACCTCGCGGCGGTCGCGCGCACGCCGCGCGACCAGGTGGTGCGGGCCGCGGGCCTGCGCAGCCGGCTCTTCGAGCGCCTCGCGCGCGCGGAGCATCCGGTGCTGGTCGCGGCCGTGGGCGCGGCCTTCGCCATCTCCTTCGACACCATCAGCCAGGCGGTGCTCTTCTCGATCACCGGTTCCAATCTCGCGGGCTGGCTCTTCGCGGCCCTGCTGGGCCTCATCTTCACCGGCGGCATGATCGCGACCGATGCGCTGAACGGCCTGTGGGTGAGCCATCTCGTCCGGCGCGCGGACGCGCGCGCAGCAGCAGCCTCGCGTCTCATGAGCGCGGCCGTCGGAATCACATCGCTCGCCATCGCCGCGCTCGCGACGGCGCGGCAGGTGCTGCCGGGCCTGGATGCGAGCGTCGAGGCGTGGGGGCTCGCGCTCAGCGCGGGAGTGGTCGTCGCGGTGGCCGCGTCCTATGCGGCCGCCATGCGCATGGTGGCGCGGGCATGAAGAGGGACCTTCCCATGGACAAGCTCAAGAAACCGAAGCCGCGCCGCATGCGGCTTTCATCGGTCGCAAACGCGATCCGCCTCACCAAGACGTTCTCCGAGCAGGATGCCGAGATGGGCATCAGCGCGCTCGCGACGCGCCTGGGGCTCGCCAAGAGCACGGTGCATCGCCTCGCGACCACGCTCGTCGAGTACGACATCCTCGAGCAGAACCGCGAGAGCGGGAAATACCGCCTCGGGCTGGCACTCTTCGAGCTGGGCACGCTCGTTCGCCGCAAGATGGACGCGGCCTCCGGAGCGCAGGAGCAGATCCACGCGCTCTCCGATGCGACCGGCGAGACCGTGCAGCTCGCGATCCTCGATCATTTGTCCGTCCTGTACATCCGCGTTCGCGAGAGCCGCCAGGCAGTGCGCATGTCGCAGGGCCTGGGCTCGCGCGCGCCCGCGCATTGCACCGGCGTGGGCAAGGCGCTGCTCGCGTTCCAGCCGCCGGAGATCGTCCAGCAGGTGATCGACAACGGCCTCAGGCAATACACCGAGCACACGATCATCGACGGCGAGGCGCTCAGGGCCGAGCTCGCCCTGATCCGCCAGAAGGGCTACGCGCTCGACGACGAGGAGATCGAAGTGGGCCTGCGTTGCGTCGCCGCGCCCATTCGCGACCACAGCGGCCATGTCGCCGCAGCCATCTCCGTCGCCGCGCCGGTGCAACGCATGAGCAAGAAAAACGTGCTCACGACGATTCCGTCGGTGGTCTCGGCCGCGGAAGCCATCTCGCGGCGGCTGGGCTACCTTCCGTCCCTTTCCAGCGGCGCGCACCTGGCGGAGTGATGCGCCGAATCAAGGTCGAGGGCGGCCCCGACTACGGTTGCGAGCAGGACGACACGCTGCTGCGCGCGGGGTTGCGCGCGGGGCTGGGCATGCCCTACGAGTGCAACGCGGGCTCGTGCGGGACTTGCAAGGTGGAGCTCGTCGAAGGACAGATCACGTCGCTGCGCCCGGACGCGCCCGGCCTCGCCGAGCGCGATCGCGCGAAGAACCGCGTGCTCGCTTGCCAGGCACGGCCCGGCACGGATTGCAGGATCAAGGTGCGGCTGCGCGCGGAGAACGTGCCCGTTCACCGGCCGGCAAGGTTTTCGGCGATCCTCGCCGGCACGCGCAGCCTCACGCACGACATGCGCGAGTTCACCTTCAAGGCGAAGCGCTCGCCCGGATTCCTGCCAGGGCAGTACGCGCTCTTCTACCTGCCGGGGCTCGAAGCGCCACGCACGTACTCCATGTCGAACATCGACGACGGCAGCGGCACGTGGCAGTTCATCGTGCGCCGTGTGCCGGGTGGGACGGGCACCGTGACGCTCTTCGACAGGGTCGCGATCGGCGACGAGATCACGCTCGACGGGCCGTATGGGCTCGCGTACCTGCGGCCCGACAGCCCGCGCGACCTGGTGCTGATCGGCGGCGGCTCGGGTCTTGCGCCCATGCTCTCGCTCGCGCGGGGCGCGGTCGGCGAGCCGCGCCTCGACGGGCGCAGGATCCATGTCTTCTACGGCGCGCGTACGACACGCGACCTGTGCGGCGCCGCCGAGCTCGAGGCGTTGCCCGGCTTCGGCAGCCGGATCACCTTCACGCCCGTGCTGTCGCACCACGGGGACGATTCCGTCGAGACGTGGGATGGAGCGAAGGGTTTCGTGCACGAGATCGCGCGCGATTTCGTGGGCGAGCGCTGGCCCGAGTTCGAGTACTACTTCGCCGGACCGCCTCCGATGGCCGAGGCCGTCCAGAAGATGTTGATCGAGAAGCGCGTTCCCTATCCGCAAGTGCACTTCGATTCCTTCTACTGATGTCGAAAAAGCTGAGGCTTTCGCTGGGGTGCTGGAACTACGACCGCACGCGGGCGCTGCAGGATGGGCGCGTGCAGCCGGACGGCATCGACCTCACGTACCTCGACATGCCGGTGGAGGAGACGTTCTTCCGGATGCTGCGCCACCAGGAGTTCGACGTGGCGGAGCTGTCGCTGTCCTCGTACACGGTCTCTCTCTTCAAGGAGAAGAAGAACTTCATCGCGATTCCGGTTTTCCCGTCGCGCTTCTTCCGCCACTCGTGCATCTACGTGAACGCGAACGCGGGCATCCGCGATCCGAAGGACCTCATCGGCAGGAAGGTCGGCAATCCCGAGTACCAGATGACCGCGCCGGTCTGGATCCGCGGAATCCTGCAGGACGAGTATGGCGTGCCGGTGGATTCGGTCACCTATCACACGGGTGGGGAGGAAGAGCCCAACCGTTCCGAGAAGCTGAAGCTCGACCTTCCGCCGAACATCAAGGTGAAACCGATCGGCCCGAAGGACACGCTGGCGGCGATGCTGCGTGAGGGCTCCATCGATGCCTTCTATACCGCCCGCATGCCCTCCACGTACCACTCGGGCGGCGGCAAGGTGAAGCGCCTCTTCGAGAACTATGTGGAGGTGGAGCAGGCCTATTACAGGAAGACCCGCATCTTCCCGATCATGCACACGGTGGCCATCAAGCGAAGCGTCTACGAGAAGAATCCGTGGGTCGCCATGTCGCTCTACAAGGCCTTCGTCCAGGCGCAGCGCCACACCTACGACGACTTGTACGTGAC
>WNFL01003222.1_pt2 | contig 19185 bp, 17 predicted proteins | sample 5400361 | NCBI WGS metagenome assembly WNFL01 (sample SAMN13153351, study PRJNA577476) | soil metagenome | isolation source: 40 cm soil on Douglas fir-dominated hillslope | place: USA:California | collected 2013-09-17
CGGTAGGAACGGCTGAGAGCCTCGCGATCTGAGCGCAGTTTCAGCGTTGTCGAAATCATCGAGGGAAACGACATGATTAACCGCAGAAACTTGATGCTAGGTGGGCTTACCGGTGCCGCGGCGTATGGCTTCGGGCGGGTCAATCCCGATTTTCTGATGAATTCCGCCTTCGCCGCCGAAGGCAAGACCCTGCGTTTTCTCGGTGCCGAAGCGTTGACCGGCAACTGGGATCCCACGACCCACACCAATCTCGGACAGCTTATCGTTGAAGGATTCGTGTTCGGGTACCTGACGCGCGCTCCGATGCGGCCGGAAAAACCAGACGAACTGGTGTTCGAACTGGCTGAATCGTTAAAGCCGATCGATACCTACACGATGGAAGTGAGCTTGCGAAAAGGCATCAAGTTTCACGACGGTTCATCGTTCACGGCGGCGGACGTCAAGGCAACCTACGAATATGGCTGCCAGCCGGATCGTCCGGCGCAATGGTATCCCGGCCTGGTCACGGTCGATGTCGTCGACGATCTGACCTGCCGCATAAACACCAAGGCCCAAGGCTATCCCGCGACCCTCTATTACTATCTCTCGTCGTTCCTGCCGATCATGTCGGCGAAGGATGTCGCCAACAAGGCGCAACTGTCCGCACGCATGAACGGCACAGGTCCCTACAAGTATGTCGAGCAGAAGGGCGATACCACCGTTCTTGCGGCAAATCCGGATTTCTTTCTCGGCGCGCCGAAAATCCCCGGCGTCGAATATCACTTCGTTGGCGACACCACGACGCGAACGCTTTCGCTGTTGAACGACGAAGCCGACATCATCGAGCGGCTGGAGCAGGAACAGGTCGAGACCATCTCGAAGGACGCAAGATTCAACATCCACAAGGCGGTATCGGTCGAGAACAAGTACCTTTTTTTCCGCTGTTCCAAGAAACCGTTCGACGATCCGCGCCTTCGTCTGGCGGCCTGCCATTCGATCGACCGCAAGCAGGTCCTGGATGTCCTCGGCGTTTCCGGAACCTACTCCAAGGCGCACATCTCGCCGGTGAAGTTCGGATACACTGAAGTGGCGGACTATCCGGAATTCGATCCCGACAAGGCTCAGAAGCTGTTGGCGGAGGCCGGATTCCCGAAGGGCAAGGGTCTTCCCGAACTGACCTATTATACGTCCGTTGGTTTCTACCCCAAAACCAAGGAATATGCCGAACTGATCACTGGCATGCTGCAGGAGCAGGGTTTCAAGGTCAATCTTCAGACCCTCGAAGTCGCGGCCTGGGGCAATCTGCTTTATGACAAACCCGGCGGCGGCGAAGGCAACATGATCGATTGCGGCTGGTGCACGGGTTCGCCCGAGCCCGATCTGGTGTTGCGCACACACTTCCATTCGTCGTCGAAACGCATCTGCGGGATCGTCGACAAGGAGATCGACGCGGTTCTCGACAAGGAACGCAATGCGACCACACTCGAGGAGCGCAAGAAAGTGCTGCAGACCGAAACGCTTCCGACCATCGCGCGAAAGGCGCCGGCGCTCGCGCTGTTCACGTCAGTTTTCATTCATGCCTACAGCAAGAAACTGGATGGTCTCTACATCTACCCGAATGGCATGCAGGACATGACCAAGGCGACGCTGGCCTAAATCTTGCTGCGGCAAGCCGGAACGTTCCGGCTTGCCGTCAAGCACGCACCGATAAACGCAGGTAGCTCCTTTCGATGTTGATCCTGGAATTCCTGATCAAGCGCATCGCGCAGGGCATCCTGATCATTTTCATTACCTCGCTCATCATCTTCACCTTGTTGCGCGTGGTGCCCGGCGATCCCGTGCGCCTTATCGTAGGTGGCATGGCGCCGCCCGATGTCGTCGAGAAGGTGGCGACCAAGATGGGGTTGCGGGATCCGATCATCGTGCAGTACGGCCGCTACATGCGCGGCCTGCTTCGGGGCGATCTCGGACAATCCTACCTGCGTCCACGCAGCGGCATGATCGCAACCGGCGGACAATATATCGATCCGACCAAATCGGACATGGCGCCAGTGATCGATCAGATTCTGGAACGGTTGCCATTCACCCTTCAACTGGGCGGCATGGCGCTGTTGTTTGCGCTGCTGATATCGTTTCCAATCGGAGTTGCCGGCGGATTGCATCAGCACGGGTGGCAGAACGCGCTCGCCTTCGGCGTGCAGTCCCTGTTCGTGTCGATACCGAACTTCTGGCTTGCCATTGTTCTGATCCTGTTCCTGTCGGTCAAACTCAAGCTGTTGCCGGCGCTTGGCTATCAGGGATTTTCCTATGTTCTGTTACCAGCCATCGTGCTGGCGGTGGAAATTGCGCCATTCGTCATCCGCACGCTGACGACGTCGCTTGGCGAGGTGATGCAGACCACCTTCATCGATGAGGCGCGGGTCCGCGGCCTGTCGCGCAGGCGTATCGTCTATTCGCACGCGCTACGCAATGCCGCGGTCCCGCTGGTCAACCTGCTCGGCATACAGCTCTCCACCCTGATCGGCGGCGTGCTGGTGGTCGAATATATTTTCGACTATCCCGGTCTTGGCAACCTGACGGTCGTCTCCGTCGTCGGACGCGATTTCCCCGTCATCCAGGGCATCGCAATCACTACAAGCGCTGTTTTCGTGTTCATCAATATTGTGGTGGATTTGGCCGCCTATCTCATCGATCCGCGCGTGGAACTCTGACGGTGGCGGTAACCACGATCATCGCGACCGAACCGACGCAGAGGCCGGCCCGGGTCCAGTCGGTCAACCGTCGTATCCTGTTGGCGGCCTGGCGGATGCCGAGTTTCCGGATCGGCTTTTTCGTTTTCATCGCACTGCTGCTGGTCTCGGCGATCTATCCGGAACTGTCCTCGATCAGTGCGACGAAGATGATCGTCAAGGACAAATTCCTGCCGCCGCTGTTTCTCGGTGACAAATGGGCCTGGGAGCATCCGCTGGGAACCGATCAGCTCGGCCGCGACATGCTGATGCGAAGCCTGATCGGCCTTCAGTACTCGCTGCTGGTCGGCATCGTAACCGTCGTTCTCATTTTCATCATCGGCTGCGGTCTTGGATTGTTCGCCGGATTTAAGGGCAAGTGGTGGGACGTCATTATTATGCGGATCACGGACGCCCAATTGTCGATCCCGATGATCATCCTGGCCATCACCATTCTCGGCGTTTCGCGGCCGACGGTGCCCACGATCATCATTGTGCTGGCGTTGTCGGGCTGGCCGCTCTATGCGCGGGTCGCGCGCAGTGCCGCGGTCACCGAGCGCGGCAAGGAGTATGTCCGGGGACTGTACGTTCTTGGCGCCGGCGACTGGCGTATCCTGTTGATGTTCGCGGCGCCGAACATCCTGCCCCCGATCGCTTTCGTCGCGGTGCTCGACGTCGCGCGCATGATGATCTTCGAGTCGGTCCTCGGTTTCCTGGGGCTCGGCATTCAGCCGCCGACGCCGAGTTTCGGCAGCATCATCGCGGACTCCCGGAAGTATCTGATCAATGCCTGGTGGATCGCCACCATACCCGGCATATTTCTCGCTGTCGCGCTCACCTCGATCAATCTGATGGGATCGGCACTCGAGAAAGCGCGCAACCGGATATATGGAGGTCTCTAGACATGGATCTCTCGCTCATTCTCGAAGTCGGCGATCTCACGGTCGGCTCCGTGACGCCGGGGTCGCCTCCCATCCTCGATCACATCAGCTTTCGCCTGAATACGTCGGAGATCTTCGGCATCTACGGCGAAAGCGGAGCGGGGAAGACCGTGCTCAGTCGCGCGCTTGCGAACTGGTTGCCGGAAAGCCTCGAATATCGCGCCGGACACCTCAGCTTTGCCGGCCACGACATTCTCAAGAAAGGCGCGCAGGAGGTCCGGACCGGACGCGATATCGCCTATATCGGGTCGAAGCCGCAAAGCTCGCTTGATCCGACGGTGCCGGTGGGAAGGCAGATTGCCGAAAAACTCCACAGCGTCAGGCCCGAATGGAATTGGCGTGAGTGCCGCGAGCGGGTGATGCAGCTGCTTGGCGAAGTGCGGATTCCTTCTCCCAAGGAGCGATACTGGGATTATCCCTCGAAGTTTTCCGGCGGCATGATGCAGCGCGCGATGATTGTCGATGCGATTTGCGCCGAGCCGGCCGTCCTGATCGCCGACAACATCACCCGGCCGCTCGACGTGACCATTGGAGCCCAGATCGTCGCGTTGCTGCACGACCTTTGTTTGCGCCACAAGATGGCGACAATCTATCTGTCGTCCTCTTTGCCCACGCTCGGTCAGTTCGGCGACCGGACGGCTATTCTTCATCAGGGAAGGTTTATCGAGCAGCGGGCCTTCGCCGAACTTCTTAAAGCGCCTAGCGCGGAGTATACGCGCAAGGCGATCGCCAGCGTTCCTCGCATGTGGTCTATAGAGGAAGGGCCTCTTGCCAGACGTCAGACGGTCGGCGAAGTGCCGCTGATGCAGGTGCAGGACGTCCATCGCACTTACCGGGCGCGCAAGCGCGGCACCTTCAACAGCTACAGCGAGGTGCAGGCGGTGCGTGGGGTGACGCTGGACATCATGCCCCGCGAAAACTTCGGCATTGTCGGTGAATCAGGCTGCGGCAAATCGACTTTGACGCGGCTGCTGGCCTGGCTCGAGAAGCCGGATCGGGGCAACATCGTACTCAACGGGATCTCGTTGGCCACTCTGTCGCCGCGCGAACTGATCGGGAAGCGCAACGAATTCCAGCTGCTGCTTCAGGATCCTTACAACGCTCTGCCGCCCCGAACCACGGTCGGCCGCATGATTGCGGAGAGCTTGCTTATTCGTAGCAGCGTCCCTCGGGCAGAACTGCGCCGTCGCGTCGTTGCGGCGATGGCCGAAGTCGGTCTGCCCGCGGAACTCTATGATCAACTGCCGAACGCGTTGTCCACCGGCGAACGGCAGCGCATCTCGATCGCGCGGGCGCTGATTCTGGATCCGAAACTTCTAATCCTCGACGAGACGCTGTCGGCGCTCGATCAGCGCGAACAGGGCAGACTGATCGACCTGTTCGCGAAACTGCAGGAAAAGAACGATTTGACGTATGTCTTCATTTCCCATGACCTCGCGATGGTGCGGAAAGTCTGCACCCGGATCGCGGTGATGTATCTCGGCGAGATGGTCGAAATCGCCGACAATCGCGATCTGTTTTTCGACCCGCAGCATCCCTACACCAAGGCCTTGCTGTCCGCGGCGCCGACCCTTGAGGACAAACTGTTCGATCCCGGCGATTTTCTGCTGGAGGGCGAACCGCCGAGTCCGATCGACATTCCGGCGGGTTGCAGCTTCGCATCGCGTTGCCCAAAGGCCTTTGGACGTTGTCGCGTCGAAACCCCGAAGCTGCTGGAGCATTCGCCCGATCGCTTCGTGGCCTGTCATCTTCTCGATACCAGTGAAGCGAAGGCCGCAGCCTAGGCTCCTGCCCCGAGAGCGCTAGGCGCGGGGCTGATAGGGCCAGTCCATCGTTGGGGATCGCAGCTCTTCGAGGGCCTTGGTTACTTGCAAGACACCGAGATCATCGAACCGGTGACCAATAATCTGGACCCCAATCGGCAGATGCCGCATGTCGAACCCCATACATATCGTGGACGCCGGTTGGCAGGTCTGATTGAACATGGCCGTGAACAGCGTGTGTTCAAGCGGTTTCTGCCGGGAAACGCCCGGTTCCTCGGCGGGAAAATTCACGACGGGAAGCGTCGGTGAGATCACGTAGTCCCAGCCTTCGAAGGCCTCAAGCATCGCTGCTTTCATTTTTCCGATCTGGCCGAGTGTCCGGTAGAGGTCGGCTCCGGAATGTCTCGCGCCTGCGAGGCACCATTCGCGCACATAGGGATTGATGTCGCTCTCGCTATCGCTGTGCGGAGGCAGCGAAGTGTATTCAAGATAGCCCCGCACCTGAAGGAATAGATCGATCGGAGCATAGGCGTCATAGTCGAGTGGCGACACGAATGGCTCGACGATCGCGCCGGCTCCCATCAGCAGCTTGCCGGCTGCCTCTACCGCGCCGCGAACATCCGCCTCGGGCTTGGGTCCGAAACCCATGTCGGTAAGCACGCCGATTTTCAACCCCTTGATGTTGCGATCGAGCCGTTCGTGATACCGCGTGCCGTCGGCAGGCAAGCTCCAGGTGTCGCGCTCGTCCTGGCGTGTCAGCACCGTCATCAGACGCGCAATGTCGTCGACGCGCCGCCCCATCGGACCGGCCATGCGCATGGTGTCGGCCGGAAGGTGGGGGATCCGTCCATGGGTGGGCTTTAGCGATGCGAGTCCGCAATGCGCCGCCGGCAGCCGAACCGAGCCGGCAATGTCGGTGCCGACCGCAACAAAGCCCGCACCCGCGGCGACCGATGATGCAGCGAACTGATACCGGACGCCATCAAGCCGCAATCGGGCATCGTGGTCTTGGCAAAAATCACAGCGCCTGCCTCGCGCAGCGCAATGGCCGGAGGAGAGTCGTAGTTCGATGGCGGCAGCGAGCGGTTGGCGCCGATGCCGTGAAAATACGGCCAGCCGACCATTGCAACGCTGTCCTTGACCGTCATCGGCACGCCGTCGAGCGGACCCAGTGGTGCCTTGGCCTTCCATCGCGCTTCCGACTGTCTTGCCTTGGACATGGCCTCGTCAGGACGGAAACAAAAGAGAGCGTTGATCAAAGGGTTGACGTCTTCGGCGTGGGCGATGACGTCCTCGACGACCTCGACCGGCGAAAGATCGCGCGATCCGTAAGCCGTGGCCAACTCCGCAATGCTCATTCCGATCAGTTCTTCAACAGTCATGCGCCCCCGCCCGTGGAATTCACAATGGCCATCCGGACCATCCGAGTCGGATAGCGAATATGGCAGGCACAGGGGTAGAGCGTTGTGTCCTACGGCATGATTTTGTGGAGCGCGAGGCATCCCTTTTGCATCTGTCTTGATCAAACTGCCGGACACGGCGGGGCGCCGGCCAGCCGCATGGCCGGCCCCGATATCGCGAGAGACCAGACGTCGTCATGATCCAATTTGAACTGGAAACGGCCAAAATCCGGAACAGCGCTGCCACCTTGCTCGGTTGGGGTTCGGCAGACATCACGATCGAGCCTGCGATCCCCGTTCTTGCGTCGCCGAGCTGGCGCGGCGTCGACGGTTTCCCCTGGCGCGCGGTCAATAAATCAAACGGCGAGAGCATTTTCGTCAAGATGATGGATCCAGACGCTGCGCTCTACATCGATGTGCCCTGTGCCTTCGAAGCGGCGCAGCGTGCATCTGATCTCGGCATCGGCCCCAAGGTGATCCTGAGCGACGTACAAAGCGGTCTCCTTATGATGGAGGATCTGAACCAGGGTTGGCGAGTGGGAACGCTCGAACGGATGCTCGAGCCGAAGATCGTGGATGCGGTGATTGCCGCGCGCCGGCTGTTTCAGACAGGAGAACGCTTATCCAAGTGCAAGAGTGTATTTGACGAGATCGAGCATTTTTATGCCGCCGTGATATCGGCGGAGGCTCAACTCCCGGCCGACGCCGAATGGCTGGTCGAGGAGCTCCGATTTGCCGCCGCAGCCGTTCGGGGTCTGGACATCGCTCCCGTGCCGATCCACGGCGATGGCAACGTGTCGAATATCCTGATCAGCGACGCCGGCGAGGTCCGCCTGATCGATTGGGATCGTGCAACGACGGCGGACCCGCTGGAAGATATTGGCAGCTTTCTGATCGAGGCGTTCGCCCAGGAGCCGGAGGCTCGCGATGCATTCATTCGCAATACCGGCAAGTTCGATGAGGCCGCATTCAACCGGGCACGCATCTACGGAATTGCGGACGATTTGCGATGGGGATTGATCGGGGCACTTCTTGCCGCCAAGTCGGCGCGGAACACGCTTGAGTTCTACAAGTTCGCCTGCTGGCGTTTCGTGCGCTGCCGCATGGCAGTCCGTGAGCCGCGTTTCGGCGAGGTCGTTCGGAGGATCTCATGACAGTTCGGAGAAAGCTTGGAGAGGCGACGACCGTCCACGAGCGTAATCTCGAGGACGCCGTCGGACGCGTGTCGCAATGGCGTGGAAAAGCCGTTACCTACGCCTCGCTTGTCGGCGGGTTGATGAATCAGAACTGGCTGGTCGAGGTCGCGGGCGATACGCGGCGGTTTTTCGTCAAGGTGCCCGGGGAAGGCTCCGAGATGTTCATTGACCGCGTGGCCGCGAACGAAGCCGCACGCAACGCCCACGCCATGGGGATCGCGCCCGAGGTGATTTTCTTCGATGCGCGGGATGGGCTCGAAGTCAGCGAATTCCTCGAGGGCTATCGGGCCTGTACCAACGCCGACTTCGGAGATTCCACGATTCAGTCCGATGTTCTCAAACTCTATCGTCAGCTTCATGCCGGTCCGAAGCTAGGCCTGACGAAGACAATCTTCGACATGATCGAGGAGCATGTTGAACAGGGCCGGGAACTGGGCTCGGACTTTCCACGCGATATGCCGTGGATCATGCATCGCTACGGCCAGGCCAAGGCCGCGTTCATGGCGTCCGGTCTGGATATCGTACCCTGCTTCAACGATCCGATGCCCGGAAATTTTCTGATCGGCCTGGACTCCGGCTCCGTCGCAAAGCCGATGAGACTGATCGACTACGAGTTCGCCTCCAACAACGAGCGGAGCTACGAACTTGGTGTTCTGTTCGCAGAAATGTTTTTCGACGAAGGACTGACGGCGAGTTTGATCGAGCAATATCTGGGCGCGGTGCGCCCCGATATGGTCGCGCGCGTCATCGTCAACCGTGCGCTGGCGGATATCAAATGGGCGTCGTGGGCCGTCGTCAATCGGAAGCTGAAGGATTGGGACTTCGACTATCAGAAGTATGGCCTATGGAAGTATATGCGCGCGCGGGACGTGATGTACGACTCCCGATGGGAAAGCTGGTTGCGCATGGTCTGAATGGTCTCAGAAATTGGCAAGTAATTAGTCCTTCAGGATCGCAAGCGCCTGCTCGAGCAGGATCTTGTTGGCCGCGGCGATGACCCGCCCGTCGGAGTGGCGGGTTAACGGCTGCCCCTTCCAGTCGCTCATTACGCCGCCGGCGCCTTCGATCACGGGAACCAGCGCCATGAAATCAAACGATTTGAGCGACGACTCGACGACGAGATCGCAGTGTCCCGAGGCCAACAGGCCGTACTGGTAGCAGTCGCCGCCAAATCGTCTGAACATTGCCTTGCGGCTGAGCGCGTCATAGCGCGCCCAATCCTCCGGCGAAAAGAAATCCGGAGATGATGTATAGATCTGCGCATCTTCCAGATTGACGGCGCGGCTCACCTTGGCAGGCACCTCGTTGAATGTGGTGCCGCGCGATGTGCCGTACCAACGCTCCGCCAGCGCGGGCATGTCGATCATGCCTGCGACGACGGTCCCGTCGCGTTCGTCCGCGAGCGCGATCAAGGTGCCGAACAATGGCATTCCGGAAATGAAGCTCTTGGTCCCATCGATCGGATCGAGGTACCATGTATAGCGGCCGCCCGGTGTTGAACCGGTTTCCTCGCCCAGAATGCCATGACCGGGGAAGCGCGTCGAAATCAATCGCCGCAGTTCCTGCTCGATAGCTTGATCCGCGATCGTAACCGGCGACAGATCCTGTTTACGCTCGAAATTGATGTTGGAGCGAAAGTGCGTCAACGCGATGGCCCGGGCTGCATCGGCGAGGTCCTTGAAGAAAGAAGCCAACTCGTTCTCGGACAATCCGTCTTGAATATCGACCAATGATAGCTCCGGAAAGGGAAGCGCGATTGCGGCGACAGCCAACGATACCGGCTGGATGGATGAATGGCTCCCTACACGGTCTCGTGAAGCGGTCGCCGTTTGTTGGTTTCCCAATAGGCCGAACCAGGACTGCTGCGGGGAGGCGGTGCCTTGGAGGCACGTGCGGTCTTCAGGCGCGAGGGCTTGAAGTTCGCCTCGGAGCAAGAGGCGTTGTTCGCCTGACGAATGTCGCGCGGCGCGATCTTGAAATGCCGGCTGAAACTCCTCGAGAAATGCGAGACGTTCTTGAAGCCGACTTCATAGGCAACTTCGGAGACGGTGCGATGGCCCTTCGGGTCCGCGACCAGAATTTCATAAGCGCGCTGCAGCCGCTTCACCTGAACGAATTGGCCGACGGTGGTTTCGTTGTCGTTGAAGAGGCTGTAAAGATAGCTCAACGAAATGCGACTGCTCGCAGCGATCTTCTTCGGTGACAGGGTCTGATCGCTCAAATGATTCTCGATGAAATCGACGATCCGGCGTCGCAGATGATAGCGCGCGTTGCGGACGTCGGTGGCGGCACCTCGGTCTTCCGACCCGATTGTCAGGGCGACGAAGCTGATGATCTCCGTGGCGAGCGCCTGCGGGTTCGGGGGTGGCGTATTGATAAACATTTCCGCAACGCTTCCGACCATTCCGACCAGCAGTCGGGTCATTTGTTCATTGGGTTATGGACACAAGGCGTCCGCGAAGTTCTGTCGCGGGGATGCGCACCATGAGCAGCCGCGTGTTTCTGTCCGAAGACAGTTCGTAAAATGCCAGTTCGCTGAGCAGCACGTATTCGCCGGCCCCAGCGATGCCGGTACGTCCATCCTGGCTGAATGCCACGCGTCCGGTCAGCGGGAAAACCAGCACGTACGATGCATCCAGGACGTTGTTCACGCGCTTCCAGTTGCAAGCAAAAGGCCGATCGGGATCTATCAGATCGATATCGAGACGACCGATGCGGGCCTGGTGTTGCGACGCCAAACTCCCGTCAGCTTCGACGTCAAGTCCGGTATGCTTATCGCGTGGGGCAAGAGTTGTAAGGCGTGCCATCGCTTCGGCCTTTCTCAGTGTTGGGCGACGATAATCTCCGTCCCAGCCTCACGGAGCGCGGTTGCCAGAGCCCCCTCCGGCTGCTGGTCAGTAACGAGGCGGTCGATATCGGCCCAATGGGCGAACACCGTCAGCGCGCGTTGTTCGAACTTGGTGTGGTCGGCGACGACGATGGCTTCCGCCGCTCGTTTCGCCATGGCGCCGTAGATGGCTCCTGCCTCGTCGTCGGCATCGTTGATGCCGCGGGCGCCAATGCCGGTCGCGCCGACGATGGCGCGATTGGCTTCATAACTGTTGATGCTGGCAATTGTCTGGGTGCCGAAGACATAACCTTCGGTGGGATGATAACGGCCCGGACAACACAGCACGCGGATCGTCGCGTTTACCGCCAGCGCCGCCGCGATTGCGAAGTCGTGCGTGATCACCGTGATGTCGTGCGCGCGTGCTGCCAGTTGTCGCGCGACGTGGAAGGTTGTCGCGCCGGCGCCCAGCATCAGGACTTCGTTCGGCAAGATCAGATCGAAAAGTACGGCGGCGATTGCTTCCCGCTCGGCGATCATGATCGCCTTGCGATCGGTGAGGGCAGGTTCGAGTGCAAATGGCCGCGATGCCCCGCCATAGGTTCGGTTGATGAGCTTCTGTTCCTGAAGTTCCATCAGGTCGCGTCGGATCGTCTCGCCGGAGACACCCAGCGCCGCCGCGAGCTCCGAGGCCCGCAGGGTCGGGGCTGCCGTCAGCTGCGAGATGATGTGTTTGTGACGTGCGAGTTTCGAGAAACGGTCGCCTTCCAGTTTCCGCGGCCTCTTGTCGGTCGTGGCAGTGTCGGTCGGTTGTAACCGCTCACTCGTCATGCAAACGCCCTTGCATCGGCCGCGCCAGCGTTGCGCGACACGAACTGCTGTTGGAGAAATCCTTCCTCAATTGAGGTTGGATGTACACACTATTTATGTGGCACATTCCCCAAATTTTGGGCGGCACGATGCCTGCCGAGTGCGCAACCCGGCACCCACGCCAGGTACAGTTGTTTGATATAGCGCGACTTTTTTATAATTCGTCAGATTGCATGACTGCGGTTCCGAAGAGTCGTGACTGTGGGTAGCTTTCCAGTTGTGGAAATATCCACATTAGCCGAAGCTGGCGCGAGAGCGCTGTGGCGTGATTGCTGCAAAGCGCCAGCGTCGGCGAAGGAGCGCGCGCGATGCAAAAGGAAATTCTGGCGCTAAACGCCTTTGATCCGACTAACGCGTCCGCGATGGACGCGAACCTGCGCGATGCCGTCCAGCGCCGGCTGCGCTCGTTCGGGTCGGCCTCGGTGCTGTTCTATCAGGAGCCGCTCCGCATGGAGCACGCCGAAGGCGTCTGGATGGTGGACAGCGAAGGCCGGCGTTATCTTGATCTTTACAATAATGTCCCCTCGGTTGGGCATTCGCATCCGCGTGTCGTCGAAGCCATCCGTCGCCAGGTCGGTCGCCTGAATACCCACACCCGTTATCTGAATGACGTGGTCGATTGCTACGCAGAGCGTCTGCTCGCGACATTTCCAGCCGAGCTCAATCATCTGGTCCTGACCTGTACCGGCAGCGAGGCAAACGACCTCGCGCTGCGGATTGCGAAAGTGGCAACCGGCGGCGCTGGCTTCATCGTCACGGAAACGGCCTATCATGGCAACACCGCCGCGGTTACCGACGTGTCTCCGTCGTCTCGGCCGGCGCAGCCATTGCCACCTCATGTTGGCGTCATTCCCGCGCCGGAAACGTTTCGCATTCCCGCCGACAATCTCGGCAGGCGTTTCGTCGAGGCCGTCAGTGAGGCCATCACCGACCTGGAGCGAGGCAACATCGGCTTCGCGGGTCTGCTGGTCGATACGATCTTTTCAAGCGATGGGATCTATGCCGATCCGCCGGGCTTCCTCGCGCCTGCGGTCAAGCTCGTGCACGATCGCGGAGGCCTGTTCATCGCCGACGAGGTCCAGCCGGGATTCGGGCGAACCGGTGCCTCGCTTTGGGGCTTTGCCCGGCATGGTGTCGTGCCTGACATCGTGACCATGGGAAAGCCCATGGGCAACGGGTTTCCGATGGGAGGCGTTGCGACGCGCGCGGCGCTGCTCGATCGGTTCGCGGCGGAGGCGAGGTATTTCAACACATTCGGAGGAAACCCGGTGGCTGCGGCGGCCGGGCTCGCCGTGCTCGATGTGATCGAGAACGAGGGACTGATCGAAAACGCGCGCATCGTCGGCGGCCATATCATGGATGGGCTTCGAGCTTGTGCATGATCGCGAGGCGAAAGAGCCGGCCCCCGAGATCGCGAGTTTGCTGATCAATCGGCTTCGACATCGGGGAATTCTGATCGGCGCGGCCGGCCGTTACGGCAACACGCTGAAAATTCGTCCCCCACTCTGTTTCACGAAAGGCAATGCCGACACCTTTATCACCGCATGCGATGAGGTTCTGCGTGAGATTTGTTCCCCTTGACAGACAGCGCCTTTTTCCAAGGCGCGGCTGCCGACCGAGATCGTACTTCACGATGCCCGACGAGATATGAAGCAGATGGATTCGAGAAACGTCAAAACCACCGCGGATGCCCGTGCGCTGGTAGAGGCGCGCGGCTTGTCGCACGTCAAGCTCGGCGTGGTCGATCTCGACGGCGTTATCCGCGGAAAATATCTCGCGCGCGACAAGTTCCTCGATGCGCTGGAGTCGAGTTTCAAGTTCTGTGACGTGATATTCGGCTGGGACTCGAATGATCAGCTCTATGACAAATCGACGTTTACCGGTTGGCACACCGCCTTTCCCGACGCGATCGCACGGATTGATCCGGCCTCCTGCCGGGATGTGCCGATGGAAGGAGACATGCTGTTTTTTCTCGGCGAATTCGACGGTCTGGCTGCGGAGCTTTGCCCGCGCCGGCTGCTTCGCCGCGTCGTGGATCGCGCCGCAAAGATGGATCTTGCCGCCACGGTCGCGGCTGAATTCGAGTTTTTTGTTTTCGACGAAACGCCGCACAGTGTCCGGGAAAAAGGCTATCGCAATCTGAAAAATCTCACGCCGGGCTGGTTCGGCTATTCGATGCTGCGATCATCGGTCGAGTCGGATTTCCATCACGCGCTGCTCAAGCTTTGCGACGATATGGATATGCCGCTCGAGGGCCTTCATACCGAGACCGGGCCCGGCGTTCTGGAAGCGGCGATTAAACATACCGACGCACTGGCGGCGTCAGATCGCGCGGTGATCTTCAAGACCTTCGCCAAGGTTCTGGCCGAGCGTCAGGGCAAGATGCTGACGTTCATGGCCAAATGGTCCAATGCCTATCCGGGGCAATCCGGACATATACACCTGTCGCTTCGCAACTCTGCCGGCACACCGGTTTTCCATCAAGCCGGGCGCCCCGGCAACATGTCTGACACCATGCGCTGGTTCGTCGGCGGGCAACAGGCTTTGCTTCCGGAACTGCTGGCGATGGTTGCACCCACCGTGAACAGCTATTCGCGGCTGATTCCGGGGTTTTGGGCGCCGACCGATGCGACCTGGGGAATCGAGAACCGGACCTGCGCCTTGCGGGTCATTCCGGGTTCGCCGTCAAGCCAGCGCGTGGAGTATCGGATTGCGGCGGCTGACATCAATCCGTATCTCGCCATCGCCGCGGCGCTTGGTTCGGGCCTCTGCGGGATCGAACACAGGATCGAGCCGGACGCGCCTGTTGCTGGTAATGCCTATGACATGGCGCATCCGCCCGAACGGGCACTGCCGCGCACGCTGTCGGACGCCGCCGACAAGTTGGCGGCATCATCCGTTGCCCGCAATCTGTTTGGCGACACCTTCGTCGACCACTATGCAATGACCCGTCACTGGGAAGAACGCGAATTCCGCAAGGCGATCACTGACTGGGAACTTGCTCGCTATTTCGAAATCATCTGAAGCCGGCGTCCTCTGCCTCTAGGAACGGGTGAAATCATCGTGAACGATATTGTGTGCATCTCGCCGGTCGACGGCAGCGAAGTCGCTCGGCGTCGTATTACGACGGATGCTGAAATTGCCGCCATCCTTGCCGCCGCAAGAAAGGCTCAACGGGAATGGTCCCATGTGCCGCTCGCGGAACGCAAGGCGAAGATGCTCGCCTTTCTCGCCGCCATGCAGGCGCAGAACGACGAGGTGGTTCCCGAACTTGCAATGCAGATGGGGCGGCCGGTGCGTTACGGCGGCGAATTGCGCAGCCTGGAAGAGCGTGTCCGTGTTCTGATTGAGTTGAGTGACGAGGCGCTGGCGCCGCTGGTACCTGCGGAGCGGCCCGGCTTTCAGCGTATGATCAAGCGCGTTCCGGCCGGGATCGTGCTTGTGATTGCACCATGGAACTATCCCTACCTGACGGCCGTCAACACCATTGTCCCGGCGCTTCTGGCGGGCAACGCGGTCATCCTCAAACACGCGACACAAACACTGCTCGCGGGTGAACGATTGCAGGCTGCGATGGATCGGATCGGGCTGCCGAAGAACCTGTTCACGACGCTCGCGCTGAACCATGCGGCCGCCGAAAGACTGATCGCCTGCCGTGCCGTCGACCACGTCAACTTCACAGGCTCCGTGGCAGGCGGCCGGGCGATCGAGCGGGCCGCGGCAGGCACCTTTACGACGCTCGGTCTGGAATTGGGCGGAAAGGATCCGGCCTATGTCAGGCCGGACGCGGATCTCGATTTCACGGTCGAACAACTGGTCGACGGTGCCTTTTATAATTCCGGACAATGCTGTTGCGGCATCGAGCGCATCTACGTTCATGAGGAAATCTACGATGGGGTCATCGATGCGTTCGCGGATCTCACGTCGCAATATCGCCTCGGCAATCCGCTCGAGCGGGCGACGACGCTTGGCCCGATGGCAAGCGCGCGCTTCGCTGATACGGTGCGCGACCATACCACGGAGGCCCTCATCAAGGGCGCGTGCCCGTTGATCGACGCGGCACGTTTTGCGGCGGATCGTACCGGAACGGCCTACCTGATGCCGCAAGTTCTGGTCGACGTCGATCACAGCATGCGTGTGATGATGGAAGAGAGTTTTGGACCGATTGTCGGCATCATGAAGGTTTCCTCCGACGAGGCCGCACTTCGGCTGATGAATGACAGTCCTTACGGACTGACCGCCTCGGTATGGACGCAAGATCCGGAAGCCGCCGAGCGGATTGGCGACGGCGTTGCCACCGGCACGGTCTTCATGAATCGCTGCGACTATGTCGATCCGGCGCTTGCCTGGACCGGCGTCAAGGATACCGGCCGTGGCGCCGGCATGTCACGGCTCGGATTTGAGGCGTTGACCCGCCCGAAATCGTTCCACTTTCGCATCGAACATTGAGAGCAAGAGATGGCAGTTCAGAACAGGGCAGTTCAGATTACCGGGGCCTGGAATTTCCCTACCCGCATCATCACCGGCGTCGGCCGCATCGCTGAGCTTCCTGCAGTGTGCCGGGCCCAGAATATCACCAGGCCGTTGCTGGTGACCGACAACGGATTGGCCAAAAGCCCTCTGATCGAGGGCATCGTCAAACGCATTCGCGATGGCGGACTCGCGGTCGGGATCTTTTCCGATGTGAAGAGCAATCCGACGGAATCCAATCTTCGCGCTGGCGTCGACGCGTTCCGTGCCGGCGGCCATGATGGCGTCGTCGCGGTCGGCGGAGGCTCGGCGCTGGATGTGGGCAAGTGCGTGGCGTTCATGATCGCGCAATCCCGCCCCGTGTGGGATTTCGAAGACGTCGACGACTGGTGGACCCGCGCCGACACCAGCGGCATCGCACCGATCATAGCGGTGCCGACGACGGCGGGAACCGGCTCCGAGGTCGGCCGCGCCGGCGTGATCACGCGTGAGGATACCCATGAAAAGAAGATCATCTTTCACCCGCTGATGATGCCCAAAATCGCCATCGAGGATCCGGAGCTCGCTGTCGGGCTTCCGCCATTTCTGACGATGGCGACCGGAATGGACGCGCTTGCCCATTGCTTCGAGGCTTACTGCGTGAACGCCTTTCATCCGCTCGCCGACGGGATAGCGCTTGAAGGTCTGAGGATTATCGATACCTATCTGCCGCGGGCGGTCGACAACGGCGGCGATCTTGAAGCGCGCGCCTACATGTTCGCCGCCGCCTCGATGGGCGCGACGGCGTTTCAGAAGGGACTTGGCGCGATCCACTCTGTGTCGCATCCGGTCGGTGCGCGCCATGACACGCATCATGGCCTGACCAACGGTGTGCTGTTTCCCTATGTCCTGGTCTGCAATAAATTGGCGATCGCCGACAAAATTCCGCATATCGCCCGGGCCCTCGATCTGCCCGGCCGCGATTTCGCTGCGGTACTGGCGTGGATTCTCGCGCTTCGGAAAAAGCTCGGCGTTCCCCATACGCTGGCGCAACTCGGCGTCACCGAAGCCGATGTCAAGGTGATCGCTGCGGACGCCGTCAAGGATCCGACGGCAGCCGCCAATCCTCGGCGACTGACCGAGGCCGAGTTTGGGCAACTGACGCTCGCGGCCGTCCGCGGCGATCTGGAAGGTTAGCCGATGCTGCGGTTGCTGGTGGCGGAAGGAAACACGGCCGCTGGCCGGCGTCGAATTGCTGAGACGGCGGGAGTGACGCCTGCCGAAGGCTATGCGGACGTGCTGCGCACGATCGCCCCCGACGCGGTCGTGGATATCTGCACACCGGCGGACGAGGGCGCGGCGATTCCCAGGTCGCTGGACTCCTACGATGGCGTGGCGATCACCGGTTCTATGCTGAACGTCTACAATCGCGAGCTGGAGTCGTTGCGGCAAATTGATTTGGTGCGGGAGATTTTTGCGCGTGGAATCCCCATGTTCGGTTCTTGTTGGGGCCTGCAGCTTGCCGCCGTTGCCGCGGGAGGCGAGGTCGAACTCAATCCGAAAGGGCTGGAAGTTGGTTTTGCGCGCAAGATTGCGCTGACTGAGGCCGGTCGGGCTCATCCGATGCACAGGGATCGCGCGCTCGTATACGATGCACCTGCGGCCCACAGCGACGTAGTGACGCGACTTCCTCAAGGTGCGGTTGTCACCGCCCGCAACGGATTGAGCGACATCCAGGCCGCGGAAATCCGCATGGGTCAAGGTGTTTTCTGGGGCGTACAATATCATCCCGAATATCGTCTGCATGATGTTGCGGCCGTGGTCCGCCGCTACGGCCAGGTTCTGGTCACCAAAGGCTTCTTTACCGACCCGACCGGGCTTGAGCGCTACGCGAATGATCTGTCGACACTCGATGCCGACCATCGGCGACGCGACATCGCCTGGCGGTTGGGGCTTGGCGAAGACATTGTCGACGCGGCGGTGCGTCAGATCGAATTGTCGAACTGGATCGACAATCTGGTTCGTCGCATTTCCAAATAGAGGCAAGCGGAGGCTGGTCGAATGATGGAGCTGCATGATCTGCTTGCGGCCTTCGCTGCGATCGGGCCGACCGGTGACGGTGGCGTATGCCGGCTCGCGGCAACGCCGCTCGACAAAGCGGCCCGCGATCTTTTCCGTCGCGAGATCGGCAATCGCGGACTTCTTTCGAGGATCGACCCGATTGGAAATATGTTTGGCGTTGCGATGTTGGCCCCTGCGTCGCGTGATGTCGTGATCGTCGGCTCTCATCTCGACACCCAGCCGACCGGCGGACGGTTCGACGGCATATATGGCGTATTGGCGGGATTGTTGGCGGTTCAGGCCTTGCGGGAGCGCGCGATCGCCCAGCCGGGCAAGGCGCGGCGCAACCTCGCCGTCGCCAATTGGACCAATGAGGAGGGCGCTCGTTTCCAGCCGAGCCTGACCGGAAGCTCGGTATTCGCCGGTACTCTGGCGCAGGAAGAAGCCTGTGCGCTCACAGACGGTGACGGCATTTCGCTAGGCGATGCGCTGGCCGCGATCGGCTATCGCGGATCGTCACCACTGGACCTTGTGCCCATCCGCTATGTCGAATTGCACGTCGAACAGGGCGATCGGCTGGAGCGCGCGGCCGCGGACATCGCAGCGGTTTCTGGCGCCTGGGCCGCGCGAAAGATCTCGGTCGTGTTCGAGGGCGAGGCTTCGCATACCGGCCCGATGCCGATGGCCAGCCGCCGCGATGCCATGCGCGCGGCGGCACGTGCCATCGAAGCGCTGTATGGCGAGGTCGAACGCGAAAATGCGGGGGCTCATGCGTCGGCGGCCAGGATCAGCGTGTTTCCCAACTCACCCAATGTCGTCGCAGCGCGGGTGCGGGTCTGGTTTGAAGTTCGGCATGAAGATGAGGCCGTGGTGCTCGCGATCAGCAATCGCTTTCTTAAACGAATTGAAAAGGACTCGGCACCGCTCGGCGTCGAGATCTCCATCGCCGCGGACGAGCGCAGGGCAACGG
>WNFL01116608.1_pt1 | contig 19184 bp, 13 predicted proteins | sample 5400361 | NCBI WGS metagenome assembly WNFL01 (sample SAMN13153351, study PRJNA577476) | soil metagenome | isolation source: 40 cm soil on Douglas fir-dominated hillslope | place: USA:California | collected 2013-09-17
CGACGGATCTGGCCCTGGTGCTGCCCATCGATAACGAGTTTCAGCAGTTCAGTCCGGGTGATATTTCGCGCCGGCCTGAGTTCCCGCAACTTGAAGCACAGATCCGCGCCGCCAAACAAGATATTAAGATCGCGCGCGCCGAGCGTTTGCCGGCGCTCTCGTATTCAATGAATGGTGGCTTCGATACAGACTCGCTCAAGGGTTCGCGACTGAAGGAACACTCAGGAGTATCGGCAGCGGTTAGTCTTACCATTCCGATCTTTGACTGGGGAGTAAGCAGAAGCAAGGAACGTCAGGCGCGTTTGCGTGTCCAGCTTGCAGAAAACGTGCGCATCGTTGCCCTGCGCGGCTTTACGCAACAGTTCTATGCAGCGCGGGCCCAGGCGGCCAGCGCGGCCGAGCGCGTTCGTCTGGCGCGCGAGGGGGTGCTGGAAGCGCAAAACAATTTAGCGGCTTCGATTGCTCGCTACCGGGCCGGCGAAGCGCAGATCATCGAGGTTACCGATGCGCAAACTATGCTGGTGACCCAGCGCACGGCCCTTTACCAGGCACTATTCGATTATCAAACGGCACTCGGGCGTCTTAGACAAGCGACAGGACAATGAAGCCAGAAAACGATTTGGACAAGCAATCGGCCGAAACCGGCGAGCCGGCTCACGTGTTTACCTCTTACGAGCAAACGCGGGTGGGTCGTGGATCGCTGACTCCTCGGCAGCGAAATCTCCTGATTGTCTTTTCGTCGGTCGCCTTACTCGTGATTCTGCTTCTTGTCGTAGTGGTTTGGCGCTGGAGAAGCGCTACGGTGGCTGACGAGACCCCGTCGCCGGTGGTCAGCGTTAAAGTGGCCAAAGCCGAGAAGGATGCCATCGCCGCCCAGATAGTTGCGGTCGGTACGATCTGGCCGCGAGAGAAGTCTGATGTCGGAGCTAAGATTAGCGCGCAAATCAAGAAAATGGCGCTGTTGAAAAACAAAGTCGTCAGAGCGGGCGAGGTCATCGCCATACTTGAGTCTCGGGATCTTCAAGCTCAGCGGGCCGAAGCAGTCGCTGCGTTAAATCAGGAACGCGCCAACGAGCGCAGCGTGACGACCGGCACGATTCCGCAGACCAATGCACAAGACCAGAAGGCCTTGCGGGATGCGCGCGCGAAAGCCGTCACGGCGCGGGCCACTTTCGAACGCCGTCAGGTGCTTTATGAAAAAGGTGGCATCTCGAAGAAAGATCTAGAGGCGTCACAGCTTGATCTGACTACGGCGGAAAATGAGTTGCGCCTGGCTGAACAAACGGTAACACTTCGCGCGACGTCGCTTAATCCCAACGATCGCGCGCTGGCGGCCGCCAAGGTTGCGCAGGCGCAACAGCATCTGGCGACCCTCGATGCGCAACTCAGCTATGCTACCATCCGCGCGCCCATCACCGGCATCGTCACAGACCAATTTCAATATGAAGGTGAGTTTGCGTCGGCAGGTGGAAAACTTGTGACTATCGCCGACATCAGCGAGGTGATTGTCAAAGCTCCCTTTGCCGACACCGTCGCGTCCGAGCTTAAAGTGGGGGACCCCGCCGCCGTTCTGCCTACGGATACTTCAAGTGAAGAAATGAAGGGCCGGATCACTTTACTCAGCCGTTCGTCTGATCCGACGAATCGCACGGTCGAAGTTTGGGTAACGCTGGCAAACGGAACCGGCAAATTGCGAGCGAATGGAGCAGCCCAGGTCACCATCTCTGCCAACTCGAAATCCGACGCGATTGTGGTTCCTGCCTCAGCCGTGACGCTCGACGCCAGCAATGCCAACGACGGTACCGTGATGGTAGTTGACGCTGCATCAGTCGCGCACGAGACCAAGGTTACCGTCGGGATTCGCACCAACGACAAGATGGAAATTGCTTCCGGCTTGCAGGGCGGCGAGACAGTAGTGATTGAAGGGAATTACTCTCTGGCTGACGGCACCAAGGTCGAGGTTGCTAAGGATGAACCAGCACCGGATGAGAAGAAGCCGGAGGAGAAGTGAGGTTATGGAGTGCGCCGGCAGAGCGCAGCGGCGACGGCGCTTTGGATTTTGATGTCCGACAAACTTTTCAGTTTGTCGAGGCTCTTACATTAGCTCAAGTTGAAACGACAAATTGAAGTTTGTCGGACATAAAGCGGTGTCGCCGCTTCGCTCTGCCACCGCATTTCAAAGAAGATCATGAATCTCGCCAGGCTTGTCTCAAACCAATCGCGCTCTGTACTCATAATGATAGCCCTGATCTGTGCTGGCGGGTTGTATGCAGCCTGGCGATTACCAATAGCGATTTTTCCGTCAACTGATTTCCCTCGCATCGTCATCATTGTTGATAACGGAGTCGCGCCGGCGCCCCAGACTCTGGTTTCAGTCACCCGTCCCATCGAAGAAGCCATGAACGGGATTCCCGGCATCCAGCGCATTAAGTCGAAAACATCGCGCGGCTCTTCAGAGGTAAGTCTCTTCTTTGACTGGAGCGTTGACATCCGCCAATCGCTGCAATTGGTCCAGGCCCGGCTTTCGCAGCTGGCCTCGACGCTGCCGCCAACGGCCAGAATTGATCACGTTGAGCGGCTGACTTTCGCGGTGTTTCCCGTAACCGGCTACAGCCTGACCTCGGACACTCGCGACCTTGCCAGTCTGCGGGACATCGCGAATTACACCATTCGTCCGCAGCTCGCTCGCCTGCCAGGGATAGCTACCGTAGGTGTGGCCGGCGGCAAGAATCGCGAATTTCACGTCATGATCGATCCTGAACGGCTGGTCGCTCACAACGTTTCGGTCCAGCAGGTGGTTGATGCGGTCCATAACTCGAACATCATCGTCTCTCCTGGTCTGATCGAGGAAAACCACCAGCTCGAACTTGCGCTGGTAAGCGGCCAGGCCATAAAGCCCGAAGATCTAAGCGGGATTGTGGTGGCAACCGTCAACAACGCGCCCGTTACACTCGCTGACGTCGCGACTGTCGGCGCCGGAGTTGAACCGCAATACACCCTTGTTAGTGCTTACCCTGGCAAACCGGCGGTGCTGTTGAATGTCAATCGCCAGCCCGATGCGAACACGGTTGCCGTAGTGGACGAGGTGAAGGCGGAGCTGGCCGCGATGCGCGGGCAGATTCCCAAAGACATAACGATTGCTCCCTATTACGATCAGTCGCTGTTGGTACGCGAATCAATGAATTCAGTCCGCGACTCGATCCTGATTGGTTTACTTCTGTCTGTGGTGATTCTGTTCGCCTTTCTGCGGAACTGGGGAACAACTTTCGTCGCGGTGCTGGTGATCCCAGTGACGGTGCTGGCGACGTTTCTGGCCATGTGGCTCGCGGGGTTGAGCTTTGATCTGATGACTCTGGGCGGCGTCGCGGCGGCCATTGGACTGGTGATTGATGACGCGATCGTAGTTGTCGAGAACATTTACACGCATATGTCGCGCGGACAGTCGCGCCGCGAAGCCGTGCAAACGGCGATCTCGGAAATCACTGTTCCGATCATTGGATCGACTGTTACTCCGGTCGTGGTATTCCTGCCGCTCACCTTGCTCACCGGCGTCACCGGCAGCTTCTTTCGTTCGCTGGCGTTGACGATGGCGGTGGCATTGCTGACTTCTTTGGTGTTGGCGTTGTCATTCACTCCGGTGCTGGCCGAACGATTTGTCCGCGCCAAACGACGGACGGGCTGGAAAGAAAATGCCGACCGGAGGGTTGATCACGAAGCGCTGGCCGGCGAGCGGGCAGAGGAAGAAGAACAGCAGGGCCGGATTCTCGGCGCGATCATCCGGCGGTACGATTGGGTCCTGGGCCACGCTCTTGATAATCGCTGGCTCGTTCTCATCATCGTGGCCGCCGTTCTCGGCGGGTCGTACCTGCTTTACCGGTCATTGGGCTCTGAGTTCTTGCCGGAATTCGACGAGAGCGCTTTCATTCTCGATTACTGGGCGCCACCGGGTGCGTCCCTGACGGAGACTGATCGCATGCTCCATCACGTTGAAGATCTGCTGCGTCAAACGCCGGAGGTGGAAGGCTATTCGCGACGCACTGGGCTGGAGTTAGGCCTGTTCATAACTGAGCCCAACCGAGGGGACTTCGCCGTCAAGCTGAAGCCTGGACACAAGCGGGCCACGGACGAAGTAATAGCCGATCTGCGGGACAAGGTGGCGGAGTCAGAGCCTGCGCTGACGGTCGAATTCGTTGGTATTCTTTCTGATGTGATTGGCGATTTGACCAGCTCGCCGGAACCAATCGAGATCAAGCTTTTCAGCGAAGACACAGCTGCGCTGCAAACAAAAGCTGATGAAGTTGAGGCGGCGATCAAAAAGGTCCAGGGTGTAGTCGATACCAAGAATGGCGTAATCGTGAGTGGGCCAGCCATTACCTTCAACATTGATCCTCTCCGCGCCGCGCGTTTAGGTGTGACGGCGACCGACATCGCGAACACCGCGACGACGGCAATGTCGGGCGACGCTGCTTCATCAATTCTACAGCAGGGGCGCCTGATCACGGTTCGGGTAATATTTCCTCCTGAGGTGCGAAGCTCGCTGGATAAAGTGCGAGCCTTGCAGGTCCGGTCTTCGTCCGGCGCGCTGTTCCGTCTCGATCAGGTAGCCGAGGTCGCCTATGACAAGGGGCAGACCGAGATCGCGAGAGACGGCTTGCGCCAGACGGTCGCCGTCACGGGCCGGCTGGAAGGCAAGGACCTCGGAACTGCGATCGGCGAGATCAAGAATCTGCTCAGCAGGGAAGTCAAACTGCCGCCCGGCATGACAATCGAATACGGCGGCCTCTATCAGGAACAGCAATCGAGCTTTCGGGAGCTGATGATTTCGCTCGTGCTCGCTATCGTGCTCGTCTTTCTGACTCTACTGATCGAGTTTCGCTCTTTTGCGCATCCAATCGCAATTGTTATCGGCGCGGTGCTGGCTCTCGGTGGCGTTCTGTTGGGTCTTTTCATTACGCAGACAACGCTCAATGTGGTTTCCCTGATGGGGATGATTATGATTGTGGGCATTGTGGCAAAGAACGGCATCCTAATGCTCGATGCTGTTGAGGACCACCTGGCCGCGGGAGATACTGTGCGTGAGGCTTTGCTGCGATCAGGTCGCCGTCGTTTTCGCCCGGTACTGATGACCTCGCTGGCAGCCATGCTGGGGATGCTGCCGCTGGCGTTGGCCCTCGGCGCGGGCTCAGAACTTTTGCAGCCATTGGCTATTGCCGTCATCAGCGGATTGGCGGTGGCCTTACTGCTCTCTCTGGTGGTGACACCGACTGTCTATACTCTGTTCAGACACAAGTCATCGGAACCGCAAGCCAAACGTGGAGTACAAACATGAGAAGTAACAGAACATCGCCAGGCCTCTTCGCCATGGTTCTTTCGGCAATACTTTTGCCGGCTGCGTTCAGTACTCAGGCACAAACACCTCAGCCGAGTCCTTCGCCAACGCCGCAGGCACGAGCGACACCAACACTGGAGAAACAGTTCTTCAAGAATATTTTGAGTGATCAGAAGGCAATCTGGACTTCACCGTTTCACCTGAAGGGTCGCGATGCGCGCTGGCTGGTACCGCTTGGTTTGGGAACCGCCGGCTTAATCGCCACCGATCAAAGCACCGGGGATGAGATCGCTGAATCTACCAGGCAGTTGAATACCAGCCGGATTGTTAGTTATGCCGGTTCGGGTTACGGAGTCGGCGGCGTCGCCCTGACCTTCTATTTGGTGGGGCGGGCGAAGCATGACGATCGCGCGCGCGAGACTGGCCTGCTCGGCGCCGAAGCGCTGATTGACAGCGCGATTGTCGTAACTGTCCTCAAGGAAATCACACAGCGTAGTCGTCCACTGTCCGGCAAGGGCCGGAGCGATTTTTTTGACGGGGGATCTTCCTTTCCATCCGGACACAGCATCGAGGCCTGGTCACTGGCTACGGTGATAGCCAACGAATACCACGATCATCGCCTCGTGCAAGTTGCTGCTTACGGAATTGCCGGCGCCGTCAGCGTTGCGCGCTTCACCGGGGAGAAGCATTACCTCTCTGATGTGCTGATCGGCAGCGCGATGGGGTACGGCATCGGCCGCTATGTGTACCACGCGCATCACCGCAAGACTTCGTCGGATTCTGACGATCAGGAAGAGTCGCGCGGTAGATCCCGCGCGTGGCCGATCATTGCTCCGCAATATAACCGGCACACACGCGAGTATGGCGCCGCTATCGCCTGGAGTTTCTAATGCACTGAGGTCAGTACCGGGAGCGGTAGCGACCGGGTTACCTCCTTCTGATCTTGGATCATGGGAGCGTGCGACCCGGTCGCTACCCCTCCCGGTACTGACCTCATGCTCTGCCCACTGACTAATGTTCGATTCGGTTCGCACACGACTGACAGTCTGGTACGCCACCGTGCTGGCCTTGTCGCTGATCGCTTTTGCGGCGCTCGTCTATTACGCCGCGGCGAGCATTTTCTATGCGCGTCAGGATGAATTGTTACGCTCGACCGCTGAAACAGTGGCCAGCGCATACGTTCAGGAGTTGGAGGAAGAGCAATCCGTGGCAAAAGCCAACGAGGTCGTGTTGGCGCAAATGGTTTTTCCAAATCGCTACGTCGAAGTGGCCGATGCTGATGGCCGCGTGGTCGCCTGGTCCAGTAATCTCGCCGGTCATCAGTTGACCATTCCCGCGCCAGCGCTTAGCGAAGCCCGTCAGCACGACCGCAGCTTCGTAGTGCTGAACGGGTTGCGGGTTTCGCCGTTGTGGCTGAGCCTTTGAGCGTTGTAGACGAAGGCCTGCGACGTTTGCGGCGCGATTTTCTCTTCGGCGTTCCCTTGATCCTGCTCCTCGCCTCACTGGGGGGATATTTTCTCGCGCGCAAGAGTCTCTGGCCGATCGCTTTGATGAATCAACAGACCCAGCGAATCACGGCCGAGAATCTTTCGGCCCGGCTTGATGTGGCCAACCCACGGGATGAAGTGGGACGGCTCGCCATGACCATCAATGCCCTACTCGTGCGGCTTGATGCGGCGTTCCAGGAGCAGAAGCGTTTCATCGCCGATGCATCTCATGAGCTGCGGACGCCACTCGCCGTCCTGCGGGGTGAAACCGAGGTTGCGCTGCAACAGGAGCGCGGTCCCGCCGAATACAGAGAGTCTTTGGCGTTGATTAAGGACGAGGCTGAGCGCCTGTCGCGGATCGTCGAAAATCTTTTCATGCTCGCCCGCCAACCTGTCGATGCGCCGTCCATGATAAAAGAGCCGGTGCGGCTTGATGGACTGGTCGCTGACTGCGTCAGGGCGGCACAGGTTTTGGCGATGCAAAAGGGATTGCGGCTAACGATCGATGGTGCACCGCGGGCGGTAACAGTGGATGGCGATGACGAGATGTTAAAGCGGATGCTCCTGAACCTCCTCGACAACGCGGTGAAATACACGCCTCCCGGCGGCCGGATCAGTGTCGCGCTGGGATCGCAAAACGGGGAGGCACGGATAGTCGTGACGGATACGGGCATCGGCATACCGGTCGCGGATCAGCCGCGCATTTTCGATCGTTTTTATCGAGTGGACAAGGCGCGTTCACGCGCGCTGGGTGGTGCCGGCCTCGGTCTCTCGATCGCGCGCTGGATCGTCGAGGGCCACGCCGGATCGCTTTCGGTTGAGAGCGCGGTGGGGCGGGGGAGCTCGTTTACCGTTGAGTTGCCGTTGCGGTTTCCTGAGTCGCAACTTAAAGTGTTACCAGTGAAGGACATCTAAACTAAAATAAGTCGATTCGGTTTCTTCTTAGCCATAATATTGAGCGGTTCTTTGACGAGTTTTTCTCAGTCTCCAACCGGGCGTTCTTCGATTACGGGGACAGTTCAGGACCAGGCAGGCGCCACCATTGTTGGCGCGAGTGTTCAACTGATCGGGAGCAACAATCAGCAGTCAACTACCACCCTCCAGGTCTCATTTCGTTTGAAATTCTAGTTGACGACATTACCGGGATCCCTGCATCGCTCGGAGCTGCTCAATAAACTTCTCATCGCTGAATTTCGCCACGCCCGCCCTGGTCAACTTAGCCAGTTCCTTGAACAACTTCTCATCCACATCTTTAAAGTTAAAACATGACTTGCCCTGCATCCGCTTCTTCAATTCGGGAGACATGGATTTCAGTAAGTCGGGGCTGGCGTAAACGGACATTAGATAGAAGCTGACATACGACTTGCCTTGTCGTACCCCGCCGAAGCAAAGCGGCTGTTTGTTCTTCATGATGTACCGCGTATTCAGCAAAAAATAAGTTTGGCTGTTCTGGGCGACATCCATCTTCTCTACGTAGGGCCGAAGGATGGATTTCAGTCTGGCAAAGACCTGATGGAAATCGTTTTTGTTGGGCATGGTGTGCGCGATATTAACAGAATCTGCCGCCACTATTACAGACATTCTATTGGATTCTCTGCGCCACCTCTGCGTGCTCTGCGTTGAAAAGTTTTGAAGACCGTTCATCGCAAGACGCAGAGGGCGGAGACTGCGCAGACAAGACTAAGGACACCCACGTTGAACCATTTATCATTTACCATTTGCGATTTTCGATTTAGGATTGGCTTAGCTTAGATGGACGCCAGCACTAGAAAAACCATTTCGCTTGTCTTTCGTTGGTTCGGTCTTATCTGGTTCGCCGCACTCCTGATATTCGAGTTGCGCTACCTGATCATCGTCTTTCGCCAGCAACGCGCCTTCAGCGCCGCCCTGGGGATAATCTACGAAGAGCAAATCGAAGGCATCAACTTTATTATCCTGCTTATTTACCTGATCCCAGGACTCTTTGGGTGGGCAATGCACAAGCGATTCAAAAAGGAGTATTAGGTTACGACGGCGCGCTCGCACAGAACGCATGTCACCTCGGCTCAATCTGCAGGAATGGTTCGGGGGTATCGATATTTATTTGTTCGATCAGCTCTTGAAGGGACGAATTGTGCCGGGGATGCGCGTGCTCGACGCCGGCTGTGGAACGGGGAGGAACCTCGTCTATCTACTGAAGAGCGGCTTTGAAGTCTTTGGCGTCGATGAATCCAGCGAGGCGCTGACCCAGACTCAGCGGCTGGCGACTGAGTTAGCTCCGCATTTGCCCTTAGACAATTTTCGCGTCGAGCCGGTTGAGCGAATGTCGCACGCAGACGCCGGCTTTGACCTGGTGTTGAGTAGCGCCGTGCTCCACTTTGCTCGCGATGAAGAACAATGGCAATCGATGGTCAGGGAAATGTGGCGCGTGCTGAAACCCGGCGGGATATTCTTTGCTCGTCTGGCATCAAGCATCGGCATTGAAGACGAGATCACGTTGATCGACGGGCGGCGGTATCACCTTCCTGATGGCAGCGAACGCTTTTTGGTCGATGAGGCGAAGTTGCTTAGTGTCAGCGCGACGCTGGGCGGTGAATTCATTGAACCGATCAAGACTACAGTCGTGCAGAATATGCGTTCGATGACTACCTGGTGCTTGAGGAAAGAGTAAACGCAAAGCTGGAGGTCGCGAATCAGCAAACCCATCAAAATGATAATCGGAATTGTCCTGGCCCTGCTGAGCCTGTTCTTTGTTTTCTACACCGCTCGGCTTCTTTACGTGACGCGCGGGCTTACGGCGATTCGTCCCGGTGGTCAGGGCGCGTACGTGGGTGCAATTGTTTTTCTCCGTTGCTCGCGATCTTGTTTGGCTGGGCGCGTGGCGACTCTGGCGCTTGAAAAGATGAATGGCTTTCCTCCAACTCGCCCCAGCCCCGGCGCCAGAGCCCTTGGGCCGGTGTTCACGCTGGTTTGATCTCTTCGATCCCGCCCATGTACGGAAGCAGCGCTTCGGGAATGATTATTGAGCCGTCTGCCTGCTGATAGTTTTCCAGGATCGAAATCCAGGTGCGGCCGACAGCGAGGCCAGAGCCGTTCAAGGTGTGTACAAATTCCGGCTTGGCTCCACCGGCCCGGCGAAAGCGGATGTTGGCCCGGCGCGCCTGAAACGCCTCGGCATTCGAACAGGACGAAATTTCACGGAAAGAATTCTGCGAGGGCAGCCAGACTTCGATGTCATAAGTCTTCGCGTTACTGAAACCGAGATCGCCGGTTGAGAGCGCAACGACGCGATAATGAACTCCGAGCCGCTGCAAAACTGTCTCCGCGTTGCGGGTCAGCGCTTCGAGTTCATCGTAAGAATTCTCAGGCAGAGAGTATTTCACCAATTCAACCTTTTCGAACTGGTGCTGCCGAATCACACCACGCGTGTCCTTCCCGTAACTACCGGCTTCAGAGCGAAAGCATGGCGTATAGGCGGCCCACTTCATCGGCAACTGCGACGCGTCGAGAATCTCTTCACGATAGTAATTGGTCACCGGAACTTCGGCCGTGGGGATGAGATAAAATCCGCGCTCATCCTTAAGTTTGAAGAGGTCTTCTTCGAACTTGGGAAGCTGGCCGGTGCCAAACAGCGAGTCGCGATTAACGATAAATGGCGGCAGCGTTTCCTGATAACCATGTTCACGGGTGTGCAGGTCGAGCATGAAATCAATCAGAGCGCGGCTAAGACGGGCGCCGGCGCCATTGAGAATCGCGAAGCGCGCGCCCGTAATTTTTGTCGCCCGCTCGAGATCGAGGATGCCGAGCGCGTTTCCCAGATCGACATGATCCTTCGGCTCAAAATTAAACTCAGGTTTCGTTCCCCAGCGGCGGACTTCGACGTTCGCGGACTCATCCCGTCCGACGGGAACGCTTTCGTGCGGGATGTTCGGCAGTGTCGAAAGCAACTCGCGCATGCGCGTTTCCGACTGTTCCCGTTTTTGATCGAGTTCCGCGATGCGTTCTTTCAATTCATTGACGGCTTTGCGGCGGGCATCGGCTTCCTCGCGCTTACCATCCTTCATCAGCGCGCCGATCTCGCGGCTGGCCGAGTTGCGTTCGGCATTAAGCTGATCGGACTGGGCAATCACACGCCGGCGCTCAGCGTCGGCCTGGACGAAATCATCAAGCGCTGTGGCGGGCATGCTGCGCTTAACGAGCGCGGCGCGCACGTGATCAAGATTGTCCCGCACATAATTGAGATCGAGCATTTGCTGCCGGCCTTTGCGTGTGGTAGAAGTTTATCCCGTTTGACCAGTTCCGTTCGAGGTTTCTGACGCTAGCTGAGCGTCGGCAATGTGTCAAGAAGCTGTCCCGGATGCAAAGGTCGGCCGATCATTCTGCGCGCTGGCGGATGACCCAATATTAGCCGGCGCCGAGGCCAAGGCAACCCGTGCGTTGGTAAAGGGAAATCTGAGATTTGAAATTTGAGATCTGAAATTTTGAAATGGCAAACAGAGTACGCAAAGCAGTGTTCCCCGCCGCCGGCCTCGGCACGCGCTTTCTGCCGGCGACCAAAGCGTCGCCGAAAGAAATGCTGCCGCTGGTCGATAAGCCCCTGATTCAATACGTCGTCGAGGAAGCCGTTGCCTCAGGTATTGAATCAGTCATCATCGTTACGGGTAGGGGTAAGAGCGCCATCGAAGATCACTTCGATGTTTCCTTCGAACTGGAGGCCGTATTACGAGAACGCGGCAAGGAAGCAGAGCTGGGTCTGGTGCGTGAGATTACAGATATGGTGCGCGTCAGCTATGTGCGCCAGCGCGAGGCCCTCGGATTAGGTCACGCCATTTTGCAGGCCCGCGACCTGGTCGGCGATGAGCCTTTTGCGGTGATGTTGAGCGACGACATTATCGATTCCAAAACTCCGGCGCTCCGGCAATTGCTCGATGTTTACGAGAAATATGACGCGCCGGTGTTGGCTACGATGGAAGTTGAGGGCCAGGCGATTTCGCGGTTTGGAGCGCTCGATGTCGACGAAGTTGAAGACGGTGTTTATCGAATTAAGGACATGGTTGAGAAGCCGCCGCTGGCGAAGGCGCCTTCAAACCTCGCGATTGTCGGCCGCTATATTTTGACGCCGGATATCTTTGATGAGATTACGAATACGACGCCTGGCGCGATTGGTGAGATTCAGATCACCGATGCCATGCGCGCGCTTTTGCGCGAGCGCGATTTCTACGCGGTCCGGTTTGAAGGTACGCGTTACGATGCCGGCGACAAACTTGGCTTTTTGATTGCAACCGTCGAGTTCGCATTGAAGCACAAGGATCTGGCGCCGGAGTTTCGACAATATCTGAAATCATTTAAGCCGAGTTGAGTCGGGCGGTAAAAATGGCGGATCACAAACAATTTACAGGGCGCAGTGCGATCGTCACTGGAGCCACGCGGGGCATCGGGCGCGCGATTGCGCTGGAACTCGCTCGGCGCGGCGCGGACGTCGCATTCAATTATGCGAAGAGCACAGAAGCTGCCGAAGCACTGAACGCGGAAATCGAAACGCTGGGCGTGCGGGCGATGGCATCGCAGGGAGACGTCGCCGACACCCAGTCGGCGGCCGAGATGGTAAAGCAGGTCAAAGATACTTTCGGGCGCATCGACTTCCTGGTGAACAATGCCGGCATTGTGCGGGACACTTTGATCTTGCGAATGAAGGAAGATGATTGGGACGCAGTCATCGACACAAATCTGAAAGGGGCATGGAACTTCGCTAAAGCGGCCTTACGCGTGATGCTGCGGCAGGATGATGGCGGTTCGATTCTAAATATTACTTCCATCAGCGGAGTCGTCGGGATGGCCGGCCAATCGAACTACTCGGCTTCAAAAGCCGGCCTGATTGGTTTAACCAAGGCACTGGCGCGCGAAGTCGCGAGCCGCCAGGTTACCGTCAATGCCCTGGCGCTGGGTATGGTGGCGACCGACATGGCCGGGGCTTTGGATGAGAAGTATCGTACGACAATACTCGAGCAAATTCCTCTGGCCAGGTTTGCCGAGAGTGACGAAGTCGCACGCATCGCTTGTTTCCTGCTATCTGAGGATGCTCGCTATATCACCGGCCAGGTTCTTCAAGTTGATGGCGGCCTGGCGATGTGAAGCGAACAGGAACTTGCTACTTTGAAGTTGGTGCTTTGATCTCCAGACAGGGCCGATATGGTCCTGCGAAGTCTGAAACGCCAAGTACTAAGCACAAAGTTCAAAGCTCTAAAAAGAGAAGCGCCCCGCCGATTCTTGCGAACGGCGGGGCGAAACATCAGGGTAGGTTCGGGTCTATCAGGGGTGCTAGTCCAGACTAGAGAATCGTCGCATATGGCCGATCCCGTACTTCAAAGGTGGTGCTTGCTATTGACGGCGGTATAAAGTCAGCGGCCAAAAAAAAGAAAAGCTGCCGCGCTTGCTTCCAGGAACTCCGCTCCGTCTTTGAAGGCCTTTGCCTTGCTAACGCCCCAGTGTCAAATAACTAAATGTTTTCAGCAAGCCCGAATCTATACCCGTCACATGGCTGCCGTCAAGCCAAATTTGACGAATTTGTAACAGGTCTGTGACAAAGACAGCTCGGCGACAGGGCCTCCTACGGTCGTCGCATCTCAGAGAGACGATAGGCCTGTCGTCTTACTGCTTCCGAAACATTGCGGTTAAGACCAATGGATTTCAGGTCATTCGTCCGAATTCGGGGGAGAATGTGGACAGCCGTGGCCAGCGGTGTGCGCGGGTTCCTGGCCAGGTTGTGAATGATTGGATACGAACGGGTCCATGCGCGATTCATGCCAACCAATCGCAGGACCTCTTCAGCGACCGTGCGCATGTTCGCGATGTTTTCAACTTCGTTATCAGTCAACCGGGGGTTGTGTATCACGCCGGTGGCGACGATCTTGTTTGAATCACGGATTAGGATTCCGCGCGCCTCGCGGTCTCCTTTGACCGCCAGCTTGACGCGATCCTTGACTGACATAAACATGATTCGCCGAATCAGAGAAACCCGTTCGGGGGAAGCGTCGCCTTCCAGACGCTCAGCGTTAATTACCGCCTGAGCATTGGCGGCGATTTGCTCATGTGTCTCAGCCATCATCTCTTCGATGAATTCCCGCGCCAGCCACGAGTCGTCAATGTCGGCATCTGAGACTTCGATGTGCTGGGCAATCACCCAGGCATCGTCGACCGACAGGGTGCCGGTGCCGCTGGCTAACTCAGCGGATTCAAAGAATTCGGCCGCGGCGCTGTTTCCCCGAGCGCGCAACTCATGGGCGATTTGACGGGCGCCCCTTTCTTTCTCGAAAAACTCTCGTCGCGTTTCCTTCGCCCTGCGTTCGGCTTCTGCGGTGCGCGCCGGATTCAGCAGGATGGCATCGATGATTCCCGGCGCTCTAATCAGCCGCTGTTGGTTCATGGTAATGAACTCAAGCAACGAAGCGTCGGCGGTGATGCGAGCGAGCAAGGCGATCGCTTCGTCTGGCGTGTTGGGGTTGCCGGCCACAGCTTCGTGCAAGTCGCGGCCGCCGCCGGAAAGGGAAGCAAAGTATCCCAGTACGGAGGGCGCGGCGTCATCTGCCTTCGCTACGCTCAAAAGATCCTGCGGCGGCTGTCCCTGCAGCGTAGCTTGCGCAGCCAGAGCCAGGTCGGTGTCGTCGTCAGCCCCGAGATGAACCAGTAATTCGAGGAGATCAGCCTGCGCTAACGGCAGCAAACCGCGCGCGGCGGCCAGACGCGCGGCCGGCGGCGCTTTGCCCGCGATGATAGATTTGACAATGGGGTTGGTAGATTTGACTTCAGTAGTCACGGAAAGAGTTTAACCCAAGTGGGGACGCGGAAGCAGGGTGGAAGCTTCAAGCAGGATTGAAATCATATTGAAGTTCCGGTGATCGTCGAGTTTCTTTTGCTGACGGTGGTTGCTGGCGCAGCTTTATCGCTAGGTCTTGTGGTGTTTAGGAGTTCAAAACGCGCGTCTCCAATACTCCTGAGAGTCAGACACATTACTAGAATATTGTCCTGGGAATGTAGGGCTGGCGCGAGCGTCCCTTTTCAAACTCGTAAACGAACGTCATAAACTCCGAGGCCGGCTGTCCATTTCTAACGGCTGGCTCGAATTTGATTTGCCGTGCTGCCTTCATTGCCGATTCCGTCAAGCCGTGGCTGAGTGACTTTATCGGAAATACGTTCTTAACCGTTCCATCGGCGGCTAACACCACGCGTAGTCTTACGTCGCCGTGCGTCTTTGCCGCGCGCGCTTCATCAGTGTATTCAGCCAGAGGAGTTTCGAGGATGCGCGCTGAGGTTTGTACTTCGCCCGATCCAAAGACTCGTCGCTCTTCAGGACTGCTAATCGGTTGCGAATACAGAAGCAGAGTCTCCAGGCGCTCCTGCCACACCGCATGATCCGCGGGATTCAGCGCCAGAATCTCTTGAACTGTTGCCGCTGCACGCACAAAACTTTGTGCTAAATCATCCTGCCACTCGCGCAGCAGGCGATGATAATCGGCAGGTAAGAGCCCGGCAGAACGTGGCGGCGAGGCAAACAGTTTTTGGATTTCTCGGTACTGAGATTCGAGCCTCGCTTCAAGTTCCTTGACCGATCTCTGACCACCGGCGAGGAAGAGATGTTGGCAGGGCGCCGACGCCAAACCTGGACTTGATGAAACCAGGAGGAAAAGCGCTATGAGAATTAGCTTGGCGCGCATTTGTTGGATTGGCAATCAGGCGAATCAAATCAGGTTTAAGAGTCACGCCGTCGCGCCGTGACACTTCTTATACTTTTTTCCCGAACCGCATGGACATGGATCGTTTCGGCCCACCTTGGGCTCGCTCCGCACGACTGTTTTCACTTTGCCTGCTTCCTCGCCGGCGGGGGCCGCACCCTCATTCGGGCCGGTGAAATTCATCGACGTCCGCCGGGCGGCCCGGCGGCGTTGCAGTTCGTCGGGCTGTTGTTCAGCGACGACTTGCAGGTTAAAGAGCGATCGGATTGTAAAGGTGTCGATGCGATCAAGCATCGCCTGGAACATGTCAAAACTTTCTTTCTTATACTCGACCAGTGGATCTTTCTGGCCATAGCCCACCAATCCAATGCCCTGCTTTAAATGATCGAGCGCCAGGAGGTGATCCTTCCATTGCGCGTCGATGATGTTGAGCATGATGATGCGCTCGTAAGTACGCATTGCTTCGTCGCCGATCTGTTTTTCTTTGTCGGCGTACCTGGCCTTCAGCTTCTCCCATATTTGGTCTTCGATCTCTTCCGAGTTGGCATGTCCAAAGTCGATACCTTCGGCGTCGGGAGCCAGTCCGTAGATCGACTGGATCTTGACCTTATAATTATCGAGGTCCCAATCGTCCTCAGAAAGATTCGGATCCAGATATTGCTTGGTGGTGTCCGCGAGCAAGTCACGCGCGACGCCCGTTTCACCCACCAGGTACTCCCGCTGGTCCGGTTCTTCCATCAACTGGCGGCGCAGACCATAGATGGTCTCGCGCTGCTTGTTCATGACGTCGTCGTATTCCAGCAAGTGCTTGCGTGTTTCAAAGTTACGGCCTTCGACGGACTTTTGGGCGGCGGCGATGCGTTTGGAAACCATTTTGGATTCGATCGCGACGCCTTTCTCCATGCCGAGCCGCTGCATCAGCGCCTTGACCTTGTCGCCGGCAAAGATGCGCATCAGATCGTCTTCGAGTGAGAGGAAGAAACGCGATGATCCCGGATCGCCCTGGCGACCGGCGCGCCCGCGCAACTGATTATCGATGCGACGAGATTCGTGGCGTTCGGTGCCGAGGATGTGCAGGCCGCCGCGATCGACGACTTCCTTGTGCTCGGATTCAACGATGCGTTTGGCTTTGGCGAACGCTTCCTTCCATTGTTCCTCGGTCGCCTCGTCCGGATCGATCTCCTCTTCTTTCAGAAACTCGCGCGCCATGAAATCAGGATTTCCGCCGAGCAGAATGTCCGTACCGCGGCCGGCCATGTTCGTGGCGATCGTAATAGCGCCTTTGCGCCCGGCTTGCGCGACGATTTCGGCTTCGCGCTCGTGATACTTTGCGTTCAGCACGTTGTGCGGGACACCCACCCGCTGCAATCGACGGGCAATCAATTCTGAGTTTTCCACCGAAACCGTACCCACCAGCACCGGTTGGCCATGTTCGTACCGCTCTTGAATCTCTTCGACGACGGCGTCCCATTTTTCGGGCAGCGTGCGATAGATCATGTCCGGATTGTCTTTGCGCACCATCGGCATATGAGTGGGAATGACGATCACTTCGAGCTTGTATGTCGAGTGAAATTCACTGGCTTCGGTCTCGGCAGTTCCCGTCATGCCCGAGAGCTTTTCGTAAAGCCGGAAATAATTCTGCAAAGTGATCGTCGCCAGCGTCTGGTTCTCGCGTTCGATCTTCACCTCTTCTTTTGCTTCAACGGCCTGATGCAGGCCATCGGACCAACGCCGCCCCTTCATCAGCCGGCCGGTAAAGTCGTCGACGATGATCACTTCACCGTCCTGCACCACGTACTGATGATCGAGCCGGTAAAGGGTGTGCGCCTTGAGGGCCTGTTCGACGCAGTGCAGCAGTTCCATGTTCCCCGGATCGTAAAGATTGCCGACTCCGAGCAGCCGTTCGGCTTTGTCCACACCGTCTTCGGTCAGGACGGCGGAATGGTTTTTCTCGTCGACGATGTAATCTCCGGTCTTCTTGCCTTCTTCGAGTTCTTCGCCGCGCTGAAGCTGTGGAATGATCGCGTTCGCTTGATAGTATTTATCGGTAGATTCCTCAGATGGCCCCGAGATGATCAGCGGTGTGCGCGCTTCGTCGATCAGGATCGAGTCTACTTCGTCGACTACCGCATGATAGTGACCGCGCTGCACGCAGGTTCCCAGATCGAACTTCATGTTGTCGCGCAGATAATCAAAGCCGAACTCGTTGTTTGTGCCGTAGGTAATGTCGGCGGCGTACGCGGCCTGACGCTCGAAATCATCCATGTCGTTCTGGATACAACCAACCTCGAGACCGAGGAAGCGATAAATCTGCCCCATCCATTCCGCGTCGCGGGCGGCGAGGTAGTCATTCACGGTGATGACGTGAACACCTCGGCCGGTTAGGGCATTGAGATAAGTCGGCAAAGTTGCGACCAGGGTTTTGCCTTCACCGGTGCGCATCTCGGAGATCTTGCCCTGATGCAGAACGATGCCGCCGATCATCTGGACGTCAAAATGCCGCATGCCGGTGGTGCGCTTGCTGGCTTCGCGGACGACGGCAAAGGCCTCCGGCAGAATTTCTTCGAGGGCTTCCTGCTCGAGACGTTTTCGCTCTAATTCGTTGGACGCGTCCTTGACCGCCGCAGCAATTTGTTCTTTGAACTTTTGGGTGCGTCTGCGCAACTCGTCGTCCGAAAGCGCCTGGATTTCGGGTTCCCACTCATTGATCGTGACAATCGTCGGGCGAATGGCCTTCAGAAAACGCTCGTTACTGCTGCCAAAAACTTTGGTTAGTACTTTATCGAAACTCATAATGGTTCTTGCTCAATTGTTGTAGTCGACTGTCTGCCAAAATTCACCGTCTGAATGCAACTGGAGATTGTACGAGAGCGTGGAGTTGACGGGCAAGCCGGGTGGGAATGGACTGAGTCCATTGCGCATGAAGAGCCATTGTTGGAACTTGACAAACATCATAGCGCCAGCTAGTTTTCAGTTTCGCATTTATTGTTCTTTAAATTTTCCGAAGTAGAGGCGCGGCCTTCAAGAGTAAACGAGTCCAGAGAACGTGAAGAGTTCGATGACGGCTCGGTCGAAAGGGAAGGTCGCCGAAGCTCGGACGTGCGTCTTCGGGCACGACGAGTTGGTTGCTGTGGCTAAATCCGCAGGACTGTCACTGAGAGTGGCACAGACTTTAGTCTGTGAAGCTTGAGTTTGGAGTTCCGCCTTCAGGCGGTGTTTTCTTTCCGCGAACGCTTGCCGCCTGAAGGCGGAACTCCAAACGATTAGTCTCGGCCACCGGTGGAGAGCTACGACAAGGCGCCGAATGTTTTTCGGCGCAAAAGTTTCTCGAGATTGAGGGGCCAGTCGTATGCTTTGCGATTGGCCCTTTTTGTTTGTGGAGTGCGCTGACTTGTCAGCGCTTTATTAATCGGCGACTTGTCGCCGCAGGACTGTCCTATTCCTGGTGACCGCTACAAGTCGCGGCTTATGAAAGCGGCGACAAGTCGCCGCACTCCAAATATTTTTATGAATCCGACCATCATGAAATTCGGCGGCACCTCCGTCGAAGACGCGGGTGCGTTTCGCAACGTCGCGGCCATCGTAAGAGCGGGCGTAGCGTCACGGCCGGTCGTCGTCGTCTCAGCAATTAGCGGATTCACTAATGCGTTGCTGGCCAGC
>WNFL01363083.1_pt1 | contig 19179 bp, 23 predicted proteins | sample 5400361 | NCBI WGS metagenome assembly WNFL01 (sample SAMN13153351, study PRJNA577476) | soil metagenome | isolation source: 40 cm soil on Douglas fir-dominated hillslope | place: USA:California | collected 2013-09-17
GACTGCACGCCCGGCTCCTGCGAGAGGGTGTCGCCGAGGGAGGCGGCCCGCTTGCGGCGCAGATCCTCCTGGGTGAGCACGGTAACCGGCTGCGCGAGCTCGTTCTCAGCGCGCCCCAGGGGCGATGCGGTGACTTCGATCTTTTCGATCTTTTCGACGTTGGGGGGCGCTTGCGCGACGGCGAGCGAAGGGGCGAGCGCCAGGGAAACGGCGCTCGCGATGCGTGAAATTCTCGGCATGTTGCTCTCCACGAAAAAACGACGGAAGACGGATCGCGATGCGCGATCCGCGGCGAACGTCAGGCGTGGAGAACGGGAGGCGCGCGGGAAAGGAAAGCGCGGCGCGGCGCGAGCGCGGCGGATGCCGGGGGTGAAAAGCTCGGGGCAGGCTCGGAGATGAATACGGCGAGAACCGCCGGAACCGACACGGCCGACCCGCCGCAAAGCTGCGCGGAGAGGAAGCATTCGGCGTGCGAGTGCGGCGCGGGAGCGCTGCCCTTGTCGATCGCGATGCGCTCGGTCGCGTGACCGAGTGCGTGCAAGACTGCCGCCTGCTGTCCGACCAGCAGGGCCAGAGCAAGGAAGAACGCGGCGAGAACCGGGCTCCGGCGAGTCGGACCGCCCCAACAAGTTGGGGACCCCGGGCCGGGGCGACAATGATTTGTCATCAGAAGCGCGAGCTTACTCCTGCCAGGAACGAGCGGCTGGCGGTGAGCTGCACGCCGTTCACCGATTGATAGACCGGAATCTGCACGAAGGCGTAGAGCTGCGTCGCCTTCGAAAGGTTCCACGAGACGCCCGGGCTCACGAAGACCATGCGCTGCCCGCTATCCTCGGGCTCGGCGTTCTCGCCGCTGTCGCGGCCCTTCGCGTGATAGTTGAGCTGCAGCATCAGGCCCACGTCACGGATGGCGGTGTAACGGACGCCCGTGTCCAGGTGCAGCTGCTTCCCGGGCTTGTAGCCGTCCCGTGTGTTGAGGGGCACCACGCCCTGAATCTGGGCGAACCACGACCAATCGGTGAGCGCGGCCGCCGCGTGCCAGTGCGCACCCACCACGAGATCGGTCGTCCCGGTGCCCGGTTGCAGGGTGCGCTCGGCTTCCTCGCCTTCGTCGTTCACGACGTCGTGCTTTCCGGTGGGCAGCTTGAGGCCGAATGTGACACCCGCGGTGCGCGGTGAGGCGGGATCGGCGGCTTCGCGCAGGAACTCGTAGCGCGCCTGCACGCGCACGTCGCCCAGCTCGCGGAAGCTCCACGTTTCGAGGAGCTGCTCGCCGTGGTGATTGTGGATGTGCCGATGGTCGCGGTCGACGAACGGTATCGACAACGAAAGGCCCCACGCCGGTGCGAGGTTCCAATCGACGCTGCCCACGAGGTTGCGATTCTTGGTCTCGACCTCGTCGTGATGACGCGGGATCTGGCCGATTGCGACGCTATCCCGGCCGCTGCGCGGTTGGTCGAGGTCGATCGACTCGTAACGCAGGTCGACGCGGGCGCCCGTTTCGGTCCACGCGCCTTGTACCGACCAATCGGTATTCACGAGGCAGAACGCCGCGCCGCAGCTCGCGCCCGCGTTGGTTGCGGCAACCGCCAGAATGGCGGCGAGAACATCCTTGCGGATGCCTTCCATGATGCTCCCCCTGAAAGATGGAGAAACGTTTCGCGCGCGGCACACCGCGCGCGATCGATCGAGCGATCAGGCAGGGGAGGAAGGCGGGGCGCGGCTGGGAGGAAGGGGCGATTCGAATCGCGACAGAAGCGGATCGCGCTCGACGGGGAGTACCACCGAAATCCTGGAAAACTCGACTTGCGGAGCTTGCAGCGGCTCCGCATGCGCGGCGTAGAACGCCATGATGCAGAGCGGGCAATGGACCTTGCCATCGCGTGCAGGTCCATCGGGGGTGCCGGACCGATCGTCGGGCGCGACCAGCATCCCCGCCCGGTGGCAGAGCGGGATCGTTTCGTCCGCCATCCAGGCATGGGCGGTGGACACCAGCGGCCAGAGCGACGCCCACGTCACCGCGAACAGGGCGGCGAAGCAGGCGAGGCGGCGGCGCAGTTTCATGGGGAAAGGATTCTAGCGTATTGTCCGAAACGATCCCCGTTAACAGCAATGGGTCACGCCGAATTCCCGCCTTCGTCCGCCGCCGCCGTGCCGATCCTCACCTGGCACGCGAACAACGTGGGCGGGAACGTTTACGGGGCGAACGACCACGTGGCGCTGCGCGAGGATCTCGAGACGATCCACCGCCTGGGTTTGCGCGTCGTGCCGTTGAGCGAGATCGCCGCGGCGTTGCGCGCCGGAGACCTCGAGAGGCTCCGCGGATCGATCGGCCTTTCGTTCGACGATGGCTCCGACCTCGACTTCCACGACGCGCCGCACCCGGTGTGGGGCTTGCAGCGGAGCATGGCCAACGTTCTTTCGGACTTTCGCGCTCGCCATGGCGCCGAGGCGCAGCCCGCGCTGCACGCGACGTCTTTCGTGATCGTATCGCCCGATGCGCGGCGCGAGCTCGATCGCACGTGCCTCGTCGGCTGCCGCTGGTGGAACGACGACTGGTGGCCGCTCGCCGAAGCGAGCGGGCTCATGGCGATGGAAAGCCACGGATGGGACCACAATCACGAGACGCTCGCCGCGACCGCGGCGCACGCGTCACGCGGCGCGTTCGATTTGCGCAGCCACGAGGATGCCGACCGCGAGATCGCCGACGCATCGCGATTGCTGCGGCGGCTGCGCCGCCGCGACGGTCCGGTCCTCTTCGCTTATCCGTACGGCCTAGCTAACGACTTCCTCGCGGAGAAATACTTCCCGGCAGGCATGTCCGATCACGGCGTGACAGCGGCATTCACCGGCGCGGGCGGCCCGGTGCATCCCGGAACGTCGCCCTGGGCGATGCCGCGATACATCTGCGGCGCGCACTGGAAATCCACCGCCGAGCTCGAGGCCCTGCTGCGCGACATGCGCGGAACCGCACCGAAGGGGCCGGTGCGCGTGCAGCAGTCCGCTCCTGCCTCGTGGCGCGACTGCCTGCGAACGTGGGAAGTGAACGACGCGAAGCTCGCGGTCGGCGAGCTCTTCGGGCGCTGCTTCGGCCATCCGGTCCCGGACTATGGGCGGCATTTCGTTCTGGTGTACTCGCCGCCGCCCGGCTCGCCGCTTTGCGACCCATGGATCGTTGCCTACTTTCACTGGCTGGCGCACAAGGAGGTGTACCTGGGCGGCGGCATGTGCGTCGACGAACGCGTCTATCGCCGGCTTCCGAAAGCGCTTTTCGCGCAGGTGCGCGACCAGGGTGGGCTTGCCACCATCGTCACGCGCGACAGCGTGGAAATGCTTGGCGACGCCCCAGCTCTCTTCGGTTACGTCGGCGAGCCGCGAGCGCGCGCGGCGGACCTGCGCAGCGGATTCGTCGACACCGGCCGCCCCAACCTCATGGTCATCTGGCGGCGCGACCTGTCCGAGGCCGAGAAGGAACGGCTCGTCGACGAGGTGCAGGCGCTCGGTCCGTTCTAGGGAGCTAGCGGCGCACGCCCGGCGCGGCGGTCGCAAGCCCCGCAGCGCGCCATGCGAGGTACAACTCGAGCGCGACCAGATCGGGTGAACCGTAGGCGGGCATCTCCGCGCGCACGCCGAAGAAGCACGCGCGCAGCCGCCGCTCGAGCGAGCCCATCGATTGCCATTCGAGGCGGTAGGCCGGCCAGCCGGTGGGATGCCCCTGGCTCACGGATTCGGCGAGGAGCGTCTTGCCCCAGTTGGCGTCGTGGCAATTGGTGCACGCGAGGTTGAGCTGGCCGATGCGCGAGAAATAGAGGCGCCGGCCCGCTTCCCATGTGTCGCGCGCGGGACCGTCGATCGAAACAAATGGGGGAATTCCGCGCGACTGCCGGGCGACGAACGCGGTCAGCGACAAGAGCGCCTCTGACTCCCACGGGAGCTGGGGCGCGCGTTGCCGGTTCACCACGCACGCGTTGATGCGCTCCTCGACGTTGACGACGCGTCCGAGCGCTGCGTCGAAGCGCGGATGGCGCGCGGCGACCCCGCGCATGCTCTTCGCCGCTTCTCCGTGGCACTGGCTGCACGCGGCTGCCGCTTCGCCGCGCGGCTGCGACCACAATGCCTCGCCGCGCGTGACCCAGAGCGTTCCGGGATTGGCGAAATCGTCGGCTTCGAGCGCTCTCACGTCGGCACTCTGGAATTCGATGCCACCCTTGAGCGGCGAGGGCCGATGCGGTTCCGCAGCTAAAAGCGCCATGCATGCGAACGGGAGAATGGAACACAGAGGCGCACAGAGGCGCACAGAGGAAATTCTCGGCAACGACACTTCAGGCGACCGATGGGATTGGGGAAAGCCGCGGCAACGACACTTCAGGTGACCGAGAGGGTGGCGGTGGCGCGGCCTTTCTCGCCATGGTCGTCGCTCCACTCGGCCACGATCTCCCCGCTCGCGTCCGCCTTCACGTAGAACGCCATGTACGGATTCGCGGACATGCCCGAGCCGAGCTCCGCGCTGAAGACTTCGCGCCCGCCGTAGAGGCAGGACAGCCTGTTGAGGATGTGCATCGGGATCGAGCTTCCGTCCATGTCGCGGCGAAATCCCGTTTCCATCGGATGCTGCACGAGCACGCGGATCTCGAATGCTTCGCCCTTGCGAACGCTGGGAGGCACTTGAAGGCGGCCGAGGAGCATGGTCAGAGCGACGACTCGTCGAGGCAGGCTGCGGAGGTCACGAGTACCTCGACCTCGCCCAGGCGGTAGCGCCCGCCGGAAAACTCGGCGAGCACCGCGAGCTTCTGCGTGCCCGCGAGGCGAATGCGCGTCGCGATCTCCGCGCGGCCCGACTGCGGCCCGAGGTGGAAGGTGGCGACGTGTGGACGGGGATTGCGCGGCGCGAAGACGTACACCGCGCTCACGTGATCTTCGGCCGTCATGGGACTCGCGACGCGAATGCGCGTCGGCACCGAATTGCCGTTCTCGGCGATGGCCGGGATCTCGATGTCGACGCCGCCGCGCTCGACCGCGCGCCCGCCGGTGATCTTCTCGATGAACGGGCGAAGGTCCTGCGAGGGTGCGAGCCCGCCTTGCGCGCGCACTCCGAGCGCCGCACCCGCTGCAGCCGCGGCGCCCGCGCGAATGAACTGGCGGCGCTTCATTTGAGCGTCCCGAGCCAGGCCACCAAATCCTCGACCTGTTGCCCATCGAGGGCGGGACGGCCCGCGTAGGCGCCCGCCACGCGCCGCAGGTCTTCGAGCCGATGGAACGCGGGCATCGCCGCGTCCGGATTCACGCGCGTAATGTCGGCGATGCGTAGGCGAATCTGCGCCGGCGTCAAGCGGCCGCCCACTCCGGCGAGCGGCGGCCCGACATTGCCGGCGACGGCGATGCCGGGCGCGGTGTGGCAGAGCACGCAATGTCCCGCGTCGCGGGAAATGAATACCTCGCGGCCGCGAATGGGATCGCCGGAAGCCGTAAGGGGATGGTTCATCTCATCACTCGCCGCCGTCGATGCACAACCAACCGTCGCCATGCAGAGTACGACAACACACAGCAAATCTGCGTTCATCTGCGTTTAGTCTACGGATTCCTTTGCCTGGATTCCCGACGCCTCGGGAATGACCTCAGGCGACGACTCCGTCTTTCAGCGGCAGCGAGCGCACGCGCTTGCCGGTCGCCGCGAAGACGGCGTTGAGGATCGCCGGCATGACGCAGAGCGCACCGGGCTCGCCATGCCCGCCCCAGAAACCGCCGGTAGAGGCGAATACCGTCTCCACCTTGGGCATCTCGCCGATGCGCGGCAGCGGGAAATCGTTGAAGTTCGATTCCACGATGCGCCCATCCTTCACCGTGTTCGCCTGGTACAGCTGGCCGATGTTGAAGATCACATTTCCCTCGGCCTGCGCGCGGCACGCATCGGGATTCACGACGTACCCCGAGTCGATCGCGAAGACCACGCGATGGACCTTGATCGCGCCTTTGGGATCGACCGAGACTTCGGCGACCATGGCCGTAAAGCTGCCGAAGCCATCGGAGATCGCGATGCCACGGGAGACACCCTTGGGCAGCGGCGTTCCCCATCCCGCGGCCTTCGCCGCCGCCTGGAGCACGCCCTTGTTCTTGTCGCCGTCCTTCAGCATCGAGAGGCGGTATTCGAGCGGATCCTTGCCGACCGCGTGCGCGACTTCGTCGATGAAGCACTCGCGATAGAAGGAATTCTGCAGCCCCGGCGCGCGCCAGAAACCGACGGGCACGTGCGGGTTGCGCATCAGGTAATCGACCTGGTCGTTCGCGACCGTGTACGGCGAATCGCTGAACGTCCGTATGGCGGTGAAATCGAGGCCGTCCTTGATGCCTTCGGGACGCAACAGCGCCAGGATCGACGGACAGGCGATCTTCGAGTGGATCGCGACGAGCTTGCCGCTCGCATCCACACCCGCCTTCATGCGCACGAGCGAAGCGGGGCGGTAGAAGCCGTGCTGCATGTCCTCCTCCCGGGACCACACGAGCTTCACGGGCTTCCCGGCGAATTGCTTCGCGATGAGGACGCTTTGCTTCACGTAATCCTGCGCGGCGCCGCGGCGGCCGAATCCACCGCCGAGCATCATCTTGTGCACCTCGCACTTCTCGAGCGGAAGTCCCGAGGCTTCCGACGCGGTCGCGAGCGACGCCTCGCCGTTCTGCGTCGAGGTCCAGACGTCGAGCGTGCCGTCGTCCTTGAACCACGCGGTCGAGGTCATCGGCTCCAGGGTCGCGTGGTTGAGGTATGGCGAGTAGTACTCGGCCTCGATCACCTTCGCAGCAGTCGCCAGGGCGCCTGGCGCATCGCCGATCTTGCGAGCCGATGCGACCTTGGGATCGTCCAGGCTTTGCTTGAAGAGCGCGAGGATCGTGTCGCTCGAGACTGCTGCGTTCTCTCCCGGATCCCATTCGACCTTCACCTTCTTCAGCGCCTGGTTCGCGCGCCACCAGTTGTCGGCGACGACGGCGACGAAGTCGGGCTGGCGCACGATGCCCTTCACGCCGCGCATCTTCTCGGCCTCGGCGCTGTCCACCGACTTCACCTTGCCGAGGAACACCGGGCATTGCGCGATCGAGGCGTGCAGCATGCCGGGCAGCTGGACGTCGATGCCGAAGACGGGCTTCCCGCGCACTTTCTCCGGCGTGTCGAGACGCTTGGGCGACTGGCCCGCGATCTTCCAATCCTTCGGGTCCTTGAGCTTCGGCTCCTTCGCCGCATCGAGCTTCGACGCTGCCTGCGCGACCTTGCCGTAGCTCGTCTTGCGCTTCGACGGCGCATGGGTGATCACGCCATTGGCGGCCGTGCATTCGGCCGCGGGAACATTCCATTGCGTCGCGGCGGCGCTCACCAGCATCTCGCGCGCGGCGGCTCCGGACTTGCGCAGGTACTCGTGCGAGGTGCGGATGCCGGCGCTGCCGCCCGTGGACATCGAGCCCCAGATGCGCTTGCGCTTCACATGTTCGTTGGGAGACGCGAATTCGGTGCTCACCTTGTTCCAGTCGCACTCGAGCTCCTCGGCGACCAGTTGCGCGAGACCGGTGAGGCTTCCCTGCCCCATCTCGGAGCGCGCGACGCGAATCACGACGCGATCGTCGGGGTAGATCACGATCCAGTGGGTGACCTCGGGAGCCGCGGCCAGCGCCGGCTGGGCAAGCGCCGCGACGGGCATCGAGAATTCGAGCGCGAGCCCTCCGCCGATGGCGCCGGAGGCTTTGAGGAATTGGCGGCGGGAGATTGTTGTCGTCATGGCATCCCCCTTACGCTTTCTTCATGGCAGGCTTGCCGCCCGCTACCGCGTGGATTGCTTCGCGCACGCGCCCGTAGGTGCCGCAGCGGCAGAGATTCGTCATCGCCGCATCGATGTCGGCGTCGGTCGGCTTGGGCTTTTTCGCGAGAAGCGCCGTGGCCGCCATGATCATTCCCGTCTGGCAGTAGCCGCACTGCGGCACCTGGTGCTCGATCCATGCCATCTGGACCTTGTTCAACCCCGGACGCGCGAGCCCCTCGATGGTGACCACCTTCTTTCCCGCGACGGAAGCGACCGGCGTCACGCAGGAGCGCACCGGCTCGCCGTCCACGTGGACGGTGCAGGCCCCGCATTGCGCGATGCCGCAGCCGTACTTGGTGCCGGCGAGCTTCAGCTCGTCGCGCAGCGCCCAGAGCAGCGGCATTTCGGGTTCGACGTCGAGGGAATGCGACTTGCCGTTGACGTTCAGCTTGACCATGGGAGGCTCCGGAGGGATCGCGGAACCCCTATTCTGCTACAACGCGCTCAGCGCCCGCCGTAGAAGAACATGCGCGGGCTTCCCGGCGGACGCGGGGTCCGGACGACCGCGACCTGCGACCAGTCGCCGGTCTCCACGGCGTTGCGAAAGATCTGCTGGTATTGGGCCATCAGCTGCGAGTCGTTCGGCGAGCTGCCGTAGAACAGCAGGTGGTCCTGGAGGCTCGTGGCCTGGCAGTGACCCTGCAGCGCGCACTCGCTGAGGACGCGGTTGTTGTTCGCGTCGCAGGGATAGCCGTAGTCGCATGCGAGCATCTGCCACGCGTTGTAGAGCGCACGCGGCTCCGCAGTCTGCCCGTCCGTACCGACGCGGAGCGCGAAGTCATGCCACGTGTTGGAGAGCAGGCGCCCCGCGGTCACCATCGCGCCCGGATCGCGCGACGCGAGCACCTGGCGCAGCGTCTCGACCTGCGCGTCGGAGAGCGTCTGGCTGTCCATCCGCCCGCCCGCGCGCCGCTGCTGGAAAAGCTCCTGCTCGATCGCGAGCGCGCGCGCCTTCGGGTCCCCCGCGTTGACCGCGCTGGCGAGCAGCTTGTTGAGATCCGCCTGCGTGATCGAAACTCCGTCGAAGCCCGCGCAACGGTTGGTCTCCACCTCGTCGAAAGCGGCGATGCGCTTGTCCCTTTGCGGATCGGTCGGCGAGAGGCTCGCGAGGAATTCGTCGCGCTTGGCCGGGGGCCGCACAAACGGGCGCGGTGTCGTCCGGTCGGTCACGTTGGCGCAGCGGCGCAGCATCTCGTAGAGGAGATATTCCCCCTCCGGCGTCTGCCCTTCGGGCGAGGCCTTGAGCCGGTCGTAGAGCGGCTTCAGCTGCTTGGCATTGAGGAATTCGACGTAAAGCGACGCGCGCGCTGCGTGCGCCGACTGCTTGATGCCAGGGGTCCGCAAGTCGATGGCAAGGACGGCGGACGCCGAGAGCTTGGCGGGAGCCGCGGGCAGCGCGCGCTGCGCGGGAAGCGCCTCGGGCGCGGCGGCCGCCGTCGGCGGCAGCTGCAAGTCCGGCGGGCGCAGCAGCATCCAGGCGCCGGCGCCGAAGGCAACGACCAGGAGGAGGACTACCAGCGAGCGCAGCTTCATCGTTCGTCCGAAAGCAGGTATTCCGCGCCGCGCTCGGCGATCATGTACGTCGGCGCGTTCGTGTTGCCCGACGTGATGCGCGGCATGATGGATGCGTCGATAACGCGCAAACCTTCGATTCCGTGCACACGCAGGCGATCGTCGACCACGGCATTCTCGCCGCGGCCCATCCGGCATGTTCCCACGGGATGGAAGATCGTGGTGCCCAGGTCGCCTGCGGCCTTCACCAGTGCCTCGTCGGACTGCGCGTCAGTCCCCGGGCGCCATTCTTCGGGCACGTATTTCGCCAGGGCCGGCGCCGCCATGATGCGGCGCGTGAAGCGCATCCCCAAGGCTGCGACCGCGCGGTCTTCGTCGGTCGACAAATAATTCAGGCGGATCTCGGGCGCCGCTGCCGGATCGATCGAAGTGATCCGCACATGGCCGCGCGAGGTCGGACGCAGGTTGCAGACCGAAGGCGTGATCGCGGGAAAGGGGTGCAACGCTTCGCCGAACTTGTCGAGCGAGAGCGGCTGCACGTGCCACTCGATGTTGGGCGAGGGCTCGGCTGCGTCGGTCTTCGCGAACGCGCCCAGCTGCGAAGGCGGCATGGTGAGCGGGCCGGTCTTGAAGAGCAGGTATTCGAGTCCCATCGCGGCTTTCCCGAGGAGGCTATTGGCGCGCTCGTTCAGCGTCGGCCCCTCTACTTTCCACACCATGCGGATCTGCAGGTGGTCGTGCAGATTCTCGCCGACTCCGGAGAGCTCATGGGCGATCGGGATGCCGAAACTTTGTAACAAGGTGCGCGGGCCGACGCCGGAGAGCTGCAGGAGCTGGGGCGAGCCGATCGAGCCGGCCGCGAGGATCACCGTCTTTCGCGCCCTCGCCACGCCTTCGCCCTCACCTTCGACACGAAGCTCGACGCCGGTCGCTCGCTTCCTCCCATCGTTCGCCTCGATGACGAGCTTCTTCGCATGCGCCTTGGTGATCACGGTGAGGTTCGACCGCGCGAGCGCCGGGCGAAGCCATGCCTTGGTGGCCCCCCAACGCCTGCCGCCGCGCTGGTTCATGTGGAAGTAGGCATTGCCGAAGTTGTCGCCGCGGTTGAACTCGTCGACCTTGGGTATGCCGCATTGCGCGGCGGCTTCGCGCCACGCATCGAGGATCTCCCAGCGAACGCGCGGCTCTTCGACGCAGAGCTCGCCGTCGCAGCCGTGGAATTCGTTCGCGCCGCCGAAATGACGCTCGACGCGCTTGAAGTACGGCAGCACCTCGTCCCACGTCCAGCCGCGATTGCCCTGCGCCGCCCACTCGTCGTAGTCGACCTTCTGGCCGCGCATATAGACCATCGCGTTGATCGACGAGCAGCCGCCCAGCACCTTGCCGCGCGCGTAGCCGAGGCTGCGACCGTTCAGGCCGGGCTCGGCGACCGTGCGAAAGCACCAGTCGGTGCGCGGATTGCCGATCGTATAGAGATACCCGACGGGAATGTCGATCCAGAACCAGTCGTCCTTGCCGCCCGCTTCGACCAGCAGCACGCTCGACCTTCCATCCTTCGTGAGGCGATTGGCCAGCACGCAGCCGGCGCTGCCCGCGCCGACGACGATATAGTCGTAATCTCCGAAGCCTCGCATCAATAGACCTTCGCGATCCGCAATTGCGGATAGCGCGCGTCGAGGCGCCGCGCGAGCTCCGGGAGCCTGCACGTGGGCACCGCGGGGAAGGCGTGGTGCTCGAAGTGATAGAACATGTTGTAGGTGACGAGTGCCTTCAAGGGGCTGCGGATGCTGCGCGCGATCGGACCCGCGGGATCGCAGCCGTGGTGCGTCGTCCAGACGGCGAAGAACGCGGTCATGCATTGCCCGGCGGCCATCGCCACCACGTGATACACCAACACGGGCGAATCGAGCAGGAAGATCACGGCTCCGATCCACAGGGCATTCGCCACGAGCTCGATCACGATCCAGCGGCGCCCGCCCGGAGCCGCGAACTCGAGTGCCTTCGAGTGCAGGAACCACGGATATCGCGGGCCGAGCATCAGCGCGCGCCACGCGGTCAGACGCGCGCCCATCGCCTCGACATCGTCCTCGGCCAGGCAGTGGCGGTGGTGGCGCAAGTGGATCACCTGGACCGCGTGCATCGAGCCGAGCATCAGGATGCTCAGCACGAACATCACGACGTGCGACCCGAAACGCGGCAGGCCGAGCGCGTGATGGAAGGCGTTATGGACCTGGCGCAGCCCGGTCAGGAAAAACATGAACGAGCATGCGAGCGCCGCAACATAGTTCCCGGCGCCGGCGGCATAGAGCGACCCGGCAAGCCAGGGAAGCGAGATGACCAGCTCGTGGGCGACCTGCCAGGGGCCGAGCCGAACCAGGTCGACCCAGGCGACGTCGGCCGGGTCGACCGTTGCGTCAGTGCGAGTGTGCCCCGCCATAGCCGCGAAGCTCGACATACTTCGCCTTCTGCTCGGGCGTCAGTATCAGGACTTGCGCCAGGTGCGCTTCGAGATGAGCGCCGCGCACCTGCGCTTGCAACGCCCCGATCCGCGCAAGCGACGCCGACACCTGCTCGACCGTCGCGGCCTTGCCGGCGAAGAGCCGGTCGAGGCCGCGCTCTTCTTCGACGAGGGCGCTGCCGAGCGACATCGCCTTCGTTTGCATCGATGCGAACAGCGCCTGGGTCTTCTCGCGCTGCTCGCCGCTCAGCTGCAGCCGATCGGCGAGCTCGAGGACATGGCGGGGGCCTGGATATCCGTTGAGCTCGGCCGCCTTGGCGAGCCCCATGCCCTTGCCGGCAAGAAGCGAGCTCACTTCGTCGGGTGCGAGCGCCTTGATCTCGCGAACCTCCTCGCCCGCATAGGGCGCGACACCGGGGGCCATCGCGCACGAGGCCGCCGCGATTGCGACGAGCGCGATCCAATGGGACTTCATTTGTTTCCCCCCTCTGCCGTCAGCCGGTGGTCGTAACTGAGGACGCGCGCGAGCTTCCAGCCGTTCGCGTCCTTCTTCCACACGCTGGTGAACAATGAAATCTCCACCAGCTTCTCGGGCTTGCCCGGCAAGAGCTGGTAGAAGCGATGCTCGCCGACCTGCACGGCGCCGTAGTTCGCCATCGCGCAGCCCGGTGACACGGCGACGAGGCCTGCCGCAACGAGGAATCGAACCATCACGGGGACTTCCTCTCCGGCTGCGCGCCGAGGCTGGTCCTGGAAAAGTGGGGAACGTCGGGCGACACCTGCACCCACGATACATGGTCCTCGAGCCAGATCTCCTTCGCCGGCGCGAATGCGTCGGGCGCATCGAGCGTGCAGGTCGTGATGTCGAGCGTGGCCGGCTCGTCGAGGCGCCGGTAGGTGAGCGACGTTCCGCACGTGCCGCAGAAGGTTCGCTCGACGCCGGGCGACGATGCGTAGCGCTTCGGCTCCGCGTGGCTGAACGCGAAGTCCCCGGCCTTGACGACGATCCAGGCGACGGGCGATGCCCCCGCGCCCAACCGGCACGATCGGCAGTGGCAAGAGCTGCGGGCGACGGGTTGGCCCGCGATCGTGTAGCGAACAGCGCCGCAAAGACAACCGCCACGCAATTTCTCGTTCATCGCCCTCTCCATTCGATATCCAACATCTCAGGATTCCCGCGGCAATCGCCCGGCGGCCCGGCGCCGCTCGTATGCCTTGAGATTTGCATAGGCCAACGACAGTATCGTGTCGTCGACCCCGTGCGCGCGTGCCTTGGCCAGCATCCAGCCGACGATGTGATCGGCTTCCACCGGACGGCCGGCCTCGAGGTCGCGGGCCATCGAGGAGCTCCAGTCGCCGCCCGGTTGCGTGAGGCGCGCGCGCGCCGCCTCGATCGGCGCCGCGCGCGGCGCGTGGCCTTCGCGCGTGGCGATCTCGATGTTCGCGTCGAGCGCGCGCAGCATCGCCTCGCGTCCGCCCGGCGCGGCCATGATCTCGCCGACATTCGCGCGGAAGAGGCAGGTGACGGCGGCCAGCGCCGACAGGAACGCGACCTTTTCCCACAGGTCCTGCTCGATGTCGTCGCTCAGGCGCCAATCGAGCGTGCTCTTCGCGAAGGCGTCGGCGAGCGCCTGCGCGCGCGCCGATTTCGACCGGTCGCGCTCGCCGAAGATGATCCGCTGCAGCGCGTCGCCGTGCCAGATCACGCCGTCGCTTCGCAAGCCGACGTTGACGTGGGCCGTGCCCCCCATCACCTGATCGCGCCCGAAACGCTGGTCGAGTGAGTCGAGGTGGGCCAAGCCGTTGAGCAGCGGCAGCACCGCGCAGTTTCCGTGGACCGCGGGCGCGATCGCATCCATCGCCGAATCGAGGTCGTAGGCCTTGCACGTGAAGATCACCGCGTCGTAGCCGGGTCCGACCTCCTCGGCGAGGAGGGTCTTCGCCGCGACACGCGCGTTGCCGAGAGGGCTTTCGATCGCGAGCCCGTCGCGCTCGATCTGCTCGCGGCGTTTCGGGCGCACCAGGAAAGCGACGTCGGCTCCCGCTTGCGCCAGGCGCCCGCCGACATAGCCGCCGATGCCGCCGGCGCCGAGGACGAGTATCTTCACGCTTGCATTCCGTAGTTCACGACCGGGAGATCATACGTGGAGTGGTATTTCGATTTCATCTCGCCCTATTCCTACCTGCAGCTCGAGCGCATGCCGCAGTGGCCGCAGGGTGTGCCGCTCGTACCCAAGGCGGTGCTCCTCGCCGGGCTGCTGGGCCATTGGGGGCAGAAGGGCCCGGCGGAAATTCCCGCGAAGCGCGTTTTCACCTACCGGCAGGTGCAGTGGCTCGCCGGCCGCGCCGGCGTTGCGCTTCGCTTTCCGCCGCGCCATCCCTTCAATCCGGTGGGCGTGCTGCGCCTTGCCGTGGCATTGAACGAAGACCCCGAGGCGATCCGCACGATCTTCCGCTACATCTGGGCGGAGGGCGGAGAGGTCGATACGCCGGCCGGTTGGGCGGAGCTCGCGCGTCGATTGGACGTGCCCGATGCCGAAGCTCGCGTGTCCGACGCCGCCGTGAAGGCGAAGCTGCGGCGCAATGGCGATGAGGCGATCGCCGCGGGCGTCTTCGGCGTGCCGAGCCTCGTCATCGACGACAAGGTTTTCTGGGGCTACGACGCCACGCACATGGCGATGGATTACCTCGAGGACCGAAACGGCTTCGAGACCGCGGAAATGCGGCGGATCGCCAACCTCCCGGTGGGCGCCAGCCGCACCTAGACTCAGCGCGCGCCGACTTTCCTCAGCTCGAGCCAGCGGCTCTTGTCCGCGTCGAATTGCGTGCGCGTGTGCTCGACCTCCTTCTCCATGCGCGTGATGCTCCCGGCAAGAGAGGTCCTTTCGGATTGCAGGCTTTCGAAATCCGCCTCGAGCGGCGCCGGCGCCTTCTGCTTCGCTTTCTTGTATCCCTCGATGCCGCGCTCGACTTCTCCGTAACGCTTGTCGACCAGGGCGTAGCGGATTTTCGCGGCGTCCAGCCGGCTCTTGATGATGTCGAGGTTGCGGTCGCGCGCGATATCGAATTCGCTCTCCGACGTGTAGGAGTCGAGCAGCGCGCGGTCCCTGCGTTTCTGCTCCGCGGCGCGGCGGCCGGCGTCCTTGTCCATCTCCACTTGCTTGCCCTGCTCCGTGGTGCGTGAAGGCTCGATCTTTCGCACGACGGCGCCCGAAGGGCTCGTTTCGTAGATCACCACGTTCGCGCAGGCCGGGGGCGGTGTGTCCTCGAAATAGGACTTGCCCTTCTCGTCCACACACTTGTATCCGGCCCACGCCGATGGAGCCAACAGGAACGCCGCCAGCACGATCACCATTTTTTTCATTTTGTTCTCCCTGAATGTCATAACGAGGATTCGGCGAGGCCGCGCCGCTTCACGAGCGCGTCGATTTCCCTGAGCGTCTCGAGAAGCTCCTTCATGCGCCGCAACGGCCACGCGTTCGGACCGTCGGAGAGCGCCTTCGCCGGATCCGGGTGCGTTTCCATGAAGACGCCGGCCACGCCGGTGGCCACCGCCGCGCGCGCGAGCACCGGCACGAATTCGCGCTGGCCGCCGGAGGATGTGCCCTGCCCTCCCGGCAGCTGCACCGAATGCGTCGCATCGAACACCACCGGGCAACCGGTGTCGCGCATGATCGCGAGCGAGCGCATGTCGGAGACGAGATTGTTGTAGCCGAAAGACGCGCCGCGCTCGCAGACCATGATGTTGTCGGCGCCGCTCGCCTGTCTTGCCTTGTCCACCACGTTCTTCATGTCGCCGGGCGCGAGGAACTGGCCTTTCTTGATGTTGACGGGCTTGCCCGCAGAGGCCACGGCATGGATGAAGTCCGTCTGCCGGCAGAGGAACGCCGGTGTCTGCAGCACGTCGACCACGGCGGCGACCTCCGCCACCTCGTCTTCGGCATGGACGTCGGTCAGCACCGGCAGGCCGAGATCCTTCCTCACCTTGGCGAGGATGCGCAGCCCCTCGTTCATCCCCGGGCCGCGATAGGACGTGCCGCTCGAACGGTTGGCCTTGTCATAGGACGACTTGAAGACGAAGGGGATGCCCAGCTCGGAGGTGATCGCCTTCAGCTCCCCCGCCACGTCCATCTGCAGCTGCTCGCTCTCGACCACGCAGGGGCCGGCGATGAGGAAGAAGGGCTTGTCGAGACCAACTTCGAATCCGCAGAGCTTCATCAGCTCGTCACGCGGCGGAGCCGCCGATGATCTTGAGGCCCGGCTCCGGGACGCGCAGGCGGTGCTGCTCGAGCGCGGCCTTGATGAACGACGTGAAGAGCGGATGTCCGTCGCGCGGTGTCGAGGTGAACTCGGGGTGGTACTGGCAGCCGAAGAACCACGGGTGGTCGGCGAGCTCCGCCATCTCGGTCAGGTGCTCGGCGTTGGTGCGCGCGCCGATCACGAGGCCGGCAGCCTCCAGCCGCGGGATGTAATGGTTGTTCACCTCGTAGCGGTGGCGGTGGCGCTCGGCGACCGTCTCCTTGCCGTAGATGCGGTGGGCCAGCGTGCCCTTCCTCACGGTGCAGGGCTGCGCGCCCAGGCGCATGGTGCCGCCGAGGTTGGAGTGGGCATCGCGGCGCTCGACCTTGCCGTCGTGGTTCTGCCATTCGGTGATGAGCGCGATCACCGGATGCGGCGTCTCGGGATCGAACTCGGTCGAGTTCGCGCCCTCGAGCCCGCACAGGTCGCGCGCGATCTCGATCGCCGCGATCTGCATGCCGAGGCAGATCCCGAGGTAGGGCACCCTGGCTTCGCGCGCATGCTTCACCGCCGCGATCTTGCCTTCGATGCCGCGCTTGCCGAAGCCGCCGGGCACGAGGATCGCGTCCATGTTCTTCAACGTTTCTGTGCCGCGCGCCTCGATCTGCTCCGAATCGACGTAGTGGATGTTGACCTTGGTCCGCGTATGGATGCCCGCGTGGACCAGCGCTTCCGAGAGCGACTTGTAGGAATCCTGCAGGTCGACGTACTTGCCGACCATCGCGATGTCCACCTCGTGCTCGGGGTTCTCGAGCGCGTGCACGATCCGGTCCCACATCGTGAGGTCCGCGGGATACGCGGCGAGGTCGAGCTTGCGGCAGACGATCTCGTCCAGGCCCTGGCGATGCAGCGCCGAGGGGATCTTGTAGATCGAATCCATGTCGTACGACGAGATCACCGAGCGCACATCGACGTTGGTGAAAAGCGCGATCTTGCGGCGCTCTTCCTCGGGAAGCGGCACCTCCGAGCGGCACATGACGATGTCGGGCTGGATCCCGATGCCGCGCAGCTCCTTCACCGAGTGCTGGGTCGGCTTGGTCTTTATCTCGCCCACGCTCGCCAAGTGCGGCACCAGCGTGAGGTGCATGTAGCAAGTGTTGGTGCGGCCCTCCTCGATGCCCATCTGGCGGATCGCTTCGAGGAACGGGAGCGATTCGATGTCGCCCACGGTGCCGCCGATCTCGATGATGCCGACCTCGCAGTCCTTGCACGCGTTCTTGATCGACGTCTTGATCTCGTCGGTGATGTGCGGGATCACCTGCACCGTGCCGCCGAGGTAGTCGCCGCGCCGCTCCTTGTTGATGACGCGCTCGTAGATCTGGCCGGTGGTGAAATTATTGGCCTTCTTCATCTTCGCGGTGATGAAGCGCTCGTAGTGGCCGAGGTCGAGGTCGGTTTCGGCGCCGTCCTCCGTCACGAACACCTCGCCGTGCTGGAACGGGGGTCGAGCTTGACGAGGGAGACTTTGATCTTGCGCGATTCCAGGATCGCGGCGAGGGAGGCGGCGGCGATGCCCTTCCCGAGGGAGGAAACGACGCCACCGGTCACGAAGACGTACTTGGTCATGACAGACCCCGTGCTGGAAATATAGATTTTACAGGAAAGCGTCATCGGCGCATGCCGCCAGCAAGCATAAAATTGGCGCTTTGACCTGGATTCCCGCCTACGCGGGAATGACAACCCGGATGAAGGTCGGGGATCGCCATTACCGCAGCATCTGGGCCGATTCGACGCCCGGTGTCGTGCACATCATCGACCAGTCGCGCCTGCCCCACGTGTTCGAGACGCGCAGCGTCGGGACGGTCGAAGAGATGGCGGAGGCGATCCGCACGATGCGCGTGCGTGGGGCGCCGCTGATCGGGGTCGCGGCGGCCTTCGGGGTCGCGATCGCCATGCGGCGCGACCCTTCCGGCGCCGCGCTCGCCGCGGCGATCGACGAGCTCCGCACAACCCGGCCGACGGCGGTGAATCTCGGCTGGGCTCTCGACCGCATGAATGCGCTCCTCGCGCCGATCGCGCCCTTGCAGCGCGCGGACACCGCCTGGGCCGAGGCGCGCCTCATCGCGGACGAGGACGTCGCATTGAACGAAGCGATCGGCCGACACGGTTTGGAGATCATCGAAAGCGCCCACGGCGCCAAAGGAAGGACGATCAACATCCTCACCCACTGCAACGCCGGCTGGGTCGCGACCGTCGATTGGGGCACCGTGACCGCGCCGATCTTCATGGCGCACGAGCGCGGGATTCCGGTGCACGTCTGGGTCGATGAAACGCGCCCGCGCAACCAGGGCCTGCTCACCGCGTGGGAGCTCGCCGGGCAAGGGGTCCCGCACACCCTCGTCACCGACAACGCCGGCGGCCACCTGATGCAGAGGGGCAAGGTCGATCTCGTGCTCGTCGGCGCCGACCGTGTCACGCGCAACGGCGACGTGTGCAACAAGATCGGCACCTACTTGAAGGCGCTCGCGGCGCGCGACAACGGCGTGCCGTTCTACGCGTGCGTGCCGACACCGACCATCGACTGGTCTGTCGGGGACGCGCTCGCGGAGATTCCGATCGAGGAGCGCGCCGGCGACGAAGTGCGCCTCGTTCGCGGCCTCGATGCCGCGGGACAATTCGCGCACGTCGCGATCGCACCGGCTTCGACGCCGATCGCCAACCCCGCGTTCGATGTGACACCCGCGGCGCTCGTCACCGGGATCATCACCGAGCAAGGCGTCGCGCGCGCCGACCAGAGCGAGCTCCTCGCGTTCTGGCCGCGCAGCCGCGAGAACAAGGCGTACATCACATGACCCCGGTCGAACGCGGCTTGCGGGTGCGAATGATCGAGGCCGGCCGCCGGATGAACGCGCTCGGCATCAACCAGGGCAAGTCCGGGAATGTCAGCGTGCGCATCGCGAACGGTTTCCTGGTGACGCCCACCGGCGTTCCCTACGAGCAACTCAATCCGCCGGACCTGGTGTTCATGCGCCGCGACGGGCAGCGCGAGGGCACGTACACGCCATCCTCCGAATGGCGCCTGCACCGGGACATCTACGAGAAGCGCGCCGAAGTGGGCGCCGTGGTCCA
>WNFL01024655.1_pt1 | contig 19176 bp, 15 predicted proteins | sample 5400361 | NCBI WGS metagenome assembly WNFL01 (sample SAMN13153351, study PRJNA577476) | soil metagenome | isolation source: 40 cm soil on Douglas fir-dominated hillslope | place: USA:California | collected 2013-09-17
GAGCGGACCCGCACGTCAGTCGTGGACCGTTCAACCACGAAGCGGATCGCCCCACCCCGACTGGACGTATTTTCCGTCCTTGACGATGCAGGGAACCGTCGGATCACCACCTGAAAGCTTGAGCATTTCCGCGCGCAGCTCGCGATTAGTCTGGGCATCATGATCAATGAACGTCATGCCTTTTGAATTGTAATAATCACGCGCTTGCTGGCAATAGGGACAGCCAGGTTTGGTGTAAATAACCAGTGCCACTCTTGTCTCCTCCGTCGGTGAAAATATTTTAGCAGTTAGGCGGGGAAGTTGCGAAGCGCTTGGAGGAGCGCGGACATCTTGTCCGCCAGCGGGCGAAGCCCGCTCAGCTTTCCGCTTGAGGCATCTATTCGAAGCTGGTTCGCACTGCGCGCTCAGGCGGGCAGGATGCCCGCGCTCCGATAGAAATAAAAAAGGGACGAGCGTGCCTCAACACTCGTCCCTCGCAGCATGACCAAGCAGGCTATCCGGATTTCAGCCCCTCCGGGTTGAAATGTTAGTCACGCTGATCCGTGGCCCTCTGACAGGGCTGTTTTCTGGCGATTACCTCGGCGGTTCGCGTTTGTCTTCGCGATAGTCGCGAACATCAGCCCGACGATCGCGAATATCCCTGCCCACGTCGCGCCGGTCACTCCGGATGTCGCGCGTGTCGCCACGGATCTCTCTGCGATCCTCGCGCAGTTCGTGTTTTGACGCATCGCCTTTTCTGTCGGCGCGCAGGTCACGAACATCGGCCCGGCGTTCACGTTCATCCTGACGAATGTCCCGCCGATCGTGGCGAATGTCACGCGTGTCGTTTCTGATGTCCCGACGATCTCGATGCAGGTCTCTCCCTTTTGGCCCGACCGCACCCGCTGCCCCGCATAACGCAGCGATCGCGAATGACACTAACAGGCTACGAAATACTATCCTTTTCATCGTTCGATTCCTCCTGAAGTCTTATTCGGTCCCGGCTTGCGCAAGTTCTGCAAGCTTCAGGTCCGCCTCCGAAGAGGCAGGAGGAGAGACAGCGCTGAGTCGACATTAAGTGTCGACCTCCGCGCTATCTTTCGCGGCGAACCCCTTACCAACGCGTTTAGACGCAGCCAGGACGCCGGTGGACGAAGTTTTTACAGCTGGAGTAAACAGTCTTTGGCCTGTTTCTCACAACTCAGATAGAATGCGCGCCGGAAAGCCCGGACGGCAGCACGTGGAAAGAATCCAGAGGAATGACCTCTGATCGGGGCTCGAAATCAACGCCAGGTTGTCGCATGGAACAGCAGATCCACTTTTGCACCACCGCTGATGGAGTGCGTATAGCGTACGCCACTGTCGGTGAAGGACCGCCGTTGGTGAAGGCCGCGAACTGGCTCAACCATCTTGAGTTCGACTGGCGCAGTCCGATTTGGCGTCACTTGCTTCAGGAGTTTTCGAGCGACCATCTGCTGCTTCGCTATGATGAGCGAGGCAACGGACTTTCGGATTGGAAGGTCGATAATCTCACCTTCGAAGCGTTTGTCCAGGACTTGGAAGCGGTCGTGGAAGCAGTCGGTTTGGACCGTTTTCCGATCCTGGGAATCTCTCAGGGAGGCCCGGTCGCGATTGCTTACGCGGTTCGCCATCCCGAGAAAGTCTCGCATCTGATCCTGTACGGCTCTTATGCTCGGGGTTTCGACAAACGCGGGCCAAGCCCCGAAGAGATAGAGCGCCGGCAGGCCGAGCTTACCCTGATCAAGGTTGGCTGGGGCCAGGACAATCCCGCTTTTCGCCAGCTCTGGACGACGCTCTTCGTGCCCGATGCGTCGCCAGAGGAATGGAACTCGTTCAATGACCTTCATCGTATCTCGACCTCACCTGAGAACGCGGTCAGACTTCTCAATGAGTTCGGCCAGATCGATGTGGTAAGCCTTCTTTCACAGGTGAAGGTTCCCACGCTCGTCATGCACTGCCGTGATGATTCCGTAGTGCCTTTCGAGGAAGGACGCCTGCTGGCCGCGAAGATTCCCGGGGCTCGCTTCGTTCCGCTGGAAGGAAAGAGTCATTTGCTTCTCGCAGCTGAGCCCGCCTGGACGACGTTCGTCAGCGAAGTGCGGCGGTTTCTCGGCGTCGCCCCGACGAGGGCCGGAGAGCCGAAGATAAGGAATGTTGTGAGCGGCGACCGGATCAGCGAGTCTGAATTGCCGAAACGCTACTCGATACTATCTTCGCTCGGCGCGGGCGGCATGGGCGAGGTGTATCTTGCAGAGGACACCAGGCTGGGTCGCAAGGTTGCGCTCAAGACTCTGCCTTCTCAGTTTACCAACGACAAGGAACGACTCCGTCGCTTTCAGCAGGAAGCGCGTGCAGCTTCGGCGCTCAATCATCCAAATATTCTTACGATTCACGAAATTGGCGTCGAGAGTGGCGAGCATTTCATCGCCACGGAATTCGTCGACGGTGAGACGCTGCGCGCAAAATTGAACCGCGGCCGAATCACACTCGATGAAGCGCTGAAGGTCGCGCAACAAACGGCGTTCGCCCTCACGGCAGCACATGGCGCGGGGATTGTGCATCGCGACGTCAAGCCCGAAAACATCATGGTGCGTCACGACGGCATCGTAAAGGTCCTGGATTTCGGTTTGGCCAAGCTGCTCGAACCCGGCGCTCGGGAAGCGAGTGATCCCGAGGCAGACACGCGGGTGTTGGTTCAGACTGAACCCGGCAAGGTAATGGGGACTCCGGCCTACATGTCACCTGAGCAGGCGCGCGGTCTCGAATCTGACGCGCGCACGGACATCTGGAGTCTGGGCGTCGTGCTTTACGAGATAATTGCCGGGCGGGCCCCGTTTCGGGGCGAGACAAGCAGCCACACCATTGTCGCGATTCTGGAAAGTGAGCCATCGCAACTCAACGTCTTTGCCCCTGCCATCCCGGCCGAGCTTGAACGCATCGTGCGCAGAACTCTGACCAAGGATCGCGACAGTCGCTATCAGACCTCCCGCGACTTGATGATCGACCTGAAGAACCTGCGCAGAGATCTCGATTTTCAATCAGAGATGCGACGTGCCGGCAGGCCCGACACGGGCGTCGCCGATGCGGCCTCTGCCGGTGGGGAAGTCGCGACACCTCCGGAGGCTGTGTTATCGGATCAGGCGACTAGCCTGATCGAACCGCGCTCGACATCAAGTGAGGCTAATCGCGGCGACGGATCCATTCGTTACCGGATTGGGGCGCTGGTCGCGATGTTGTTGCTCGCGATTGGAACGCTGGGTCTGTGGTATTACTTTCACCGGCAGAACGCGCCGGCTAAGATCGAATCCATTGCCGTGCTGCCGTTTGTAAACGAGAGCGGCAACGCTGACATGGAGTATCTCTCAGACGGCATCAGCGAATCGCTCATCAACAGCCTCTCGCAACTGCCAGGCATGAAAGTCATTGCCAGAAGTTCGAGCTTTCAATACAAGGGTAAGAATACAAACCCACAGGAAGTAGCGGCCGCGCTCGGTGTAGAAGCCATTCTAACCGGCCGCGTGATCCAGCGCGGCGACAATCTCCTAATCAGTGTGGAATTGGTGAATGCGCGTGATAGGACACAGATGTGGGGCGAGCAGTACAACCGCAAGCTGACAGACATTCTCGCCGTGCAGCAGGAGATTTCTCGTGAAGTCTCAGAGAAGCTACGCTTGAAGCTGACCGGTGAAGAGCAGCAACGAATTTCTAAACCTTTCACCCGGAATGCGGAGGCTTATGAGCTTTTCCTCAAAGGCCGATATTTCCATGGTAAGTACACCGAAGAGGGATTGAATAAAGCTATTGAGTACTACCAGCAGGCGATCAGCAAGGACCCTAATTACGCCCTGGCCTATGCCGAGATGGGAAATGCGTTCAAGACACTGGGGGGCGTCCTCGGATTCACTTCACCGGTCACTGCTGCCCCACCAGGCAGAGCGGCGATAATGAAAGCGCTGACGATTGACGAGACCCTGGCTGAGGCCCACGCTGCACTCGCCGATTATGACCTCAACTTTGACTGGGATTGGCCGGGCGCCGAAAAAGAGTTCAGACGAGCCATCGAACTCGATCCAAACCAATGGAGAGCACATGCCGCAAGGGGCACATATTTGCAGTCGCTCGGGCGATTTGACGAGGCTGTCGCCGAAAGGGAACGCAGCCGCCAGCTCGATCCGACCTCACCCGGCGCGATTGCAAATGTTGGCTATCCGTTGTATTACGCGCGTCGCTTTGATCAAGCGCTTGAATACTACCGCAAAGCGCTGGAGTTGGATCCCGATTATTCCTGGGGCCACCTCTGGATTGGACAGGTGTATGTGCAACAGGGGAAATATGGAGACGCCATCGCCGAGATCAAGAGAGCAATCGCTCTCTCAGACGGCAACGTGAGAGGAATAGCAACGCTCGGACACGCTTACGGAGTCGCGGGTCAAAGAAGCGAAGCTTTGAAGATAATTGCCGAGTTGCAGGAACGAGCCAGACAAAAATATGTCTCGCCTTATTTCCTGGCTCTGGTTTATGCAGGACTCGGTGATAAGGATCAGGCATTCGCGCATTTGGAAGAGACCTATCAGGAACGACATCCTTATTTGATCCTCATTAAGGCTGAACCCGTTTTCGACGTTCTCCACTCAGACCGTCGTTTTGCTGATCTGGTTCGACGCATTGGAGTGCCCCAGTAGGATTTCCGAAACGCTATGAGCGAAACCAGATCTCCCGTTACGACAATTGCTCAATGCCGCGTCATCGCGAAGATCTGTGAAGCGGCACGGGCAAAGCCTATCGGGCGCGCGACTGGAAACTGGGGCGCGATGTGGCGATTGAGTCTTGCCCGCGGACTAGACCACGGAAGCTGCGCCACTAAACACCAAACGGGATCTCTGCTTACGACTTTATGTCGAACTCGCTTATCTTTGTTCGAACCAGGGAGGAATGATTCGCAATGGCGCTGATTTCAGCAAACGAACTAAAACGAAAGTTACTGATTGGAGTTGAAGGACAACCTTATGTGGTCCTGGAAGTTTTCTTTGCTTCGCCGACGGCGCGCGGTGCGGCCACGATGGTGCGCACTAAGCTCCGGCAATTGCTGACGGGGGCCGTATTGGAAAAGAGTTTCCGCGCAACCGAGAAGTTTGCAGAGCCCGACGTCGAGTTGGTGCCCGCGTCGTTTCTATACAGCGACGCCCACGGTTTTCATTTCATGGATGAAAAAAGCTACGAGCAGTTTACGTTCAGCGCGGACGATGTTGAGCCGGATCGTGGTTATCTGAAAGAAGGTGTTTCCTTACAGGTTTTGAAATACAACGGCGCGCCGGTCTCTCTACAACTCCCTCAATACGTCGAGCTGGCGGTAGCTTCTACGGAACTGGGTATGCGCGGCGACACGGCCGCCGGAGGGGCAAGCAAACAAGCGACCCTGGAGACCGGCCTTGCCGTGCGCGTGCCGCTCTTTATCAAGGAAGGCGAAGTGGTTCGGGTCAACACACAGACGGGCGAAGTCGCGGGTCGAGCGTAATGGCTCAGCCGGGTGAGGTCAGTACCGGGAGCGGTAGCGACCGGATCTTGTCCTCGCGATCTCTACCTGTGGAGTGTTGAACCCGGTCGCTACCGCTCCCGGTACTAACCCCGTCAACGTGCCGGCGCCGAACGGATTAGGACCCAATCGAATTCACCTACTGCTGGCTCACATCCGGGAACTCGGATAGAATCCCCCGACGTAACGTTTCGAGAATCGAATTTTGCGCGGCGGTGTTTCTTCATGAGCTCGTCCATGAAACCAGGCACCAGGCTAGGCCATTATGAAATCCGCTCAAAGATCGGCGCGGGTGGAATGGGCGAAGTCTACCTCGCGATCGATACAGAGCTCGATCGTACGGTCGCGATCAAGATTCTTCCCGCGGTCCTGGCCGCGGACGGCTGGCCGCGGACGGACAACGCCTGCAACGTTTCGTTCAGGAAGCAAAAGCAGCCTCGGCCTTGAACCATCCGCACATTCTCACGATCTACGAGATCGGTGTCACTGACAATTCGCGTTTCATCGCGACCGAGTTCATTGACGGCGACACGTTGCGTCCGCACATCGGCGCGGGCATGAAGCTGGCAGAGGTGCTGGAGGTCGCAATCCAGGCGTGCGGCGCGCTGGCGGCCGCGCACGCGGCAGGCATCGTCCATCGCGACATCAAGCCCGAGAACATCATGGTCCGCCGCGATGGTTACATAAAGGTGCTCGATTTCGGCCTGGCGAAACTGACCGAGCCAAAAGGTTCGACGACAGACACTGAGGCCCCGACCAAAGCGATGGTCAACACCGGCGCCGGCACCGTGATGGGTACTGCGAATTACATGTCGCCGGAACAAGCAAAAGGAACGCATATCGACGAGCGCAGCGATTTGTGGAGTTTGGGATCCGTGCTCTACGAAATGGTCACCGGGCACGTGCCGTTTGCCGGCGAGACTCCGACCGAAACTATTTCTCTGATTCTGCAAAAAGAACCCGCGCCGCTGGTTCGCTATGCACATGAAGTGCCGGACGAACTCGAGCGCATCGCCACGAAAGCTCTGACAAAAGATCGTGAAGAGCGTTATCAAACAGCGAAGGACATGCTGATCGACCTGCGTCATTTGAAACGCAAGCTGGAAGTTGACGCGGAAATCGATCGCACTGTGCCACCCGAACTACGTGCCGCGGTGTCGACGGGCGGGGTCCCGGGCGGATCGTCGACGGCCTCTGGCGCGGTGGCGGCGACCTCATCGGTCAGCACTTCGCCAGGCGCTTCGAGCCCATCGAGCGCGGAATACATCGTCGGCGAGATTCGCCGGCATAAGAAAGGCGCGGCCTTGATCGCGGCCCTCCTTATTGTAGGTTTGGCCGTCGGAGGGTTCCTCTACTTCTCGCGCAAAAAAGCGGCGCTCACGGAAAAGGACACGGTTCTGTTGGCTGACTTTGTGAATACCACCGGCGAGCCGGTATTCGACGGCACTCTGAAGCAGGCGCTGGCGGTGCAACTTGGCCAGTCACCGTTTCTGAACATCTTTCCCGACGAGCGGGTAAACGAAACCCTGCGATTCATGGGGAAGGCGGTGAATGAACGCATCACCAAGGATGTGGCGAAGGAAATCTGTGCGCGCCAGGGCCTCAAAGCAATGATCGTTGGCTCAATTGCCAGCCTGGGTAGTCATTACGTCATCACGATCGAAGCCATCAACCCGCAAGCTGGTGACGCGATCGCGCGCGAGCAGGCCGAAGCCGACAGTAAGGAGCAAGTCCTTAAGGCGCTGGGCAAAGCTGCATCGCAACTGAGAGAGAAGTTGGGAGAGTCTTTGGGCTCGATCAAGAAGTATGACGCGCCGATTGAACAGGCCACAACCTCTTCGCTTGAGGCTCTCAAAGCTTTCACCCAGGGGAACGAGCAGCGAACTGCGGGCAATCAAGCTGAAGCTATCACTTTTTACAAACGCGCGGTTGAACTGGATCCGAACTTCGCAATGGCATACGCGAGACTGGCAGTGGCTTACAGCAACCAATTCCAGACAGAGTTGGCCGCGCAGTATTCGCAAAAGGCCTATGACCGCCGCGATCGAGTGAGTGAGCGCGAGCGTTTCTATATCTCGGAAAAATATACCAGCTATGTCACCGGCGATCGCGAAGAGGCAGTTAAGGTCCTGAAGGCCTGGACGCAAAGCTATCCCAACGATTACATCCCCCATAACAATCTCGCGGCGAATTACAGTCTGTTTGGTCAATTTGAAGACGCGCTCAAAGAGGCCCGTGAGGCCGTGCGTCTCAGTCCAAATAACACCACCGCCCAGGGCAACTATGTGGAAGGATTTATTAAGCTGAACCGGTTTGACGAGGCTCGACAAACTCTCGAGCAAACGGTGGGACAAAATCCCGAACGAGGCATCTATCACTTTTTTAATTTTGAACTGGCATTCATTCGTGGCGATCAAGACACTATGAAGAAGGACCTGGACTGGTGGGCGAAGCGTCCGAACGAAAACGATCCACTGGATTATCAAGCGGGCACCGCGGCATTCTATGGACAGTGGCAGAAAGCCCAGGACTTTAGTCATCGTTCTATCGAAATGATGATCGGCCAGGATCGGAAGGAAAACGCCGGACAAATCGAAACCTACAACTCTTTTTACGAAGGAATCCTGGGGAGATGCCCGCAGGCAAAGGAGCGGGTTGCCCGCGGCTTGGCGCTTTCGCGTGATCGAATTAGCCTGGCTTCAGCCGCAATGACGCTGGCGTATTGCAACGAGACAGTCCAGGCCCAGTCATTTGTCGAAGAGCTCCAGAAACGCTTTCCAAAGGACACGCCCAATGTCGGAGTGGTACTCCCGATGGCTCGCGCCGCGATCGAAATGAATCGCAGCAATAATGCCCAGGCAATCGAAATGCTGGGCCCCGCCAACCGTTTCGAGCTGGGGAATGTCGCCGGCTTCTGGCTGACTTATCTTCGCGGAGAGATCTACCTCCGCCAGAAAACAGGCGGAGATGCAGCGGCAGCATTTCAAAAAATTCTCGATCATCGCGGCATAGAACCGACGTCACCCTTATACCCTCTGGCCCATCTTGGACTGGCGCGAGCTTCAGTCTTAAGTGGCGACATGGCTAAGGCGCGGAAGGAATATCAGGATTTTCTGGCCCTCTGGAAAGACGCTGATGCGGATCTTCCGGTTTTGCAGCAGGCCAAAGACGAATACGCGAAGCTAAAATAGGGCGTAGATTGTCTAATTGAAATTCTCTGCGCCAACTCTGCGTTCTCTGCGTCTTTGCGGTGAACGCTCCTGAGGGACACTACCACTAGGAGGAGAAAGAATGTCTTTAACAAGTGCAGCCGGCAGAAATCTGGGAATGCTTTTGCTTGGTCTGTGGTTGATTCTCACCGGGCTCCTGCCGTTACTCAATTTCAAACTCTCTTCTACGGTCGCAACTGGCCTGGCCGTGCTCGGCATCGTCGCGGGCATACTCATTCTGCTTCGCCGCTAAGACGTCGTCCGCTCATGGCGACCACGGCGTCACGAATTATGGCACCGTCCCTTTCGGCTGGCACAAAACTCGGCCGCTATGAAATCCGCTCACTACTCGGCGAGGGCGGAATGGGCGAAGTCTACCTGGCGGAAGACACTAAGCTGAATCGCAAAGTTGCGATCAAAATACTTCCTTACAATCTTGCCTCGGATCAGGATCGGATGCGGCGCTTTGAGCAGGAAGCGAAGGCGGCCGCGGCGCTCAATCATCCCAACATCGCGCACATTTATGAAATAGGCGAAAGCGAAAGCACGCACTTCATCGCGATGGAGTTCATTGATGGGCACACGCTGCGTGAATTAATTCACGGCGGCCAGACTGATTTGGCGAAGCTGCTGCGATACCTGCAACATGCGGCGGAAGGCTTAGCGAAGGCGCACGCGGCGGGGATCGTGCATCGCGATCTGAAACCCGACAACGTCATGATCACGCGCGATGGCCACGCCAAGGTCCTTGATTTCGGTCTGGCAAAATTAGTCGAGCCGCAGCGGACCTCCGGAACCGGCAGTAGTGATGTCGCCACCGCGATCCTGCAACAACAGTCGAAACCCGGCATGATTCTCGGCACTGTGGGTTACATGTCTCCGGAACAGGCGCAGGGAAAGACGAAAAATATCGATCAGCGTTCGGATATTTTTTCTTTCGGCTGCATCCTGTTCGAAGCGGTGACGGGGCGGCGGGCCTTCGAAGGTAGAGATGCGATTGACTTTCTCAACAAAATCATCCGCGAACCGGTGGCCCCGATTAGCGAACTCAATCCTGCGGCGCCCGCCGATCTGCAAAGAATAGTACGCCGCTGTCTGGCCAAGGATCCCGATGAGCGCTATCCGGCGCGAGCTCGCCGGCGGCGCTGAATTCGACACGACGGTGCCGCCGCCCGCTAAGTTCGGAGTACCGCCTTCAGGCGGAACCATATTCGGCGCGCAGGCCTCGCAGCCTTCAGGCGGTGCTCCAGGCACGCGAGCATCAAGTGCCGAGTACCTGGTCTCCGGAATCAAACAACACAAACTCGCGGTGGCCATTGCGAGTCTCGTGCTGGTCGCCGGCGCGATCGGGTTCTTCTTTTTTCAACACGCGCGCAACACCGAAGTCAACATCGAATCGATCGCAGTCTTACCGTTTGTCAATCAGAATAATGATCCGAACGTTGAATATCTCTCGGACGGATTGACCGAAAGCATCATCAACAGCATGACTCAGCTTCCAAATCTGAAGGTCTCTCCGCGCAGCTCGGTCTTTCGCTATAAAGGGAAAGAGACGGATCCGCTCAAAGCCGGAAATGAACTCGGCGTGCGCGCGGTCCTGACGGGACGATTAATGCAACGTGGGGACGATTTAGTGGTGAGCGCTGAGCTAATCGATGTGCGCGATAACAAGCAACTGTGGGGCGAACGCTACCAGCGCAAGATTTCTGACCTGCTGGCGGTGCAAAACGAAATTGCCCGGGCGATTTCAACGAACCTGCGACCCACACTCGCCGGCGTCGACCAGGACAAGTTTAGGCGGCACTACACCGATAATCCGGAGGCGTATCAGCTTTACCTCAAGGGCCGGTATTTCTGGCTGAAGTTCACGCCGGAAGATCACAAAAAGGCGGCTGAGTATTTCAATCAGGCTATTGCCATCGATCCTACTTTTGCGCTGGCCTATGCGGGACTGGGAGACACTTACGGGGCTTCGGCAACCAATGGTTGGATTTCTCCTCGCGAAGGTTATCCAAAAGGAAAGATCGCGGTGAAGCGAGCGCTGGAGATTGACGACACGTTGGCAGAGGCGCACACAACTTCGGGCGCGCTCAGCATGTTCTATGACTTGGATTGGGCCACGGCCGAGCGAGAATACAAGCGCGCGATCGAGCTCAATCCGAATTACGAGATTACCCACGAAGTGTATTCCTATCTTCTGTTGGCGACGGGAAGGCTGGATGAAGGAATCAAATCTGCGCAGCGCGGCCTGGAAGTGGATCCACCTTCAGTGGTGCTTTCAGATGATCTGGCGTCTGCTTATTACCTCGCCCGCCGCTATGACGAAGCCCTCAAACAGGTTCAGAAATCATTGGAAATGGATCCCAGTCACTTCGGAGGATTCGTATACCTTGCCCAGATTTACGAGATGAAAGGAATGCACGAGGAAGCAATTAAGGAACTGCTGAAAGCGCCGGCGGTCGGTGGCAGGACATCGGGAGTGTTGTCGCTGCTGGGGCACGCCTATGCGGCTTCGGGCAAACAGGCCGAGGCGCAAAGGATACTCGCCGAACTAAATGAAATGTCGAAGCAGGCTTATGTCTCTCCGTACGATCTGGCGATTCTGTATGTTGGGTTGGGCGATAAAAATCGGGCGATGGAACAACTCAACCGGGCCTATGACGATCGGGCCGGCTGGCTGATTTATCTCAACGTCGAGCCAATCTTCGATCCCTTGCGCTCCGATCCGCGCTTTGCCGATCTCATAAGCCGAATGAAATTTCCGAAGTGAAATGTTTAGAGGCGGCCTACTGGCCGCCAGTTCGCAGAACGTGAACCATTCAAGCAGGAGTCTGATGTCTCTCACATAACGTGGCGGACAGTAGCCCGTCTCTAAAGGGTGAATGATGACACTCAGTGCCGGCACAAAACTCGGCCGTTACGAAATCCGCGCCAAAATCGGCGAGGGCGGAATGGGCGAGGTGTATCTGGCGCTTGATACCGAGCTGGATCGAACCGTGGCGATCAAGATCCTTCCGGCGGCTCTGGCTTCGGACCCGCAACGATTACAGCGCTTCATACAGGAAGCGAAAGCAGCTTCGGCCTTGAATCATCCACACATCCTCACTATTCATGAGATCGGCGCCACCGGCGACACGCGTTTTATCGCGACCGAGTTCATCGACGGAGATACGTTGCGTCAACGTATTAGTTTGGGGATGAAGCTGGTGGAGATTCTGGAGGTCGCGATTCAGACTGCCAGTGCTCTCTCAGCCGCACATTCAGCCGGCATCATCCATCGAGACATTAAACCCGAGAACATTATGGTCAGACGCGACGGCTATCTAAAAGTTCTCGATTTTGGACTCGCCAAGCTGACCGGTCCCGCAGGCTCGACCACTGACACTGAGGCGCCGACGAAAGCCATGGTCAACACCGGCGCCGGCACCGTGTTGGGCACGGCGAACTACATGTCACCGGAGCAGGCCAAGGGAACCAGAGTAGATGCCCGCACAGATTTGTGGAGTCTCGGAGTAGTGCTCTACGAAATGGTAACCGGGCAGGCGCCGTTCACCGGAGAAACGCCGACGGAAACGATTTCTCTGATTCTCCAAAAAGAGCCTGCGCCCCTGACGCGCTATGCGCATGAGGTGCCTCCCGAGCTCGAGCGGATCGTGACGAAGACCCTCACCAAGAACCGGGAAGAACGGTATCAGACGGCCAGGGACCTGCTCATCGATCTGCGCAACTTGAAACGTAAGCTCGAGGTTGATGCTGAAATCGATCGCACCACCCCACCGGAAAAGTTTGGAGTGCCGCCTTCAGGCGGGCAGTTGAGTGGCGCGCCATCGTCGCCGCCTGAAGGCGGTACTCCAAACACGCGCGCTTCAAGTGCTGAGTACCTCGTCAGCGGAATCAAACAACACAGAATCGCTGTGGCCATCGTCGCTGGCCTCGTGCTGATGGCCCTGGTCGCGGGGGCCATCGGCATCAGTAGTTATCTTCGCGCGCGCAGCACCGACGCCATCGAATCGATCGCGGTGTTGCCATTCGACAACCAGAATCAAAACCCGGACGCGGAATATCTTGCGGATGGGGTCACTGAAAGCATCATCAACAATCTGTCACAGCTTCCCAACTTGCGGGTCAGCCCGCGCAGCACCGTCTTTCATTACAAAGGTAAAGGCGCGGACCCGATGGCAGTTGGAAAAGAGCTGGGCGTGCGGGCTGTGCTTACGGGCAGAGTTGTGCAGCGCGGCGATAATCTGATGATCGGCGTGGAGCTGGTGGACATCAGAGACAACAAACAGTTGTGGGGCCAGCAGTACAACCGCAAAGTCACGGACGCGCTGGCCTTGCAGCAGGACATTTCTCGCGAGATTTCCGAGCGTCTGCGCTTAAAGTTGCCGGGCGCAGGTGATCAGCAATTGGCCAGACGTAACCCCAGCAATGCTGAGGCGTACCAGCTTTACCTGAAGGGCCGCTATTACCTTTTTAAGGGCAGCCAGGAAGAAATGTCAAAAGCGGTCGAAAACTTTAATCAGGCTCTCGAGTTAGATCCAAATTACGCGCTGGCTTACGCCGGTCTCGCAGACGTTTATTATGGGCAGGCGGACGTAAAATACTCCCCCAAAGATTCAATGCCCAGGATGAAGGCCGCCGCAGAAAAGGCTCTTCAGCTGGACGATACACTCGCCGAAGCCCACAACTCGCTGGCCATCGTATCGTATGTCTACGATTGGAATTGGCCCACGGCCGAGCGGGAGTTTAAGCGCGCCATCGAATTGGATCCCAATTATGTATTTGCCCATCACCAATATGGTTGGCTGTTGGCGCTGAGCGGGAGGCAAACCGAGGCCGCCAACGAACTCGCACGAGCTTCGCAGCTCGATCCGCTGTCTCCGTTGGTCACGGTTGACAACAACGTACCCTACGCTTTGTCGAAGCAGTACGACCGGGGTCTGGTGTTTGCCCAAAAAGGTGAGGAGATGGACCCAAACTTTTTCCTCGCCCATTTCGTGCAAGGATGGATTTATGACAAGAAAGGCGATTATGAAAAGTCGATTGCCAAGTTGCAACGGGCGCGGCAATTGGAAGACCAACCGTGGATTTCATGTTGGCTGGGTCATGCTTACGCGGCGTCCGGTGATCGGCAGAACGCGCAAAAGATTATTAACGACCTCAGTGAGTTGTCGAAGCGACGTTACGTCTCGCCCTATTTCACCGCAACAGTCTATGCCGGGCTGAAAGACAAAGAGAAAACAATCGAGTATCTTGAAAAGGCATATCAAGTCAAATCCATCTGGCTGGTTTGGCTGCGAGTCGAAGACATATTCGACTTCCTGCGCCCGGACCCAAGATTCCAGGATCTGCAGCGGCGCGTAGGACTGCCGCAGTAAGAGCACTTGAAGACAGGGGAGCAAGGTAGGATCGCTGGTTTAATAACGCTGCGCGAAAGCCGGGTGAACGCGGCTCGAACTATTTTAATCTCGCCTCACCGCGGTGAAAGGGCCCAGGACGCACTCAACCGACTGCGTCTCCGCTCTTGACTCGACAGCCTGTTTTGGCATAGAAGCACGTCACACGTTTTATTAAGTCCCCGAATTAAGGAGTCTCCGATCATGAAGAAGATTCTCGCGCTTGTCTGTTTTCTGATCTTTGCGTCTGCGTGCATGACGCAGCCCACAACCAACACAGGTATGACCTCAAATGCGAACACGGCGACGTCGAAGCCGGCGGCGCCGTCCGAAGCCGACATGATCGTCAAAGAGAAGGCGGCATGGGACACGATCAAGAAGAAAGACTATGACGCGTTTGGAAATATGTTGGCCAGCGACTATACAGAGGTCGAAGACAACGGAGTCTTTGACAAGGCGGGCATCATTGCCGACGTGAAGGATCTTAATCTTACCGACGCCACATTTTCTGATTGGAAGATGTTGCCCATCGACAGCGATGCGGTGATTCTTACCTATCAGACGACTCTCAAAGCCACCTACAAAGGCTCTGAGGTTCCGCCAGGTCCTTACCGATCGGCGGCTGTCTGGGTAAATCGCGACGGGAAATGGTTGGATTTTTATTATCAGCAGACCCCGGTGAAGCCACCGATGCCGGCCCCGTCTGCCTCGACAAGCCCGAGCAAGACGGAAACGACCACGGCGAGTCCGGCGGCGAAGCCGGCTGAAACCGGACCCGATCCAATCGCTGATGAGAAGTTGGTTTGGAATGCAATCAAGAGCAGGAACTACGACGGGTTCGCGGCCTTGCTGGCGCCCGACTCAGTAGAGCTCGAACCCGACGGTTTCTATGACAAGACTGGTTCAGTAAAAAGCGTAAGCATGTTTGATTTTTCCAAGTTTGAATTGTCCGATTGGAAGAGTGCCAGGATTGATAGTGACGCGGCGCTGGTGACTTACCTGGTGACGCCGCCGGCCACTCCGAATATGGGACCCGAGCGACACAGCACGATCTGGGTGAATCGCAATGGCAAATGGCTGGCGCTCCTGCACGTGGGCACTCCCGTAGCGAAGCCAGCGCCGAAATCGCAGGCGATGCCAAGCATGAAGATGTAACCGCGGTGTTGCGGGGCCACGGCTCCGTCAGGAGCCGAATGTCTATAGCTGCGATGATCGATTCTAATCCAAGCTCCAGAGGAGCGACCCATGGATGCCGCTCCTCCGGAGCTAACCATATTATTCGGGCTGCCGGTCTATAGATATTTCGTCCCTACGGGACTCAGATCAGCGTTTGGGTTCCGCCTTCAGGCGGGGCTATTGGCCGATGACAAGGCGTCCTAAAAAGACCTAACTCTAAACAATCCGCGCAGTCGAAATTTGGGCGATACCTACGGGATCAGCAAGAGTTTCCCGGTGGTCTTGCGGCCTTCGAGATCGCGATGGGCCTGCTGGGCTGCAGCCAACGGATACTGCTTATGTATACGCAGTTTCAGATCCTCGCTAACAATCATTTGTAAGACTTCACCGGAGCGCTGTCGGAGTTCCGCGCGAGTCGCGACATAGTGTTGCAGGCTGGGGCGCGTGACGAATAAAGATCCGTGTTTGGTCAGCTCCAGTAGATCGAAAGGCGGGACCGCGCCACTGGCGCCCCCGAAGAGAACCAGATAGCCGCGCGGGCGCAGTACACTCAGATCCTTTTGGAAAGTTGTTCTCCCCACTCCGTCATAAACTACGTGCACGCCTTTGCCTTCCGTCAGCCGCTTCGTTTCAGCTTCGAAGTCCTGGGTTGTATAGATGATTACTTCATCGGCGCCGGCATCCCGGGCCAGCGCGGCTTTCTCCGGAGAACCAGCCGTGCCGATTACGCGCCCGCCCAGAAGTTTGCACATTTGGACCAGGAGTAAACCGACGCCTCCCGCCGCCGCATGGATCAGGGCGGTCTCGCCGGGTTTGATCGGATAGCTGCTATGACTGAGATAGTGAGCTGTCATCCCTTGCAGCATTGCCGCGGCAGCCTTTTCGAAATCGATTTGGTCGGGAATTCGGATCAGGCGATCCGCGGGTACCGCCGCGTACTCGGCATAACTTCCCAGCGCGCCGGTGTAGGCGACGCGATCGCCGACTCTTACATCTCGTACATCCACGCCCACCTCGGTGACCAAGCCGGCGCCTTCTTGTCCGTTAACAAACGGCAGAGGCGCCGACTCTTACATCTCGTACATCCACGCCCACCTCGGTGACCAAGCCGGCGCCTTCTTGTCCGTTAACAAACGGCAGAGGCGCTGGATAACGGCCTTCACGGAAATAGACGTCGATAAAGTTCACGCCCGCGGCTTTGATCTCAACGACCGCTTCGTTTGGTTTAGGAGTGGGGCCGGGAAGATCGACAAGCGTTAGTACCTCGGGCCCGCCGGTTTGAGAAACTTGAATGGCTTTCATATGGTCTTAATATAGATCGTGAACACAACATTTTGGAGTGCGCCGGCAGAGCGAAGCGGCGATGGCGCTTGGTTTAGAGTTCCGCCTTTGAGCGGCACTAAGTGCCTGATGCCGTGACCGCCTAAAGGCGGAACTCCAAACTATCCAGAGCGGTAGCGCTGCGCTTGCCACCGCACTCCATAACGCCTTAGACAACTTTTACGATCTGTTTGCCCAGGTTCTCGCCGGTGAATAAACCGATGAATGCGCGCGGCGTGTTCTCAAATCCTTCCACGATGGTTTCGGCGTATTTCAGCTTGCCTTCTGAAAGCCACTGGGCCATCTGCCTGATGCCCTCAGAGAATCTCGCAGCGTATCCAGTGATCATGAACCCTTTCATTAGCGCGCTGTTAACCAGCAGATAAGTCTGCGGCCGCAAGCCGATGTCCGGCTGGTCGAGATTGTATATTGAGATTTGTCCGCAGATAATTATGCGGGCGGCTTGGTTGAGCAGGGGCAGGATCGCATCTGAAACTGCGCCACCCACGTTATCGAAATAAACATCGATGCCGTTCGGGCAGGCTTGTTTTACTGCCAGGCGGGTGTCGCCCTCCTTGTAATTGATCGCCACATCAACTCCCAATTCCTCTTTCAGGTAGAGATTCTTTTCATCGCTGCCCGCGACGCCGACCACCCGACAGCCTTTGATCTTCGCAATCTGACAGACGGTCATGCCGACGGCGCCGGCAGCGCCTGAGACCACCACTGTTTCACCTTCCTTTGGTTGGCCAATGTCGAGCAGACCAAAGTAAGCCGTAAGACCCGGCATGCCCAGAATTCCCAGCGCTGTGCTAATCGGTGCACCGGCCGGAACCTTCCGCAAACTACTGGCGTTGGCTGTGTTATAGAGACGCCAACCAAACATGCCCGTCACGATGTCCCCAGGTTGAAATTCAGGGGAGCGCGATTGCAAAACTTCGCCCACCGCGCCGCTCTCGATCACTTGCCCAACTTCAAACGGGGCGATGTATGAGCGGCCTTCGCGCATGCGGCCACGCAGGTATGGATCGACTGAAATGTAAAGCGTGCGGACCAAAACTTCCCCATCTTTTGGTTGGGGAACCACCGTATTGACGGTGTTGAAGTTGTCCAGCGTAGGCATGCCAGCCGGACGACTAGCGCGTCGTATCTCTTTGTTTTGCATGGATGGATGATACGGTGGGAAAGGGATAACGCGAAAGTTGCCTAGTCAACTGGTTAATGGAAAGACTGAAACGCAACCGCCGGCCCGAGCAAGGCAAACAAGCCTAATTCTTCGCGTGCTCGCCGAGTGTCACGCCCCCAGTGAACCCACAGATTCGATCGTCAACTGGAGAGCCACTCATTCAGATTGATTCCTTTACGTTTTGCATTTAGACACTCGCGTTTGCCTCACTTTCGTACGTCATATTGACCCCTGCAATAGAAACAAAAATAGCAACGATCGCAATCAAATCTCCATCTCAGTAACGGTCCTCGATTGCAAGTTCTTCACGTTCTTTGTAAGTCAGTGTGACCATGCGCAGCTGAAGGTTAGAAGTATTAATTGATGGCCCCCGGCCATCGCTCACATGGAGAACCACTGATGAAGTTTCCCCGAATCCCCCACTTGCGCTCTGCCAAATTCGCACCCTTTGCCATCATTTCTCTTTTCTTTCTGACGAACTTTACCGGGCTCTTTTTCAGCCCCGTTTTTGCGCCCGACGTGGCCGCCAGTTCAATAGAAGAAGTTGAGACGATACCGGCGGACGTACCGGTTTCTGGCGACTGCGATCTGGATTGGATCATCTTTCGCGCCGGCGAGCGCGAGGGCGTTGACCCGCGCTTTATTCACGCGGTCATCCAGCAGGAATCAAAATACAAATCCAACGCCACGTCTTCCGCGGGAGCACGCGGCCTGATGCAACTGATGCCGGCCACGGCAAAGCGATTTGATTGCGCTGATCTTAAAGATGAAGCTTGCAACGTCGAAGCCGGAACCAGGTACTTAGCGTGGTTGTTGAAACGCTTCAATGGCGATGTGAAGCTGGCCCTCGCGGGCTATAACGCCGGTGAAGGATCTGTGGACAAGTACCAGGGCGTACCGCCTTATCCCGAGACTCAGAATTACGTAAACAAGATCGTCGCAAGCTATGGAAAAACCTATCACCCGGTCCTCGAGCCTGAGGACGCGAAGGTTGCGTTTCATCTGATCAATTAGTCCCGTCAGCGCCAATGTGAGGTAGGCAAACCGTTAGTGTGCATCTTTACCGTCCATTTGAGACCGCTAGGTAGCGGCTTGCCGTTATCAGACATCGTCGGTGAATCGGCCCGCGCCGCGCAGCTTGTCTAAGCCTCGCCTGAGCACAGCGACAAGTCGATGGCCGGTCGAACGATCACTTCCCACGACTGATTCGCGGCCGTCTGGCGCAGACGCCGGGCTTAGACTATAATCCGCTCTCCCTTGAATTGATCATTCGGTTTCATTCGCACAATTTGAGTTGAAGAAATACCCGATCCGGAGGTTGGTATGTCAGAAGTGAAATGTCGAATCCTTTGTGTG
>WNFL01373067.1_pt1 | contig 19173 bp, 16 predicted proteins | sample 5400361 | NCBI WGS metagenome assembly WNFL01 (sample SAMN13153351, study PRJNA577476) | soil metagenome | isolation source: 40 cm soil on Douglas fir-dominated hillslope | place: USA:California | collected 2013-09-17
CAACAATATGCCCTGAATATCCATCAATACTGTCATGCGCTGCAACTCTAACTACGTGATTCGCACCAATAAATAGAGTCATATCATGTCCAAAAAACCCTTTTTGCAGAGACCCATGAAAACCGTACGCTTGTTCTGCCGCTCCTTTTGCAATCCATGACTCATCTGTATTACCGTATACTTGAGGGGAACCCACAAAAGCAACAGATGGATCTTTAAAATAACCCAGTGTTTTTACAAGAAAGTCTTTCTTAGGTGGAAAGTCTACATCAACTTGGGCTACAAAGTCATAGCTTTTACCAAATTTGTCATACCATGAATTATAATTACCAGCCTTTGTCTTGGCTTTAAACTGTCCATTTTCTGTATTGTATTTGGCTATACATTTTCTAGTATAGTGGAAAACACCATACATTTTACAAAGCCTTTTTGCTTCTTCATCATCACCTTCATCAAGTAACCATGTATCATGCTTATAAGCAACTTTTTTCATTGCCTGAAGAGTATTTTCTAAAACATCATATGGTTCTTTTCCCGGTACGAAAGCTGTCAGAAATGCTACTTTCTTACCCATCTCAGGCAGCATATATACAGGGTGTTTCATAAAATAAACACTAACCCATGAGAAAACCTCATGGATAATTTGATAGAAAACCACATAACTTACAATTGCAAAAATTAAGAAATCAAATAAATGAAATCTGCCAATGAAGTTAGAAGGGATATGAGCGGGTTCAAACCACCAAAGAGTGAAGACTAGAGTCAATAATAGTCCCACAAAACAAAGAACATAGTATATGCCTAAATCCATTTTGGACATGACTCTTTTTTTCTGTAATTCCAAAGGTTTTAACATACGACCTATAGTCTATCATAGGTCCTATAGAATTGCAAGTATTTGGAGTTTTGGGGTGAAAAGACTATATTTTGTGCCTAAATACTAGGCCTATAACATGCGCTGATTCTAGTATTTCGATAGGTTGTCCTATATAAAAATTATGTGCAAGTTACAGATATTTATACTATTATTAAGCTATGACTAATAGATTTTGGGCGGTGTTAATTATCTTTTGCACCGCACTCGTACTGATGGTAACTTTTTCAATCTATGTCTTTCTTAAACTAAATAATAGTGACCATTCAATATCACCACTTTCAATTAATAATCAGGCTACTCTGACTCCAGGGTTAACTCCATCTGTGCTAGCATTTTCCCATGTATTTCTTATTGTGATGGAGAATAAAAATTACCAACAAATTATAGATAACACTAAAGCGCCTTTTATTAATAAGCTTGCAAATACATATGCACTTGCAACAAATTATTTTGCCATCTCCCATCCCAGCCTCCCTAATTATTTAGCATTGACCGCTGGTGATACTTTTGACATAAAAAAAGATTGTAATGATTGCTTTTTGAATGCACCTAATGTTTTCCAACAACTTGAGCAGTCAGACAAACACTGGAAAGCATATTTGGAAAATATGCCCAGTAATTGTTCTCTATCTGACTCTGGTCTTTATCCACTCCACCATAATCCAGCAGCATACTATCTTCCGATTAGAAATAGTTGTAAAAAATATGACTTACCATTTACAGAATTTTCAAAAGACCTAGACTCTGGAAATATTGCAAATTTTAATTTCATTTCCCCAAATAACTATAATAATATGCATAGCGCTGACGTAAGCGTGGGGGATAATTGGGTGCAGAAAACCGTTTTACAAATTACATCATCAAATACTTTCAAGAAGAATGACGTAATATTTATAGTTTGGGATGAAGCAGATGATAATTCAGGCGATAATAAAGTTCCTCTTATTATTATTTCTCCTCTGGGCAAGCCACATTTTTCATCAGCAAGCAGATACAATCACTATTCGCTTCTCAGGACTATTGAAGAAGGATTAGGTCTCCCGCTACTCGGAAATGCAAATAATGCAGAGGATCTAAAAGAATTTTTTAAATAGTAGATAGGAATTTTTCTAATTTCTGGAGAGCGAGTTTTCTCATGGATTTAACTTCTTTTTCTTCTGGAGTCATTTCACCCCAAGTTTTATCAAATCCTTTTGGAATAAAAATAGGGTCCCACCCAAATCCATTTTGTCCTTTTGGAGAATCAGCAATTATGCCGTCCATACTTCCTTCAAAATATTTTATATCTTTTCCGTCAAAAAACCCAAAAACAACTTGTGCCACTACAGACCTATCCTCAAAATTATTTAATATGCGGCAAAGTCCTTCGTTTCCTAATTCTTGCGAAAACCATTTTATAAGCGGCCCGGGTAATTTACCTAAAGATGAAAATGAAAGAGAAGTATCTTCTACCAAGACAGGTGACTTAATCTGGCTATATGCTTCACTTACTTTATGTTTAACAATTTCATAAATATCAAGCGACTGAATTTCTGTCAGATCTACTTTCTTATGTAGGATGGGGTAGTTTAGATATGAAGCCAGCTCCTCAGCCTTTTTAGCATTTCCAGTTATGAAGGTTATTTGTTGAGTCATTATCGAGTATAAAGGGTTTAGTATTAAGTATTAAGGATATTTTCCCCTTTATACTTTATACTAACTTCTAAATACTTTAACATTTATTTTTTCCCTTTTCTAAAAATCGACGAAAAAATAAAGGATAGTAGAGTAAACCCTACCATACTGATCCAAGCAATACTGACTTGCGTGAATAAATCATCTTCGCTTTTTTCAACTTCTCTAAGTGACCTTCCGGCAATAACAAATCCATTTTTAAATGGGGTTACTACTATGGCTTGACGCACACCTGGTCTAGGTTGCCAAGTAAGCCTGTTTTCACCATTTACTTTGGTGTATGCAAAAACTCCTTCAGGTACTGCCGGAGCTGCATCATTTAAAAACCCTGAGGTTGCAAGCGGAACTGCATGAGAATCATAAATAGCTACAAATGGGGAAAGGCTGGTCTCTATGTCAACTTTTGTTATTGGGATAATTTTTTTTGGATCTTCACCTGAATTAAGCATTTGCGCCGTATCTTCCGCTATCTGAATCTGAGGATCATTACCACTCATTCGCAAGACATGTTGAATAGATCCATAGACAAGTCCACAAATCATTGTGACAAGGACTATTGTAATTAATAAATATCTCACAATACTATTATATTATATGCTTTCAAATAAAAAAGTAAAATATCAGAAAAGTGCTATACTTTGTCTATGAGCTGGCTTGTCTATGCACTACTTTCTGCTTTTTTTGCTGCACTTACGGCAATACTTGCAAAAATAGGAATTAAAAATGTTGACTCCAACCTAGCTACAGCTATTAGGACTATAGTTATACTTCTTTTTGCTTGGGGGATTGTTTTCTTCCAGGGGACTGCAAAACAAATAGGGAGTATCTCCCAGTTTTCTCTAATCTTTCTAACTCTTTCAGGCATAGCAACAGGGCTTTCGTGGATATTTTATTTTAGGGCACTGCAAATAGGTAATGCAACACAGGTTGCTCCTATAGACAAATTAAGCCTTGTGCTCACAATTGTTTTTGCATTTTTTATTTTAAAGGAAAAAATAACACCTTTTACTCTAGCGGGGCTAATACTTATGTCCGCCGGCGCAGTCCTCATAGGCCTAAACAAATAACCTGATTCAATTTATAGTATAAAGGGGAAAGTATAAAGTATTAAGGGTATATATATAACTTTATTATTCATCTTTATACTTAATACTAACCCCTAAATACTGTCATATGAGCTTGACAGGACGGTAAATGTGTCGTATCCTGCTGAAATGTCTAAAAAACTATATTGCTTTGCTATCTCCCTATTACTGATCTGTAGTATTTCTTTACTATTTAAGCAAACCATGTCTGCCAGAACAGAAATGACAACAGCCCCTGCTGTATTTTCTCTAACTGATTCAGGATTTAATTCTAAAGCTATTACCATTACAAAAGGTACGGTAGTAATCATTAAAAATGATGGAACCAAACCTCATTATCCCGAAATGACTTTAGGATGGTTCCATAGTATTTCTCCCGTTGAAGCAATACCTGCAGATACTCAGTGGGTTTCTCAGCCACTAATAGCAGGGGAGTGGAAAATAAAAGACAAATTGTATCCTACTCATGCAGCAGTATTAAAAGTGGTTGAGAATCCTGATTCAAAGAGTAAAATTGTCACAAATCCAAAAGTTCCAACTGGAGAAAATTTCTTTGATAGGGTAGAAGAATGGTTCCAAAAATTGTTTGAAAAAATATTTTCTAAGAGATAACAGGTGCTTGACAAAAATTACAACTATCACTAAAATGGTAAAAGTTTAGTCTCTTTGAGAAAAGATATAGGTTTAATTATAAATACATGAAACTAACCTTTCTGAGAGTTTTTTCTTTTATCCTCGCCCTTTTTGGCTTTCTATCAATTAACTCATTTTTTGTTCATGCCCAAACTTCAGCTGCAACACTAGGCTATACCTCAATAGGATCTCTTACAGATACTGGAGACTCAAATAGCATGAACGGGTCTAAATTTACAATGGGAACAAGTGGTGGGACAGCAAATAGTATGAGTGTCTATGTTACTGCTATTGGAGCATCACCTAACAATCAATATCAAATGGCCATCTATACTAACATAAATAACAAGCCAGGTACGTTAGTAGCGAATACTGCAATTGGAACACTTATAGCCAATTCATGGAATACTCTTCCTGTAACTGCAGCACTTAATGCAAGTGCAACGTATTGGTTATTCCTAAATGCAAATGGAAATAATCCTCAACTAAATAATGCTAAGTTTATAAATGTAGGTACGAATATGGGCGCTTGGTCTAATAGAGCATTTGGCACTTGGCCAACAACTTTTCCTACGCCAAATATTGGTGGGTGGGAATTCTCTATTTATATAACTTATACTCCAGATTCATCACCAACGCCTACTCCTACACCAACTGCTGGGCCAACTCCCACACCTATTAATACTCCAACCCCAACCCCTACGCCTACAGCAGGTCCAACTCCTACTCCAGCAAATACCCCAACTCCTACCCCAACGCCAATGCCCACTGCTACGCCTACACCTACGCCATTACCTACAGCCACGCCAACTCCCACGCCAACACCTACTCCTGACACAACACCACCATCAGTTTCTGTAACTGCACCTACTGACGGGACAAGTGTATCTGGGACTATTAATGTCACTGCAAATGCGTCTGATGATGTGGCAGTAAAAAATGTCCAATTTCAATTAGATGGAGCTAATTTAGGATCATTAGATACAACTTCTCCTTATATTACTGTATGGAATACTACACTTATTGCCAATGGGCCTCATACCCTTTCGGCAATTGCAACTGACACCAGTAATAATACTGCCTCAGCAACTGCAGTAAATGTTACTGTTGCAAATTCTACAGATCCTGCACAGGTTGGAAGTTGGGCAGCGCCTATCTCATGGCCTATGGTTGCGATGCATTTGTATGTAATGCCAAATGGAAAAGTGCTTTCATTCCAAGATGGATCTAGCCCTGAGGTATGGAATCCCGCAACTGGTCTTTTTACATCAACTCCTGATGGAGGAGATAATTTATTTTGTTCAGCTAACTTAACTCTTTCTGACGGACGAGCTATGGTTGTAGGGGGCGGGAATGCAACCAAAGATATAAATGTATTTAATCCAACAACGCAGACCTGGTCACAAGTTGCGCCAATGAATTTTGGGAGATGGTATCCAACCGCAACCACACTTTCAGATGGAAGGGTACTAGTTACTTGTGGACAAAACTTCTTATGTGTTAATGATGCGCCTGAAGTTTATGATCCAACAGCTAATACATGGACCACACTTGCAAATGCAAAAATGAATACATCCCTTTATCCTTTTATTTTTAATCTTCCAAATGGAAAAGAAATCCACGTTGGAGGATCAGAAGGACCTGATTTAACACAAGTACTTAATCTTTCAACAAATACTTGGGAGGCACCCATTGATTCAGTAGTAACAGACGGCGTTGCAGTAGAATATGCTCCGGGAAAAATAATGAAAACAGGAACAGCAACCACAGATGGCGTAAGTGGGAATTCTACTAATACAACCTACGTGCTAGACATGAACCAACCAACTCCCGCATGGACACAGACTTCTCAAATGCAAAATAACCGCTCACATCATAACCTTACAGAGCTTCCTGATGGTACTGTGTTAGTAACTGGTGGAACAACAGATAGAAGCGGTTATTATCCACAATATTCTGTAAAAGCAGCAGAGATTTGGAATCCTTCAACTCAAGCATGGTCAACCATGTCATCTATGCAAACACCACGCATGTATCATTCAGTAGCGGCATTATTACCTGATGGAAGAGTCTTAGTAACTGGCGGCGGAAATGAGCCACCAGAAGCAAATTATCTTAGTGCAGAACTTTTTTCTCCTCCATATTTATTCAAAGGAGCAAGGCCAACAGTTACATCCGCTCCTTCAACAATACAATGGGCAACTAACTTTGATGTTACGTCTCCTGACGCAGCAAATATTGTATCTGTTTCTTTAGTCAAGCTTTCAGATGTAACCCATACGGTTAACATGAACCAAATGTTTATTCCTTTGCAATTTACAACGTCTGGAACAACACTTACTATTACAGCTCCTACGAATGGAAATTATGCACCTCCAGGCAGTTACATGTTATTTATAGTTAACTCAAATGGCGTACCATCTGTTGCAAATATGGTAAGTATTCCTCTTGGACCAACTCCTACACCAACACCTACTCCAACAGCAGGCCCTACACCTACACCAACTAACACTCCAACTCCAACTCCTACGCCTACTGTGGGACCAACTCCAACGCCAACTGCTACACCTACACCAGGGCCTACCGCAACACCTACCCCAACACCCGGAGCATCAAGTATTTTAGGCTACAGCACAATTGGCGCAGTGCTAGATAATTATGATATGAATAGTATGAACGGCTCAAGATTTACAACTGGCACAACCGGCGGAACAGCAACTAGCATGAGTGTTTATATTGCAGCAATTGGAACTGCTCCCAACAATCAATATCAATTGGCTATTTACTCTGATTCTGCAGGAAAACCAGGAACATTTATTGCGCAGACAGCAATAGGAACACTAACTGCAAATTCCTGGAATACACTTCCTGTTGCATCAAATCTTTCGGCAAATACAGTATATTGGCTATTTCTAAATGTAAATGGTACAAATCCAAACTTAAACAACACGTATTATACAAATGTAGGGACTAATATGGGCGCATATGCAGGCCAGACATTTGGAACATGGCCAGTAACATTTCCCAATGCTACAATTGGAGGATGGGAATACTCAATTTACCTAACTTACCAATAACCCTCCTGCTTCAGTCCTTAAGTATCCTTTCTTTATTTACTATATGAAAACATTTCCTTTCTTAAAAAGACCTTTAGCAAAACCTCTTATTCTGTCCGCAGTAATTTTTATAATAATAATTTCATACTATTTTATTTCCCGCTCATTAACAAATCCTGCACCAGATACACGTCACCATAAACCATATGAAAGGATAGCGCTCATTAGTATTGATAGTCATGGATTTAACCCTCAAAGCATGATACTTAGCCAAGGAACAATTCTATATTTAAAAAATGACACCACAGAAAATCATTCATTAGTGCTTTCAATGCCTTTTCATCAAATAACTGAACCCAAACCACTTAAGACAGGTGAGTCATGGACTATTAGGCCTATGGCACTAGGGAAGTGGGAACTATCTGATAAAAATTCTTCTTTGAAAGGTGAAATTACAGTAAAATCAAATCCAAATTTATCTGAATATCTTATAGATGAAGACCCTCAAATTCCAACAGGAATGAATGTGCTGGACCGCCTACAGTTAGATATTAATCTGTGGATTCAGCAACTATTCTCTCCCCACCACGACGAATAAACTCACCAATAAACTTAGTGACCCTAAGGTTCTGACACTCGTTAAAAGTATTTTGTAAGGGAGATATAACGGGAATATCAAGCATCAACCCCATGACCGGATTACCATGCAATCATATGAACGAGTTTGCACCACGACCAATATTAGAAATAAGACAAGATGTCAAGAAATTAACTAACACGCAGCTCAGAATAACTAGCTACAAAGACACTGCTAAAGTCTTGGTTCTGACGCAAAACGCGCCATCAAAGAAGACTGGGCAAGTTCAATGAACATAGCGAGAATAGTACTTAAGCAACCATTAGTACCTTACGAGCAGGAAGACCTAACCCCTCAAGATGAAGAGACACGTGACAGACTTCATGCAGCTCTTCAGGAGATGTCTCACCGCCGGGTCATCCGCCAGCAAATGAGAGAGAATGGGGAAAAATAATAGAGATAGGGATTCTGAATTAAAGAAGTTATTTAGCCTTTGCTTTTGAGGTTTTTTTTGCCTGGAGAAGTGAGTTTGTTTTTCTTATTTTTTCTCTTTCTTCTTTTTCTACACGTACAGCTTCTCTTTTTTTATTGTCTTTTTCTAAATTCTCATCAAAAAGCTTCTGACAAGCTTTATTTGTACATATTATCTGTGAGTATTCAACAAGTGTTGTACCGCTGAAAGTAGGGACTTTCTCTTTCCATGTCTTTGCAATGCGCTTTTTAGAGCCACATCGTACGCATGGTTGATCTAAATAGGTATTTGGCGCTGTTATGTTGGTTGATGGCATAAAAGTTTTATACATATTAAAAAAGGTTTTTGCTTGAACAGGAATTAGTTTTTTTAACGGAGGATTTTATATTTATGCCTGATCTTATCAAAGAGTTTTTCAAATTTAAGTATAAATGCATGCTTTAGACTGTTATTCTTAAATGATTATAGCAGAAAACGGGAAAAAGGTCAACCAACTATCTTATAGTTTTGTTTTGCTTTCCTTCAGAGCCTTGGAACATGTAATAATACACTACTGGAATGAAGAAAAGCATTATTGACCCTGAGAATATAAGACCAGCTATTATAGCCCCTCCTAACCCCTGCCAAAGCGCGTTAGAGAGAGTAATAGGTATAAGGCCTACTATTGCGGTAAATGAAGTAAGCGCAATAGGCTCAAGTCTGCTCTCAGACGCATCTACAATAGCATTTTTAAACTCAAGTCCAGCTTTTAGGTTTTGGTTAATTTTATCAACAATTAGAATCGAGTTTTTTACAACAATTCCAAATAGCGCAAGTATGCCTATGAGAGCAGGGAATGAAAGCGGTGTATGAGTCAGTGAAAATACAATAAATACACCCGAAATAGAAAGAGGAATAACCAACATAACTATAAATGCTTTTCTAAAGGATGCAAATTGCAAAACCATAGTAATAATGATGAGTAAAAATGACAAAAGCATGGCTTGAAGAATAGAGTTAAGGGAATCTTGGTTTTGCTGATTTACTCCGCCTGTTTTCCAGGAATAGCCATCTGGCAACCGTAATGAATTTGCAAAATCCTGAAGCTTGGTATTTGTAAGACTTACAGAATACCCCTTAATGACACCAGCTGTTACAGAAATAGTGCGTTTACCTGCCTCACGAGTAACAAGTGTAGGATTAGGCCTTATCGTAAGAGTTCCTAAGGAGACAAGAGGAATTGTACCCTTCTGGGTTGGAATCATGACTGACGTCAAATCTTGTACTGTTGGGGAGTGTGAGTCTGTTCTAAATACAATATCTTGACCCTGAGTATTTCCTTCCTCTAATTTTATGTTACTATCAAGCGTAAATCCTGAAGCATAACTTCTTAACCAAAGTCCAATTTGGTCCTGAGTTACACCAGCATCACTCATTTTCTGCAAATCCGGGATAAAAACAATTTTACTTGTCCCGGATTTTATGGATTTATCTACATTTGTAATTCCCGGCTGGTGGCTTAAAAAATCTTCAATTTTATTGGCAATGCTGTCCAGCACATTTAGATTATCTCCAAATAATTTAATTTGTACATCTGACCCGGCGGGTGGCCCACCGCTTTCTTCTACGACAGATAATTTCCCTTTCTGGTATTTTGAATATTTTTCCCTTATTTGCTGTGCCAAATCAATTGATGATCTCTTTTGCTCAGACAGGGGAGGTAAGACCAGGGTAATTGCTGAAAGATTACCGCCTCCACTTGTTCGTCCAAAGCCTCCACTTTGCCCGCCTGTCCCTAAATCAAGAGTTGCCAATTTTACTTCAGGAAATTTTGCACTATCACCTAGTATCTTTAGAGATTCTGATTTTGTAACATCAATATTTGTACCAGAAGGAAATTCTAGAGATAGAGTTATAAATTCTTGAGAAGAGGCCGGAAAGAATTCATTTCTGACAAATCCAAAAGGAAGAAGTAGATAGGAAAAAAATGAAAAAATAATTACCATTGCTAGTGTTTTTCGTCTATTTATTTTGCTTGAAAGAATAGCGTTTAAAACATATTTATATTTTAGACTGATGACATCAAAGCTTATTACTCCCTCATTTAAATACTTTCCCCAACTTCTATTCTGGATTGATTTTCTTCTTGAATTTTTTGCACGAGTTATCTTTCTCCAGAGAAACCCAATATTACTTTTGATACTAGGAAAAAGAATATTTCTTGTTTGGAAATAAATAAAAATGACACAAATGAAGAGAATTAAGGACGGAAGAAAAAATATTCCTTTTGGAGAGATGGTTAAAAACATAATAAATAAAACACAAAAAATAATAACTCTAATAAAAATATTTACTCTTCTCGGAATATTGGGTTTTAAGACAATAATAATAAGTGGAAGTGTAATAAACATTGCAACTCCAAAAGATGAGAGAAGCGCACTTGAAACAACAATAGGAATCGCTTTAATAAATTCACCTATAATCCCATTTGATAATAGTAGCGGGACAAAAGCCCATACAGTGGTTAGTGTAGTAGTAAAAATGGCGGTCTTAAAATCTCTCCAGACTAAAAGTCCTGCTTGAAAAGGAGTGAATTTTTTCGTTCTATAATAAGCAGAAAGAGCGGAAATAACAACAATTGTATCATCAACTAAAAGTCCTAAAGAAAGAAGAAGTGAGAAAAATGCAATAAAACTTAAATCAATATGCGTCATTCTCATAACAATAAATGTAATAAGGAAGGTAAGAGGAATCGCAAAAGCGGCAATTGCTGCTTGCCTAGTCCCAAGGAAGATAACAATAACTAAAAACACTAAAGAAAATGTAATAAGTAAATCTCTAACTAGTTCAACAAATTGCCTATCTATTACATCTCCTGAATCAAGAACAGATGAAACAGTTACTTGTCCTTTGTATTGCTCCAGAAGTTTTGCAACTGCTTTATGGGCATCTTGGTCAGCAGTAGTTATATTAGCAAAACTTTTTTTGAAAATGCTAAATGTTACTCCGGGAATAGGAGACTTAGAACGAGTAGCAATATATGAAGACGTAGATCCTGGCTTTTGGCTAAGAGATATATTAGCAATATCTGAAAGAAGCACAGTTGTACCATCTGTCAAAGCAATGCGTAGATTTCTTAAATCATTAACATTTGCTAGGAGAGGATCAATTGTTAATGAAAAAGATGAATTGGAAGTATTTATATTACCCGCAGGTTGTGAATTGATGGTAGTTGTAACTATTTGAGAAAGGGAAATAGGGTTTACACCATATGTAGATATTGCCTCAGGCTTTATCACAACTTGAATTTCCTGGTTATCAAGTCCACTTGCACCAACAGTATTTATAGTATCAACGTCTTTAAGAATGTCTCTTAAGTTACGCCCAAATCTAAGAAGAGATATGGGGTCCTTAGCGCTAACAGTAAATGTCCAGACTGGAGTATTTTGAAAATCTAATTTTTGTGCATGTGGAGTCGAAGCATCTTTAGGAAGATTACTGACACTTTGTACGGCAGTCTGCACATCACTTTCTGCCTTAGCCGGATCTACTCCTGAATTAAATTGAAGTGTCACAACAGAAACCGAATTTTGCGAGAAAGAAGTCATTGTATCAATATTTGCAACATTACCTACAGCCTTCTCAACAGGGATAGTTACAAGAGATTCAACATCATCTGGTCCTGCACCAGGGAGAGTGGTCTGGATAGTAACAATAGCAATATTTATAGACGGGTTAAGTACTCTGGGGAGGCTTAAAAAACTTATTACCCCAACAATGGCTATAACTAGAATAAGGAGAATAACAAGACGCGTATTTTTAAGATAATGAGCAATCAGCGTATCGTTAAGTTTTGGATCGAATTTTAATTTATGTAAATAAGAAGTAAGAACCATAGATGATAAATTTCAAAATTACTAATGACTAATTTCCAATATCAAAATCCTTCGACTTCGCTCAGGGGAAAAAAGATTTTTTTGGTGAGCCTGTCGAACCATTGGTCATTAGAACTTGGAAATTAGAAATTATTTAATACTGATCTTGTCTCCGGCAATGACATTTCTATCTAAAATAACTTGGTCGCCTGAGTGTAAGCCACCTGTAATTTCAGCGAAACTTCCAAATATATTTCCTACAGTTACTTTCTGGACAACTGCCTTACCATTTTTTGCAATAATAAGGTAGCTGCTGTCTTGTGTCTGATAAATTGCATCAAGCGGAATAAATGGTACTGCTCCTGAAGTGTTTATATTTCCAACAGGAATATCTATCCTTATATATTCTCCGTCACTTACTTGTGTAACAAGAGCATCTGGAATTGGATAAATTACTGAAAATAGTGATCCACTGGTAGGCTCTGTAGGGACAAAGGCGGGTCGTACAAGATTACTCTCATTATTAATATACATATTGCTTGCATCAAGAGTGGAGATGTTTCTTGCAATATTTTCCGGTAAATCTACAATAGCTGAAGTGCGTGGGTCAGAAGCGCTAATTTCGGCTAAAGGCATCCCGGGTGTTACTACCTGTCCCACCCTAACATAAACTCTCTCTATAGTTGCGGCAAATGGGGAAGATGGAAACATGCTTGCTGCATTTATGTCTGCCATGTCTGCGCTAAGCCTACTTACCTCCTTATTTAATTCTAAAGATTTTTCTTGTATATCTAATTGTTTTTGCGTTATGTCTCTTTGTGCATCCGATAGCCTTCCCGGAGCCTTTCCATCATCCGTCTCTTCTTGAAGGTTTCTAAGCCCTGTCTTTAGTTGGTTTTGTGCGCCTTGCAATTGATTAATTTGGGATTCTTCACTGAGAATTGTCGCTTGTGGTGCGGAGTTATTCTTGTCATTTTGCAATTGAAGATTAAGGGTATCCAAAATAGTTTGATTAGCATTTATCAAATCATTTGTGTCATTTGCAGATGCTGTTGCAATAGATTGCATTTCTGAAAAGTTATCATGGTTAATATTTGCAATATCTCGCTGTTTTTGAATTAAGTCTTTTTGCGCTTGGAAAGTATCTGTCACATTCTTATATTGCGCATCAGCAATCTGTGCTTGAATACCAGGAGCATTACCTCCGGTATAGTTACTAGAAAGTGTAAAAAGTTGTTGTCCCTGCGTTACACTATCTCCCTCATTCACAAAGATCTCCTGAATAACGCCAGGAGCTAGTGCAACAATCTTAATTACACCTGATTTTTCAATTTTTGCCTGGAATGTAGACTTAGGAGATTCACCCACGCTAAAAATAGAGACTGTCTTTTCTATGTTTTCTGCCTGTGGTTGAGGTTTAGGCGTAGTGAGAAAATTACCTATGAAAATAGCTGCAAAAAGTAAAATGAGCGCTATGAAAAATGAAGAAAGAGGTTTTCTTTTAATAAAAGTTGTCGTTTTTTTATACCTTGACCTAAAGAAACGACTTTTAAAAAACCCGATTACATTCCCTGGTATGTTTTTAAAATTAATAGACATTTATTAGCGGGGCAGTGGAGCAGTCGAGCAGGTAAATATTATAACACCTGACCGGTGCAAAAGCGATAGGAGTTATCATTAAAATAGAGCTTATTTCCTTATGTGTCTACGTAGTACAAACCTGGTGTGGGTAAGTGAGTATTTTAAAAAACCTCCGCATTAGAGGTTCGGACTTTGGTATAATTTTTAAATGATAAAAGCAGTTCTTTTTGACATGGATGGACTAATGATAAATACTGAACCAATCCAGTCAAAAGCATATGAAATTATTCTCAAAGAATATGGAAAAGAACCAATTTTTTATAAAACTGGCGTTGTCCAAAAAGTAGGGGTTAGAGAGAAAGATAACTGGGAATTAATAAAAACCTCACATGGACTTGAGGAGGATACCACAGTTCTTATGGAAAAGCGAGGTAAAGTATACCTAGATGTTATCAGAAAGAACTTGATACCACAGCCAGGACTTATAAATCTTATAGAGATGCTTCGTAAACATGGAATTAAAATGGCAGTTGCATCATCCTCCGTACTGGATCATATTGAAATGATTTTAGAGGGCTTGGGGATTAGAGAATACTTTGAGGTAATTGTTTCGGGACAATTTGTTCCAAGGGGAAAACCCTATCCTGATATTTTCTTGGAAGCAGCAATGAAGCTGGAAGTTAATCCAGCGGACTGTGTTGTATTGGAAGATGCTCAAACAGGAGTCGTTGCAGGAAAAGCTGCAGGATCAAAAGTTATAGCAGTACCCAATCAGTTTACAGCTGACCAAGATATGTCAAAAGCGGATAAAATTCTTTCTTCATTAGAAGATGTAACTTGGGGAATAATTTCCAGAATGTGAGTTTAAAATTTGTTTTATTTTAGAAATATCCTTTTTAATTTCCGGGTATATGGGGCAATAATAAGTATTATTATCCATATACTAAATAATCACGATATAATTCCCTGCAGGCTACGCTGCTTTGTCAATTAATTTTGCCACATATTGTTTAGAAGTATTATTAGTTGGATCCATAAGTTGGTCTGCGAATATCCTTCCTTCAAGTATTATTTCTGGATTCCTTTTTGCAACTCCCAGAATGTCAGAAACCACATTTGCCATTCGAGCTGCGCTCCTAAAAGATATATTTACTCTGTTTTCATCTTTTTCGCAATATTGTGGATCTACATTAATTAATCTTCCTAATGCACCTATCATGCGACCTCTATAATGTGTTTTCATAGGCTCATCAAGAGTATTATATTGGGGATTCATTGCAACACAAATTTGATCTAGCGATAAGTATTTGTTCCCAGGACTGAGCAAAGCGTGATGCCTAAGTATTCGGGCAATTTGAGTTGCAGGCTCAGTGTGCCTTCCGCCTTCTGGTAAATAGTAACTTTTTGAAGAATCCACTCCTTCTGCAACTGCATAGCGATCTCTTGTTGTGTCTTGAATAGTGAGGAAACCTAGCTTTTGAAAGCTTTCCAGTGTTTTCCTAACTGTTTCAACAGGCATTCCAGAATGTTTGACCAGATCTGGAATTTTTAGGTTAAGAAATCCCTCCTGATCTTCTTTAGGAAGCATATCCGCTCCTAGATATAGGATAGTACTCATTACACGCATTCTATTTTCTGTTGCCGATGGCCCATTATCATCATGGTTATAGTCAGATAGAAAATCTGATAAGCGCATCTCTCCTAAAGCAACTGAGTTCTTAAGCATAATTCCAACTAATGGTTTTAATGCAAATTGGTATTCAAAGTTCTCGTCTCCTTCTGGAGTTTTCACAGTTGTAAATGCTCGCTCTCTGCCGGTTGCTGTTTCTGAAATAATTGATCTTCTGGCTAACAAATCAAACACAAATCTCAATCTTCCTCGGGTTGGAGAAATTTCTTCTGTATTTCCTCTGCGGAACTCTTTCTCATTCTCAGACATACGAATAGAAAGAAGCTTTTCCCTTACTTGAGCGGGGGTTAGCATAGGATCAGTTGTCGCATAGTAACTTAGTGCAACCAGCGCTGTAATCTCATTTCCCAAGACATTAACCCAACCAAAAAATCTATTTCGATCTAATGGGTTTTCTAATAATTTATCTGGAATTGCTACTAGCTCCCTGTCCCGTTCACTTAGCATGGGCATATTTTAACACAGTTTTGAGATTAAATAATATCTCCATTCATGAGGAGCCAGTTTTCTTTATTTAAAATAACGTCTTTTGGAATATTTTCACTATGTATTTTTACGGTTGCATAATAATTAATTTTATTTTTTGATTTTTTTAAATATTTATATCTATTAAAAAGTTTTCTCCAATACTTATTATCTAAAACGTTATAAATTATTATTCCTATTCCATGGTCAATCGCCTTATTTTCTATGCTTCTTAATATATTAATCACATGTTTTTTGTCATCACTCGTAGTAATAATGTCGTAGATATAGCATCTATTTTCTAAAAACCTCAAAACAACATACCCATATATTGTATTGCCATTTTGAATAGCAAAGATATCGTATTCACTATTAGGCTTCTTAAGATATCTCCAATTAAGATAACTACTATCTTTTCTTATCTTAAGAAAATTTGAAGATGCGTTGTATAAGTCACCCTCAAGACTTGATACAGGAATTAAGTTATATGCAGTCTTTTTCCTAGACGCAACTAATTTTAAATATCTGACAAATTTACCTACAATAACATAACCGTAGTTGATTGAGTTCCTATCTATTCTTATGCCTCCATCATTTGAAAACCCTAAACTAAAATCATACCTATTATCTTTAACCTCTTTATACACCTTAGATGATAGCTTAGATATTAATCCTTTTCCCCTATGAGAAATATCCGTACATATATCCGTACAAATCATTGCTTTAAATGTGGTATCCAAACAGACAACATTAATAGGAATATTTGTATAGTGGCTAATAACCTCATTTTTATCATCTAACACTATATATGTTATTGTTTTATTTTCCAGGTATTCATCAAAATATTTCCATTTTACTAATTTTTCTTTATCTTTATTTTCTATTGAGAATGATTTATCAAGAAGGATGGTAAGTGAAGTCAAATATGAGGAGGTATATTTTATTAATCTATAATCCATACTTATCATTATCTTCACCTATTTCAGGCGCTTCTCTAATTAAAAGCTTTTCTTGAGATGAGAAATTAATACTGCTCCCAGGTATTACACATTCTCCAAGTTTACTATGCTTAAAACGTATAAGAGATTTGTTTCTAAAATTGTTTGTATCTGAATATACATCAGACATTTTATAAACCCTAGAGCATGGGATATTCAATTTTGAAAGTTTTTCTTCTAAATCTTTTACGCTGTATTTTGAAAATACTTTTTCTACAATTATATTAAGTGATGAATTATTTTTTAACCTCAATCCATTTGATGAGTATAAATCTTCATCATAATTAAAGTGAGACTTTAAAAAGTCAGACAGGTCAGCCCAAATTCTTTCACTTCCCGCTGCAACAACAATATATCCGTCCTTTGCTTTGTATGCTCCAAATGGAGATATTGCATTATCCTGATTTCCAGCTGGCATTGGATTTGTCTTAGTTAGAGAATACTCTATTAGACTGCTTTCCAATAAATTCATGGCAGAAGATAGCATGGATACATCCAGGTATTGTCCTAGCCCTGCCCTTTCCCTGTAAAAAAGCGCACTTGATATAGCAAATGAAAGAGTCAATCCAGAAAAAGCATCTACAACAGAAGGACCTATTTTCATTGGAGTATTAGAATAACCGCTAAGAGACATTAATCCTGACTGCGCTTGTGCAATAACATCATAGTATTTCTTATCATTCTCTTGACCTAATCCTGAAAGTGAAGCATAAATTATTTTTGGGTTAATTTTTTTTAATATTTCATAATCTATTTTTAATTTGTGCTTTGTAGAGGGGGTGAGATTTTCAACAAATACATCTGCGTCTTTAATTAGGTTATAGAATGCTTTCAAATCTTTTTCATTTTTAAGATTTAGTGATACACCTTTTTTATTTCTATTAAGAATCTCGAAGTACCCACTCCTATTATTTTTTAATGGGGGATAGTTGCGGCTATCATCATAGTTTTCAATACTTTCTATTTTAATTACTTCTGCGCCATAATCAGCAAGCATCCGCGTTGCAAATGGACCGCTAAAAACCTTAGTTAAATCAACCACCTTAACTCCTGTGAAAATACTGTTCATTGAAGTGATTATATCAGGAAATAGTTAAGGCTTGTGCTTGAAGTATTCAACCTGGCGGAGCCTCTTCATAGCCTCTTCACGGGTTTTATAAGGACCACCTAAGTTTTTCTTACTTTTTTCTGAAAGGACATGGTATCCATCCTTTTTCTTCACAATCATGGTATTTTAGCTCATTTACTTCCTAGGAACTTTTACTCCTTCTTTCCTAGCTTCAGAGAGGCCAATAGCAATAGCTTGTTTGGGATTTGTAACGGTAATTCTATTTTTTCCACTTTTAAGCTCTCCTTTTTCCATTTCTTTCATTGCCTTTTCTACTTTTTTCTGTGCACCTTTTCCATATTTAGCCATATATCTTTTCACCTCGATTCAAAATACTAAATACTAAATACTAAATACTAAATACTAAATACTAAATACTTATTTTAGTGTATCAATCCTAACCCTACAATTCCTACTATAATTAAATATGCTGCGATATAATAGTTAAGGAATTTAGGATACACCAATATTAATATTCCAAAAACTAATGCTGCTAACGGACTTATCCCAGATAAAGATAAATTTATCATTTTTCCACCTCCTCCGGAGAGACAGGTTTAATGAATTCGAAAAGCTTTATTATTCCGTAAGCTAAAAGAGCATAAACTCCCATTGCGATAAGAGTGGACCATTCAAAAACAGAAAATTTGCTAACTTCAACCCTGAATATTCCACTAAAAGGTGCCTCAAGGGGATTTGTTAGATTATAAATAAAGTCAGTAAATCCACTAAAAGGGTTTGCACCAAGTACTTTAAATAAAAACCTAAACAGTAAGAGTGTTTCTATAATTCCCAAAACATACCAAATAACTTGGTTAGATCTAAAAATAGTTTTATTTTTCTCAAAGACTTTCTGGGGTGCTTCTGTTTTTACTTCCGAATCTACTTCTGAAGGCTTTTTGCCAACACTTATAGAGGATGACCTCTCAATTGTAGCCATTTGTCCTGTACCTGTTTGAAGTACCATATTTATATATAACCTCTTCTTAATTACAAGATAGAGAAATTGTATGTATGTACAATAAATATTGTGTAAAGAAATTGTAAAAGAAAACCCGTCTAAGCATAATACGCTAGACGGGTTTCTCGCTGCCAAATCCATT
>WNFL01326857.1_pt1 | contig 19165 bp, 17 predicted proteins | sample 5400361 | NCBI WGS metagenome assembly WNFL01 (sample SAMN13153351, study PRJNA577476) | soil metagenome | isolation source: 40 cm soil on Douglas fir-dominated hillslope | place: USA:California | collected 2013-09-17
GCCTTCACCGCGAGCTCGGGCACCGAGGGGATGCGCCCGCGCCGCACCAGGGTCATCGCGTGACCGAGCAGCAGGCGGTAGGTGCGCGCCTGGGGGCCGGTGGGGCCGGTCTCGGGCGGGGGTGGCGTCCTCACGGCTCGCTACTGTGAGCGCGGAGATGCCGGTTGACAAGAGGGGATGGTGTTTTCTAGTATGGCCCACTCGCGTGAGACAGGTGTCTCATGGAAGCCGGAGCTGCCCACCGCCGCGCAGCCCTCGATCCGAGGCGGCGCCGCTCCCGGCCAGGAGGGCGGCATGACCAGCGTGCTGTTCACGAACGTCCGGATCCTCGACGGGACCGGGGCCCTGCCGTATCCCGGCGAGGTCCTCGTCCAGGGCCCCCGCATCTCCCGGATCTCGCGCGGGGCCCGGGCCCTGCCCACCGCGGGGGTCACCACGGTCGACGGCGGCGGCGCCACCCTGATGCCCGGTCTGGTCGAGGCGCACACCCACTTCTCGTGGAACGACCAGCCCGGCCTCAGCGAGATCCAGCGAATGCCGACCGAGGAGCACATCCTCTGGTGCGCCCACATCGCCCGGCGCTATCTCGACATGGGCTTCACCTCGTGCATCGGGGCGGCCACCGCCAAGCCGCGCCTCGACGTGGTGATCCGCAACGCGATCGAGTCGGGTCAGATCGCGGGCCCGCGGTACCTGGCGGCCAGCCAGGAGATCACGGTGCCGGGCGGCCTGGGCGACGAGACCCTGCCGCATCTCCCGTATCCCGAGTTCAGCTTCGGGGCCATCGTCAACGGCCCCGAGGAGATGCGGAAGACGGTGCGCATGTTCCTCAAGTACGGGGTGGACACCGTCAAGCTGAACCTCTCCGGCGAGTACATCGCGGGCATTCCCGCCGAGTTCACCCCGATGACCGAAGAGGAGATCGCGGTGGCGGTGAAGGAGGCGCACGTGCGCGGCAAGCGCGTCTCGGCCCACGCGCGCTCCGCGGAGGCGGTGAAGCAGTGCGTCCGCCACGGGATCGAGATCATCTACCACGCGAGCTTCGCCGACGAGGAAGCGCTCGACATGCTGGAGGCGAGGAAGGATCGGCACTTCGTCGCCCCCGGCATCGCGTGGCTCATCAACACGTCCTTCAACGCGGCCCCGTGGGGGATCTCTCCCGAATCCCCGAAGGAGATGTCCGCATCCTGCCCGGCGGCGACTACGGCTTCGCGTGGATCAAGCACGGCACCAACGCGAAGGATCTCGAGTACTTCGTCAAGTACCTCGGGTTCACCCCGATGGAGTCGCTGCTCGCCGCGACGAAGCTGGGGGGCCAGATCATGATGCGGGGCGACGAGCTCGGCCAGATCCGGGAGGGGCACCTCGCCGACCTGCTGCTGGTGGACGGCGATCCGGTGGCCAACATCGCGGTGCTGCAGGACGGGGCGCGGCTGCTCGGGGTCATGAAGGACGGGGCGTTCCACAAGGATCCCCAGAAAGGGCCGGCGCGCGGGCGCTTCAGCCGGCCCGCCGCGTGACCACGCAGTTCGTCGAGCGGATGGCGGTCGAGACCGATGGCCGCGGCGAGCCGGTGCTGATGATCCACGGCCTCGGCGGCACCTCCAACGTGTGGACCCCGGTCCTCCCCGCGATGGGTCACCATCGGACGATCCGCCCGGACCTGCCCGGCTCCGGCCGCTCGCATCGAGTGGAGGGGACGCTCTCGATCGAGCGCTTCGTCCAGGCGATGCAGCGCGTGTGCGCGGCGCTCGGCCTGGAGCGGGTGCACGTGGCCGCCCATTCGCTCGGCACCATCGTGGCCTTTCACCTGGCGGTGGCGGCGCCGCGTTTGGTGCGGAGCCTCGCCCTCTTCGGCCCGCTGCTCTGCCCACCCGACACCGCGCGGCCGGGCATCCGTGCGCGCGGGGAGAAGGCGCGGGCCGAGGGGGAGATGGGGATGCAGGCCATCGCCGACGCGCTGGTGCAGGGAGCGATCTCGACCGAGACGCGAACCCGGCGCCCGGTGGCGGTGGCGGCGGTGCGGGAGCTGGTGATGCGCCAGTGCCCGGACGGCTACGCCCGCTCCTGCGAGGCGCTGGCGGAAGCCCGGGCCGCCGAGGTGAGCGGGATCGACTGCCCGACGCTGCTGGTCACCGGCGACGAGGACGCGATCGCCCCCGCGCAGGCGGTGCGCCAGATCGGCGAGCGCATCCGGGGGGCGCGGGTGACGGTGCTGCCGCGCTGCGGACACTGGACCATGGTCGAGAAGCCCGAGGAGTGCGACGACCTGCTGCGGCGCTTCTACGCCCAGCGCATGTAAGGAGAGCGACCGATGACCACGAGCGTGCTCTTCACCAACGTCCGCATCATCGACGGCACCGGGGCCCAGCCGTTTTCCGGCGAGGTGCTCGTTCAGGGCAACCGCATCGCCCGGGTGGGCCGGGGCCCGCGCTCGCTGCCCACCGCGGGCGTGACGGTCATCGACGGGGCCGGGGCCACCCTCATGCCCGGCATGGTGGAGGCGCACACCCACTTCTCCTGGAACGACGCGGCCAACCTCTCCGACCTGCAGCGCCTGCCGCTGGAGGAGCACGTGCTCTGGTCGGCCAGCGTGGCCAAGCGCTATCTGGAGGCCGGCTGGACTTCCTGCGTGGGGGCGGCGTGCGCGAAGCCGCGGCTCGACGTGGTGACGCGCAACGCCATCAACCAGGGGCTGATCCCGGGCCCGCGATACCTGGCGGCCAGCCAGGAGATCACGGTGGTGGGCGGGCTCGGCGACGAGACGCTGCCCCATCTGCCGTTCCCCGAGTTCAGCTTCGGGGTGGCGGTGACCGGGGCCGAGGAGATGCGGAAGGCGGTCCGGATGTTCCTGAAGTACGGGGTGGACTCGATCAAGCTCAATCTCTCGGGCGACAACTTCATGCCCAACGCGCCCGCGGGCACCACCTGGATGAGCGACGAGGAGGTCGCGGTCGCGGTGAAGGAGACGAAGATGCGCGGCAAGCGGGTGGCCGCGCACGCGCGCTCCGGCGAGTCGATCAAGCAATGCGTGCGCCACGGCATCGAGATCATCTACCACGCGAGCTTCGCGGACGAGGAAGCGCTCGACATGCTCGAGGCCAACCGGGACAAGCACTTCGTGGCCCCCGGCATCGGCATCCTGATCGCCATGCTCGATCACGCGGCGCCCTGGGGCATCACCCGCCAGAAGGCGGTCGAGATGGGCTACGAGATCGAGCTGGCCGCCGCCTCGGAGTCGCTCCGCAAGATGCACAAGCGCGGCATCCGGGTGCTGCCGGGCGGCGACTACGGTTTCGCTTTCACGCCCCACTGCCAGAACGCGCGTGATCTCGAGTACCTCGTGAAGTACGTCGGCATGACCCCGATGGAGGCGCTGCTCTCGGCCACCCGTCACGGCGGCGACATCATGATGATGGGCGGTGAGCTCGGGCAGCTGAAGGACGGCTTCCTCGCCGATCTCCTGCTCGTGGACGGCGACCCGCTCTCGAACCTGGCGATCCTGCGCGATCCCGCCAAGCTGCTCGTGGTCATGAAGGACGGCGTCTTCTACAAGGAGCCCGAGATCCGCTCCCAGCAGACCCGCTGGGGCCGCTCGGTGGCCTAGCCCCTGCCCAGATTCTGGCGCGGGTTCTGGGTGGTGGTGCTCGGCCTGCCGGCCGCCGCGTTCGCGGTGTGGGCGGTCGTCGACAACCCGAAGCTCTTCCTCACCACCGGCATGAACGGGCTGACGCTCGCCGCGCTCTACTTCCTGGTCGCGAGCGGCTTCACCCTGGTCTTCGGCCTCATGCGCAACGTCAACCTGGCCCACGGCTCGCTCTACCTCCTGGGCGCCTACGTGGGCTACGTGGTCGGCGAATGGACCGGCTCGTGGCTGCTGGCGGTGGCCGCCGGCTTCGCGAGCGCGGCCCTGTTCGGCCTGGTGCTGCAGGTCGCGGTGTTCCGCTTCATGCACGGTGAGGATCTGCGCCAGCATCGGGCTCTCCATCATGATGGCGGATGTCCTGCTCTGGTACTTCGGCGGCGAGATCTATCAATTCGACCCGCCCCGCGCCATCTTCGGCCGCACCGCCCTGCCGATCGTGGAGGTCTACCCGACGTACCGGCTCGTGCTGCTGGCGATGTCGGCGGCCATCGGCGTCCTCCTCTGGTGGTTCCTCAACCGCACCCGCGTGGGCATGATGATCCGCGCCGGGGTCGACGATCGAGGGATGCTGGCCGCGGCCGGGGTCAACGTGCAGTTCGTGTTCGCGGTCACCTTCGCGATCGGGGCGGGCCTGGCCGGCTTCGCGGGGGTCGTCGGCGGCACCGCGCTCTCGATCGCGCCGGGGGAGGACACCCGCTACCAGCTCGCCTCGCTCGTGGTGGTGATCGTGGGCGGGATGGGGAGCGTGGTCGGCGCGGCGATCGGGGCGATCCTCATCGGGGTCGCGGAGCAGTTCGGGCTGGCCTACGCGCCCACCTACAGCGTGGTGTTCACGTTCGTCATCATGGCGCTCGTCCTCGCCTTCCGGCCGCAGGGCATTCTCGGGAGACGGGCGTGAGCGCGGCCGACTGGCGCAGGGCGATGAACGCGGGGGCGGGGCGGTACGCGTGGACGAGCGGGGCGCGGACCCGCACGGTAACCCACCCCTCACCCCGGCCCTCTCCCCTGAGGGGAGAGGGGGAGATCGCGGGAGCGGGCTGGGCGCGGTGGGTGCGGGGGCGGGTGGGGGCGCGGCACGTGCTGGTGCTGCTGGCGGTGCTGGTCTACCCGTGGGTGGCGACGCCGTTCTTCACCTACCAGATCGGTGCGCAGGCGCTGGCCCTGGGTCTCATTGCGCTTTCGCTGACGTTCCTGGCCGGCTACGGGGGCATGGTCTCGCTCGCCCAGATGACGGTCGCGGGCATCGCGGGCTACATGTACGCGATCTTCGCCACCAGCGGCACCACCGACATCAGCCTGCGCTGGCCCTGGGGGCTGGCGGTCGTGATCGCGCTCGTGATCGCGACGGTGTGCGGGACGCTCATCGGCTGGTTCTCGGTGCGCACCGAGGGCATCTACACGATCATGATCACGCTGGCCATCGGGGTGGCCTTCTACTATCTCGCCCAGCAGAACTACTCGCTCTTCAACGGCTTCCAGGGCTTCCAGAGCGTGATGACGCCGGCGGTGGCGGGGGTGGAGCTGCGCGCGCCGACCACGTTCTACTACCTGGCGCTCTTCTGGTCGCTCGCGGGCTACTTCTTCGTGGCCTACCTGCTGCGGGCGCCGTTCGGCATCGCGCTGCAGGGCATCCGCGACAACCCGCGGCGGATGAGCGCGCTCGGCTTCAACGTCACCGCGCACCGGGTGGCCGCCTACGCGGTGGCCGGCGTCATCGCGGCGGTGGGCGGGATCCTGATGGTCTGGTACAACGGCCTCGTGTCGCCGGGCTCGGTGGGCACGAGCTGGCTGATCAACATCCTGATCATCGCGGTGCTCGGGGGCATGCGGCACCCGATCGGGCCGTTCGTCGGGGCCATCGTGTTCGTCCTGCTGCAGAACTTCGCGGTCGATCTGGTCGGCCGCGAGCGCTTCAACCTGCTGATCGGCGGTGTGTTCCTCGTCATCGTGCTGTTCTCGCCCGACGGCCTGCTCGGCTGGTGGGTGCGAGGTCGGCGGTCCCTGCAGGCGCAGTTCAACCGCGGCCCCGGGGCCGCACTAACCCAGAGGAGGAGACAATGAAGTCACTCACGAGGCGGCTACTATGGACGGCGACGGGCGCGGCGATGCTCGCCCTCGTCGCCGGGGGCGCGACCGCCCAGGCGCCGACGGTCAAGATCGGCCTGCTCGCCACCCTGGAGGGCCCGTTCGCGGCGGGCGGCCAGGACGGCATGCGCGGGGCCGAGCTCGCGGTGAAGGAGCGCGGCGGCACGGTGGCGGGCCGGAAGATCGAGATCATCAAGGCCTCGTCGGACGCCAAGCCGGACGTGGCGGTCAACGCCACCCGCAAGCTGGTGGAGCAGGACAAGGTCGACATCATGGTCGGCCCGCTCTCCGGCTCCGAGGGCATCGCGGTCAAGAACTACTCGAAGACCCAGCCCGGCATCACGTTCATCAACGGCTCGTCGGGTGCGCAGGCCACCACGCTGCAGGACCCGTCGCCCAACTTCTTCCGCTTCAACACCGAGGGCGCGCAGTGGATGGTGGGCCTCGGCGACTACGCGTACAAGACCAAGAACTACAAGAAGATGGCCCTGATCGCGGAGGACTACGCGTTCCCGTACTCGCAGGTGCAGGGCTTCATGACCGAGTACTGCAAGGCGGGCGGGAAGGTCACCCACAAGGCGTGGGTTCCGCTCGGCGGCAAGGATTATTCCTCGGTCATCGCCAAGCTCCCCGGGGACGTGGATGCGCTCCTGGTGGTCCTCGGGGGCGCGGACGCGGTGAACTTCCTCACCCAGTACGAGCAGGCGGGTGGGAGCAAGCCGATGGTCGGCGGATCGATCACGGTCGATCAGACCGTGCTGAACTTCAAGGGCAAGCGGCGCGAGTCGCTGCTCGGCACGCCCTCGGCGGGTCCCATGGCGGACAGCTACGACGGGGCCGAGTGGAAGAAGTTCGTGGCCGAGTACAAGGAGAGCTACAAGGACGGCTTCCCGAGTCCCTCGCTCTTCGCCTACGTCTACTACCTCAACATGAAGGCGGCGCTCGACGGGCTCGACGCGGTGAAGGGTGACCTCTCGGGCGGGCAGGCGAAGTACCGCGAGGCGCTCCGGACCCTGAAGCTCAAGACCCCGACCGGCGAGGTGACCCTGGACGAGAACCGTCAGGCCATTGGCACCACGTTCGTGACCGAAGTCGCCAAGGCCGCCGACGGCGGCTTCTACAACAAGGTCGTCAAGGTCGTGCCCGGCGTCAACCAGCGCCTCGGCATGAGCAAGGCCGAGTTCGACAAGGTCGGTCTCGGCTCCCGCGACGTCCCGAACTGCCCGTGACAAACCCGTCTGCTTCGGGTGACGCCCTCGTGCTCGAGGGCGTCACCCGGACGTTCGGCGCGCTCAAGGCGATCGAGGACGTCTCGCTCTCGGTCGCCGCGGGCGAGCGCCGGGCTCTCATCGGGGCCAACGGCGCCGGCAAGACCACCCTGTTCAACGCCATCACCGGTGACTTCCCGCCCACCGCCGGGCGGGTCCGCTTCTTCGGCGAGGACGTGACCGCGATGCCACCGCACGAGCGCATCCGCATGGGTCTGCGCCGCACCTACCAGTCCTCGCTCCTGTTCCGGGATCTCTCGGTCCGGGACAACCTGTTCCTGGCCGTGCGCGGGGTGGCGCGCGGGCGCTACGGTTTCCTGCGTCCGCGCGCCGCGCACCCCTCGCGCCAGGCCACCGAGGAGCTGCTCCAGCGCGTCCGGCTCGAGGCGGTGGCCGATCAGCTCGTGTCGGCGCTGTCGCACGGCCAGCAGCGTCAGCTCGAGATCGGCATGGCCCTGGCCGGCGCGCCCCGCTTCATCCTGTTCGACGAGCCGGCCGCCGGTCTCTCCCCGGCGGAGCGGCGCGAGCTGGTCGCGCTGCTCGACGCCCTGCCCACCCACATGAGCTTCATCATCATCGAGCACGACCTGGACGTGGCGCTGCGGGTGGTCGAGCGGGTCACCGTGATGCACAACGGCCACGTGCTCAAGCACGGCACCCCGGCCGAGATCGAGGGCGACGCCGACGTGCAGGCCATCTACATCGGGGGAGGGCGCCACTGATGCGCTGGTTCTCCCGTCCGCGGCGGGCCCGGTCGTCGCAACCGATCCTGGTCGTCGAGAAGCTCGACGTGTACTACGGCCGCGCCCACGCGCTCCAGGAGGTCTCCCTCAGCCTGGACCACGGGGTGACCGCGGTGGTGGGCAAGAACGGCATGGGCAAGACCACGCTGTGCAACGCGATCACCGGGCTCGTGCCGGCCGCGGGCAGCGTTCGGCTGGACGGCGAGGAGATCCTCGGCCTCCCGCCCAACGCGATCACCGACCGAGGGGTCGGCTACGTCCCGCAGGGCCGGCGTGTCTGGCCCTCGCTCACGGTCGACGAGCACCTGCGCCTGGCGTCCCGCGACCGGTCGGGCGGCCCCTGGACGGTGGCGCGGGTGTACCAGACCTTCCCGCGGCTCGCCGAGCGGAAGGGCAACGGGGGCGCCGAGCTGTCCGGCGGCGAGCAGCAGATGCTCGCGATCGCGCGGGCCCTGCTGTTCAACCCGATGCTCCTCGTGATGGACGAGCCGACCGAGGGCCTCGCGCCGGTGATCGTGCAGCAGGTCGCCGAGATGCTGAAGCGCCTGGCCGCCGACGGCTCGATCTCGGTGCTGCTGATCGAGCAGAACCTCGGCGTGGCGATCGACGTCGCCGACACCGTGGACGTGATGGTCAATGGCCGCATCGCGCGCTCGATGCCGTCGGCCGAGCTGGCCGCCGACCGCGACCTCCAGCAGAGCCTCCTCGGGGTCAAGGTGGGCGTGGACGAGGAGCCGGGCGACGACGCGCCGGCGGAGGCGGGCGATCGCCCGGATACGGTCACGGTCTACACGGTGCGGCGCGCGAGCGACGAGGTTCACCCGGCGCCCGCCCCGGAGCCCGCGCCGCCGGCCGAGCGGGCGGTGCGCGGCTTCACGCGCTGGAACGCCGCGGATCCCCGGACCTCGCCGCGCGACCGCCTGATCGACGGCCGTGCGGACCCGGGCGATCCGGTCCCGTCGCTCGACGAGGCGGCCACGAGCCTGGCCGAGAGCCGCCTCGCCGGACGGGTCGTCGAGTTTCCGGTGGCCGCCACCCTGGGCCGCGCGGCCTACATCGCCGGCACCTTCGACACCAAGGGGCGCGAGCTGTTCTTCCTGCGGAACTGCCTCGAGAAGCTCGGCCTGCGGACCGTGACGGTGGACCTCGCGACCTCCGGGAAGCCGTCGCCGGCCATGGTCCATCCCCGAGAGGTCGCGCGGCACCATCCCAAGGGCGAGCGCGCGGTGTTCACCGGGGACCGCGGCTCCGCGGTCAGCGAGATGGCGGTGGCCTTCGAGCAATTCGTCGCGCGCCGGCGCGATCTGGGCGGTCTCATCTCGGCGGGCGGCTCCGGCGGCACCGCCCTGGCCACCCTCGCCATGCGCGCGCTGCCCATCGGCCTGCCCAAGGTGATGGTCTCCACGGTGGCCTCGGGCGACGTGAAGCCCTACGTGGGCCCGTCCGACATCTGCATGATGTACTCGGTCACCGACGTGGCCGGCATCAACCGCATCTCGGAGCGGGTGCTCGCCAACGCGGCGCACGCGCTCGCGGGCATGATCGCCTACCGCCGCCCGCTCGGCGGGGACTCGAGCGCCAAGCCGGCGATCGGCCTCACCCAGTTCGGGGTGACCACGCCGTGCGTGCAGGCGGTGACCAAGGCGCTCGAGGAGCGCTACGACTGCCTCGTGTTCCACGCCACCGGCACCGGCGGCCAATCCATGGAGAAGCTCGTGGACTCGGGCCTGCTGGCCGGAGTGCTCGACGTCACCACCACCGAGATCGCGGACGAGATCGCGGGCGGGGTCCTCTCGGCGGGGCCGGCGCGTCTCGATTCGATCATCCGCACGCGGCTGCCCTACGTGGGCTCGTGCGGCGCCCTCGACATGGTGAACTTCTGGGCGATGGACACGGTGCCCGCCCAGTTCCGCGACCGGAACCTGTACCGGCACAACCCCAACGTGACGCTCATGCGCACGACCGCCGAGGAGTGCGCGCGTATCGGCCGCTTCATCGTCGAGAAGCTCAACCGGATGGAGGGGCCGGTGCGGTTCCTGATCCCCGAGGGCGGGGTCTCCCTGATCGACGCGCCCGGCAAGGCGTTCTGGGATCCCGCCGCGGATCGTGCGCTCTTCGACGCGATCGCCTCCGGGTTCCGGGCCGGCTCCCGCCGGAAGCTCGTCCGGCTGCCGCACAATGTCAACGACCAGGCCTTCTGCGATGCCCTGGTGGCCGCCTTCGACGAGGTCGTCGGCGAGCCCGTCCTGGCCCGGCCTCAGGTGAGGTGAGCCCACCCATGCCCCGCATCTCCCGTCAGGATTGCCTCAAGAAGTTCCGGGCCATGATCCGCCGCGGCGAGCCGATCATCGGCGGCGGCGCGGGCACCGGCCTCTCCGCCAAGTGCGAGGAGGCGGGCGGCATCGACCTGATCGTGATCTACAACTCCGGCCGGTACCGCATGGCCGGCCGCGGCTCTCTCGCCGGGCTCCTCGCCTACGGCAACGCCAACGACATCGTGGTGGACATGGCGCGCGAGGTGCTGCCGGTGGTGAAGCGGACGCCGGTACTGGCCGGGGTGAACGGCACCGACCCGTTCATGATCACCGACGACTTCCTGCGGCGGCTGATCGAGCTCGGCTTCTCCGGGGTCCAGAACTTCCCGACCGTCGGGCTCTTCGATGGGACCATCCGCGCCCAGCTCGAGGAGACCGGCATGGGCTACGGCCTCGAAGTCGAGATGATCCGCGCGGCCCACGAGCGCGACCTGCTCACCACGCCCTACGTGTTCTCGGAGCAGAACGCGGTGGACATGGCCAAGGCGGGTGCCGACATCGTGGTCTGCCACCTGGGCCTGACCGCGGGCGGGGCCATCGGCGCGGAGACCGCGCTCGAGCTGACTGATTGCGTGCCGCTCGTCGACTCGTGGGCGGCCGCGGCCCGGTCGGTGAACCGGGACGTCATCGTGCTGTGCCACGGCGGGCCCATCGCGCGCCCGGCCGACGCCCGCTACATCCTGAAGAATTGCCGGCAGTGCCACGGCTTCTACGGAGCCTCCAGCATGGAGCGGCTCCCCACCGAAGTGGCGCTGACCGAGACGACGCGGAAGTTCAAGAAGATCCGGCGGTGAGAGACATGCAGCAACCTAGGAGACAGTCATGACTGGAGCGCAGTTCGGTGCGGTGATCCTCGGGCTCGTGGTCGCGGCGATCGTCGTCGTGATCGTGGTGTGGCTGATGAACTGGCTGTACCTGCGCTCGTCCAAGGAGCGCGCGTTCGTGCGCACCGGCCTCGGGGGCCAGAAGGTGGTCATGAACGGGGGAGCCTTCGTGCTGCCGATCGTGCACGAGGTCGTCCCGGTCAACATGAACACGCTGCGGCTCGAGGTGTCGCGGGGGCGGGACAAGGCCCTCATCACCAAGGACCGCATGCGGGTGGACGTGGTCTCCGAGTTCTACGTGCGCGTGCAGGCGGGGCCGGAGGCCATCGCGTCGGCGGCCCAGACCCTGGGCCAGCGCACGCTGGAGCCGGAGACCCTGAAGGAGCTGGTGGAGGGCAAGTTCGTCGACGCGCTCCGCACCGTCGCGGCCGAGATGACCATGGAGGAGCTGCACGAGAAGCGCGGGGAGTACGTCAAGCGGGTGAAGGGCGTGGTGGCCGCCGATCTCCTGCAGAACGGGCTCGAGCTGGAGACGGTATCGCTCACCCAGCTCGACCAGACCGCCATGGAGTTCTTCAACCCGTCCAACGCCTTCGACGCGGAGGGCCTCACCCGGCTCACCGAGCAGATCGAGCGGCGCAAGAAGATCCGCAACGACATCGAGCAGGACACAATGATCCAGGTGCGCAACAAGAACCTGGAGACCGAGCGCCAGGCCCTCGACATCGACCGCGAGCTGGAGTACGCGCGGCTGGCCCAGGAGCGCGAGCTCGAGATGCAGCGCGCCTCCCAGCGGGCCGACGTGGCCCGCCAGCGCGCCGAGAAGGAGCAGGAGGCCGAGCGCGCCCAGATCGGGGCGCGGGAGGCGGTGGACCGGGCGCGCATCTCCTCGGAGCGCGCGGTGGAGGAGGAGCGGATCGGCAAGGAGCGCGAGGTGCAGCAGCTCGAGATCGGGCGGCGGCAGGCGGTCGAGCTGGCCGAGCAGCAGCGCGCGATCGCGGTGGCCGAGCAGTCCAGGGCGCAGTCGGAGGCACAGGGCGCGGCGGACCTGGCGCGGGCCAAGGCGGTGTCCGAGGAGGAGCGGGTGTTCACCGTGCGCGAGACCGAGATGGCGGAGCGGCGCAAGCGCATCGAGCTGATCGGGGCCCAGCAGGAGGCGGAGCGGGACGCTTTGCGGCTGCGCATCGGCGCGGAGGCCGAGAAGGCGGCGGCCGGTGACCGGGGCGCCGCGGTGCGCGCGGAGGCGGAGGCCTATGCCGACTCCGAGCGCGTGCGGGCGATGGCGGCGCGGGTCCGCAACGAGGTGGAGGCGGAAGGGACCCGGCTGATGAACGAGGCGCAGAACCTGCTGTCCCCGGAAGCACGCGTCTCCGCGATGCGCATCCGGCTGATCGACAAGCTGGAGGGGATCATCCGCGAGTCGGTGAAGCCGATGGAGCGCATCGAGGGGATCAAGATCCTGCAGGTGGACGGGCTCGGCGGGGGCGGGGGCGGCCGCGGGGACGGGCGGGAGAGCAATGGCGGCTTCGCCGACAGCGTGGTGAACTCCGCGCTCCGCTTCCGCGCGCAGGCGCCCCTGGTGGACCAGCTCCTGCGCGAGATCGGCGTGGATTCGGGCGACGTCGGCAAGGCGGCGCGCGGCCTGCTCGACCGCGGCCAGACGGCGGCGCTGCCGCAGCCCGGCGAGGGCGCCTCCGAGCCGAGCGAATAGCCCGTGATCCGAGTCTACGTCTCGAGCGTGATCGAGGCGCCCGCGGACGCGGTGTGGGCCCAGGTCCGCGATTTCAACGGTCTGCCCAAGTGGACCCCGTTCGTCGCCGACTCGCGCATCGAGGGCGGACTGGCCCCCGACACGGTCGGCTGCGTGCGCAACTTTCGGCTGCGCGACGGCGGGGTCATCCGCGAGCAGCTCCTGACCCTGTCCGACTACGACTTCCAGTGCACGTACTCGATCCTGGAATCCCCGATGGGCGTGGAGAACTACGTGGCCACGCTCAAGCTGACGCCGGTGACGGACGGCGGCCGCACCTTCGCGGAATGGTCGGCCGAGTTCGACTGCACGCCGGAGCGCGAAGGGGAGCTGGCCCAGCAGATCGGGCAGAGCGTCTTCCAGACCGCCTTCGACGCGCTCAAGGCCATGTTCCGCCGCTAGTTGCGGGGTCAGGTCTTGAATTACGACATTTCGGGGTCGCGCCGATGATCCGGGTCACGCGCTCCGCGATCATCGACGCGCCGATCGAGCGGGTGTGGGCGGTGCTGCGCGACTTCAACAGCCACACCGCGTGGCACCCGGTGGTGGCCGAGTCGGAAATCGAGGGCGGCGAGCCCTCCGACCAGGTCGGCTGCGTGCGGCGCTTCACGCTGCGTGACGGCAACCGCATCCGCGAGCAGCTCCTCGCGCTGTCCGACCGGGACCACGTCTCCACCTACTGCATCCTCGACGCGAGCGTGCCGCTGCGCCGGTACGTGGCCACCCTGCAGCTCAAGCGGGTGACCGACGGGGAGCGCACCTTCTGGCACTGGCAGTCCACCTTCGACGCGCCGCCCGGCCGCGAGCGCGAGCTGACCGACATGGTCGGGACCGGCGTCTACGAGGGCGGCTTCGAGGGCCTGCGGACGTTTCTGCGACGCCCGGGTCACGCCCCGGCCCGGGACGCGGCGGGGCGGCGGCGTCCCCCGTCCGGAGAGACCATGCCGGCGCAGGGCGTGGTGGTGTCCGCCTTCGGCGGCCCAGAGATGCTGCGCCACCAGTCGCTGCCCGCGCGCCCGCCCGGCCCCGGCCAAGTGCGCATCCGCCAGACCGCGGTCGGCGTCAACTACATCGACGTCTACGTGCGCGCCGGCCTCTATCGCATGATCGAGCCGCCGGCGGTCCTGGGGATGGAGGCGGCCGGCGTGGTGGAGGACGTGGGGGACGGGGTCGCGCACCTGCTGCCCGGCGACCGCGTCGCGTACGCCTGCGCGCCGCCGGGCGCCTACGTGAGCGCCCGCACCATGCCGGCCGATCAGGTCGTGGTCCTTCCGGACGACGTGGGGGAGGAGACCGCCGCCGCGCTGATGCTCAAGGGAATGACCGCCGCCTACCTGCTGCATCGCACGCATCGCGTGCGCGCGGGCGAGACCGTCCTGGTGCACGCGGCCGCGGGCGGGGTCGGGCTATTCCTGTGCCAGTGGGCCCGGGCCCTCGGCGCGAGAGTGATCGGCACCGTCTCGAGCGAGGACAAGGCGCGCCTCGCCCGCTCGAACGGCTGCGAGCTCCCCCTGGTCGGCCGGGACTACCGCTTCGCGGCCGCGGTCAAGGCGGCGACCAACGGCCGCGGCGCGGACGTGATCTACGACGGCCTCGGCCGCGCCGCCATGGAGGAGAACCTGGAGGCTCTGGCCCTCTGCGGCCACTGGGTGAGCTACGGTCAGGCCAGCGGTCCGCTCGCGGCGATCGGCCCCGAGGTCCTGGGATCCAAGTCGACCACGCTGAGCCGGCCCGTGCTGTTCCACTACACGGCGGAGCGCGCGGCGCTGAACGAGATCGCGCAGCAGACCTTCGAGGCGCTGCGCGCCGGGACGATCCGGGTGGAGACGCGGCACCGCTACCCGCTGGCCGCGGCGGCGGAGGCGCATCGGGACCTGGAGGGCCGGCGGACGACCGGGCCGCTGGTGCTGCTGCCCTAGCCGAACCACTCCGCGTCGATCATCAGGCGGAGCCACTCTCATGGCTCATCGCGCCTAGCTGAGCAGCTTCTTGTAGGTCTCCTCTTCGAATCCGACGATCAGGGTGCGGCCCTTCCGCAGCGTGGGCGCCCGCAGGTTCCCGGTCGGCCCCAGCAGCAGGGCCAGGAGCGCCGCGCGATCCGGCTTGGCCTTCCGCAGATCCACGTGCTCCACCTTCTTACCCTTGGCCACGTACAGCTCGTCCACGCCGTCGAGCACGTCGAGCGCGGCCGCGCCCTTGATGGTGGCTTTCTTCGCGTCGGCCTGCTCGGTCACGCTCACCTTATTCTTGGCAAGGAACCCTTGCGTTTTCGCGCAGGTCATTCAGCCGTTGCGGTGATAGCTCCAGTCGATCTTGGCCATGGTGGTTCTCCTCAGTGGGTGTAGCGCCGCGCGTACTGCGCCACGCAGGCCGCCTCGAGGGCGGCGGGATCGCGGTACCCGTCGGTGAAGCGCTCGACCGAGAGCGGCGCCAGGTCGGGCTCGCTCTTGCCGTCCACGATCAGGTCGGCGAGCGCGCGGCCGGCGGCGGGGGAGAGGCTGAGCCCGCCCACGCAGCAGCCCGAGGCCACGTAGAGCCCGTCGAGCCCGGGCACGCGCCCCACGATGGGCCGGCCGTCGGGCGTCATGGTCGGCGCGCCGCCCCGGTGCACCGCGATCTTCGCGTCGCGCAACGCCGGGAAGTGCGCGGCCACCTCGTTCACGAGCGCGCGCAGCACGCCCAGGTCCAGCTCGAGCGCGGCGATCTGGAAGCCCGGCGGCAGGCCCTCGCGCCCGAGCACGCGCGGGGCGTCCTCGTAGCCGCCGAACAGCAGGCCGCCCTGTTCGTAGCGCACGTACACGCTGGCCTCGACCAGGCGCACGATGGGCTGGAGCGGCTCCACTCCGGCGATCGGCTGGGTGATGAAGAGCTGGTGGCGCACCGGAATCAGCGGCAACGTGATGCCCGCACCCGCCGCGACGCGCGCGGTCCAGCCGCCCGCCGCGTCCACCACCACCGGCGCGCGGATCTCGCCGCGCGGGGTCATGACGCCCGCGGCCCGGCCGCCCTCGCCCAGCAGGCCCTGCACCGGAGTGAAGGGGAGCAGGCGCGCGCCGAGCTCGCCCGCGCGGGTGGCGAAGCCGATCGCGACCTTGGCCGGGTCCACCCAGCCGTCGCTCGGCACGTGCAGGATCGCGCGCGCCGCGCCCGGCTTGAAGTGGGGCGCCAGCCGCTCGGCCTCCGCGGCGTCGATCACGCGCGCCTCGATGCCGCAGGCGCCCGCGGTCTCCCGCGCTATCCGCACCCGCTCCACCGCGGCGTCGGTGTAGGCCGCGCGCAGGCTGCCCGATCGGTGGAAGCTCACGGTGCGCCCCATCTCGCTCTCGAAGCGCTCGAACGCCTCGCAGGCCTCGTGGCGGAGACGCGCCATCGTGGGCACCGGGTCGGCCTTGCTGGTGAGCCCGGCCGCGCGGGGCGACGTCTGCGAGCCCAGCGCGTGCTGGTCCACCAGCGCGACCTTGAGCCCGCGCTTGGTCAGATGGTACGCGGTGGAGGCGCCGAAGGCGCCCGAGCCGATGACGACCGCGTCGGCGGTGGAGGCGACGGTTGATGTCTCGGGCGCCATGTCAGGCGAGCCTCGAGCCGTGCGCGGTGTCCTCGTCCACCACCGGACGCCGGCCGCGCAGGAAGTCGAAGTCCACGCCCTCGTCGGCCTGGAGCACGTGGTCGAGGAACATGCGGAGGTAGCCGCTGGTGACGCCGTCCGGCCGCGGCTTCCACGCCGCACGCCGCCGCGCGATCTCCTCGTCGGGCACGCGCAGGGTCAGCCGGCGCTCCGGCACGTTCAGCTCGATCTCGTCCCCGTTCTGGACCAGCGCGAGCGGGCCGCCCACCGCGGATTCCGGCGTGACGTGCAGCACCACGGTGCCGTAGGAGGTACCGCTCATCCGCGCGTCCGAGATGCGCACCAGGTCCTTCACGCCCGCCTTCAGCAGGCGCGCGGGCACCGGCGCGGCGCCCCACTCGGGCATGCCGGGGCCGCCCTTCGGCCCGGCCTGCTTGAGCACCAGCACCGAGTTCTCGTCGATGGGCAGCGAGGGATCGTCGATGCGCCGCTCGAGGTCCTGATGATCCTCGAAGACCACCGCGCGGCCGCGATGCACCATCAGGTGCGGGGAGGCGGCCGACTGCTTCAGGACCGCGCCGCCCGGGCAGAGATTGCCGGTGAGGATCACGGTGCCACCCTCGGACGAGAGCGGCAGCGACAGCGGCCGGATGATGTCGGAGTCGTGACAGGGCGCGTCGGCCACGTTCTCGCGCAGGGTCTTGCCGTTCACCGAGAGCGCGTTGCCGTCCAGCATCGGCAGCAGCTCGCGCAGGACCGCGGGGACGCCGCCCGCGTAGTAGAAGTCCTCCATCAGGTGCTTGCCGGAGGGCCGCACGTTGGCCAGCAGCGGGGTCGTGCGCGACAGCTCGTCGAAGCGGCGCATCGGCATGGGCACCCCCGCGCGACCCGCGAGGGCCACCAGGTGCACGATCGCGTTGGTCGAGCCGCCGAGCGCCATGTCCGCGCGGATCGCGTTGTCGAAGGCCGCGGCGGTGAGGATCTCGGAGGGTTTGGGTCCGCGCGCCAGCGCCATCTCCACCGCGCGGCGGCCGGACATCTCGGCGAGGGCGAGCCGCCGCGAGTCCGCCGCGGGGATCGCCGCGTTGCCCGGCAGGGCCAGGCCGAGCGTCTCGGCCATCGCGGCCATCGTGGACGCGGTGCCCATCACCATGCAGTGCCCGGCGGAGCGCGAGAGACAGGCCTCGACCTCCGCCATCACCTCGTCGGTGATCTCGCCGGCCCGCCGCTGCGCCCACATCTTCCGTGCGTCGGTGCCGGAGCCCAGCTCCTGGTTGCACCACATGCCCCGGAGCATCGGCCCGCCGGTCACCATGATCGCGGGCACGTCCGCGGAGGCCGCGCCCATCAGCATGGCCGGGGTGGTCTTGTCGCAGGCGGCGAGCAGCACGACCGAGTCGAGGGGATAGGCGCGGATGCACTCCTCCACGTCCATCGCCATGAGATTGCGGAAGAGCATGGTGGTGGGCTTCATGAGGATCTCGCCGAGCGAGATCACCGGGAACTCGAGCGGGAAGCCGCCCGCGCTCCACACCCCGCGCTTGACTGCCTCCGCCACCTGCCGCAGGTGGGCGTTGCAGTTGTTGAGCTCCGACCAGGAGTTGCAGATCCCGATCACCGGCCGGCCGTCGAAGACCGCGTCGCTGAAGCCCTCGGCCTTCAGATAGGCGCGGTGCATGAAGCCGTCGAGGTTCTTGGGGGCGAACCAGTTGCGGCTGCGGAGCGTCGTGGGGATCGCGGGGGTCGTCATGGCGAGCCACATTCTGCCCTGTTTGCTAGACTTCCGCCATGAGGGCGTCGCGGGTGGCCTGGCTCGTGGCGACGGCGGTCCTGGCCGCGGCCTGCTCGACCATGACCCCGGCCCAGGACCGGAGCTTCGACGAGGTGCGCGCGTTCGCCGACGAGACTGCCCGCCGCTACGGCCTCCTGCCCATCCACGTGCTGGTGAGCCACGACCCGGACAGCCCGGTCGGGTCCTATCGGCGCGGGTTCTTCGCGGTGAACCGCCTGGTGCTGGGCTCCGAGTTCCGCGACGCCATCGTGGCCCACGAGCTCGCCCACTACGTCCTAGGCCACGACGCGCCCCTGGTCGGCGCCACCGGCGACGCCCGCCGGCGCGAAGTCGAGCAGCGCGAGCTCGACGCCAACGCCAAGGCGGTGGAAATCCTGGCCTGGGTGCGCGCGGTCCCGGAGGACCAGGCCCTGCGCATGGTCTACAGCTACCTGCTCAACGTCCACCGCCGTCTGCTCCGGTCTCCCGGTGAGGACCTGCTCGGCCACCGCCCCCCGTGCGATGAGATCGCCGATTTGCTTGGGCGCTATCCGCAGCAGCTCACGTGGACCGGCGGCCTCGAATGCGCTCCGCGCCGCCCCGTGGTGGGCGGATAGACAGCCCGGGAGCCTGCGTGGTATAAAGATGCGTTCTCGTTACGGGCTCGTGGTGCAGCCTGGTTAGCACACTGGACTGTCAATCCAGAGGTCGCGGGTTCAAATCCCGTCGAGCCCGCCATTAGTGTCACTGAGTGAGACTCCCCGTCCCCGCAGGAGCGCGCTCGACTCTCTTACTACTCCATTAGTTGTTGCCCCCGGGGACGACATCGCCAACTTGGCCCCGGCCGCCTTGAGCGCCTTTCCGTCCTGACGAAGGCGGTCGGCCTTCCAGAGGCCTCGGACGCGTGGTCTAGCAAAAGAGCTGGCTACAATATTCGGAGTCGCAGCGAGGGCAGGCGGAACTCCTCCGTACGGGTTCGTATCCATAATCACGCCAGGGGTCATACGGCGGCCAGCAACCGATAGTGGGCGAGAACCCACTCCAGAAACTCGATCTCCACGAACAATGCAAACGCCTGCTTTGCCGCCGCACTCAGAGTCTCCGAAACGCGCCCTTCGGTCCAGCCCTCCGCAACTGTCAGGAAGAAATTCTCGCACTTCGAAAAGCGGGCTCAACATGGAAAGGAATAGCCTTCGAG
>WNFL01000132.1_pt2 | contig 19164 bp, 16 predicted proteins | sample 5400361 | NCBI WGS metagenome assembly WNFL01 (sample SAMN13153351, study PRJNA577476) | soil metagenome | isolation source: 40 cm soil on Douglas fir-dominated hillslope | place: USA:California | collected 2013-09-17
CCCGCGCCTGATCGACGAGCTGCGCAGCCGCGGCGTCCGTGTCGCGCAGATCACGCTCCACGTCGGACCGGGGACCTTCCTGCCGGTGCGCGCTCGCAGGGTCGAGGACCACCGCATGCACCGCGAGCGCTACCACGTGCCCGCCGAGACGGCGGAGGCGGTGAACGCGGCGCGCGGCCGGGTGGTGGCGGTGGGCACCACCGCGCTGCGCACGCTGGAAGCCGCGCACGACGGCGAGGCGCTCCACGAGGGCCCCGGCTCGACCGACCTCTTCATCGCGCCCGGTTACCGGTTCCGCGCCGTGCAGGGGCTCTTCACCAACTTCCACCTGCCCCGGAGCACGCTCCTCATGCTGGTCTCCGCGTTCGCCGGGCTGGCCCGCGTCCGGGCGGCGTACGAGGAGGCGATTGCGCAACGCTACCGGTTCTTCTCGTACGGCGACGCGATGCTGATCGTGTAAGAACCGCCGGGATGCTCTCCTTCACCGTGACGCACACCGACGGCGCCGCCCGCCGCGGCGTGCTCGAGCTGCCGCACGGCCGCGTCGACACGCCGCAGTTCATGCCGGTGGGAACGGCGGGCTCGGTGAAGGCGCTGGCGCCGGACGACCTCGATCGCATCGGCGCGCAGATCGTGCTGGGCAACACGTACCACCTGCTGCTGCGCCCCGGGCCGGAGCTGGTCGCCGAGATGGGAGGGCTGCACCGGTTCATGAGCTGGCCCCGGCCGCTCCTCACCGACTCGGGCGGTTTCCAGGTCTACTCGCTCGCCGAGCAGAGGAAGATCAGCGAGGAGGGCGCGCTCTTCCGCAGCCACCTGGACGGGAGCAAGCACCTGCTCACCCCCGAGCGCGCGGTGCAGGTGCAGCAGAAGCTCGGCCCCGACGTCCTGATGTGCTTCGACGAGTGCCCGCCGGCGCAGGCCTCCCGCAAGGAGCATGAAGAGGCGGTGGCGCGCACCACGCGCTGGGCCCTGCGCTGCAAGGAGGAGTGGCGCAAGCAACCCGGCGGAGCGCTGTTCGGCATCGTCCAGGGAGGCCTGGAACGGGACCTTCGCGAGCGCCACGCGGCCGAGATCGCCGCGCTCGATTTCCCGGGCAACGCCCTGGGCGGGTTCTCGGTGGGGGAGGACCCCGGGCAGATGTGGGAGGGGGTGGCGCACGCCGCGCCGCTCTTACCGGCGCACAAGCCACGCTACCTGATGGGCGTCGGCACGCCGGAAGACCTGCTCCGGTGCGTGCTCTCCGGGGTCGACCTGTTCGACTGCGTGCTGCCCACCCGCGTGGCGCGCAACGGCCTCCTGTTCACGCGGCGGGGACGCCTGCAGATCAAGGCAGCGCGGTATGCCAAGGACCCGCGCCCCGCCGATCCCGGGTGCCGCTGCTACACCTGCCGGACGTTCACACGGGCCTACCTGCGCCACTTGTTCGCCGCCCAGGAGCTGCTCGCCTTCCGGCTGAACAGCCTGCACAACCTGACGTTCTACATTGACCTCATGAGCGGCCTGCGCGCCGCCATCGAGGCGGGTAGGGCACGCAACTACACGGAACAACTCCTGGAATCGTTCCGCGAGGGGCCGGATTGAGGTTGCGGTCGGGCGACAGGCGGGCGAGAGTTGCAGGCCGGGGGAAGGCGCGCCGTGAGCGAACCGGGAAGGCCGCAGGATCCACGCATCGGCGGCCTGGTCGGGCCGGAGTTCGTCGCCGTCCTCTGGGGCGAGCTCGTCGCCGTCCACGCCACCGAGGTGTTCGGGATGATGTCCCAAGGCCGCAAGACCGGCCTCCTCTTCCTCCAGGGCGGCGGCGTGGAGCGCCTGTTCGGCTTCGCGGACGGCGACCTGGTCTTCGGGACCTCCACCGCCGCGGCGGAAGGCGACGACGCCCCGGCAGGCGTCCTGGGGCTCTTCCGCCAGCAGCCGGGCGGCACCTTCACCTTCCTGCGCGGGCCGGCCGGCAAGGTGCCCCGGGCCTTCGCGCCCCGGAACACCCAGGTCCTGGTGCTGGATTCCTTGCGAAAGCTGGACGAAACCGGGCGGCTCGCCGGTTGAAGCAGGCGCCCGCGTCTGTTAGAACGGCCCGCTTTCGCAAAGGAGTCCGCCGTGCTCTCGCTGCTGTTGGCCCAGGCCGAAGCGCCTGCCCAGTCCCCCCTCGCCGGGCCGGGGAACATGCTGTTCCTGGTCGCAATCTTCTTCGGCATCTTCTACTTCATGATCATCCGGCCCCAGCAGAAGCAGCAGAAGACGCACAAGTCCTTCCTCGAGAGCCTGAAGAAGGGCGACGAGGTGATCACCAACGGGGGACTCATCGGCCGGATCGCCGGCGTGCAGGGCGACGTCCTCACGCTGGAGATCGCGAACAACGTGCGGGTGCGGGTCCTCAAGGACCAGGTGAACCGGCCCTTCGTGGTGAAGGAGCCGCCGCCCGCTCCGGCCGCCGAGGACGCGGCGAAGAAGTAGCGGAGGAGGCCGGCTTTGCCGGCGACGGGCGGAGGCCGCAAGGCCGTAGCAGTAGGAGAAACGGATGGATCGCTCCTGGTATTGGAAGGCCGGCCTGATCGCGGCCGTGACGCTCGTGGCAATCTACGCCCTGGTCCCGTCGTGGACCTACTTCCGCCTGCCCGCCGACCAGCGCAACGAGTCCGGCGTGTTCGAGAAGGCGCGGCCGAGGTGGGCGCCTTCGCGGCACCTGAACCTGGGCCTCGACCTGCAGGGCGGAATCCACCTGGTGATGGGCGTCGAGGTGGACCGCGCCGTGCGCGAGAAGGCGGTGCGGAGGGCCGAGGAGCTGGCCGCCGACCTGGACCGCAAGAGCATCAAGGGCGTGGAAGTAAAGGGCGACCCCGACAGCGGCATCGTGACGGTGAGCGGGCAGGGGGACGCGCTCGCGCAGGCCAAGCGGCAGATCTCCGACGACTACCCGGACATGTACATCCGCCGCACCGGGGCCACCTCGTTCGAGCTGGCGATGAAGGACGACGCGGTCAAGCAGCTCAAGGAGAGCGCGGTCGACCAGGCGGTGAAGGCGATCCGCAACCGCGTCGACAAGTGGGGCGTCTCCGAACCGACCATCGCCAAGCGCGGCGACTCCGCCATCCTGGTGCAGCTGCCGGGCTACTCGAATCCGGAGAAGGCGAAGGAGCTCCTCGGCAAGACGGCGCAGCTGGAGTTCAAGATCGTCGACGACGAGGACCGCAGCCTCACCCAGCTCAAGGACCTGCCGCCCGCCATCACGCTCGACTGGGACCGGTACGAAGGCGCGGGCGGGGCGCTGATGACCTCTCCGTTCCTGCGCGCCAAGGACGGGCTCGAGCTGCGCAAGTTCGTCCAGGGCAAGGCGCCTCCGGGCAAGGAGGTCGGCATCCAGAAGGTCGAGGAGCGCATCGCGCGCGAGACCTATTACCGGACGTACCTGCTCGACAAGAAAGCGGGCATGACCGGCGAGTACATCACCGACGCCCGGGTCGCCTTCGACAACTCGCCGGGCGAAGGGAACCGGCCCTACGTGCAGGTGAGCTTCAACCGCACCGGGGCGGACCTCTTCGAGAAGCTGACCAGCGCCAACGTGAAGAAGCGCATGGCCATCGTGCTCGACGACTCGGTAGACTCGGCGCCGATCATCCAGGGGCCCATCCCGGGCGGCGTGTGCTCGATCCACCTGGGGGGCCTCAAGCCCATCAACGAGATCCTGCAGGAGGCGAAGGACCTCGCCCTGGTGCTCAAGTCGGGCGCGCTTCCCGCGCCGGTGCGCATCCTGGAGGAGCGCTCGGTGGGCGCGTCGCTGGGGCCGGAGCTGATCAAGCGCGGCTCGCTCGCCGCCTTCTGGGGGCTCGTCGCGGTGCTCCTCTTCATGGCGGCCTATTACCGCTTCAGCGGAGTGGTCGCGGACATGGCGCTCGTCCTCAATGGCATCGTGGTGCTGGCCGTGATGGCGCTGCTCGACTCGACGCTCACCCTCCCCGGCATCGCGGGCTTCGTGCTCACCCTGGGGATGGCGGTGGACGCGAACGTGCTCATCAACGAGCGCATCCGCGAGGAGATGAAGCAGGGCCGCTCCATCGCGCAGGCGGTGCAGACCGGCTACGACAAGGTGTTCTGGACCATCTTCGACGGGCACGTGACCGCGCTGGTGGCTGGATTCGTCATCCGTGCCTACGGCAGCGGGCCGGTGCGCGGATTCGCCACCACGCTGATCATCGGCCTGTTGGCCTCGATGTTCACCTCCATCGTCGTGACCCGCGCGATCGTCGAGTGGTTCGTGGGACACGGCAAGCTGCACAAGGCCTTCAGCGTTTAAGGAACCGCCATGCAGATGAAGTATTTCGAGCTGATCAAGCCGGGCACGAGCCACGATTTCGTCAAGTACCGCCGCGTGGCGGTGACGATCTCGCTCGTCGTCAACGCCCTGGTCCTGCTCGGCGCCCTGGTCTGGCCCAAGCTGAACTACGGCGTCGACTTCGCCGGCGGCACCGAGCTGCAGGTGAAGTTCGAGAAGCCGGTCTCGGCCGGCGACGTGCGCGAGGTGGTGAGCCGGGCCGGGTTCGGCGAGCCCACCGTGCAGGAGTACGGGAACAAGGGGGAGAACCAGTTCCTCATCCGCGTCGAGCGCATCGCGCTGCTCACGCCGGACGCCGCCGCCAAGGTGAAGCAGGAAGTCGCCCAGGCGCTGCCCGACGCCCAGCTCAGCGCGTTCCACTTCGACCCGGAGGTCGGCGACAAGCTCGACTTCACCTTCAAGAAGCGGGTCGACCCGGCAGCGCTGCAGGCGGCGGTGGAGAAGGCCGGGTTGCAGGCCAAGGAAGTGCGCTCGCTCACCTCGCGCGAGGCGCAGGACCAGGAGTACACGGTCATCGCGCAGGGCCCGGGCGACAAGATCGGCCAGTTCCTGCGGGACAAGTTCGGCAAGGACTCGGTCGAGGTGGTGCGCACCGAGTACGTGGGCCCCCAGGTCGGCAAGCAGCTCCGCAACGACGGGATCCTCTCCGTGATCTACGCCATCGGCATGATCCTCATCTACGTCGGGCTGCGGTTCGACTTCCGCTTCTCGCCGGGCGTGGTCATCGCCCTGATCCACGACGCCATCGTCACCCTGGGCTACTTCCTGGTGACGCGGCACGAGTTCAACCTGACCTCGGTGACGGTGATCTTGACCGTGGTCGGGTACTCGGTGAACGACACCATCGTCATCTACGACCGCATCCGCGAGAACGCGAAGAGGTACAAGGGCAAGCCGTTGCGCGACCTGATCAACCAGTCGATCAACGAGATGCTCGGCCGCACCATCCTCACCTCGGGCGCGACCGCGCTCTCGCTGCTCGGCCTCATCGTCTACGGAGTGGGGACCATCCAGGACTTCGCCCTGGCCATGCTGGTGGGCATCATCTCCGGGACGTACTCGACCTGGTACATCGCTAGCCCGATGACCATCTGGCTAGAGGAGCACATGGCGCACCGCAAGGCGATCGAGGCTGCGAAGCCCAAGGTCAAGCCTGCCGCCAAGCCGCCCCAGCAGGCCGCTGCCCGGTAGCCCTAACCTCCGCGGAGGCGGGTCAGCTCGGTGACCACGACGTCGCGGCGAATCGGATCGACCCGATACACGACCCGCCACTTCATCACGTCGATCTGGAGCACCGAATCCTTGGTGGAGGTCCAGAACGGGCTCGACGGAGGCATCGTAGCGAGCGCGTCGCCAATCTGGTCCATGGTGCGGCGGATCTCGTCGCGCACCGCCTCGGGGACCTGAGCCAGCTTGACCCGGTAATGGACGGAGTAGTTCACGCGCCGGCCGAGTCTCCGAGTGGACACGTACTCCCGAGGCCCAGGGTGGACACTTGGGCAGAGCGGCGCAACCCGGCGCCAGCGGGGCTACTTCCTGCCAAGAACCTCGGTAACGCGAAGCGTCTCATCGTCCAAGGTATAGTAAAAGGACCAGCCGCGGACCACCAGGCAGAGGCGGCTCACGCTGACCGAGGACCAGAAGACGCTGTCCGCAGGGATACCTTGCAGCCCGACGGCGATTTCCTCGAAGCGCAGCTGCGCCTCGTCTCTTATCGCTTTCGGCGCCGCTCTCAATGCCGGCTGAACCATGATTACGCGGTGGCCCAGGATTGCCTCCGGGGTTGGGCCCCAACGTTCAGCAGCGGCAGGGTGAGCCCGCAAGGATTGACAGACGCAGAAGCCGTCTGCTGGCGGTCCGCCGAGATGAGGAGCGAAACGGGTCCCCGCCGCCCGCCTCCCCCCCACACCAGACGGCGCTCGCAGGCGCGATGTACGGCCGGGCAGGGGCAGCCGCCATGCAACGGCGCCGAGCGGTCTGCCGCGATGCTCACGCGGGCGCGACCCCCAGCTTTGCGAGGTAGCGGTCGATGCGATCGCGGAACCGGTCGTCGGCGTCGAGGAACTGCACGCCTATGCCGGGGACGATGCCTTGTTCTGCGGCCTCGCCCTCGGTCACCCGATGCATGACCAGGCCGCTGGTGGTCGCCGAAGGGCCTCCATCGGGCAGCTCGAGCTGGACGGTGATCACCTCGTCCACCTCGGGAGGCGTGCGGGTCTGGATGAACACGCCCCCGCGGCTGATGTTCTGCGCGTGCTCGCGGACGAACTCGCGCGCGGTGCGGAAGCGGACCGTGAACTGGCTGTGGAAGCGGGGGAACTCGCGCGCGTCCCGCAGCTCGCGCCCCATGCGAGCCTTCTCCACCACCAGCGCGGCGATGCGCTCGCGGGCGGCCACGTCGATGGCGGTGAACTCCACCCAGAAGCCGGCCGGCACGGGGCGGTCGCGCGTGGAAGCCGCAACGACTCCGACCGCCACTTCCGGCTTGGGATTGCCGGGCAGGTACAGGGCCATCGAGACCCGGGCGCCGACCTTGGGCGGGACCAGGGACCGGACCGCCACGCCTTCGCCCGACAGGCCGCGCGAGGTGGTCTGGATGGCCGCCCCTTCGGAGACGTAGCGCACTGGGAACACCATTGGCGCTGCTTCCACCGTCCCGCTCCTTTTCTCCCCATCTCAAGTCATACGTCAGGCCGCGATGCAGTGCTGCATTCGACACGAGGCGGGGACCTGGCGGGCTCCGTGCATGTGTGCATCGAGCCTGCACCGGCCGACGCCCGGCGGGCCGGAGATCCGGCCCGGGGGCAACGCGGCGTCGCGCCGGTGCTGGCGATCTGCGAGTCGTTTCGCCGCTGAAAGCGATCGGCTCGAAATCGAGCCGGCCGGTGGCCAGGATCTTGGCCACCCGGAGCCACGGGAGCGCTGCCGGGCGCCGGCTTCGCGCGTCGCACCCACAGCGATGTCAGACCCCCGTGCTAGACCGCGCACATGCGCTGGTCACCGGGAGAGGCGGCGATGGCCGCCGGAGCCGAGCAGGGTAGTCGTCTGGCGGCCGAGCTGGGGCTCCTCCCGGCCGTGGGGCGGGCGCTCTGGGCACGCGGAGTGCGCGACGCCGGGGCGGCGCAGCGATTCCTCGAGCCGCAGCTCGAGCAGCTGCCCGACCCGTTCGGCTTGAAGGGCATCGATGCGGCGGTCGCGCGCGTCCAGCGCGCCCTCGAGGCGCGCGAGACGGTGTGCGTCTACGGCGACTACGACGTCGACGGCGTCACCAGCACGGCGCTGTTGGTCTCCGTGCTGCGCAAGCTGGCCGTCTGCGCTCCCGGTGGCGGCCAACCAGCGCGCATCGAGTTCTACGTGCCGAACCGCCTGCTCGAAGGATATGGGCTGAACCTCGCGGCCATGAAGCGGCTGTCGGCCCGCGGCGCGCGGCTGGTGGTGAGCGCCGACTGCGGCGTCACGGCCGTGGCGGAGATCGACGCGGCGGCGCAGCTCGGCCTCGACGTGGTGGTGATCGACCACCACACCTCCGCGCAGACCGCCGAGGCGCTCCCGCGCGCGGTGGCCATCTTGAACCCGCACCAACCGGGCTGCGCTTTCCCCGGGCGCGAGCTGGCCGCGGTCGGCGTCGCGTTCCACCTGCTGCTCGCGCTGCGCAGGCGGCTGCGCGAGGCCGGGTGGTTCGCGGGTCGGCAGGAGCCGAACCTGCGCGAGCAGCTCGACCTGGTCGCGCTGGGCACCATCGCCGACGTGGTGCCGTTGACCGGGCCCAACCGCGTGCTGGTCCACTTCGGCCTGCGCGAGCTGGCGCGCGGCGCTCGACCGGGAGTGCTGGCCCTCAAGTCCGTCGCGCAGGTTCCGGGCCCGGTCACCTGCGGGGACGTCGGCTTCAAGCTCGGCCCGCGGCTGAACGCGGCCGGACGGCTGGCGGACGCCTCGGTGGGTGTTCGCTTGCTGTTGTCGGAGGACCTGGCGGAGGCGCGGGGTCTGGCCGAGCAGCTCGACCGCGCCAACGCCGAGCGCCAGGAGCTGCAGGCGCGCATCGCGGACGAGGCGGTCCAGAAGGCGCGGGACCTGGGCGATCGACGCGCGCTGGTCGTCTCCTCGCCGGGATGGCACGTGGGCGTGGTGGGCATCGTCGCGAGCCGGCTGGCCGAGCGCTTCCACCGGCCGGCGCTGGTGTTGTGCGAGGACGACGGCGGCACGGCCAAGGGGTCGGGGCGCAGCATCGAAGGGTTCCATCTCTACGACGCGCTGGCCAGCTGCTCCGCGCACCTCACGCGATTCGGCGGCCATCGCCATGCGGCGGGGGTGACGCTGCCCACCTCGTCCGTGGCGCAGCTCGCCGAGGCGCTGGAGCGGGTGGCGCGGGAGCGGCTCGCTCCCGACCAGCTCGAGCCCCGGCTGCGGATCGATTCCACGGTCCGTGCGGACGAGATCGACATGGGGCTCGCCGAGCAGCTCCTCAGGCTGGCGCCGTTCGGCGCCGGCAACCCCGAGCCGGTCTTCGCCTGCGAAGAGATGGAAGCCCTGGAGGTGCGCACGCTTCCCGACCGGCGCGCGGCTGGGCCAGGGCACCTCAAGCTCCGGCTCGCCGCGCCGGCGCCGGCTGGATGGTCGCCGCGCGTCTCCGACTCGCCGGCAGGCGCGCCGCTCGACGCGATCGCGTTCGGCATGGGCGGGGCGCCCATCGCCCGCGGCGCGCGCGTACGGGCGGCGTTCCAGATCGGGCTGGACAGCTACTTCGGGTCCTACCGGGTACAGCTCAAGGTGAAGGACGTAATGACCTAGGAACGCATCTCATAACCGAGTGCAGAGTAGGCGAGCTCAGCCAAGGTGTACGAGGCAGAGGAAGTTTTCTGCGCTCGCTCCCCGTCCGAGGAGGCACGACCAGGGTCTCCATTGCTTTTCAAGGAGGATGAAGTGGCATCGGCTGAGGGGGGTTCCGATCGCGTGCAAGGGACGGCACCCTCGCTGCGTGCGACCGGGGTATCAGGGGAGCGTACCGGGCATCTCTGGAGCGTACCGGGCATCTCTGCCGAAAGTGTTCCAGACCAGACGCTTAGTTCAACCGGTTGAACTGCAAAATGAGACCGACTCCGTTTGTCCTCGGGGAGTGCACGTCAAGATGCTCGAGAAGCCAGACAGCTAGTTCAGCCGGCTGAACCAGGACGGAAACCGAGCACACGGGTAACAGACGCTGGATGGGGCCCGGCTGACACACGCACTTGCTCCTCAGCGCCACTCGTCACGCCCCCTTGAAAAGCAAACGAGACCAACTTCATTTTGTCCTCGGGCACGGAGTTGAGGTCGATCCCAGAGCGGGCGCAAATCGGACGGAGCGGCGGGGGCCGCAACCGGGCGGACCGCGCCGTCTCCCTGGTCCCGGGCCGCCGTGCTTCAGGCGAGGCCCCACCTGACCTTGCCTTGGGTGAACAGGGCGCCGGCCCGGGCGGCCTCCTGCATCCGGATCCGCTCGGCCGCGCGCTCGAATTCGTGCTTGCACTTGTCCGAGCAGAAGAAGTAGCGCCGTTTCTTGTATTCGCTGCTCGGCACCCCCTCGCCGCTCCCCACTCGCACGCCGCAGATGGGGTCGTACGCCTTCCCCGGCACCTTGTTCCCCTCGCCCGAATTCACCGGCCGCCCCCGTCCTGACCTGTGTTCGATTCTGCAACCGCCGCGCCGCGCCGCCCGGGTTGCCGGGCGCGGTGCGCCATCGGCTTCCTCCCCTGGGTACGCGCCTTCCCACCGCGGGTCGCCGTACGTTCCTGGCTGGACGGCGCCCGGACGACACGGGGCGCCTGCCCAGAGCGCCCCGGCGTCGCGCGCGTATCGAAGATCTGCGCCGGGCGCGTACGCGCAGCCACCTGCGGCGCATTCTCCTCCTGGACGCGGAGATGGGCCTGCGCTCGCAGCAGCAGCCCGGCGCCGAGCAGCAGCGCGCAAGTGGTCTGCCCGGAGAGGAAGAGCCGTCCCATGCCCGGCGGCAGGTGCAACGGGGACGCCAAACGACGCGCCGCGGGCGCTCGCCCGCCCGCCCGGATGCCTCGCAAGGGGCGCCGAATCGTGCTACCGAACGCCCCGCACCGCCCTCGGAGGAACTCGCAGTGGCCGAATTCATCCGCGACCTGAAGCGCACGCATTCCTGCGGCGAGCTGACCGCCCGGGACATCGGCCGCGAGGTCGTCCTGTTCGGCTGGGTACACAACCGGCGCGACCACGGGGGAGCAGTGTTCATCGACTTGCGCGACCGCGCCGGCCTGACGCAGGTCGTCTTCGAGGAGGACGCGGGGAAGGAGCTGCAGGAGCTGGCCCACGAGCTGCGCCTCGAGTACTGCGTCGGCGTGCGCGGGAAGGTGGTGTCCCGCGGCGCCAACGCGAACCCGAAGCTTCCCACCGGCGAGGTGGAGGTCCACGTCACCCAGGCGCAGATCCTCAACCGCAGCGAGACCCCGCCGTTTCTCATCGAAGACCGGATCGACACCGCGGAGGAGAAGCGGCTGCACTACCGCTACCTGGATCTCCGCCGTCCCGCGGTGCAGCGCCCCCTGCTGATCCGCTCGCGCGCGAACGCGGTCACCCGGCGCGTGCTGGAGGAGCGCGGTTTCCTCGAGCTGGAGACCCCGTTCCTCGTCAAGTACACCCCAGGCGGCGCCCGCAACTTCCTGGTGCCGGCGCGGCTCCAACCCGGGAAGTTCTACGCGCTGGCCGAGAGCCCGCAGCTCTTCAAGCAGTTGTTCATGGTGGCCGGGTTCGACCGGTACTTCCAGATCGTCAAGTGCTTCCGGGACGAGGACCTGCGCCTCGACCGCCAGCCCGAATTCACCCAGATCGACCTGGAGATGTCGTTCGTCTCGCAGGACGACGTGTTCGCGGTGGTGGAGGAATTGGTCCGGGCGCTGTGGCGCGAGGTGCTGGGGGTCGAGGTGAAAGGACCGTTCCCGCGCATGCCGTACGAGGAGTCGATGCGCGAGTACGGCAACGACAAGCCCGACCTGCGCTTCGGCATGAAGCACGTCGACCTGACGCGCCTGCTCTCCGAGCACCGCGGCGCCGGCGTGCCGATGTGGTCCAGCTTCGCGCAGCCGTCGCCCGGGCAGATCGCGAAGGCGATGGTCGTCCCGGCGAGCGCTGCGCTGTCGCGCACCGAGACCGACAAGCTGGAGGAGATCGCCAAAGGGATGGGCGCCAAGGGCCTGGCGCGGGCCAAGGTGGACGACCAGGGCAACTGGACGCAGAGCCCGCTGGCCAAATCGATCACGCCGGAGGGGCGCGCCGCCATCAACGCGGCGGTGGGCGCCAGGACCGGGGACGTGATCCTCTTCCAGTTCGGCAAGGAAGCGCAGGTCCATACCGTGCTGGCGAACCTGCGCTTGCACCTGGGCAAGAAGCTGGGCCTCGTTCCGGAGCATGGGACCAGAGACCCGAAGGATCCGGCGAGTTGGAACTTCCTCTGGGTGGTGAACCCGCCCCTGTTCGAGTTCGACGAGGAGCAGAAGAAGTACGTGGCGGCGCACCACGCCTTCACCCGGCCGCGCGACGAAGATCTGCCGTACCTCGACTCCGATCCCGGGCGCGTCCTGTCCCATCGCTACGACCTGGTGCTGAACGGGTTCGAGATCGGCGGCGGATCGATCCGCCTGCACGACCCGGCGGTGCAGCAGAAAGTCTTCGCCGCGATGGGGATCGGCGCGGAGGAGGCGGAGCAGAAGTTCGGCTTCCTGCTGCAGGCGCTCCGGTTCGGCGCCCCGCCCCACGGCGGGATCGCGCTGGGAATGGACCGCCTCTCGATGCTGATGTCGGGCTCGGAGAGCCTGCGCGACGTGATCGCCTTCCCCAAGACCCAGAAGGGCACCGATCTCATGACCGACGCCCCCGGCGACGCCGACCCGAAACAACTCCACGACCTCCACATCGCCTCCACGGCCAAGAAGGATGCCTAGCCCGGCCTCGCGGCGTCGCGGTGACGGTGCCGGCGCGGAGACGCGGAGCGCGGAGGTTTTCCTTCTTGAAACGCGATTCTGCGCGCCTGCTTGCCTCCGTGGCGATCGCCCGGTCTTGGAATGCCGCAGCGCGACAGGAACTCCTTGCGCGTGCCCCGGGCGCCTGCGAGGATCCCAGCCGTGCACAGCTACGACCTGCTCGTGATCGGCGGGGGGGTGAACGGCACCGGCATCGCCCGCGATGCCGCCATGCGCGGGCTGGGCACCATGCTGGTGGAGAAGAAGGACTTCGCCGCGGGATCTTCTGGCGCGAACAGCGGGATGATCCACGGCGGCATCCGCTATCTCATGACCGACCCGCAGGTGACGCGCCTCGCCTGCCTGGACAGCGGCTACATCCAGCGCATCGCCCCGCACCTGCTCTTCCGCATCCCATTCCTCTACCCGGTCCTCTTGGAGACCCCCGGGGAACCGTCGCTCAAGGACCGGGCCTTCTTGTACGGGGCGGAGTGCTACTTCGAGGCGTACGACCGCTACCAGCCGCTGAAGAACGGCAAGGCGCACACGCGGCTGACCGACCTCGAGCTGCACGAGCTGGAGCCGGGGATCGTGCCGGGGACGCTCGGCGCCGTCACCATGGACGAGTACGGCATCGATCCCTTCCGCCTGTGCACCCTGAACGCGCGCAGCGCCGCGGCGCACGGTGCGGCGGTGCGCAACCACACCCAGGTCATGCGCTTCTTGCGCGACGGTCCCGCGGTGGTCGGCGCGCTGCTCCAGGACCTGCGCACCGGCCGCACCGAGGAGGTGCGCGCCCGTTGCGTCTTCAACGCGGGCGGGCCTTGGGCGCCGAAGATCGCCGCTCTGGCCGGGGTGGAAGTGAAGATCCGGCCGGGAAAGGGAGTGCACGTCACCCTCGATCGGCGGCTGTCGAACTACGGGATCATCTGCAAGGCCGTGGACGGGCGCGACGTGTTCGTCATGCCGCACGAGGACTCGTCGATCGTCGGGACTACCGACGACGACTTCTACGGCGACCCGGACGACCTCTCCGTCACCCGCGACGAGGTGGAGTACCTCCTGCAGGCAGTGGAGCACACCTTCCCCGCGGTGCGGCAGGCGCGCGTCCTGCGCGCCTGGGCGGGCATCCGGCCCACGCTCTACGCCTACGGACCGCTCGAGGACGCGCTCTCGCGCGACCACGCCATCCACGACCACGAGAAGGACGGCGCGCCCGGTCTCTTCACCATCGTCGGCGGCAAGCTGGCCAGCTTCCGGGCAATGGCGGAGGAGGCGGTCGACGCGGTGGCGCGCAAGCTGGGCAATTCCCAGGCGTGCACGACCCACCAGGTGGCGCTCCCGGGAGGCGAGGCGCCGCCGGCTGGGGCGGAGGAGCTCTCGCGCAAGCACACCGTTCCGGCGTTCGCCGCGGCGCGCCTCTCGTACCGCCATGGCGCCGAGGCGGAGCGCGTGCTCCGCGCCGCCGACGACGAGCCGGAGCTGCGCGCGATGGCCTGCTCCTGCGAGGGAGTCACCTTCGCGGAGCTGGCTTTCTCCTTGCGCGAGGAGTTCGCCGAGTCGCTCGCCGACCTGCGCCGCCGCTGCAGGCTGGCGATGGGGGTGTGCCAGGGGACCCGCTGCGCCGGTGCCGCCGCGGCCCTGGTCGCCGACGAACGGAAGCTCTCCGCCGAGGCGGCCCTGACCGATCTGACCGCGCTGCTCGACGAGCGCTGGAAGGGAAACCGCGCCGTCCTCTCCGGAGAGGGATTGGCCCAGGCCGAGCTACTGCAAGGGACCTACTACACGACCGGCGGCCTGCGCCGCGGCGGGGGCAGGCCGTGGCGCTGACCACCGACGTGGTCGTGATCGGAGGCGGCCTCGCCGGCGCCTGCGCCGCCCTCGCGGCCCGGGAGGCGGGCGCGGAAGTGGTGTCGATCGCGCGGGCGCCGGGCGCCACGGCCATGTCCAGCGGAGCGATCGATTTCGCGGCCGCGGAGGACGATGCGCCGATCGGCGAAGCGGCGCGCAGGTTGGCCAGGAACGCGCCCGGACATCCCTACGCGCTGCTCGGGGAGGGGCTGGTGCCGGCGATCGACGATGCGCTGGCGCTCCTCGTGCGCCATCTCGCCGGGCTGGAGATGAAGGGGGCGCGCTCCGCGTCGGACCGGAACCTGTGGCTCGCGACTCCGCTGGGCCGGGCGAAGCCCGCCGCTCTCGCGCAGGGAGGCATCGCCGCCGGCGACCTGCGCAACCTCGCGTCGCGGGAAGCGCGGCTGGGGGTGGTGGCGCTGGCCGGAGCGCAGGCGGTCGAAGCGCGCCTCCTGGCGCACGGGCTCACCCCGCTCCTGGCGCCGCTCTGCGAAGCGGTGGTGGTGGCGCCCGACTTCTACCGGCAGCGCGCCGACGCGCTGCGGACGTTGCCGGAGATCGCGCACGACCTGGACGCCCCCGGCCGCCGCGGCGGCTTGGGTGCGTCGCTGGCTCGGGCGGCTGCGCAGGCACACGCGACGCACCTGCTCCTTCCCACGTTGGGGCTCGCGGACCCGGTCGCCGCCCGCGCCGAGCTCGAGCGCGCCGCCGGCGTCCCCGTGCTCGAGCTGCTCGGCGCACCGCCCAGCGTCCCGGGCCTGCGGCTGCAGCGCGCGCTCGCCGCCGCGCTGGAGAAGGCGGGCGTGCGATCGATCACCGGGATCGCGGAGCGCAGCTCGGACGGGCAGGTGCAGATCGTCCGGGGCGTGGAGTGCGAGCCGGTCCGCGCCGGCGCGGTCGTGCTCGCCACCGGTCGCTTCCTCGGCGGCGGGATCCGCTGCGAGGCCGACGGCCGCCTGCGCGAGACGGTGTTCGACCTGCCTGCGCGCGCCGGCGGCCGCGAGGCCCTGGCCGCGCTGCCCAACGAGAGCCTCTTCGCGGAGCGCGCTGCCGGGCCACACCCCGGGCTCGCCGCGGGGGTTACGGCCGACTCCGAGCTGCGAGCGGGCTCCTCCTTCGTCTGCGGCGCCGTGGTGGGCGGGTTCGACCCGGCGCGCGACGAGGGCGGCCTGGGCGTGTGCGCGGTGACGGGCGCTGTGGCCGGCCGCCGCGCGGCGCGCCGCGCGGGCAGGGCGGGCGCCGGCGCGAGCGGGGCGGTGGGCCGGTGACGCGCTTCTTCGCGCTGCTGCTCCTGGGGCTCCGCGCGTCGATCCTGCACCCGATCGCGCAGATCTTGACGCCGCCAGAGCGGAAGGGGAAGCGCCGGTTCCTTTCCAACTACGCGCCCGAGGCGCTGGTGCCGATGACCCTGCAAGACCGGGCCGCCTTGCCGCGCTTCTCGGGTTGCGTGAACTGCGGGCTGTGCGACGCGGTCTGTCCGCTGGTCGGCCGCGCGGAGCTTGCACAGTGGCGCGGCCCGAGCCTCTTCGCCATCGCGTTTTCGCGCGCGACCCCCGAGCTGCCGCACCTGCGCGCGGTGATCGGCACCCTGGATGCGTGTGGTTCGTGCCACGCCTGCCAGGACGTGTGCCCCCGTGGAGTGCCGCTCCTGGACATCTTCGCGTTCACCCGGCGCAAGCTCGTGGAGGTGGACGCAGCGCGGGCGCCTTTTCCGGAGCTGGCCGCCGCGGAGGAGCCCGTGGCCGCCGCCCAGCCTGGGCTGGGCACGTGACGGGCCCGCTCCGGGGCGCGGGACCGCGGAGCAAGGCGCTCGAGCGCGATCTGGCGGCGCTGCTCGGCCCGGACGCGGCCTCCTGCGCGCCGGCCGACCTGTGGGCGATGTCGCGCGACTGCTGGCCGCGCTCGCTCCTGTGGACCAAGGCCGGCGTCGCTCCGCATCCGCCCGACGCGGTGGTCTGGCCGGCCTCGACGGACGAGGTGGTGCGCGTGGTGCGATACGCGGCCGAGCGGCGGATCCCGGTGGTGCCGTTCGGCGCCGGCAGCGGCGTGTGCGGGGGCGCGGTGCCGGTCAAGGGCGGGATTGCGCTCGACTTGAAGCGCCTCTCCGGTCCTCCCTGCATCGATCTGCCGGCGCGCACCGTGGACGTGGAAGCCGGCATGAACGGGCAGCGCCTGGAGGAGCTGCTCGCGGGCGCGGGCGCGACCCTGGGGCACTTTCCCTCCAGCATCTACTGCTCCACCGTCGGCGGGTGGCTGGCCGCGCGCAGCGCGGGGCAGCTCTCCTCGCGCTACGGCAAGATCGAGGACATCGCGCTGGCCATCGAGGCGGTGGACGGGACGGGAGAGGTCCTGCGCACCCAGGACGCTCCCTCCGCCGGGCCGGATCTATTGCAGCTCCTCCTGGGGAGCGAAGGGACGCTGGCCGTCGTCACCAAGGCGAGGCTGCGTTGCTGGCCGGCGCCCGCCGCGCGATGGATGCGCGGCCTGCGCTTCGGCTCGGTGCGGGCGGGCATGGCCGGGCTGCGGGCGCTGATGCGATCCGGGCTCAGGCCGGCCGTTGCGCGGCTCTACGATCCGCTCGACACGCTGCTCGCGGGCCGGGGAGGGGGCGACGTTCACGTGGCGGTTCCCGAGCCGCTGCGCTGGGTGGTGGAAGGCGCGCAGTCCGAGGCGCTGCGGCTCGCGCTGCGCGCGCCGGTCCTGCTGAACAGCTTGGTCGATGCGCTCCCGGGATCCTCGCTCCTGGTGCTGGGATTCGAGGGAGACGGCCCGTTCGCCTCGTCCGACGCGCGCGAAGAGGGCGAGCTCTCGCTCCGGTTGCTCGCGGCGGAGGGAGCGGAAGATCTGGGGCCCGCGCCGGGGGAGAAGTGGCTCGCCAACCGGTACAAGATCAGCTACCGGCAGTCGCCGCTGTTCTCGGCCGGCGCGTTCGTGGACACGATGGAAGTGGCCACCACCTGGGACCGGCTCGACTCGCTCTACGACGGCGTCCGCCGCGCCGTGGCCCAGCATGCGTTCGTGATGGCCCACTTCTCCCACGCGTACCTGGAAGGATGCTCGATCTACTTCACCTTCGTGGGACTTGCGGGCGCGCCCGCGGGCTCGAGCGACGCGGACGATCTCGAAGAGGCCGAGGGGCGCTACGACGCGTGCTGGAACGCGGCCCTCTCCGCTGCTTGTGACGCCGGGGCCACGCTCAGCCATCACCACGGCATCGGGCTCCACAAGCAGGTCTTCCTGCCGCGCGAGCACGGCGAGGGGATGCGCCAGCTGCGCGCGCTCAAGCAGGCGTTCGATCCGCACGGGATCTTGAACCCGGGAAAGCTCCTGCTGTGAACGGGCTGCGCGAGGACCTTTCCGCGACCGGCTCCACGGTGCTCGCCGAGGGAGAAGGGCTCCGGGTCACGCCTCCCAGCATCGCGGCGCTGGGCAGGGCGGTGGCGGTGCTGCGCGGGCACCTCCTCCCGGTGCGCGTGCGGGGGAACGGCGACGCGCCGGCGACGGCCCCGGCCGGTTGTGCGCTGCTGGAGCTGACGGCGCTGGAACGCATCGCCTCGGTCGACGGAGCGACCGGCATCGCGCGGGTGGAGGCGGGGTGCAGCGTGGCCGCCCTGGAGACCTCCGCCCGGCGCACGGGCGCGACCCTGGGGCCGCTCTTGCCGTCGGTCCGGGCGGGATCGGTGGGGGCCTGGCTTGCGGGGCCGACGCGAGGCGAGCGCGCGGTCCCGGGCTCCCGGCGCGAGACGGCCGCCCTGTCGGTCTCGGCGGTGCTGGGGGACGGGCGGCTCGCCGAGAGCCGAGCCGCTCCGCGCTCGGCGACCGGGCCGGACCTGGATCACCTGGCGCTCGGCGGGGCGGGCCGGCTGTGCGTCATCGCCGCCGCTTGGGTCCGGCTCTTCCCCGCGGCGCCGCCGGCCTACGCCGCCTGGCGAGCGCCAGACCTCGCGGCCGCCGTGCGCGTGGTGGAGCGGCTCTGCCTGGACCGGCTCGCGCCCGCGCGCGGGATGCTTCGCGTGCTCGAAGGGGGCGCGCTGGCCGCGCTCTCCTGGGAGGGTCCGGAGGCGGCTCGCCTCCTGCGCGAGCGCGCGGTGCGCGCTCTGGGGCCGCCGCTCGAGCTGGATGCCGGACCCGAGGTGAGGGGCCCAGCTTCGTCGCGGGCGGTCGAGGTGGATGCGCGGTGGAGCGCGCTCGAGGCGTTCGCGCGCCGACCGGCAGCCGCGGAGATCGCGCTGTACGGGCTGCACGCGGGCGGCGCGTTCGCCGTGCTTTCGCTCGGCGCGGAGGGCGTGGAGCAGTGCGCCGACGCCGCCCGCGCAGACGGTGCGCGCCTCCTGGCGCCGAGGCGCCTGCGGGAGGCGGGACCGGGCTGGGATGCGATGGGCGCAGGTGCAGCCTGGGAGCGGCTGGTCGCGGCCCTCGGCGTGGAGGAGCGGCGGTGACCGGGCTGCGGCGCGCCCTCGAGCTGTGCGTGTTCTGTCCGAAGATGTGCCGCTTTTCCTGCCCGGTCTCCGAGGCCAGCTCGCGCGAGGCGTTCACGCCGTGGGGGAAGGTCTCGCTGGCCGCGCTCGCCGGGCGGTCGCCGGACGCATCGGCGGCGGTGGCGTTCGGAGCGTGCACCGGCTGCTTGCGGTGCCAGACGTACTGCGCGCACGCGAACGACGTGCCGGCGCTCCTGTACGCAGCGCGGGCGGGGGCGGTGCGCGCGGGGACGGCGCCGGGGCAGTGGGCAGAGCTGGCGCGGAGGATGAGCGAGGCGGGGCACGGCGAGCAGGCGGAGCTGAGGGAGGTGTACCGGAAGATCGCGGAGGAGGAGGGGAGGGAGACACCGACGTCGACATCGACATCGAGTTCGACGTCGACAGCGACAGCGACACCGACAGCGAAATCGACAGCGACAGCGACAGCGACTGGGGCGGCGACAGCGACAGCGAATGCGCCGGCGATAGCGAGTGCCAGGCGGAGCTCCGCTGCGACGGTCCGGGTGTCCGCCCTACGGGCGGTGGTAGGGGCGGTCACGGCGAGGCT
>WNFL01042240.1_pt3 | contig 19157 bp, 17 predicted proteins | sample 5400361 | NCBI WGS metagenome assembly WNFL01 (sample SAMN13153351, study PRJNA577476) | soil metagenome | isolation source: 40 cm soil on Douglas fir-dominated hillslope | place: USA:California | collected 2013-09-17
TTCGGGTTGGATGCGTACTGGTCTGTCAGCCAAGCCGCTTCCTTGTAAAGCGTTTGTGCTCCTGCCACTCCACCATACCGGGTGTTACTGAGATCGTTGCTGCTCAGGAGCGTCAGATTCGCCTGCCAGGATTGGCCAAAATGCACTTCATTGGCAAAATCGACGCAAAAGAATGTTACGGGAGCGCCGTCAAGAGTGCCGAAGTAGGGACCGATGTAGTATCCAAATGCCGCCACGCCGTTGACTCCGGTAAAGGTCGCGGGGACTGGATCGGCAGACACAGAGAGTCCTGCAAACAAGAGGCACGAGACAATGGCGATATTTCTGCGGTTCACATTAGAATGTTAGGAATTTGAGCCGTGGCGTTCTATAGCCTTGAGGATTAGGAGGTACTGGTACCAGGGCGGATCTTAAGTATCCAGGAGTTAAGTCCCGCCCGGTCACCGGTACACTGATCTACTCTTGGCGACTGAGAACATGGGCTAAAGCGTCGATGACTTCGTCGCTGTGAGGAAAGCCTTAATAGATCCCCGACTCCTTCGACACGTCGTGCTCCTGGGTCCAGCGTGCCTCGCGGGCGGTGGAAGGATCAATAACCGCCTTGACCTCACAGATGGTATCGGCAGGGAAACCGCTCAGATATGCGTGCTCGCGAATCAAACGTTGATCCCGCGCGATATAAACACTGTACACCTTGTCGGCAGTCACGAAGCTTTCCACCCACTGGATGTGGGATCCAATCTCCTCAAGCGCATGACAAGACCGCTCGGAAATGGCCGCGAGCTCGTCGCGCGACATCGCACCCGCGCCCGGCATGTTACGTTCGATCACGAACTTGGGCATGGCCGCTCCTTTACCGAGGCAGTATACAACCGCCCGCCGTCAGATGAAACGGGGGGTGTCCAATTAGGGAATCGTCCAAAGAAGATAAGCCGCTAGAGCCGTTCCTAACGTCGCTCCGCCATAGCAGAACAGGTTGATCAGCTCGTTCAGGTGCTTGATCTGCAAACCGTCGTACAGCGTAAACCGAAACCGGTGGGCCCAGTGGAACAGTGGGAGAGCGCAGAGAATCAGCAAATAAATTCGCGTGATCGGATGCTTGAGGAACGCCAGCAGCTTTTCGTGACTCGGTGCGTCCAGCCATCCCAGCGGAAACGCGAGCCCGAACAGCAACAGGTGGATGGGCAGCAGCATGGCGGAAACCACTCCGCCAGCGCTGAACAGCATCCACAAAAACGGTTCGTTCGATCGCTTGCTCATTTACCCTCGTAACAGGATCCACGCGATGGCGGCCGATACCGTCACCCATGCGACGTAGTTCGGCAGAGCGATCGCCAGGCTCGGAAGGCGCTTCCCGCGGACGCGGATGGCCATCGCTTGCGGGGCCAAATTAAACCAGGTCACCGCGTGGTAGATGACGAAAAGAAGGCTGACGGCGTTCAGCGCCAGCAGCAGCGGGTTCCGCAACCAGTTCTGAAATTCCGCGTAAGCCGACGGGCCACGCGCCACGGCCCGAATTTGCAACAGTGTCACCACTACGATCCAAGCTACAAAGACGCTGCTGGCTTCCCTAAGAATGAATTTCAAATACGCCCAGCGAGTCAGCCACCAGAACGTCGAAACGCGAGGATGATACGTCTTCGGTAGATACTCGGTGGGATTAATCATCGGCTTTCGCTCCCCTGGGCAACACCATCGACTTGACCCACTCCATGGTGGCAGTCAGCTTGTACTGCTGAATGGCGCCGGCGGGATCCACTTTCTTGGGACAAACCTGCGTGCACTCGCCGACAAAGGTGCAGCCCCAAATTCCGTCGTGATGCGAGAGGATATCGAGGCGTTCATTCGCCCCTTCGTCGCGGGAGTCCAAGTTGTAGCGCTGCGCCAGGGCGATGGCCGCCGGTCCGCTGAACAGCGGGTCTAATCCGTAAACCGGACAGGCGGCGTAACACAGCACGCAATTGATGCACATGCTGAACTGCTTATACGTGTCCAATTGTTCCGGAGTTTGAAAATACTCCTCCTCCAGCGGTTTATCTACTTTTCGAATGATCCACGGCTTCGACTTGGAGAGTTTCACCAGAAAATCCGAGGTGTCGACCACTAGGTCGCGCAGCACGGGGAAGTTTTTCATGGGCTCCACGCGGACCGGGCCGGGAGCGTAGTCGGACAAAAACGTGGCGCAAGTCAGCTTGGGAACGCCGTTCACCATCATTCCGCAGCTCCCGCAGACTCCCATCCGGCAGGACCACCGAAAGGACAACGATCCGTCCAGGTGGTCCTTAATATAGTTGAGGGCGTCCAGCACCACCCACTCTTTCCGTAGCGGGACCTCAAACGTATCGATTCCGGGTTTCTCGTCGTGCCCCGGATGATAGCGGGTGACTTCGAGCGTGATCCTGTTCGCCATCTGCGTTCACCTTCCGTATACCCGCTCGGCAGGGGGCCAGCGAGTAAGGGTCACGGGCGTGTATTCCACGCGAGGCCGGCCGTCGGCATCGCGATACACCAGCGAGTGCGCCAGAAACTTGTCGTCGTTGCGCTCCGGATAGTCTGTGCGCTGGTGTGCACCACGCGATTCGGTCCGCTGCATGGCGCACTCCGCCATGGTTTCTGACACTTCCAGCATGCAGGAAAGCTCCAGCGCGGAAATTAGCTCGGTGTTGAACACGTGGCCGCGATCGTCCAGGCGAATGTCGCGGAAGCGTTCCTGGAGCTCATGGAGTTTGCCGGCCGCTCCGGCCAGCGATTCGCCCGAGCGATAAATGCCGGCGCATTTTTCCATGATCTTCTGCATCTCCTCCCGCAGATCGGCGATCTGCTCCCGGCCACCGCTTTTTTGAAGGAACTGTTCCTGCAGCCGTCCTTCCTCGTCCAGCGCCTGCGCCAGCAGGTGCCGCCCTGGTGATTTTTGTTCCGACGCATATGCCGCCGCCGCACGACCGGCTCGGGCGCCAAACACCAGCAGTTCGGGCAGCGAGTTGGAGCCTAGCCGGTTGGCCCCATTGATACTCACACAAGCAACCTCGCCGGCTGCGTACAAGCCCGGTAACGGTGTGGCGCCATGGATGTCGGTATGCACGCCGCCCATCATGTAGTGAACCACCGGCCGAACCGGAATCAACTGCGTGATGGGATCAATGTTCTCGTACATCAGGCACAATTCACGAACAAAGGGAAGCTTGGTTTTGATCTTCTTCTCTCCCAGGTGTCTGAGGTCGAGATTGACGACCGCGCCGTATGGTCCCTCCAAAGTGCGGCCCTTCGCCTGTTCGTGAACGAAGGCTTGCGACAAGCGATCCCGCGGACCCAGTTCCATGGTTCGCAGGACCGGCGTGGGCTCCGGCGTCCCCAGGTTGTAGTCCTGCAAGTATCGGTAGCCATCCTTGTTTAATAGATAGCCGCCTTCGGCGCGAGCTGCCTCCGTGATCAGGATTCCAGTAAACGGGAGGCCAGTGGGATGATACTGGACAAACTCCATGTCCTTCAAGGGAGCTCCCGCGCGATAGGCCAGCGCCATGCCGTCGCCGGTCTTGATGGCGGCATTGGTGGTGTAGCGAAAGACGCGGCCGCAGCCGCCGGTGCACAGAATCACAGCTTTGGCGGTGATCGCTTGAACTTTCCCGGTGGTCAGCTCCAGCGCCACCACGCCCTGAACGCGGCCGTCGTCCACCAGGAGTCGGGTGACAAAGTACTCGTCGTAGCGAACTACGGCGTCGTATTTGAGGGACGTTTGAAACAGCGTGTGAAGCATGTGGAAGCCGGTCTTGTCGGCCGCGAACCACGTGCGGGTTTTCTTCATGCCGCCGAAGGGCCGGACGGCGACGCGTCCATCGGGCTCCCGGCTCCAGGGACAGCCCCAATGTTCGAGGCGCATCAGCTCGATGGGAGCCTCCTTCACGAAGGCTTCCACGGCGTCCTGATCGCACAGCCAATCGCCACCGGAGATGGTGTCGTAGGCGTGTTCGTCCAAGCTATCTTCCGCGGAGTGCACTCCGGCCGCGCCGCCCTCGGCTGCGACCGTGTGGCTGCGCATCGGGTACACCTTCGAGACGACGGCTACGCTCAGTTTCGGATCTGCCTCGGAAATCGCAATGGCGGCACGCAAGCCGGCGCCGCCGCCGCCGACCAGCACAATGTCGTGGGAGGAGATATCGAGCATGGTGGCGAATCACGAATCATACACTCCCCTGCTGGCGGATTCAAGCCGGCGGGCCGCTCCCAACAGGAACCAGGTCTTGGGCTAAAGAATCGACGCTTCGAGCCACCTAAGAGATCGTAAGAACAGGTTCAGCATTTGACCGTGTCTTATGCGTCGCAGGGGCGCAGCAAGGAAAAGCGTCACCCGCGCGAAATATCCAGCGTCGGAACCGGCCGCAATAGCCGGCAGGCTCTGGGAAAAGGCGGCCAGCCTCGTGCGTCTCTCGCTTCAGGGCGCCACGTGGCCGTTCCTTGTGATGTGACCGTTGCGGTGACGTCACTTGAAAATGGGCGTGGATGGGCGGTGAGTCCGCATTTGTAGTTGCTCCTTGTCGTGATCTCGACGTTCAACTTTCCCCAAGAGATTGATGATCTTCGAAAGCTACGCGCATCTGAGCTTTCCGTTGTCGCGGCCGATCAGTATCTTTTTCCTAAGGTGCCAAGGAAAATCTTCTCAGGGCTCATTGATGGTCGGGCGTGTAGAGTTCAGACGAGACCTAGACGCTATTAAAGCGAAAAACCTGCTCGGCAACGGTTATTGTCCTCGTACGCTTCTTTTGGTCTCGATCGATCTATGGAGCATGCCCGTAACTTCAGCAGTGCCACGGCGCAGGGACCTCCTCGAATTAATCATGGTGGCCATCTATTTCGTTCTGACTGCTTTCAGTATGGTGAGTAACTCTCCGCCTTCGCTCGGCCTTATCTTCCGTCAGGCGCTTAGTCCGTTCCAAATCAAAGTCCGCGCCCGGAACACCGGAGCTGAACGAAGCGCCGCCGTTTGGCGATTGTCGCAATTCGAAAGCCGCGTGCGTCGGCGGCCAGGCACAGTGCCCCCTCGTTCGGCCTAAGTCGGGGATTGACCCAATTCCGACTGCTTCGGGACGCTATTTCGGTTGCGGAACAATCCGCAGGTACGGTTTGGGCGCCTTCCACCCGTTTGGGTAGGTCGCGACCTTATGCTTTGCGGTGAGTTGCATGGAATCAAGCACCCGCAGCACTTCGTCAAAATTGCGACCCGTGCTCATCGGATAGCTCAACATCAGTTTGATCTTCTTGTCCGGCCCCACCACGAACACCGTGCGAACAGTCGCGTTGTTCGCCGCCGTGCGTCCCTCGGAAGTGGTTCCTGCGTCCGCCGGAAGCATGTCGTACAGCTTGGCGACTTTCAGCTCCGGGTCGCCGATCATCGGGTAGTTGACTTTGTGTCCCTGCGTTTCCTCGATGTCCGCCGCCCATTTCCCGTGGCTGCTCACCGGGTCAACGCTGAGCCCGATTATTTTGCAATTGCGTTTGGCGAACTCGGGCGCGAGGCCGGCCATGTAGCCAAGTTCCGTGGTGCAAACCGGAGTGAAGTCCTTCGGATGAGAGAACAGAATCGCCCAGCCGTCGCCGATCCACTGGTGAAAGTCCAGCGTTCCTTGAGTGGTCTCAGCGGAGAAATTGGGAGCTTCTTCATTAATTCGGAGTGACATGTCGATAGTCTACTCCAGGACGCGGCCATGGTGAACGGCGCGCAGCCGTGAACACCCTAATCCTGCCGCAACGCGCGGATCGGATCCACCCGCGAGGCTCTGCGCGCTGGCAACCAGCAGGCCGCCAGCATCACCGCCGCGAGAACCGCCGGGACCCCGGTCAGAATCAGCGGATCGTAGGGGCTCACGCCGACCAGGAACATTTGCAGGAATCGGCTGGTCAAGAGCGCGACAGTGATCCCCAGGACAACTCCAATGGCGGTAAACGTCAAACCCTGACTGAGCACCATGCGAAGCACGCTGTCAGGCCGCGCGCCAATCGCCATTCGAATTCCGATCTCGCGCGTGCGCCGGCTGACGGAGTAGGTCACCACGCCATACAAGCCGATGATGGCGAGCAGCAATCCTACCAGCCCGATGGTCGTGACCATCTTCGCGATCAAACGCGGCGGGAACATCGCACGGTCCTCGTAATACGCTGCCAGCGTATTCAGATTGACGATGGGGATGTCGGCGTTGAGCGCGCGAACGTCTTCCCGTACCCTCGCGGCCATCGCCGCGGGATCGCCTTCGGTTCGCACCAGCACCTTCATCTGCGAGTTGTACTCCTGCGAAAACGGCGTCCACACCACCGACTGTGGGGACTCCGCCCAGTACAGATACTTGGCATCCTTGGCCACACCGGCGACTTGGACCAGCGGACCTTTGGGGCCGTCCAGCCGCATCTGTTGTCCGATCGGATCGCGATTCGGCCAGGCGCGGGCGGCCAGCCTCTCATTGACGATCGCGATCCGCGGCGAGGAGGCAGTATCGCGATCGTTGAACGCGCGGCCGCGCACGATGCGCGTTTCCATCAGCGGAAAGTAACGATCGTCGACAATGTACTGCCACGCCGACGGTGAATCTTCGCCCGGCCGCGCCTGATACCCGTCGACAATCACCTTGCGCAGGTTCTGGGCTCCGGCGTTGTACGGAATCGTGTAAGACAGCGCAACGTCGCGGATCCCTGGGCGGAGGCGAAGACGGTCCTCCAATTTGCGGTAAAAGTCGCGAGTCTTAGACTCGTCATAGCGAACCAGGCCGGGATCCAGCGTGAAAACCAAAGTATGATCCAGGCGAAACCCGGAATCCATGCGCCGTGCGGCGTCAAAGCCGCGCACAAAGAAGGCAGACACAATGAGCAGCACCACCGACAACGTGACTTGGGCCGTCACCAGAATGTTGCGGCCCGCCAGACGTCCGCCCCACAGCGCCTTTCCAGGACCCTGATCGCTGGCCTTGATGGTGGAAGCAAGATCGGTGCGCGTGAAGCGCAGCGCCGGCAGGAGCTCGAACATCAGTCCGGTCGCGATCGCTACGGCGAAACTGAAAACCAGGAGCCGCGTGTCCATCCTCACACCGAAGGAAATCGGAAAATCGGCGGGAGGGGGGATCCACACCAGCGTATGCGACGATTAGGCCCGCAACTCCGCCCGCGAGCGCGAGCACAAAACTTTCCGCCAAGAGCTGCCGCACCAGTTGCCAACGCGTGCCGCCGATCGCCATCCGGATGGCGATTTCCTTCGCGCGCGCCGTCCCACGCGCTAGCACCAGGTTCGCGACGTTCGCGCACGCGATCAGCAGCACCAGCCCGCTGACCACCAGGAGCATGATCGCCAGCGTTGAATCCTCCGGGGCATTCTGAAAACGGGCGCTCACATAATTCAAATACGGTCACTGCGCGATCGCGATTGGTCTCCGGATACTGCGCGGCCAGGTTGCGCGTGATGGTCGATAGCTCGGCGTGCGCCTCGGTTACGCTGATGCCGGATTTCAAGCGGCCGTAGAGTACAAATCCTCGATTTCCGCGGCCGGTAAGAAAGTCTCCAGCCGAGTTTGGAACCGCCTGCGCGTAGCTGTGCATGGGCACGTACACCTCGGGCAGAACGTAAGCCTCGGGCCCGGTAAATCCCGCGGGCGCGACGCCGATAACTGTAAAATCGGTACCGCTTACTCGAATCTTTCGGCCGATTGCACCGGGGTCCGAGGCGAAGTCGCTCTCCCACAGAGCATGACTGATCACCACCACCAAGTCCTTACCCGCAACGACATCTTCATCCGGGCGAAATCCGCGGCCCACAGGAATCTGGATGCCGAGCCCGGAAAAGAAATTCGCACTTACCACCGCTCCCAGGTTCATGTGCGCGGCGCTGTCCCGATTAACGGTAACGCCCACCGGGACAAGTTGGTAGCAGGCCAGGGCCGCAAGCGTGTGGGTCCGATCGCGGAGATCCACGTAATCGGGATACGACATGTTGCCGAGGCGCGTGCCTGGCGCGGTAGAGTTGACCGCAACAATGCGCGACGAATCCGCCACTGGCAGCGGGCGAAGCAGAATGGCGTCCACGTAGCTAAACATCGCCGCATTCAGGCCCACGCCGAGCGCGATGGAAAGAATCGCGATGGCGGCAAGTCCAGGGCTGTGGATCAACGTGCGGCAGGCATAACGAAGGTCGGCAATCAGGCGCATTCTGTGTCTACGTTTAGCACGGGCCTTTGGTTCCCGTACACCACGCGACGTTTTGCGCACAGCGTCCCATTTCGTATTTCGATCCCGCAGAACGCCAATAGAACTCGAGCTGTATCGTCAGGAACATCTCTACATCTCGCAAGATGCGTGCCGATCAGTAGCTCTGTTCAATCCGGAAAAATCGGTGGCGACAATACCTGCATCGCAAGGGTTTCTTTCCCAAGATCGAGAAGAGCATCGCGGCGATGCCCCTTTGTTTGGCGGGACGCGTATCGTATCCCCCACATTTTGGGCATGGGACAGTCGATGGTCTTTCTACTCTTGGGATCTCAATGGTAGGAGTCATGCCAGCACAAGATCTCAAGCTGAAGATCGTCGGGAAAGTCTTAGGGTTTCCTGGAAACTGGAAGCGCTCCGCCATATTCGCCGCGTCTTCGCCTAAATGTGGCGTTCACGTTCGCTTTTTGGGGAAGGCGTTGCTGGTATCGCGCGGGCGGGGGATTGTGAACCTGCACTGGGGGATCATCCGCTCACTCGTCGTCGCCTTATTGCGGTGAACGCACCGCTACTATCGAAAACCCGGGCGTAGCTCCCCCTAAGCGCGCACTTTTCAGCAGAATCTCAAAAAAGGGAAGGTGTCCCGAGCGGTCTAGCGTTAACAATGACTGCAGTTGAACCAGGGAACGTTCGGTGGTGACAAATTCGCCGCCGCCTTCGGTTCCCTCCGTCTCCGTCCCGGAGATTGCCAGCACGTTGCCGGTCTTGCCCAAATTCGGAAGAAACGCGATCTGGCAATAGCTGATCCCCGGGCCAGTTGGATAGGTCTTTGGTTCTCCCGCACGAGGCTGCTTGTTTTCGAAATAGGCGAAATGGGATTTCTGATCAAACGCGAAATGGAAGTTCAGCCGATCCTCCACCAATTCCACCCACGGATTCGCCCGAGTGCTGCCCAGCAAAACCACGTTGTCGGATTTCATCTGGCGGATGTTGAAGTCCCGCGCGGAGAGAATCGCGATGCGGTTTCGGCCCTGGCCTGCAAGCTGAGCAATTCGGTACCCGGTCGTCACGCTGGCGAGACTGGTGAAGCGCCGCTGGGCTGCTCGTTGAGCGAAAGCCTGCAACTCCGGATTTTTCGACAAACCGGGCGCCCGCGTCCACAAGTCGGGTTTCAGATACTCCGCCAGCGTAAGCTGATGATCCAGAAGTTCCTGAAAAAGACTCAGGCTCGAATCCGCTGTAACGATGTCGGTATGCCCGCCCGAGGGGAGCAACTGGGACCATAGCGCATTTAGCGCCGGGCAGGATTCAAGTTCTGTGCGTGCGGCTACTCTTTCGCTGCGTAACCGGATCGCCAGCCCACTGCTGACTGCCGCAAGCACGATCATGCCGATCGTGAGGATCGCTATCGTGCGCCGGCTCGGTGGCGCGGTGGATTGTGGCTCCACCGCCGGAATAATTTCCGGGGCCGCCGATTCCCGCTCCCGGAACAGCGGTGTGTACCGGCCTTTCGGGATTTCGAGCACGATCGGCTCTGAAATTCCCTCGCTTCCAAAGTACTGACTCAGCTTCTTGCGGGCTTGGGAAGCCGTTACTCGCACTATATTGTCCTCGCCAGTGTCATACAAAACATCCCGTCCGAAGACGCGGTTGCCGATCTCCTGTTCGTGGATCTCGACCTCCGGATCTTCAAAGGTTCGGTCGCAAACGTACACCAGAAAATCGCGGATGCGGTTGGATTTCTCAAACTGGCGGCTCCACAAGACGCGCTGTAGAAGGGCGCGCCGTTCCTCAACGATTCTAGGCGTCGGACCCGCAGTAGTGCCCATCGATTTGTCGTGATTATACTGTAAACTCACGCAGCGCTCCGGCTGCTTGCCGCCTGACGCACGGCGCCCCAGCATCCCCTCCGCAATCGCCAGATTCTTTTGACCTTATCCCATTGGTTAGTTCCGGGCGCCACGTGTGCGTGGACCTTTTACAGCGAAATTCCTTGTAGAAGGCGTACTCTGCCGCCACTATCGAATGGATTGCAGGCGGGGGCGTTCTTAGGAGGGGAGACAACCATGCGGAAATTGTCATTGTTGGCCGGGGCCTGTATTGTGGTGGGTGTCGGTGGGGCTGTCTTCGCCCAGGAGTACCGGGGTAGCATTCGCGGCCGCGCTTCCGATCCCAGCGGTGCCGTGGTTCCCAACGTCACGGTTCGCGTGACCAATCTGGGCACCGGGGTTAGCGTGGTCACGCCCACCAGCGTCGAAGGGAATTATCAGGTCCCCTTTCTGCTTCCTGGCGACTATTCCGTATCCGCCGAGCATGCCGGATTCAAGCGCCTGGAGCGCACCGGAATCCGGGTCACCACCGCGTCCGACGTGACCGTCGATCTGAATCTGGAAATCGGTTCGACTTCAGAAACCTTGACGGTGAAGGCCGAGCCGCCGTTATTGAACACAACTGGCTCCGATCTTGGTCAGACCGTGAGCACCGCGGTGATCCGGGACGTTGGTGCGTCCTTCTTCCGCAACCCGGCCAACTTTGTCCGCCTCGCTCCCGGCGTGACGGGTCAGTCTACTGGAACCTATACCAGCGACAATCAGACTGCTGTCAGTATCTCAGGCGGCGGCGGGATCCAGGGCGGCAACGAATGGATCATTGACGGCGTTTCCGACACCGTCCCTTTGTCCGCCGGATCGGTGGTCCTGGTGCCAACGGTCGATTCCGTCGAGGAGATGAAGGTCAATACAACTATGTTCGACGCCTCTTACGGCCACTCGAACGGCGGAGCGGTAACCATCGTCACTAAGGGTGGGACCAACGATCTGCACGGTACCGCGTACCTTTTTGAACGCTGGGCCGCGCTCTACGCCAACACCTGGAGCAACAATAGAAACGGAATCGCGAAGCCCCCGGTGGATTATCGCGAGTTCGGCTACTTCGTCTCCGGACCCGTTTACATCCCAAAGCTCTACGACGGACGTAACCGGACATTTTTTTCGAGCTGGTATTCGGATGACTTCGATGCTCGCGACCTCAACCAGACGGCCCGAGTTCCCACCGCGCTCGAACGCGTTGGAAACTTCTCCCAAACCATCGCCAAGACTGGTGGCAACCTGGTGGCCATCTACAACCCCTTCAGCACCACAGTCACCGGCGGAAAAGCATCGCGTCAGCCCTTCTCCGGCGGCATCATTCCTTCTGGTTTTCTCAATTCGATCGGAACAGCCGCACTGGCCGCTCTGCCATTGCCGAACTTGCCGGCCGCGCCGCAGATCGGCGGTAACAACTGGTATTTGGACAAGAACTACTTCGTCGGCCAGAAGCAGGAAGCGGTTCGCATCGATCAGTACATCGGCAACAACAATCGCCTGTTTGGCCGCTTCAGCCGGCTGTCGCGGGACCAGCACGCCGACACCTTGATCGAGGGTATTCACCAGTACAACGGTAGCGGAGCGAATCTGGATACCTTCCTGCAATGGCGCACCTCGGTCACCCTGAGCGACACGCACACTTTCTCGCCTACGCTGGTCGGATCGTTCAGCTATGGCTTCGCGCGCCGCGTCAACAACGATAGCTACGGCGGTTATGGAATGGATCCGGGCCAATTCCATCTGCCCGGCATCATCACCAGTAACCAGGCCGGACTCTCGGTAGCCGGATCAACCTGATCGCGAACGAAAGCCATTCCTCTTTCGCCACTTTCACCAAGGTTTTGGGAAAACACGATCTCAAGTTCGGCGCCGACTATCGCCTGCTGCGCTACAACACCGCCAGCCAGCCCACGGCGGCGGCGGGCAGTTTCACTTTCAACTCAACCTTCACCCAATCCGATCCGTTCACCAGTTCGACGGGTAACACTTCGGGCACCGCCCTCGCTTCGCTGCTGCTGGGCACGGCCAGCGCGGGGTCCTTCGGATACACCAGTCCGCTATCACTTCTCGGTCGATACCTGGGCGTGTTCGTGCAGGACTCCTGGAAGATAAGTCGCCGGTTCACGGTCACTCTGGGCTTGCGCTACGAGCTCGAGACACCTTACACCGAGCGCTACAACCGGGTTGCTTATGGGTTCAATCCGTCGGTCGCCTTTCCGACCCAGGTTCCAGGCCTCAACCTCACCGGTGGGTTGGAATTCGCGGGTGTGGGTGGACGCGGGCGCAGCGAAGGGAATCTCGACACCAACAATTTTGGACCGCGCATCGGTTTCGCGTATCAGCTTTTTTCGAAGACCGTGCTGCGCGGCGGATATGGCCTGTTCTTCAGCCCGCAGTTGGATAACTCCAGCAACCTCGGCTCGGTCCTCACCTTCAGCCCCAACACGCCCTACGTCGCGTCGATCGATAGCAACGCTACTCCGTTCACGACGATCTCGAATCCGTTTCCAAGCGGGTTGACGCCGGTGTTGGGGAATACGCCCGGCTTGGCGGCTCAGGCGGGCAACAGTCTGACCTTTCTGAACCCCGGGCGCGTGTCTCCTTACAATCAGCAGTGGCAGTTTAGCGTGCAGCAACAGTTGCCCTCGCACACGGTGGTGGAAGCCGCGTACGTGGGCAGCTTGAGCGTGAAAGAATTCGAGAGTTTCAATCTCAACGATCTGCCCGACGTGTACCTGGCGCGCGGCACCGCGCAGAACGCCGCGGTCCCGAATCCTTTCCTGGGCGTGTTTCCGGCCACCTCCACGCTGGGCACGGGGAGCACGGTCGCGCAGAAGCAGCTCTGGCTCGCGTATCCGCAATATACCTCGCTGACTATCGATGGAGACAACACCGGCGTGACCAGCTATCAGGCGCTGCAGCTTCGCATCGACAAACGCATCAGCCGCGGACTCACCGTCCAGGGGTCGTACACCTTTTCGAAGTTGATGCGAAACAACGTAACCAGCGTCGTTAATACACGACATTACCGTTCCATTTCGCAGTTCGACCAGCCGGAATTGTTCCGCCTCGCCGTGATCTATGAATTTCCCTTCAAGTTCGAAGGTAAAGGGGCCATGCGAATCGTGCGACCGCTGCTGGGCGGCTGGGCCACTACTGCGTTCCTGACTCTGGAATCTGGCCTGCCGCTCTCCATCACACAAGCCAACGGACGCCCCATCGTAATCGCCGATCCGCGCGTGGACGGGGCCGTGCATGATCGTCTGGGGGATAAGGTGGTGAACGGCGTGGTCCAGAATCCGTACTTCAACACCTCGGCATTCCAGGCCTTGTCCAGCCAGTTCGTCGTCTCGCCGCAGGTGCCCTACATCAGTCAACTCCGCGCCCCCGGATTGTGCGGGTTGAATGCATCCGCATTCAAGTATTTTCGGGTTTACGAACGCTTGAAAGCCGAACTGCGCCTCGAAGCGTACAACGCAACGAATCACCCGTTCTTCAACGCGCCGGGAACCAACATGTCGAGTTCCGCAACCTTCGGAGCGATCACCGGAGCCAGCAATTCGCGCACCATGCAGGCCGGCCTCAAACTGGTGTTCTAGGGGAACACCTACGTCAAGTCAACCTACGGAGACAGTTCGAGGTTTGACACTAACTAGAAGACGCGGAACTATCCGGCCAAGTCCAACACCACCTCGAACAGAACATTTGGCGCGGTTCGCACAATCCTGCCAGGCGGTGAGTTCCCTATCTACTGGAAGAGATGTCCCTGTTGACGCCCGCCATCGTCGGCGATTGATGCCTGCTTCGAACGGAGAGCCACTTGTATTCCGTTCGTCGCCCGAAGTGAAGCGGAGTGCCCGTCACGCTGCCCAAGAAAGAAACGGCTGAGAAGCTGCATCGCCCACCCTCGCCAACTGTTCTGTTCTCCGTAACCGTCCGACCAATCCAGGGTGATCAGGCGCGACCTGGTGACCAATGGGCTGGGGTGAGATGGGCGACTGCGGAGAGTGTTCGCCGATTCAATCCGGGCAGCACGGCGGCCAGGTATTCCTTCACCGGCACGCCGAGTCGGCGGCAGGATTCCACGACCGAGAGAATCGCCGCAACTTTGGGGCCGGCTTTCGCGCTGCCCACGTGCAACCAGTTCTTTCTTCCCAGCGCGATCGGGCGCATGGAGTTCTCCGCCAGGTTGTTGGACAGCTCCACTTCGGCGTAATCGAAACACCGCCGCAGCTTTGGCCACATATTTAATGTGTAGGCTGCGGCTTGCCCCAGAGCACCCTTCGGCAACGAATCGCGCAACAGCCCGAGGCACGCCTGGCGAATCTCGTGCAGCCATTCCTCGGCGTATTGGCTGCGTTGGGCCAAACGTTCCTCCGCGCTCAAGGCTCGGCGGCGCGCGTCGCGATCGATCAAAAACAATGCGTCCATGCGCGTGACCATCGCTATGGCCGCGGCATCCTGCGGATGCACTTTCACTGCATCGACGAACTTACGCCGCGCGTGCGCCCAACATCCCACGTGCACCAGCTTCGGCCCGCCGATATCGTCGTAGGCCGCATAGCCATCGGTTTGCAAAATCCCTTCCCACTGCCCCAGAAACTTGCGAGGACCCTCACGCCCCCGGCCCAAACAAAAGTCAAACACCGTCTCGCCGCCCGGCTTGCCGTATTGCCACAAATACGCCTGATGATTTTCACCGCGCCGGTCGTGCATCTGCACCGGAACCGGAGTTTCATCGGCTTGTAAATACGATATGGGCCCGAGCAACTCGCCCACACGCAGGACCCACCCATCCAGCGTCCCCCGTCCGATCTCGACACCCGCTTCGCGCTCGATCATCACCGCTTGCCGATACAACGGCAGGTGGTCGCAGTACTTCGCCACCACCGTGTTGATCACCACCGCGTCACTGGCTAATCCTTTTTCGACGATGCGGTCCGCCAACGGCGCCGCCGTCACTGTCGAGCAATGCCGGCAGGCTCGCTTCTCGCGCTTGGTAACGCGCACGAAATAGCGCGCCGGCTCGACGTCGAGTTGCTCGCTTTCGTCGTAGCCGATCACCGTCGTCTCTTCCCCGCACGACACGCACATGCGCTCCTTGCAGGGCAGAATGCTAGTGACGCGCGGCAGATTTTCAGGCAGCGGCTTGCGGCCGGGATGGGATTGAGGTTCCCGCTCCGGTGCGCGCGTCAATAGCTCGCGCCGCGCTTCGGCTTCCACCTCGTCGCGTGTGGTGCTGGGTTCTTCCTCGGTCAGCAGAGCCAGTTGCAGATTGCTCAGCGTCTCGCTCTTCGGACCCAGTTGCTGAATCCTCGACTGGCGCAGGAGTTCTTCCAGAGACTGAATTTTCAACTGCGCCCAGTGTAGTTGCCTCTCCAGTTCGGCGATGCGCGTGGGAGCGTTCACGGTGGGGAAAATCTATATTACGCGAACAACCGAAAATGTTCCAGAACTTTTTAGGCCGAGCGCCGGTACCACTTGCGCGGCTGCGTCTGCTTCAGATCGAGGCCGTTCACCAGCATTGCAAGTTCCTCGGCGCGCATCGTGACGCTGCGCTGTTTTTCACTCGCCGCAGGCCAACGGAAGCGGCCCTTCTCCAAGCGCTTTGCGCATACCCACAATCCGCTGCCATCCCACACCAAGGCTTTCAAGCGCGTGCGCGTCCGATTCGAAAACAGGAACAGATATCCGCTCAGCGGGTCCTGTCCCAGTTGGTCGCGTACCAGACCGTACAATCCGTCGAATCCCTTGCGCATGTCGACGGCTTCGACAGCGACGTAAATCTTCGTCGCCAGCCCCAACCCGAACACCCGGCTACGCCTCAGCCACGCGGATCAATCGCGTCAGATCGGCCTCCGCGAACCCCCACGAGCTTTCAATGCGCCGGCCGTTGCCCAACACCAGCGCGAACCCGCCGGCCGGCTGCCCTTCGATCGCCTCGATCGCCACCTCCACCAACTTCGGCCTGCTCTTGTGTGCGCGTCGCCAGTAATCCAGTGTCGTAATCGCAATGTTGTGTTTCTCGCAATACTCACGCCGCCTCATCCCGCTCTTTGCAAACCCATCCACAATGCGGCGGATTTCCTGTTTGCTTCGCATCCTGCCATTTTCGGCAGCTCCGCGCAGACGATCAATATGGGTTGCTCAGACGGTTACTGTTCTCCGGAAGGCGAACCGGCGCGTGAGATTGGCGCGCCCGGAGGGACTCGAACCCCCGGCCTACTGGTTCGAAGCCAGTTGCTCTATCCGGCTGAGCTACGGGCGCGCGTCGCCTAATCGTATCATCAGACCATGGTCGAAAACGAGATCAAGCTTCCCCTGCGCGACAGCCCCGCCGCTGCCCGCGCGCGGATCGAGGCCCTGGGCTATGGGCTCTGACCAGCTCTTTGACGACCTCAACGGCGAATTGAAAAGTACCGACCGCATCCTGCGCCTGCGCCGCGTGGGCGATCGCGCCACCCTCACCTTTAAAGGTCCGGCCCAACGCTCCCGCCATAAGAGTCGCGAGGAAATCGAATGCGACGTGTCCGATCCAGCGGCCCTCACCCTGGTACTCGATCGCCTCGGGTTCCAGCCCGGCTTTCGCTACGAAAAATATCGCACGATGTTTCGCCGCGCCGATCAACCCGGAATCGTCACCATCGACGAAACTCCCATCGGAACCTTCCTCGAACTGGAAGGTCCGGCTGAGTGGCTGGACAAAACTGCTCAGCACTTGGGCTATTCCCCAGCCGACTATATGACCATGAGCTATGCCTTCCTGTATCGCGAGTACCAGAAGCAGCACCCAAACGTGGGGGATAACATGACTTTCGGACCCCGAAGTACTGCTTAGTACTTCTGTAAAAGGCACTTAGTGCTTCAATTTCTCCCGATTTCTATTGCTCCAAAAGATCGCAGATGATAGTCTTGCTGTAGTTCAAATGCTTCGAGAACCAAACCGGAAGGGCGAGTGCGCACAATGATCGAACTGGTGGCTACCAGCATCATCACGCTTAGCTCGGCCTTGCTGTTTTTGTATTGGTTTCGCTACACCTGCCTGCTGATCCTGAGTGCGAAGACTACTCGAGACTACGCTGCCGATGTGGCCACCGCCAATCAACTCAGCTTCCCCGACGTGCAGACTCGACTGCGTGAGCAGAGCAATGCCGATCTGGGTCGTTTGCTGGCGTCCCTGGATCGCGATTATTCGGTGGTCAAGTATCTTCTCGATCACGCTTCCAATCCGTCCAAGGGCTCCTCGTCGGTCGAGAACAGAATGCTGGCGGTGAACTACCGCGTTATGCGTATGTGGTTCGCGGTTTCCCGCTCGCGTCGAGCTCTCGAAGAGATGGCCAACGTGGTCGCGCACTTCGCCAACGCAATGGGCGAGCGCGCTGCTCTCTCCGCGTCCGCCGCTTAAAGGTGGGCAGGCGGTTTCTTTTCTTAACCCGCAAGCGGGGCTTGGCGGATTTCAAACCCCCTGTCGCAAGACAAATGGAACTGGTTTAATCATCCATACGCGCCAAGCAAATGTAGCCGGAGGCTACCGCCGCGAGATGAATGGCGCTTCCTGCATCGTTCGTCGAGCCACGCAAGGGAGCCGGAGGCTACCGCCGCGAGATGCATGTTCCGACCGGAGTTTACGCGCCGCGCCACCCAAAGTAGCCGTAGGTTACTCGGCCGGGACTTGCCAGCGCCCGCTCTGCAGTTCCATGTTGAAGTTCTCGCCCAGATACACGCGGCGGACTTCCGGATCGTTCCCCAGAGCCTCTGGCGAGCCTGATCGGAAAATGCGCCCATCGTTGATGATGTACGCGCGATCCGTCACCGCTAGCGTCTCGCGCACATTGTGATCCGTTACCAAGATGCCGATCCCGGAGCGCTTCAGATCGAAAATGATCTTTTGCAGCTCCAGCACCTGAATCGGATCGATACCTGAGAATGGTTCGTCCAGCAGCAGGAAGCTCGGCTCCAGCACCAGGCTGCGCGCGATCTCCACGCGCCGCCGTTCGCCGCCGGATAGTACGTAGCCCTTGCTATGCCGCACCTGGTCGAGGCCAAGTTGGTCGATCAACCGGTTCATCCGTTTGTGCCGTTCGCGCCCGTTCAGCGGCAGCGTCTGCAGGATCGCCATCAGGTTGTCTTCCACTGAAAGCTTGCGAAACACCGACGCTTCCTGCGGCAGGTAGCTGATCCCTCGCCGCGCGCGCTGGTACATCGCCAGATTGGTCAGGTCCTGATCGTCCAGCAGCACTCTGCCCGAATCCGGGCTGATCAGCCCCACGATCATGTAGAACGAGGTGGTTTTACCCGCGCCGTTCGGTCCCAGCAGACCCACTACTTCGCCCTGCTTCACCCGAATGGAAACGTTGTCGACAACCTTGCGCCCGCGATACGCTTTGGTGATTTCCGCTGTCTGGAGAGTGCGCACTTAGCTACTTCTTCTTGCGGATAATAGTGCTCTCGGCGGGCTTCTGTTCCTCGCCGTTAACGAGCAGCCTATCATTGTTGGCCCACCAGGTCAATTCGCGACCCGTTGTGCGGCCCTTCAAACTGTCGACGAATAGAGGCTGTCCCCCTCGGAGGATCACCTTCTCTTCGCCGGCATAGTACTCCGCGTGCTCCGAGGTCCCCGTGCGCGTTCGATTATCTCTGTTGCTCACGATTCGCACCCCGCCGTCCGCGATCGCCTTGTCGAGCGATGAGTCTTCGCTCGAAGCATCTTTCAGATACGCGGTCACCTCTTTGCCCGTTACATTCAGGCCCGGCCGCGCCAGCGTTACGCCGCCCGTATAGCGCGCCACGCGCTCGTCCTCGGTATAGACCATGTCTGGCGCGTGTACCACCGTGAAAATCGGCGCTGCCGGCGTTCGCGTTTTCTTCGGTGCCTGCGGATCCTCCGCCTTCGGCTTATCCGCGAACTGGCTGCTCACGTGGCCGTGCGCCTCCATGATCTGCTGATCCCGATCGATCTCCAGCCGGTCCGCCTCGATCCGATTGGCTCCCTGCCACGCCACGGCCTTGCTCTGCGCGGTGCCCTCGTAGCGGATCTTCTGGTTGTCGTCGGTAGACACCATGCGATTCGCGCGCGCCTGCAGGATCTCGTCCGTCGCCAGCATCGCCGACGAT
>WNFL01254047.1_pt2 | contig 19157 bp, 24 predicted proteins | sample 5400361 | NCBI WGS metagenome assembly WNFL01 (sample SAMN13153351, study PRJNA577476) | soil metagenome | isolation source: 40 cm soil on Douglas fir-dominated hillslope | place: USA:California | collected 2013-09-17
CAGCTGTTCACGAGGGTCATAAGCCAGCGCACGACCGCACGGCCGATACCGATCGGGGCTCCGGTGTTGGCGTCAACCACCCGGAGGTGGAACATGCGCATGGCGATCGTCTGGCCGCTGGTGCCCCAGAAGTAGATCTGGTAGCCGGCGATCCCGACCAGGGCGATCACGTAGAAGAGCAGGAATATGCCGCTGGCGACCCCGGCGGTGGTGTTCTGGGCGTTCTGGTCCGAGCTCGTCGCGGTCAGCGCGGCGCCCGAGATCGCGATGAAGACGAACAGGATGATGGTCAGCGGGATCCCCAGGATGAGGCCGTCGACGAAGCGGGCGATGAACCGAATCCAGAACCCGGCGTAAGACGTCTGTGTCTGGGGCGGGACCTGGTACTGCTGCATCGGGGCCGGGGGAGGACTCTGCATAGGTTGCGATATCATAGGCATGCCTCCTCCAACCTGAGGCGCACGTATGGGTCGCCAGGCGACGTCAGGAAGGAACTAACTGATTGCAACTCAACGCATCCACCCGCCAGATCCCCGGCAAGCGCTCGCGCCGTCTTCATCGCGAGGGCAAGCTGACGGCCGTCGTCTACGGCCACGCCGCCGCGGCGACGCCCCTCGTGCTGGACCGGCTCGAGTTCCAGAAGGTGTTCGTCAAGTCAGGCCGTACCCACCTGGTCGACCTGGTGGTCGACGGCAGCCGGACCGAGAAAGTGCTCGTGCGCGAGATCCAGAGCCACCCCCGCCTCCTCGGACCGATTCACGTCGACTTCTACCAGGTCAACCTGGAAGAGAAGATCCGAGTCGAGGTGCCTGTCCACCTCACCGGTGAGTCCGCTGCGGTCAAGCGGGGCGATGCCGATGTGCTGCAGCCGATCCACGCGGTCGAGGTCGAGTGCCTGCCGACCGAGATCCCCGAGCAGTTCGAGGTCGACCTGACTCCGCTGGCGGAGATCGACGACGGCCTGCGCGTCTCCGAGCTTGCCGTGCCCAAGGGCATCACGATCCTCGCCGACCCGGACGAGCTTGTGGTGAAGATCGTGCACAAGCGCGAGCTCAAGATCGAGGAGGAGGTGCCTGCGGCCGAGGCCGCGGTATCCGCCGAGGGCGAGGCCGCGCCTGCCGAAGGCGAGGCTGCCGGAGAGGAGCAAGCCGAGACCGAAGAATGATCCTGCCGGCTGTCGTCCGAGGACATCCGGAACATCGCGTTCATCACCGCCGGCCTGGTCGTCTTCATCGTCTTCCTGGTCGGGTCGCGTGTCGCCGCTCACCTGATTGGGGAGCGGCTGCGCCACCGCGGCGTCCGGCTCGACATTGTGGTGCTGAGCCGCCGCATCGCCTACGTGGTCGTGATCGGCGTCGGCGTGATGACGGCGTTCAGCTTCGCGTTCCAGACCGCCAACGTGACGCTGGTCGGCATCCTGCTGGCCACGATCGTGGCCGCGCTCGGCGTTCAGGACCTGCTGCGGGACTACGTGTCGGGCTACTACGTCCTGCTGGAGCGCCATATTCGTGTCGGCGACCGGATCGTGCTCGACGGGCACACGGGCGACGTGGTCGAGGTGAAGCTTCGGGTCACGCTCGTGCGCACCGCGGAGGGCGACCTGCTGGTCGTGCCGAACTCGGAGCTCTTTACGAAGCCGGTGCTCGTGCGCGCCAAGGGGTCGCCGGAGGCGCACGCCGCCAAAGAGGCTGAGGCAGCTAAGCCGTCAGAGCCCCAAGGATGACCCGGTAGAAGGCCTCTCGCTGCTCGCCGGCGAGGTCCGTCTCCTCCGCAAGCAGCTCTCTGATCGCCTCGATCGCAAGTGCGGGATGGATGCCGTTCGCGACCTGGGTCGCCAGGGATCGCAGGTGGTAGGTGTGGTCGGGCTTTACGGCCTCGCGGTCGAGATTGACGTCGACCGCATCAAGCGGCAGGAACTGGCGCCAGCGCTCGACCTCTGACTTGCCCGTTTCGGGCGCGTCCGAAAGATGGAAGCAGTTGATCCCGCCGAAGATCCCGAACCGCTCTCGCAGCGAGCCCGGCCGCGACTGGGCGATTCGCGTCTCGCCCAGGTCATAGCGCATGCCTTCGAGGGCTTCGGCCGACGCCGTGATGCGGCCGACCAACAATGGCAGCGCAGTCATGAAATCGACAAGCCACGGAAAGAAAGGACGGCCCTGCAGGAAGTCGTAGTGACTCTCGATCAGGTCCGTGGGCGGTTGGTACCACTTGAGGGCTTCGAGCTTCCACCTGTACTCACTGCTCAGCCAGCGCCACAGATTGGCGCGGACGGCGAGGCGGTAAGACGCGTCGGGCTTGAAGATGACGAGGGCGTCGGCCACCCCCGAATCCTACTTATCGGTCTTCTTGTCCCGCGGGCTGGGCGTGTACACCTTCCGCTTCTTCAGCTTCTCCGGCATGTGCGCCTGATCAGCGACGCCACCCTCGAAATCGTGCGCGTACTTGTAGTCGCGGCCATAACCCATCTTGCGCATCAGACCCGTGACGGCGTTGCGCAGGTGCAGCGGCACCGGCTCGTTGCCTGTCTCCTCGATGAGTTCGCGCGCTGCGCCATATGACGTGAGCGCGGAGTTTGACTTCGGTGCAAGCGCGAGGTAGAGCGCGGCCTCGGTGAGTGGCAGCACAGCTTCGGGCATGCCGACGAAGTGCGCGGCCTGCTGCGCGGCGATCGCGACCTGCAGCGCCTGCGGGTCCGCGAGCCCGACATCCTCGGCGGCGGAGATGACGAGGCGTCGCGCCACGAACAGCGGATCCTCGCCTGCCTCGAGCATGCGCGCCATCCAGTAGACGGCCGCGTCCGGGTCGCTGCCGCGCACGCTCTTGATCAGCGCGGACACGATGTCGTAGTGCTGGTCGCCGCTCGAGCGATATCTCGTCTGAGCCCGCGAGCGCGGCGGATGCTTCGAGACCATTGAGCGCGACACGCGCGTCGCCCCGCGACGCCTCCAGTAGCGCATCCAGCGCGTCGCTGCTGATCGTTGCGTTGAGCTCACCAAGACCTCGCTCGACGACTTGATTCAGCTCGTCGCGTTCGAGGGCTTCGAGCCTGAACACACGGCTGCGCGAGAGCAGCGGTGCGATGACCTCGAACGAAGGGTTCTCGGTGGTCGCGCCGATGAGGGTGACGGTTCCGTTCTCGACGTGGGGAAGGATCGCGTCCTGCTGCGCCTTGTTGAAGCGATGGATCTCGTCGATGAAAAGGACGGTGCGCAGGCCGGCACGCTGATGGACGGCCGCCTCCGCCACCGCTTTGCGCAGGTCTGCGACGCCGGCGGTGACCGCGCTCATGGTCACCATCCGCGCCTTCGTCTCTGTGGAGAGCAGCCCGGCGAGCGTGGTCTTGCCGCTTCCCGGCGGTCCCCACAGAACGATGCTTGGCAGGTGGCCCGACTGCGTCAGCTTGCGCAGCACGTCGACCACGCGGCGCTGGCCGACCAGGTCGTCGAACTTCTTGGGGCGCATGCGGGTCGCGAGCGGTGGCGCCGGTCGCACGCCCGCCTCGGTCGGAAAGAGCTCGCCCTGGTCCATCCCAGATCGAATTGTGAACTCGGCGGATACAATGCCGCCCAATGAAGACCTGCTGGTACTGCGGCTCGGAGATCGACGACAAGGAGCAGTACTGCCATGTCTGCGGGCACAGCCAGTCGGACACCTCGTCCAGCCCGCTCTTCGGCGTCGTCGACCCGGTGACCGGTATCTGGAACAAGAAGTTCTCGGAAGCGCTGATCGGCCAGGAGGCAAACCGCGCAGTCCGGTACCACCGCCCGCTGTCCGTGCTGGTGGTTGAGCTCGACCACGCCGAGCACGTCCACAACGAGCTCGGGCAGGCGCACGTCAACGCCCTGCTGGCCGAGCTCTCTGAAGCGCTCGGGCACGCCATCCGCGACACCGACACGCTCGGCTTCCTGGAAGCCGACCAGTCGCCGCACTTCGTGATCATCCTGCCCGAGACAGACGAGCAGGGCGCCACTCTGGCGGCGGACAAGATCCGCCGGTCGGTGGCGGCGCACGACTTCTCGACTGGCGGCCGCTGGCAGCGCATCACCGTGAGCTGTGGTGCGTCCACGATCGACGCGGTACCGCTGACGTACGACGAAGGCGGCGTGCTCAACCGCCGCGAGTACACGGGCAACCTGCTCCGGGAGGCTTACTACGCGCTCGATCACGGACGCTCCGCGGGCACCAACCGCACGTCCGTCGGCGCGTTCCGCAGCTGACGATTTCCTCGTTCCGTACGATCCTTGTGACGTGCTGACGACCGTTCATCTGATCCGGCACGCCGACGTAGAAAACCCGCACCGAGTTCTTTACGGGCACCTGCCTGGCTTCGACCTCAGCGCGCTGGGCCGCGCACAGGCCGAGGCGCTCGGCGACCGGCTGAGCGACGCCGGCATCCGGCGCATCGTCCACAGCCCGCTCGACCGCGCGGCCGAGACCGCGCGCATCATCAACTCGCGACTGCGCGAGCCCGCGGTGATGGAGGTCGATCCGCAGCTGCGCGAAGCGGACTTCAGCCGCTACCTGCAGGGCGTGCCTTTCTGGCAGATTCCTATTCGCCGGCCGCTGTGGTACGTGCACAAGACGCGGCGCGGGATCGTCGCGGGCGACGAGTCGTACGACGCGCTCGGGGGCCGGGTGCTCGACGTGGTGAGGCGGCTGGCGCGCGAGCATCCTGGCGAGCCCGCGGCAGTGGTCAGCCACGCCGATCCGATCCAGGCCGCCTGGATTCTCCTGGACGGCCGCGCGCACAACGAGCGCGAGATGTACCGGAAGGCCGTCGATCGCGCGGGCACGCTGAAGATCGAGCTCGAGGGCGACAGGCCGGTGAGCTGGGAGTACATCAAGCCGCCGGACGTCGCGAAGCCGGCGGGCGCGGCGGCGTGACCGGTTTCCCGCGCGGGTTCCTGTGGGGCACCGCCAGCGCCGCCCACCAGGTCGAGGGCGACAACAAGAACTGCGATTGGTGGGAGTGGGAGCAGCAGCCCGCCAAGATCGCCAACGGCGATAGCTCGCTCGTCGCCTGCGACCACTACCACCGCTATCGCGACGATTTCAAGCTCCTGCGCGAGATGAACCAGAGCGCGCACCGGCTGTCGGTCGAGTGGTCGCGCATCGAGCCGTCGCAGGGAGAGTTCGACTCGCGCCAGATCCGCCACTACCGCGACGTGCTGGGCGAGCTGCGCGAGCAGGGCATCGAGCCGATGGTCACGCTTCACCACTTCACGAGCCCTTCGTGGTTCTCGCGCAAGGGTGGGTGGATGGATCGCGACTCGGTGCGCGCATTCCTTTTGTTTGTGACTCGCGCGGCGGATGAGCTCGGCGACCTCGTCAACCTGTGGTGCACGATCAACGAGCCCAACATCTATGCCACCAACGGATGGCTGACGGGTGAGTTTCCGCCCGGCCACAAGGGCGACTTCCGCGGCTTCTACAGCGTCATCTCGAACATGCAGCGCGCGCACGAGCTTGCGTACGTCGCGATCAAGAAACGGCGACCCGATTCGATGGTCGGCCTGTCCCACCACAAGTTCCTGTTCCTGCCGGCGAGCGAAAAGCGCCGCGATGTGTGGGCCGCCCGCGCGGCGCAGGCGACGGTCGATCGGTGGCCAATCGGCCCGGGACGGATGCAGCGCGTGGTCGAGGCGACAAGCGACTACATCGGCATCGCGCACTACTGGGCGCAGAACGTCGCTTTCGATCCGCGCCGTCCGCGGGATCAGTTCTTGCGCCGGACCAACGTTCCCGGCGCCCAGTTGACCGACATGGGCTGGACGTCCGATCCGGTGCACATTCGCCGCGTGCTCAACGAGGTGAAAGCACTGGGCAAGCCTGTCTTCGTCACCGAGAACGGCATCGGCACCGGTGATGACGAGCGGCGCCAGCGCTACCTCGTCGACGTGCTGGCGAACGTACGTGAAGCGATCGGGGACGGCGTCGACGTTCGCGGCTATTTCCACTGGACGAACATGGACAACTTCGAGTGGGCTCGGGGCTATGGGGTGAAGTTCGGTCTGGTCGAGTGTGACCGCACAACGCTCGACCGGACGGTCAAACCGAGCGGCGTCCTGTACGGGCGCATAGCGGCCGCGAACGGTCTGCCTGAGCAGTCCTCCGCAACGGCAGCGACTTAGACTCACTCGTGGGTTGAGCGTCAGGAAGGCGGTCTACTTCGGCGTGGCCGTCGTGGCGGGGGCGGTGCTGCTGCTCTCGCTTGGCTGGGGCCTGCAGCATGCGGCGCTTTCGAGCCCGCAGCTTCTAGGTCGGCCGGCTCCGCATCTCGCGATCCGGGAGCTGAACGGAGCACATATCGACGTGTCCGAGGAGCGCGGCCGCCCGGTGGTTTTGAACTTCTGGGCGTCGTGGTGCGGCCCCTGCGTCTCGGAGCAGCCGGTTCTGGCCGCAGGGTCCACCCGCAACCGGCAGGTCGAATTCATCGGCGCCGCGATGCAGGACTCGTACGGCGGGGTCTCGACCTTCGAGAAAGACCACCCGCACCCATACCCTGCGGGCCTGATCGTCGAGGGGACCTATCAGTCGTACGGGGTCTTCGGGCCGCCGGTCACGGTGTTCATCGACGCGCAGGGCCTGGTGGCGGCGACCTTCAGCGGGCCGCTTGATGACCAGACGCTCGACCACTACCTCGGACTGATCACGAAGTGACCACGAGCATCAAGTGGGGAGCGGTGATGCTGGTCGTGGCGGCGTGCGTCGGTTACCTCATCTACTCGGCTTCGGGCGGCTCATCGGAGTACTACCTGACCGTATCCGAGCTGCGGGCGCATCCTGCATACGACCAGGACGTCCGGGTCGCGGGCGTCGTGCAGACTGACGTGAAGTACGCGCCCCGAGGCACCGTCGAGTTCACGGAAAAGGACAAGACCGCCACGATCCTCGTGGTCTACAGCGGGCCGCTGCCCGACATCTTCAAGCCCGGAATCACCGTCGTGGCCGAAGGCCGGCTCGGCGCAGACGGCATCTTCCACGCACGCAACATCCTGGCCAAATGCCCGTCCAGGTTCTCGACCACGCCATACACGCAGTGACAAACGCATGATCCTGGCCGACGTCGGAGCAGGCGCCCTGCTCGCCGGGCTCGTGCTCGCGGCGTTCTCGACCCTGCTTTCTTTCTGGGCGGGGCGGCAGGAGAACGCGGCCATGGTTCAGGTGGGACGGCGCGCGTTCTATGCCGCCGCCGCCATGGTTTTGCTCGCGGCCGCCGTGCTGGAGGCGGCGCTGCTCACCCACGACTTCACCCTCGCCTACGTCGTCGAGCACAGCGACCTCTCGACACCGACGCCGCTGATCGCTGCCGCGTTCTACGGTGGGCAGGAAGGCTCGCTCCTGTACTGGACGCTGGTGCTAGGGCTGCTCGGCAGCGCGTCGCTGGTGGCGAGCGCGTCGCTCGGCATACGCCTCGCGGCGTACGCGACAGGCGTCATGGCCGCGATCGTCAGCTTCTTCCTGGTGGTGCTCGTCTTGATCGCGAGCCCGTTCGACGTCCTGGCGATCACCCCGGCTGACGGCCTCGGCCTCAACCCGGTCCTGCGCGACAGTGGCATGCTCATCCATCCGCCGGTCGTGCTCGCCGGCTTCGCGTCGTTCGCGGTGCCGTTCAGCTTCGCGGCGGCCGCGCTTCTCGCCAACCGCATCGATGCTGCGTGGATCGCGCACACGCGGCGCTTCGCGTTGCTGGCGTGGAGCTTCCAGACCACTGGCCTCGTGCTCGGCATGTGGTGGGCGTACCACGTGCTCGGATGGGGCGGCTACTGGGGCTGGGATCCGGTTGAGAACGTCGCGCTGATGCCATGGCTGGCGACCACCGCATACCTGCATTCGGCTCAGGTGCAGGAGCGGCGCGGGCGCTTGCGCGCGTGGAACTTCGGCCTCGTCATCCTCGCGTTCCTGCTCGTGGTGTTCGGCACGTTCATCGTCCGCAGCGGGGTCGTGCCCTCGGTGCACACGTTCGCGGTCAGCGCGATCGGGCCGTGGTTCCTGGGATTCCTGGCGGCGTGCCTGGTGTTCTCCGGCGCGCTGCTGGCGTGGCGCGCTGGCGGACTGCGGAGCACCGCGGAGCCCGCGGCAACAGTTTCGCGCGAGGGGGCGTTCGCGCTGCAGAACCTTCTTCTCATCGGCGTGGTCGCCGTCGTTTTCTGGGGCACCGTGCTGCCGCTGGTGTCGGGGATGCTCGGACAGGAGCGCGTCGTCGATGCGACCTACTACGAGCGCGCCGCGGGACCGCTGCTGGCCGCGCTGCTCGCGCTGATGGCCGCCGGGCCGCTGCTGCCGTGGCGCCGTGCCGGGGCTCCGTGGCTGCGCGCGATGGCGTGGCCGGCCGGCGGCGCAGTCGCAACGCTGCTGGGCCTGCTGGCCTTTGGCGTCAGCTCGGCTGCGCCGCTCATTGCGCTCCCCCTGGCGGTCGCGGCGGCGGTGACATGCCTGGTCGAGTACGGCCGGGCCTTCCGCAAGCGGCGCCTCAGCCTGTTCCTGAAGCGCCGCCGCAGGTACGGGGCGTACCTGGCGCACATTGGGCTGGTGGTGGTGGCCGTGGGCATCGCCGCTTCGCATTTCTGGCAGCAGGAGGCTGACGTGACCCTGCAGCCCGGGGAGCACGTCTCGGTGTTCGGCTCCGCGTTCACGTACACGGGCGCCGAGCAACGCCAACTGGGCGATCACAGCGAGCTGGTGGCGGTGATGCGGTTCGGTGACAAGACGCTCGAGCCCTCACGCGCGACCTACGCGGGGCTGGGTGGGCAAGCGCTGACCCACGTGGCGATCACGACCACACCGCTCGCCGACGTGTACGTGATCCTGGTCGGCTCCAGCCCGGACGGGTCCGCTTCATTCCGGATCCTGATCAATCCTCTCGTGAGCTGGATCTGGGCCGGCGGCGCGCTGCTGCTGCTTGGCGTCGCGTTCGGCAACCTGGGAGCCCGGCGGCCCGAGACGGTCGCGGCCGTAACCCGCCCCGCGGTGGTGGCCTCATGGCGCTGATCGTCGCGACGCTGTTGCTCTTCATCGCGGGACCGTTCGTGATGTGGCCCCTGATCCGCACGCCCGAGCAGGACTCATGAGCGCCATCCTCGCGGCCGGTATCACTCACTGGTTCGGCTCCGAGCCGGCGCTCGAAGGCGTCGACCTCGTGGTGGAACGCGGCGACCACGTCGCGGTGCTGGGCGACAACGGCGCAGGCAAGACGACGCTGCTGCGCATCCTCTCGACGGCGATGCAGCCCAGCGCGGGCGGGCTCGAGATCATGGGCCTGAACGCGCGGCGAGAGCGGCGCCGCCTGCGCGCCCGCATCGGCTACCTGTCGCACGCTCCGGGCCTGTACCCGGCGCTGACCGCGGCCGAGAACCTCGCGTTTTTCTGCGACCTGCGCGGAGTGGACCGCGCGCGCGTGCCGGAGGCGCTGGAGCTCATGGGACTCACGCAGGTCGCGCGGCGGCGCGCTGGAGAGCTATCGCGCGGCCTGCAGCAGCGGCTCGCGATCGCCCGCGCGACGATCCACGATCCGCTGCTCCTCATCCTCGACGAGCCTGACGCGAGCCTCGACGCCGATGCACCCGAGCTGCTCGCGCGCGTGATGCTGAAGCGCACGGTCGTCTTCGCGACGCACGACCAGTCGCTGGCCACGCGCCTTGGACACCGCACCGTCCAGCTGCGCAAGGGACATGTGATGGGCGCCGGCTCGCGACTGCACGTGGTGCACTGAGATGAGATCAGTCGCGATCGCGCTGGCCGTAGCGCGCAAGGACCTGGTCTCGGAGTGGCGCAGCCGCGAGCTCGTGCCCGCGCTCGCCCAGTTCGTGGTGCTAGCGCTCGTGATCGCGAACTTCGGTTTTCAGATCGACAGCAGCAACGCGCCCGCGATCGCGCCTGGTGTGCTGTGGCTGGCACTGGTGTTCGCGGGGCTTGTTGCGTTCGGACGCGCCTTCGCCGCCGAGAAGGAGCAGGCGAGCCTCGAGCAGGTCATCCTCACGTCCGCACCGCCGGCGGCCATCTTTGCGGGCAAGGCGCTCGCCGCGGCGGCGCTGCTGGTCCTGTGCGAGGCGGTGCTGCTGCCTGCGCTCTCGCTGTTTTTTGGGACCCCGCTTTCGCTCGCGCTTGTAGCGGCGGTTTTTCTCGCCACCATCGGCATGGCCTCGCTGGGCTGTTTGTTCGCAGCCATGGTCGCGCAGCTGCGCGCGCGCGAGGTGATGCTGCCGCTGTTGACGCTGCCGTTGTGGATCCCGTTCATCGTCGCCGGCGGGCAGGCGGTGCAGGTGATGATGGGCGGCGGCGGCTCCTACGGTCAGGCGCTCTGGCTGCTGATCGACTTCGACATACTTTTCGTGGTGCTCACCTCCCTCGCCGCTCGTTTCGTGCTGGACGAATGAACAGATATCTGGTGGCGGCGGCGGCGGCTGTGGCGCTGATGCTCGTGGCGGCGGCGTTCATCTTTCTCTTCGCGCCGACCGACGCGCTGCAGGGACCGGTGCAGCGGATCTTCTACCTCCACGTCAGCTCCGCCATCGCCGCGTTCGTGAGCTTCGCGGTCGTGGTGGTGGGAAGCGTCGCTTACCTGTGGCGCGAGAGCATCGTGGGCGATCGCGTGGCGCGATCCGCGGCGCTCGTCGGAGTCGTTTTCACGAGCGTCACGCTCGTGATGGGCATGATGTGGGCGAAGCCCATCTGGGGCACGTTCTGGACCTGGGACGCTCGCCTGACGTCAACGCTCGTGCTCTGGATCATCTACGCCGGCTACCTACTGGTGCGGCGCCTCGCCGCGCCCGGTCGCCAGGCCGCGCGGTTCGCCGCGGTGGTCGGGATCTTCGGTTTCGTCGACGTGCCGGTCGTGTACTTCAGCGTCACGTGGTGGCGGACGGTGCATCCAGGGCCGGTCATCTCCACCGATGCGCTGCCCCCGGAGATGCTTTTCACATTCCTGTTCACGATGTTTTGCACCCTGGTGCTGGCGGCGGTGATGATCGCGGTTCGGTACCGGATCGAGGCGTTGACCGACGCGCAGCCTGCAGCCCAGTTCGTGCTCCAGGCGGCACAGCGTCCGACCTCGTGAGCTACCTCGTCATCGCTTACGCGTTCGCGACGATCGTGCTCGGCGGCTACCTCGCCTGGTCGCTCATACGCCTGCGTGACCTGAGCCGCTGAGCGCATCGCGAAGCCGCGGCGCCAGGCCATAGACGATCCGCTCGGTCAGGCCCCACACCATGCTCTCTCCATGGGCGAGGTAGCGGAAGCGCCAGGGCGCGCCTGAGACGAGCCAGGCGCTGTCGTCGAGCAGCCTCTCCAGGGGGATCTCGATGACGCCCTCGAGCTCGCGCTGGTCGTGGATGAAGGCCGGGACAGGGTCGGGGAGGTGGGTCACGAACGGCACCACTGAGAAGTTCGTCACCGCGGCATAGATCGGCTCGCCTGCGCCCAGCGGGGCCAGCCGGCCCACGGGCACGCCGATCTCCTCGGCGACCTCGCGCTGCGCCGCGTCCCAGGCCGTTTCGCCCGCGCGCACGCCTCCGCCGGGCAGCGCGACCTGGCCCGGGTGATCGGGCAGGTCGTCTCGGCGGCGCACGAAAGGAACCTTCCAGGCCCCGTCCCGTTCGAACAAGACGAAGGCGACGGCAGCCGGCCGGGCGCCCCGCCTGAACTCGCCCCAGGCGTCGATCGGACTGAACAGGTGTTCGATATTGGCCAGAAAGTCAGTCATAGAAGGGGCTCGGGAGCCGGTAAGCTTGGAAACGTAGCTGGAGAAACTCACACATGATTGATCACACAAGCACCCGAATCGAACAGCAGGAGACGGCCCTCCGCCGCCAGAACCGGCGCAGGTATGCCTTCCAGCGCATGCTCGAGGCCACCGACCGGGTCCTCTGGCAGCTGGAGGAGATGAACCGGGATGGGGTCAAAAACGTCCCACCCGTGCTTCGGGCCGAGCTGAAAGTGGCGGTCGGGCTCATGCCAGGGCACGTTCGCGAACCGCTGCGCACGGACGGGCCGGTGCAGGACATGCTGGACAGCCTGTTCGAGGTCCAGGAGCGGCTCTTCAAGTGGCGCTACCCGGACTGGGACGATACCGAGCCTGACGAGCTGGAGTTCGCCGACTAAGCCGAGACGGCGGTCAGTAACAGGTCGGTCGCGTACGCGGTCAGGAACCCCAGCAGCAACCCCCACGCGAACTGGGGCGGCGTGCAGAGGCGCCGGCCGAGGTGGAACAGCTCGTTCAGCACGTACAGCAGCGCGCCGGCTGCGATTGCAAGAAAGGCGACGCTCAGGTAGTCCGAGCTGGCCAGGTAGCCGATCCAGGTGCCGATGAAGGTCGGGCCGCCGCCGATGAGGCCGGCGACAGCGAGAAAGCCCCACGAGGCGGGCTTGGGGTCTGCCGTCATCGGCGCGGCGATGCCGAACCCCTCGGTGATGTTGTGCAGTGCGAACCCGACCACGAGCACCCCGGCGAAGGCGATGGCGCCGACGTGGGCCGACTGCCCGATGGCCAGGCCCTCCGACAGATTGTGCAGGCCGAGCCCCGTGGCGATCGCCAGGGCGAGGCTCCGTGGTGTGGGCGTGTGGGCGCCGTGGCGGAGGCGGCCGAAGATGGCGCGGTTGAAGTACGTGAGGCCGATCAAGCCGGCGCCGATGCCGACGGCGAAGATGACCGCCATCAGCACAAACGGTCCGGGGCCCAACTGCACCCGCGTGCCTTGATTTCCTGTCCACTGCGCGAGCGCCGTCTCCACAGGGACGGCCGCGTGGGTCAGGATGTCCCACAGCAGGAACACCAGGATCCCCGTCGCGAAGGCGTTCAGGACGCCCTGCACGGCGGTCGGCAGCCCGCGCATGCGCGCGATAGGGAGGCCCAGGAAGATGGTGGCGCCGGCGATCGCGCCAAGCAGGACGGCCATGGGCTGGCTCATGATTCCTCTATACGGTTAGTACGTGCAAAAGACACGATTAGACAAGTCTAACGGGGCCCCACGAGAGCCTTCCGAGGTCATCTCCCGATACCTCGAGGCGATCTACTACATGTGGTCGGAGGGCGAGCCGCTGCGAAGCGCGCGCCTGGCCGACTGGCTGGGCGTCAGCCGGCCGACGGTGACGATCGCCCAACTCACGCCCGCCGGCATGAAAGCGGCCGAATCGATCGTTCGCCGGCACAGGATCATGGAGCGCTGGCTCACGGACGCTTTGGGCCTGGACTGGGTCACGGCCGACGAAGAAGCGGCGCGCCTGGAGCACGCGGTCTCGGAGGTCGTGGAGCGCCGGCTCTACGAAGCCCTGGGCCGGCCCCAAACGTGCCCGCACGGCAACCCGATCCCGGGCCACTCGAAGGCCGTGGCGCGGGAGGTCCGTCTGGCCAGCCTGGAAGCCGGCGACGGTGCGGCAGTAACCCGCGTGTCAGAGGTCGCCGAGCGTGAAGCCCCGAAGCTGCTCGCCTACCTCTTCGATCGCGGATTGGTGCCAGGTCGGAAGCTCAAGGTGGTCGAGGTCGACGACGTCGGGCGAACGCTGCGGGTGCGCGCGGGCGATGGCGAGGTGACGCTCAGCCACGAGACCGCAGGCAAGCTGTGGGTGGTTCCGGTTTAGCCAGAACGGCGTATAACCAGAGCGGAGAAATCAGGTGGCCTGGCCGTTGTGGGACCTGGCGGGTGACCTGGCCGTCGCGAGAGGTGGCGGTCCGGTCGAAACCGATCCCATGCGCCGCATCGACTCCCGCTACCTCCGCCGGCGGGTCGCTGGCGTTCTCTGGATCCCGTTCGCGTTCGGCGCGATCGCGCTTGGAAGCGGGCTCGACAGCTGGGTCGCCGGGGCGGTCGCATTCGCCGCCGTGGTCGTCTTGCTATGGCTGGTCGCCGAGCGCGGCGACCGATTGTGGGCCCTGATCCGGAGGCGGCCCTAGCCCCCACCCTGGCCTCCCCCTGTGAGGGGGAGGGGGAACTCCTTAAGCGGCCTGCGGCTGCGTGCAGAACGCGCAGCGCTTCGCGCCGATCGGGATCTCGCTCAAGCACTCGGTGCATTTCTTCGTCGTCGGGTCGGCCGGGGGCTCTTTACGCGAGCGCGCTATGAGCGCGTTGATCGGCAGCACGACGAAGTAGTAGATGACCGCGGCGATCAACACAAACGCGATCAGCGCGTTGAGGAAATCGCCATAGAGGAACTTGCTGTTGTTGATCGTGAAGGAGAGGCTCGCGAAGTCGGGCTGGCCACCGATCGCAGCGATCAGCGGTGTCACCAGGTCCTTCACGAACGCTAGGACGATGGTCCCAAAAGCGGCGCCGATGACGACCGCGACCGCCAGGTCGACGACGTTGCCCCTCAGCAGGAATGCGCGAAAGCCCTTCAAAGTGTGATTCCTCCTCGCCTAATCGGACACCGACAGAACGATTTTGCCGAACTGCTCGGCCGCGTCAAGACGCGTCAGAGCCGCCTGCACCTCTGATAACGGATAGATGCTGTCGACCACCGGCCGCATGCCGCGGTCGATGGCCTTGAGCACGGCCTCGAACTCGCTCGCGTTGCCCATCGTCGAGCCCAGCAGCGAGGCGTGGCGGAAGAAGAGTCGCGGCATGCCGATCTCGGCCTTCACGCCAGATGTCGAGCCGCACGTGACGACTCGACCACCGAACGCGAGCGAGCGCATCGATTCCGCCATCGTCGCGGGGCCAACGTGCTCGAACACGACGTCAACGCCGTCGCCGGTCGCATGCCTCACCGCCGCGCTGAAACCAGTCGAGTCGAACACAGCGTCCGCGCCGAGCTCCTGTGCGCGCTTCCGCTTGGCCTCGGAGCGGCTCGTCACGAGTACGCGCGCGCCGAGATGGCGAGCGATCTGGATGGCGGCGACGGCGACACCCGCGCCCGCGCCGATCACGAGCACTGTCTCGTCGGGTTGGAGGTTGGCGCGCGTGGTGAGCATCCGCCACGCGGTGAGAAAGGTCAGTGGGAACGCGGCCGCCTCGTGCCAGCTGAGCGCCTTCGGTTTGGGGAAGACGCTCCGCGCGTCCAGATGGAAGAGCTCGCACGCGGTGCCGTCGGTGTGCTCGCCGATCACGCCGAATCGCTCGCAGTACACGTTGTCGCCCGCGCGGCACTGTTCGCATTCCCAGCAGCACAGCGTGGGGAAGATGACGACCTCGTCGCCGGGCTTCCAGCGCGGATCTCCTGACGCTTTGACGACGCCGGCGCCGTCGGCGGCGATGACGCGCGGCGGCGGCACACGCTGCGCGCCGTTGGCGAGCCAGAGATCGAGGTGATTGAGTGATGCGGCCTTGATGGCGACGGCCACATGGCCCGGTTTTGGAGCCGTCGTGGGTCGCTGTCGGATCCGAACCCCGGCAGGCCCGGTCGGCTCCTCGTACACGGCCGCCTTCCCCTGGCTCAAGACCTCGATGGGCGAAGGCCCTTCAGAGCCCATTTGCGAAACTTAACTGGAACCGCGGACGTTGATCGGAGGGCGGTCATAAACTGGCTTTTCGCTGTGCGGGTAATTCGAATCTCACTCGTCCTGGTTGCCCTTGGTCTACAGCTCTTGGCTGCGGCGCCCGCGCACGCCGGCCAGGCCCTCGCTCCTGGTCAGCGTCAGGGCCACTACAACCGCTGGTTCTATCCGAGCCAGATGCCTTATGGGGCCCTCGAGACCGGCACCGCCAACCTGCACGAGCAGGCCGCCGGCGGGGCGTTCCTCACATTGCCCTTCATGGGCGCGCACTACATCACTTCGCTGTTCGACCACTGCTATCCGGACTACCAGGCCAACGGGCGGTTGTGCAGGTGGGACGGCGAGGTGGTCGCGAGGTCGGTCGGCGGGCCTGACCCCGGTTTCGACTGGGGTTATGCGCAGACGCCGGGCCAGCAGGACTATCTCTACTACGACGGCCACGACGGCTATGACTACGGGCTCTACTACGAGCCTGTGGCCGCGGCGGCGCCAGGCCGCGTCAAGCTGGCCGGCTGGGCGGTGCCGTCGTGCCACTCGTGCCTGAGCGGCTTGACCGTGGAGATCGTGCACGGCAACGGACTGCTGACTTACTACGGCCATCTTTCGCGGATCGACGTCGGTGTGGGCCAGTCAGTGGTGCGCGGGCAGGTCATCGGTCGCTCCGGCATGACCGGCACCGCGACCGGGCCACACCTGCACTTCGGCGTGTACTACGTCGACGGGCGCGGCCCTGTCGATCCATATGGTTGGGCCGGCGCCAGTCCCGACCCATGGTCCAAGGACCTCGGCAATCTCTGGCTCGGTGGCGCGCCGCGATTCGCCAATGTGCCGCTGCCGCAGGTCGGCGTGGCCGTTGGTCGCGACCCGCGCGACCCGACAGTCATCTCCGTTTCATGGCACAGCCCAGGTGGGGGCAACGTGTACCAGGTGCAGTACGTGACGCAGGACGGAACGATGGGTGACCTGGTCACGTCGAACGCCGCAGGGACGGCGCGGTTCGTGGGCGAGCCGGGTCACACCTACTGGTTCTGGGTGACGGTGAGGACGAATCTCGGTTGGACCGACGCCAACTCGTCGCCTTCGATCACGCTACTGGGGTTCGAGCCGAAACAAGCCCAGTAGTAACGCCACCTCCCCGCGGCGGCGGGGAGGGATCCCTTCTGACGCGTCGATAGACTTATTTGTCTTGATTGCCGAAGCCTTGAAAGGCAAGACCATCCTGGTCACCGGCACGACCGGCTTTCTCGGCAAGTCGATCGTCGAGAAGACCCTCCGCGCGGTCCCGGAGGTTGGCCGGATCAACCTCGCCATCCGCTCCAGCGCACGGCGTCCTGCCGCGGAGCGGCTCGAGCGCGAGGTGCTGTCGAGCCCCGCCTTCAAGCGTCTGAAGGACGAGCTGGGCGAAGAGGCATTCGCGCGCCTGGCCGCGGAGAAGCTTTCGGTCCTCGAGATCGATCTCGGCGCCGACGGGCTCGGCCTGACCGACGCGGGCCGCGCCGAGCTGGCGCGCTGCGACATCGTCATCCACTCAGCCGCGGCGGTGGAGTTCGACAACCCGGCCGACCTGTCGGCGCAGACGAACCTGCTGGGGGCGGAGCGCATGGTGACCGCGGTGCGCAACACCGGCAAGCGGCCACACCTGGTGCACATCTCGACCGCCTTTGTGGGTGGGCTGATTCGTGGCCTCGTGCGCGAGGAGATGCCGCTCGACCCGGGCTTGAACTGGCGTCACGAGGCCGAGGTGCTGGCATCGCTACGCGGGCCGGTCGAGGAGGAGTCGCGGCGGCCTGAGGTGCTTGGCAAGCTGCGCAGCGAGGCGCGGTCGCGCGTCGGGCCGGCCGGCACACCGGCGATGGCGCGGGCCACCGAGCGCTTGCGCGAGAAGTGGGTGAAGGACCGGCTGGTCGAGCGCGGACGCGTGCACGCGAACGCGATGGGCTTCAGCGACATCTATTCGTTCACGAAGGCGATGGCCGAGCACGCGGTGGTCGAGCTGCACGGCGACGTGCCGCTGTCTATCGTTCGCCCGTCGATCATCGAGAGTTCGCTGGCCGAGCCGTTCCCGGGCTGGCTCGAAGGCTTCCGCATGGCCGAGCCGATCATCCTGGCGTTCGGGCGGGGCATCCTGCAGGACTTTTCCGGCCTGCCCGACTCGGTGCTCGACATCATCCCGGTGGACTTCGTCGTCAACGCGGTGCTGGCGGTGGCTGCGAGCCCGCCGCCTGATACCAAGCCGCGTTTCTATCACGTCGCGTCGGGCAGCCGGAATCCGCTGCGGTACCGCCGTTTTCCCGACATCGGCCGCGAGTATTTCAGCGAGAAGCCGCTTCGCGACAGGTACGGGCAGGCGATCGGGGCGCCCAACTGGACGTATCCGACGCGGTCGGAGCTGTCTGCCCGCGCACGGACGGCGCTGCGCTTCACCGAGGCGGCGCAGTGGCTGGTCGAGCGTCTGCCGCTTGGCGCGAGCGCGTCGCCGCTTTCCGACAACCTGAACGCGGAGCGCGAGAGGCTGGAGCGCGGGCTCACGCTCATCCAGCTGTACGGCGTGTACACCGAGGTGGACTGCATCTTCGACACGCGAAACCTCATGTCGGTGTGGGACAAGCTGCCGCCCGCCGAGCAGAAGACGTTTCCTTTCGATCCCGCGCTCTACACGTGGGATCACTACATGAAGGACGTGCACATCCCGACCGTGCTGCGCATGTCGCGGCAGGAGACCGCGGGGAAGAAGGGCAAGCAACCGACCGGCTCGACCCTGGTGAAAGCCTCAGGTGATTCGGTGCGGTCGGCGATCGAGCGGCGCAGCGGGCGCTCGGATGTGCTGGCAGTGTTCGATGTCGACGGCACGCTGGTGGAGACGAACGTCGTCGAATACTTCCTGTGGATGCGCCTGCGCGCGCAGCCGCTCGAGGACTGGCCCGCGTTCTTGGCCGAGATGCTGCGCGAGGCACCGCGATGGCTCTACCTGGAGCGCCGTTCGCGCGCGGAATTTCAGCGGTCCTTCTACCGCCAGTACGACGGTCTCGATTACGAAGTCATGCGGCGATTGGGACGCGAGGCGTTGAACGCCGTCACGCTGCGCCGCGTGTATCCCGAGGGCATGCGCCGCATTCGTGAGCACAAGCGCGCGGGCCATCACGTGTTGCTGCTGACGGGCGCCCTTGACGTGGTGGTGGAGCCGCTGGCGGAGCTGCTCGAGGTCGAGGTCGACTGTGCGCATCTGCTCCAGAAGGACGGGCGCATGACGGGCGATCTGCAGTCGCCGCCGCCGGCCGGTGAGGCACGCGCCACGCTGCTTGAGGAGTACGCCTCGAGCCACGGCCTCGTTCTGTCGGAGAGCTTTGCGTACGCGGACTCGCTATCCGACCTGGGGATGCTGGAGCTGGTGAGCACGCCGGTGGTGGTCAACCCGGACGCCCGCCTGTCGCAGGTGGCGGGGCAGCGAGGCTGGCGAGTCGAGCGCTGGCGCATGGCGCCGGGCAACTGGCGGCCTCCGATGCCCGACCCGCGATCGCCAGAGTATCGCGAGGCGGTGAGGCGCTAGATGCTGGCGCTCACGTATCACCGGTCGGTGCCCGCGTTCGCCGTGGTGCGCGCGTCGGGCGGCAACCCGCAGGTGGCGACCTCAGCTCTATCGATGCTCCACCTCGGCGACGTGCCGGAGCCCGAGCTGCCGGCCGCGGGCTGGATGCGCGTGATGCCGTCCCTTTCCGGCATCTGCGGCTCT
>WNFL01192214.1_pt1 | contig 19146 bp, 18 predicted proteins | sample 5400361 | NCBI WGS metagenome assembly WNFL01 (sample SAMN13153351, study PRJNA577476) | soil metagenome | isolation source: 40 cm soil on Douglas fir-dominated hillslope | place: USA:California | collected 2013-09-17
GCATGGCTGGAACAGGGTCGCACACTCCTGTTGAGCGGCAAAACCCAGGATGCAATTGCCAAGTACAAGCAGCTTTCGCAGGACCATCCTGATGTTCCGCAGGGGGCGGAGGCACTCTGGCGGGCGGGTTACTTGTATTCGACGCTCGGCGACACTGAGTCGTCGCTGGCAACCTTCGAAATTCTGGGGAATAAGTACAAAGGCAGCGATTGGGCGCTGGATGGCCTGTTCCGGGGTGGCATGGCAGCCTATAACCAGAGCGACAATTCCCGCGCTCAACGCTTCTTTTCACTGCTCGCAAGCACGGGTTCTGGCAATTTGAAGGCGGCAGGGTTCCTCTGGTTAGGCCGCCTATATCAGATCGCTAATCAGTTGCAGCTAGCCCGCGAAGCGTATACTCAGGCGGCTAAAGCTGATCCCGGCGGCTATTACAGCTTGCGTGCCGCCGACCTGCTGGCAGGCCACGGACCCTTTGTTGCGCCCGCCAAACTCGATCTTTCGTTCAACGATTCCGTACATATCGCAGAAGCTGAAGATTGGCTGCGCGCCAAATTTAACATTACGCAGCCCGGCGCACTTTGGCCTCTATCGCCTGTGCTCTCGGCAGACCCCCGCATGATTCGCGGCAGTGAATTATGGGCAGTTGCCGCCTACGATGACGCGAAAGGCGAATTCGCCGCGCTGACCGCCGATAACGAAAAGAACCCGTTGGCACTCTACCAGTTAGCGTCGTATTATTTTCGTATAGGTCTGTATCGTTCGGCTATTGAAACAACCGCGAAAATGCTCGATAACGCCAAAATCGAGACGACTGATGCGCCCAAAGCAATTGCTGCGATGCGCTTCCCGATTGCCTATTACGACCTGGTATTGCCTGCCACCCAGAAATTCAATATCGATCCTCTACTTGTGTTCTCTCTGATCCGCCAGGAGAGCCTGTTCGAAGGAGTAGCAACGTCCTATGCAGCGGCACAGGGGCTGATGCAGATTATTCCCTCGACTGGTGCGGCAGTCGCGCAGAAGCTAAATTGGCCTGACTACCAGAACAGCGATATCTATAAGCCGTACATCAACGTAACTTTCGGCGTTTACTATCTGAAAGAGCAGCTTGATACCTTCGACAACAACGTATATGCTGCACTCGCCGCCTATAACGCCGGACCGGGAGCCAGCAGCGAGTGGTATAAAATATCTAATGGCGATCCTGACCTGTTTCTACAGGCCATTTCGTACGATCAAACACAAACGTATGTAAGACGTATCTATGAGCAGTATGAAACCTATGCAAGCATATACGGTGCCAAATGACGGTCTAACTGGTCTCCTGGTTACTAATAAAGAAGGTTCGACCCACGAAGATAGCGTGGTGGATCGCGTTCTGACGCTGCGACATTCGGGCCGGGCGCTGATGGAGATTTACGATCCATCGTGGCCTATTAGCACCAATGTCGGCACAGGACACAGCTATCAAGTACTGTTGGTGGCGACGAACTGTGTAGGCTTGCATTTACCAATCCTGCCCTTTGAAGGCGTGAAGCTCGGCATCTGGCGTTGCAAAGTGTTGCAGGTACATTGGTATGCGCCTGAAGACGGGTTCCGTGTTGCGCGACCAAGCCTGTACCGGCTGCACGGAAAGCGCCGGGCCTGGGTGCTGGTTGCCACCCAGATTGGCCCGATGCTGATGAATCCCCTGGAAGTGCGCAAGGCAATGCCCTTCCGTCCTCAGACAGGTGATATTCTCCAATGGGAATCGTCGCGTTTCGATCTATACGCGGTGGTTTGAATATATGTTCAGGCAAATCGGCATTCGTGTTTTCGTCCTCCTTGATCGCATCTCCCGTTTCATCTATCAGGCAACCGATGGCAGGATTGGTGCGGTGCAGGGAAGTGTACGGATGCTGCTGCTGCACAGCATTGGTGCAAGACGGGCAAGATTCGCACGCACTGTCTGCAATACCAGCGCGACGGGGAAAATTATCTGGTTGTCGCCTCGAACTTTGGTCTGCCAAAGCCGCCAGCCTGGTACCTGAATTTGATGGCTCATCCTCACATTAAAATCCAGGTTGGTCGGCAGCGTCTTTGGCCCGTCGTAACCAAAAAACATCCGCCATTTGCAAAATATCAAGCGGCTACCATGCGCGAAATCCCCATTGTGGTCCTGACTCCTGTAGCCTGAATCTGCTAATCGCGATTTTGACACTATCGAACAATAGTTCTATATTTGTAGGAAACTCAAGCGTCACAATGAGAGGTTTTGTATGTCTTTACAGCGTTTTGACACTGTTGTCTCCTCAGGCGAACGAGGGCGCGTTTTTATCAATCTTCCATTTGTACCGCAGGCCGTTTGGGGCAATGCTGTTCGCTATGTCAAAGGCACACTTAACGAGGTCGAATTCCATGCCTCAGTTGGCGTGCGAGCTGGTTAGTATTTCATGCCGTTGAACAATGAACTACAACAGCAAACAAATCTTAAGCTCGGTGATAGTGTTAGCATCACCATGGAGCCAGACGAAGCACAGGTTGAGGCAACACCCGAAGACTTTGAACAGGCGATGAAGGTTGAACCGCTCATCCAGCAATTTTTTACGTCGCTCACTGCCTTTCAACGCAATACTTATCTCGAATGGATAAACAGCGCCAAGAAAGCTGAAACGCGCGCTGCTCGTGTCCAAGAAAGTATACAATTGCTCAGGTCTGGACAAAAACAAAAGTAGCCACTGACTTTTCTGTTCTCAGTTAGCTGAACTCGATGCAGGAGCGATTGATCCGGTATTGACCCTCGTAGTGCCAGTGGCTATAATGATCCTTACACTCGGAGAGGTCGCATAGTGGCCTAGTGCGTCCGCTTGGAAAGCGGATATGGGGAAACCCATCGTGGGTTCAAATCCCACCCTCTCCGCCACGACGGCAGGCGAAACAGCGTCTGCCGTTTATGTTTCGGTAAGGAGTAGACGTTGAATTCTTCCAAAACTGCTGCGCTGCCCACCCCGGAGCCGCAGCGAGGGACGCGGTTCGCCCTGTTCGTTGTGGTAATGACCGTCGCTGTAGTGGCAATTGTCGGCTTGACCGGGCTGCTCATCTATAACAGCCTCAAGCTGCCGCGCCATGACGCCAAACCAGTTGCGCCCAATGTCACCGTGACAACTTTCTTATCATTTCCCGAAGATAATATTTATCCGGTGGGATTGGCCCGTGCAGCAGACGGTACGTTCTATCTGTCGGAATTTGGCACAGGTGCAATCTTGAAGGCGGACTTGCAGGGAAAGTTGATGCCCATCGTCGCTGCTCACGGTGCGCTGTCGGCTGGTGGGCCGCTGGTAGTCGGACCCGATGGCACACTGTACGTGATCGATTACGCTAACCAGAACTTCGGAACGCTCAAACGTGTGACACAAGATGGTACAGTTCAGCCCTTTGGCATTGCCCCGGCTAACAAATCCATAGCGCTGTTTGCGCAGATGGCCTTTGATGATAAAGGCAATTTGTATGTAACCAATCCATCATATGGTGAAGTCTGGCGGTTTGATGCGTCAGGCAATGGTCGCGTATGGTGGTCCGCACCTGCTGTTGCCAACGTGGCTGGATTGCCAACTGGCATCGCCTTTGATGCGCCGAAAAATGCGTTCATCATTGGCGATACAGGCACCGGCACCATCTACCGGATTGGAATTGCAGATAATGGCAATTCAGGCGATACATTACTGATGCACCGCGAGAGCAGTCTGGATATTCGTGCGCTTGCCCTGGATGAGGCTGATCGCGTCTTGTTCACAGGCTGGCAGCACGATCAGGATCACTTGAGCCGTCTGGAAGCGGACGGTACGGTAACAGTGCTGGCCGCTGGCTTTCGAGCGCCAACGGCCCTCGTTTATCGCGATCACAAAGCCTATGTCGTTAATTCTGATCTATTGGGATTAGCAAAGGTACTAGGGGGTGCAGTGCCTTCACCGCTTCAGGCCCGTCCCCCATTCACCGTTGATGTGGTTAGCATCGGCAGCTAACGCTATTTGACGTACAAAAACCAGTACTTGTCCTGGGGATAGGCCGGGCGGAGTCGTTCATCCCAGATGAACCCGTCCGGCTGCGTGTAGCGCCGCAGCTTGTTATCCGTTGCGCCGAGTGCATTTTTCATATCGGCAGTCAGCGCATTGAGATTAGCGGCTTCGTCCATCAGCGCTTCCAGGATGACCCGTTTTTCCGCGTTGGTAGGATAATTTTCCGCAGCAGACCGGGGATTATCAGCGTATTCATTCAGAAACTGGTTTAATGCGGTCAGCCGGGCTTGAAACTCACGCGCGATCTTGCCCTCGTAGGCCACCGTCCATTCGCGTCGCACCTTATCAAGCTGCTCCTGGGCTGTTTTGACCGCTTCCTGCTGCTTGGGTATAAGTAAGCTGGAAATTGCTGACAGCCGATGCACACGCATCAGGAAGCCACCCACTGTTAACCTGGGAAGATCGCCGGGCATCGCCCCATAGAGTTCATTTTCGTAAACATAGGGGACCAGGCGAGCCGCCATTGCCTCTAGCGTACGAACATCGCGGTCCAAATCATAGCGTACGACAGGTTGAGCGATTGCCATTTTTTTCGCCTCCTGCAATTCGGATCGGCAAATAACATGCCGTCCTGAATATCACTTATAGGTCTTGATATTGGTAAATACTGGATGTCCCTGAACTTCTCCAAGACGTTTGGCGGCGTCCGCGCGCCACCATTCCGCCACGAAGTCACCATTTTCATCGTTGTAACTGAGTGTCGGCGGAAATTGCAATACCTGCGCAAAGCCGCTCACTAGCGTGCGATTCTCCTCAGTGCTGTGCAGTTTGAACCATTTATTCGACACCCATTCAATCGCGACGGTGATCCCATTCCAGACCCCTTCCATGCGGAAGGGCGGTTCGGCGCGAACACAATCCAGGTAAATCGATCCGAAACGCGTGGCCCACAGGTTCTGGTTGACGCGTTCTTCGATGTAATAGGGGCGATGCTCAGGTTCATTGTAGAACCAGGTACGCGAGTTCGTGGTCATACAAAAGTCTCCTCGGAGCAAAATTTCACAATATGACTGCGCCGATCATACACCAGATTTGAAGTTCTCCACAGGGGGACAGATGTGCCTTTCCCCAATCATCAGCCAATCAACGTTAAGCCAATCCTCAACAAAAGGTGGTATAGAGTTTGATATACTATTTCCTGCCGCTTCATCTACGACGATCACGCACCGCGAATTGGCATGGTAAGTTTATATTGCACTCGTAATCCAAGTTCAGGAGTCGTTTCAGCTAATGCTACTCAACCGCATTTGCTCGTTTGCTCTCGTTGCCGCGTTAGGTTCGTCCCTCCTATTTGCGACAGAACCCATTAATGCTCAGGCCCCGACGGAAATCAATCCTGACGTTTGCGCCACGCAAAACACGGGCGGCGACTTATCCGCCGACTGTCTGGCGATGATCAAGGCTTTTCCGCATCCAAACGTCAAAGAGATCGGTCAGGACAAGCAGACACTTGACAGCTACAGTTTCTGGAAGGTCGGCCCTGCTGCCGTCAGCGAGTACGACAGCCCAAATGGCAGTGTAGTTGGCGAAATTCCACGCGGTTATAACTTCGTCAGCGCGGTTAACTTGAGCGTTGATGGCTGGCTGCAAATCCAGGGCGGTCACTGGATCAAACGGGATATTGCGAAGTTGACCAAACCTTCGTTCTTCACCGGAGTCACGCTGCCTGATCATTTGAAGTATCCATTCGCGTGGGTGCTTGATAAAAGCGGTATCTATACCTCTGAGACGCCGGGTGGAGCGCCATCCGCGAATACGAAGCGAACATTGGTGCGCTACGAGCGGGTAAACCTGTTTGCCACTGCGAAAGATGACAAAGGCGCGGAATGGTACATGATCGGTCCAAACCAGTGGGTGAAGCAAACTTTTCTCGCAGTTGCCAAGAAGACCGAGATTCCCAAAGGCGTGAGCGGCTATTGGGTCGCGGTGGACCTATATGAGCAGACGCTGGTGGCTTATGAAGGCGATACACCGTTTTTCGCAACGCTAGTTTCCAGTGGGCTACCGACCCACGACACAAATGAAGGGATTTTTAAGGTATGGGCCAGAGTAGGTCAAGACGGCATGAGCGGAGCCACAGGCGCACCAAGCGCTTATGCCTTGCAGCATGTGCCGTGGGTCATGTACTTTGATCAAAGTATCAGCTTACACGGGACATACTGGCACGATCTGTTTGGCTACCGGCAGAGCCACGGCTGCGTTAACCTGACGATCAGCGATGCCAAGTATTTATTCGATTGGATGGGGGCGGCGAAGACAACGCTCCAGCCGCCGAATGGGTCACAGGCAACCGAGGCGGCAACGCAGAGTACAGATGTGGTCCCGTCCAATCCCTTCACAGTGCAGCTTGACGACAAAGGGCAACCCACCTTTTTCGTGGACGTGTATAGCAGTGGCAAGTATGGCAGCGGTGCGCTGCGCCAATAAGACAACTTGATCACTCACGGCTTGCACCACTAACACGGAAATACACAGCATCTTCGAGCCTCGGCGATGTTATAATTAGGGATGATGTATCTGAGTGGGAAGCCAAAAACCAGTATATGGAACAATCTATCGCCGCATCTATCCAAGCGATCCATAGCTACGAAGGATATCAACTGCGTCCTGGTAATCCATTGCCATTTGGGGCCAGTGTCGTCCCCGGCGGAATCAACTTCTCGATCCATTCGTATCATGCGACAGGATGCACGTTAGTCCTGTTCGAGAGGGGCAGTATCACACCGCTGGTTGAAATCCCAATCCCGCCGGAGTATCGGATTGGGTCGGTCTATTCAATGATCGTCCTGGGCCTCGACCCGCAACAGATTGAGTATGGCTTTCGCATGGAAGGACCACAGGAGCCGCGCCAGGGTCATTATTTTAAGCCTGACGCCATTTTGCTTGACCCGTATGCCAAAGCCGTGGGCGGGCGCGAGATATGGAGCATAGATCCCGATTTTACCAATCCCTATCAGCATCGTGGGCGGATAGTCGTAGATAGTTTCGATTGGAAACTGGATCGCCCGCTTGAAACGCCCATTGAAGACCTCATCATCTACGAAATGCACGTCCGGGGGTTCACAAAGCACCCTTCTTCCGGTGTACGAAATCAAGGAACCTACGATGCAATACGTGAAAAAATCCCATATCTGAAAGAATTGGGAGTGAACTGCATCGAACTCATGCCCATTTTTGAGTTCAATGAGTTTGAAAATGCGCGGATTAACCCGGAGACAGGCGAAAAGCTGCTAAACTACTGGGGTTATGGTCCGGTTGCCTACTTTGCACCAAAAGCGGGCTATGCAGCATCCAACGAACCCGGCGGTGAGATAAACGAACTGAAGACGCTTATCAAAGACCTTCACCAGAACGGTATCGAGGTGATCCTTGATGTCGTGTTCAACCATACGGCAGAAGGTAACGAATATGGCCCGACCATCTCCTTCAAGGGTATCGACAGCAGTACGTACTATCTTCTCACGCCTGACGGCTATTTCTACAACTTCAGCGGAACGGGCAATACCTTTAACTGCAATCACCCGACGGTGAGCGGTTTCATCCTGGATTGTCTGCGCTACTGGGTCGCGGAATTTCACGTTGATGGGTTTCGCTTCGATCTGGCGTCAATCATGACACGTGATGTGGATGGAAAGCCCATGACTGACCCACCGCTACTGCGGATGATAGCGTTTGACCCGATTCTGGCACGTACCAAACTCATCGCCGAGCCGTGGGATGCCGATGGGCTGTATCATCTGGGCAGTTTTCCTGCATACCACCGTTGGGCAGAATGGAACGGGCGCTATCGCGACAATCTGCGCAAATTCCTCAAAGGCGATCCCGGTCAGGTCAAGGGCGTGGCGCTGGCGATGAGCGGCTCACCCGATCTGTATCCGGCGCGAGGGCCGATTGCAACCATCAACTTCATCACGGCGCATGACGGCTTTACACTGATAGACCTCATGTCCTACAACCAGAAATGTAACGACGCGAACTGGGAGCCGGGAGACAGCGGCGCAAACGACAACAACAGTTGGAACTCCGGACATGAAGGCCCGACTGATGATCCAGCGGTGAATGAACTGCGGCGACGCCGGATCAAGAATGCAGTCGCGCTATTGCTCGTCAGCCAGGGCACGCCGATGATGCTGATGGGCGACGAACTAGGCCGATCTCAACGCGGAAATAACAACTCGTATTGTCAGGATTCCGAGATCAGTTGGATGGATTGGCAGCTTATCCAGGCCAACGGCGACCTGTTCCAGTTCTTCAGGGCGTGCATCGAGTTCCGCAGACGCCATACGGTGCTGCGGAACGGCTACTTCCTGCGCGGCGAAGATTATCTGTCGAAGGATTATGCAGACATTACATGGCACGGGCTAAAGGTCGGCAAGCCGATCTGGACAGAGAATAGCCGCGTGCTGGCCTTTGTGCTTAATGGCGACTATGCAAAGGGCGGCTTAGCTAAAGATGACCATATTTACGTGGCGATGAACATGCACTGGCAAGATCAAACGTTTGATCTACCAGTCGCGCCGAACAAGGCCCGCTGGCATATGTTTGCCAACACGAGCACGGGTGAGCTTCATTGGCCCGGCACAGAGCCACAGCTAGGCGATCAACGAAAGCTGCCCCTGAAGTCGTACTCGGTGTCCATTCTTGTCGGAAAATAAAGGATTATTGCCCGTTGCGCGGCTGCACGCGCATTTGTACGGGCGACGTGAAAGCCAACGTAATTCCAAACTTGGGGCGGATATCCTCTGTTGGCGTCACAAGCTCAAAAGAGAATCGTTGCAGCAGCGTTGCCAGCACGATTTGCATTTCCAACATGGCGAATCCGTTGCCGATGCACACGCGCGGACCCGCGCCAAACGGCATATAAACGCACTTGGGCAGCGCTCGTTCTGCGCCATTGGCAAAGCGCTCCGGGCGGAACGTCAACGGATTGTCGAGCCAGCGCGGATCGCGTTGAATCTGCATAGTGACAAGCGTAATGAGATCGGACTTCCTGACCGATTTTCCACCGAATGATGTTGGCTTTAGCGACTGCCGGACTACGAAGGGCGCAGGCGGGTAGAGCCGCAGCGTTTCTTTGACAACCAGTTCAAGTAGCGGCAATTTCGGCAAATCTTCGAGCGTTGGCGTCCGTTCGCCTAGCACGCTGTCCAGATCGGCGGTCAGGCGGGCGGCAATGTCAGGCTGCCGCGCCAGTTCGATGAGCGCCCAGGCCAGGGCAATTGCACTGGTCTCGTGCCCGGCAATGAACATCGTCATCAATTCGTCGTGGATTTGCAGATCACTCATTTGGTCGCCTGTTTCGTCATCTCTGACGGCCAGGAACATCGAGAGAAGATCGCCTTTATCCTGCGGACGAGCACGATGCTCGGCTATCAAGCGATAGATAATCTCGTTGAGTTCATTTACGGCGGTCTTCTTGCGCCGATTGACTGGCGTTGGAACCCATGTTGGCATGAACGCACTGACCACCGAAGCTGTTTGCTGAGCAAGCGCACTACCGAGTGTTTGCATGGCTGCACCAATGCGATCTGTTTCGCCGGAAATATCCGTTTTGAAGAGTGCATTGACCACAATCGTCAGCGTCAAGGCGTGCATGGCTTTGTCGATGTCAATGAGAGTCGAGTTCTGCCAACCTGCACTCTGCGTTAGTGTGCGATCAACCATTTCCTGAGCGTAAGCATTGATCCGCACGTGGTGAAAAGCAGGTTGGGCCAATTTGCGTTGGCGCTTCCAGAAGTCGCCTTCACTGAAGAACAGCCCGTTACCGAATGAATCGCGCATCATTTGCCTGCCCAGATCGGCTTTTTTGTAATTCTCAGGATGCGCGATGAGGATATCGTAGGCAAGCTCAGGCGAGAAGATCATCCATTGGGAGAGACCGGGCATGACGGCAATCTGCACCAGATCGCCATAGTTTTGCTGTAACTCTTGCAGCAAATTGAAACCATCGCTGGCGAAACGGCGGCCCAGATCCGTAATGCGAATGTTTGCCTTACGAGGAACCAGTTCGGTCTGCGCGGTCATGAGGATGTCTCCTTGTTGCTTTCGTTCGTGGCTGCATACAAGGATACATCATTTTGGACCTATTTGCGCAAAATTTCACTTGTTAGAACGTTCGGATCACTCGGTTGGGTCAAAGTAGCGGTAGGGCGAGTGCAATCAATGTTAACGGAATAGCCGCCAGCAGTGACTTGATCTGGACTTTACGCGCCTGGCGGCGAATCTGCGCCAATTCACCTGCGTCCTCTATTTTCTCGGCTTTGTCACCCAACTTACGCGACTGCTGTGCAGCAAGCCCGACGCATGTTTTATCGTGCCACTGGTAGTAGCCAGTTGTGGCACCAGCGAACAAAAGAAACAGCGGCAGCCGCCACCACCGGCTTACGCCTGTCGCCATAAGTACGGCTAAAATAACCAAACTGATGACGAACGTAATTACGCCCATCGTCAGCCGTTTACGCCGTTCCGCAGTGCTGATATTGGGAATGCAAACGTCACCATCTGATCCCGGAATAGTAGCTGGACTTGCAGTTGACATTTTATTTCCCCTATAAACCTTACAGTGGCGCTGCGATAAAGCGTCCGTAAGCGACAAAAGCAGCCAGCGCCAAGAGTATCAAATTGAAAACTATATTGGGGTATTCTTTGCGTGGAATATGAAAGATAATCGCGCCGAGCATAGTGACGATTAGACCCACTGCGGCTAGCGGCGTCAAGATCGGTAGAACGTGAGTAAGACCGGGAAGAACCAGTCCTATTCCCGCAAGGACTTCAGCAACGCCGATAAACCGACGAAACCCCGTGGGAATTGCCTGAATATAAGCCATGTTTGGCTGAGAAGTGGGCGGAACCCACATGATGTATCCATGATATAGGAAGAAAACGCCCATCAATACCTGGATAATCCAGAGAGCGGTATTCATGATTGTAGAGACTCCTCGTAGGATATAGTATCGCTTATCGTTATCGCAATGACTGGACTGTCCAAAGCAGACTCACGCGCCTGGAGTCTCGGCGGGTTTTTCGACGAACTCACCCTCGATCATGATCTGGACTTCTTCGCTGACTACCATCTTGCCGTCCAGCAGCACGTTGAACGTCAGTCCGAATTCTCGTCGGTTGATCTTGCTCTCAGCGCTGTAACCGATCCGGTGGCCCATCCTTGGGTCATTGAACTCGCCATACTTCACCACTGAAAACGTAACCGGGTGCGTGTTGCCCTTGATGGTCAGATCACCGGTCATGGTGTAACGATCTTTTCCGGCGGGTTCGATCTTTGTGCTTTTGAAAGTAATGGTGGGGTAGGCATCTACCTGTAGAAAATTCGATGAGCGCAGATCATTGTCCCGCGCTTCGTTGTGGGTCCGGATACTGGCCGTCTGCATCGTGACTTCAACGGATGATGTTTGCGGGTTGTCGGGATAAATGTTGCCTGTCGCGGTAATCTCGGCAAAATGACCGCGCACCGTCATCATGCCCAGGTGCTTGGCGGCAAACTCGACCTGAGTGTGATAAGGGTCAAATTGCCATATCGTTTTCGTGCTGCTCTGATTTTCAACACCCGTTGCCATATGTTTTTCCTTTCAGAATAAAGTGAACATCAAGTCGTAGATCGCCATATGATACTTAGGCGACAAATGACGGTTAAAAATATTCTCTGGAGCAGCCTATGTCAACCATCAGAAAAACGGTTTCGTCGTTTAAACGACATATTGAGGAAAGTGTCGTCACAACCCCTACATTTGTTGACTAGGCATCAAATGTCGTGTAGCATCGTTCGAGACATCAATAGCAAAAGAATGATCATGTTGACTCCGCCCGACAAACCACAGGATTTGCGCGTCCGCCGGACGCATTTGCTGCTGCGAAAAGCTTTTTTGGACTTGATGACCGAGAAAGACTTCCAATCCATCACGGTTCAGGACATCGCGGACCGAGCGATGATCAACCGTGCCACTTTCTACGATCATTTCGTGGATAAATATGCGCTCTTGGAATATTCAGTCCGTGAACTCTTCAAAGAGACATTACATAGCAAAATACCTGAAGAATTCACATTTAGCGTAGAGAATTTGCATCTGTTGATGTTGACCGCCTGTGAATACCTGTCTGGACTCCGTGAACACTGCCTGCCTAAAGATCAACTGATTTTGCCGCTGGTACAAACACAGATTACGACGGCCATCACCGAAATTCTCGTCACCTGGATCAATGAAGCGCACGCCGATGGTGTAGCTGACCCGATGCTGTACCAAACCACAGCAGCGATCACGAGCTGGGCAATTTACGGGGCAGCCTTTTATTGGAGCCAACAGACTGAACGGAAGTCCTCGAACGAGTTTGTGTCTCAATCACTGCCCCTCGTCGTCGCCGGTTTAGCTCAGGTAATTAAGGTACAGACTCCCTGACTACCCGCGTATTTTTTGAATTACCCCTCCGATTTATGTCACAAATTACGTGAGTTGTCGGTCTCATTTCTTGACGACGGAAGATCATGAGGTGAGACGATGGCAACAAATCAGCAACAGGTAATCGTGATCGGAGCGGGTTATGCCGGGCTACTGGCAACGATACGATTGGCAGGTAAAGTGCGCAGGCAAAACGTGCAGATCACGCTCATCAGCGGTTCCGACAAATTTGTGGAGCGGGTGCGGCTGCATCAGATGGCGGCAGGCAGAGACATCGGCGGGCATTCCATTGCCGCCATTCTGCAAGGAACTGGCGCGAACTTCCAGCAGGGCATGGTGACAGGCATTGACACCAATACGCACCAGGTTATCGTGCAAACTGGGATGCAAGTACAGCAATATCGCTATGATTACCTGGTGTATGCGCTAGGCAGCAGCACGGAGCGGGAAACCGTTCCCGGCGTCGATAAGTATGCTTATACCCTGACGCCAACGGGTCCACTGTCAGCACTTGCGTTGCGCGAGAAGCTGCCAACAGTCGCCGCAGTTGGTGGGCGAGTGCTGGTCTGCGGTGGTGGTGCAACCGGCATCGAGGCAGCGGCGGAGTTCGCCAAAGCGTTCCCAAAGCTGCATGTTCGGTTAATTACTCAGGATGAATTTGGAACATTTCTAGGGAAAGGCATGGCCTCCTACATGCGACACTCCCTGGTCAAGCTCGGCGTGGCGATTCAGGATCGCACGACAGTTGCCGAAGTTACGGCAAATGAGATCATCACCGCATCAGGCGCAACAATCCCTTATGACGTGTGCTTATGGACGGGTGGATTCACGACTCCTACTCTGGCGCGCGAGGTAGGCTTGACCGTCAACGAGCGCGGTCAGATTCTCACTGATCCGTTCATGCACTCGATCTCTCACCCTGAAATCTACGCAGTTGGTGACTCGGCTCAGCCTATCGAAGAACCCGGTGTACCCGTCCGTATGAGTGCTTTTACGGCTGTCATTACGGGTGCTCACGGGGCAGACAGTTTGAGCGCCGCAATTCGCGGCAAAACGCCCAGACCGCTCAGCTTCGCGTATGCAGGTCAAGGCATCGCGCTGGGACATCACAATGCAATTGGATTCAACAATTATCCGGACGATACGCCAAATTTGCCGTACTTCACTGGGCGAGTTGGGTACGAAGTCCGTGAGTTTTTTGTCCGATTTCTGGTCGCCTTACCATTCTTCGAGAAACGCTGGCCCGGCTTCTTCTGGTGGATCGGTAAAGGGCGATATGCTGCTGCCAAACGCCGCGCCGCACAGCCGATCCCGACAGCCTCTACCCGGTAGCTGCTGAATCGTTATGCGGTCTCATCGAGAAGCCCGCATTCGCCGTAGTGAGTTGGCTCAGCCAGCCCGCAAGTTGCTCTGGTGAGCAGGGCTGGTCGTTCTCAAGCCACCAGAGTATTGCGCCGATGTCGGCATATGAAATGTAACTAACCCGCAGATCGACGGGAATTCCATTAATTTTTGTCTCGGCAGACCTAAGCGATATCAGGTATCGGAAGCGTTTCTCGACATTCTGGCGAAAACGCTGCGTAAAAAGGGGATCGCCCTTCACACCGAGCATGATACGGTAGAAGTCCGCATTTGCCTGGACGTGCTTGAGCAGGCTGACCAGACCCGCTGGCACTCCCCCTGGCATATCTTCGACTGTTTCCGATGTCTCTGCCGTCGCAATCAGCGCATATACCTCGTCAAGATAATGGTCGAGCAGATCGTATTTGTCCAAATAATGACGGTAAAAGGTGGAGCGGTTGACCATCGCGCGTTTTGTAATGTCCTGTACAGTGACTGCGGTAAAGCCCTTCTCAACAGTCAGTTCGATGAATGCATTCTGTATCAATTTACGGGTTCGCTGGATCCGTAAATCCTCGGTTTCTTCCGATTTTTGCGTCAAATTAGCTTTCCCTGTTGCATATGCAACATCTCACGCCTCTTTATTGATTGACGCGTCATTCTACTTCGGGTTACGATCTCTGTGCAACAGAACGATGGATAAGCGACAGTCTGTTGCTGAGCTTTGGAGGAATATGTGATATGGCTTCTACTCAATTGATCGATTCGGTTCAACTTCTGAAAAACCAGATAGCAGGCGAAGTCCTTACGCCCAACGATCCCGGTTACGAACAGACACGACGCGGCTGGCAGCTCTCGATAGATCAACACCCGGCTTTAATCCTTGTGCCGGAGAACGCACAGGATGTTGTAACGAGTGTCCAGTTTGCCCGTGAACACAACCTGGGCATCGGCATTCAATCGACGGGACACGGGGTTCAACATCCTGCCGACAATCAAATGTTGATTGTTTCGTCGCGGTTGGCGTCGGTACAAATTGATCCCGAAACCCGTACCGCACGATTAGGTGCAGGCGTACTCTGGAAACAGGTGCTCGACGCCACAGCGCAGTATGGGTTAGCCCCGCTGCTTGGCACAGCGCCTAATGTGGGCATTGTCGGCTATACGCTCGGCGGCGGCATCGGATGGTTGGGACGCCGCTATGGTCTGGCGGTTGACAGTGTGCGCTCGATAGACATTGTGACGGCGGACGGCGTTCTAAGGCACGCCAGCCCAACCGAAAATAGCGAACTGTTCTGGGGGTTGCGTGGCGGTGGTGGTAACTTTGGCGTCGTCACAGCAATGGAGATTGCGCTGTATCCCGTCGCAACCATTTATGGCTGGATTCTGATGTATCCCGCAGAGCTGGCAGGCGAGGCGCTACGCTTTTTCCGCAATTGGACCAGAACCGCTCCTGACGAAATCACCTCGTCGATTGCAATCATGAAATTCCCGCCAGTGCCGCAACTCCCGGAGTCAATGCGCGGGAAGACACTCATCATGGTGCGGGCAGTGTACGCGGGGAATGCGGATAAAGGTGCAGCGCTGATTCAACCGTGGCTTGACTGGCACGCTCCAATCAGCAATTCATTTCATGAGATGCCATTCTCGGAAATCGGCACGGTCCAGAATGATCCAGTCGATCCTTCAGGTTCGTTTGGTTCCAACGAAATGTTCGATGAGCTTTCCGACGACGCTATCACAGCAATTGTCCGCCACGCAACGGACACCGCGTCACCGTTCATTTTCACCGAAATTCGGCACGCGGGTGGTGCTATTGCACGTGTCGACGCCAGTTCGAGCGCCGTGGGCAACCGGAACGCCACGTACTATTTGCAGATCGGTGGGGTTGTGTTCACGTCTGAGCTTCGTGCAGCAATGGAGCCGTATCTACAGAAGTACAAAGAAGCCCTGCGCCCGTATATTCGTGGGGGTGTCTATCTGAACTTTGTGAGTGGCGGCGAGGCCAACCAGCGTATCAAAGACGCCTACCTGCCGGAGAGCTATGAACGGTTGGTCGCGTTGAAGGCGAAATATGATCCTGACAATCTGTTCCGCTTTAGCTACCAACTTCTAGCTGAACCTGCGAACTCGTCGGGCAAACAAGCAAAGTAACAGCGTCCACGCACGCTAATCGTATAGGCAATCTAATGCTGAGGGGCACGACAGCCTGTGCCCCTTCACTATGATGCCGCTTGCCATTAGTCAAGCAGGCAGCGATTTCTACCGATACAGATCGCAAATTCTGACCAATATAGAAAGGCAGCAAATCCAAATGTATGTACGTGTCGCCACCGCTCAAATCAAACCGGGAATGTTGGATGAACTAGCAGAGGAAATGGTCCGTGGCTTTGAAGAAGCCTTAGCCCAGGGTCGACAAGTACCCGGCTTTGTGGGCCATCAATTCATGATCAATCGTGAACTGAACAAGATTGCTATCGTCAGCCGCTGGGCCACTGAGACTGATGAAGCAGCCAGTCGGCAGGGAAATGCTCAACAGCAATTCGCAAAGTTGGCAGCATATTTTGCGGACAGACCTGTCGTAGAGGGCTATGAGGTTAAATTTGAAGTGTAATTCGGCGCTTAGGTTCAAGGCATGTGGGGTTTCGATGTGATCGAAACCCCAGCCTCTAAACAATCTGTAAGGAGACGTTCATGAAGATCGGCATTATCGGTTCGGGCGTGGTCGGACAAACTCTCGGCACGAAATTTGCACAACTTGGATATGAAACAAAAGTCGGTACGCGCGATCCACAAAAATTGGTGGAATGGGCCGCAAGAGTTGGTCCATGTGGCTCCGTCGGCACGCCGGACGAAGCTGCGGCGTTTGGCGAACTGCTGGTGCTGGCGACTCGCTGGGGAAATGGCGCAACAGTGAACGCGATTCAGGTTGCAAATCCGGCAAATTTCGCGGGGAAAGTGGTTATAGATATTACCAATCCCCTCGATTTGAGTTCTGGAACGCCAGCCCTTGCGGTTGGTCACACCGATTCTGCTGGCGAGACCGTGCAGCGCCTGCTCCCGAATGCCAGAGTCGTCAAGGCACTGAATATTGTCTCAGCCACCACAATGGTTAATCCGGCACAATCGGGTGGCGATCCTGACATGTTCATCGCCGGGAACAACGCTGACGCAAAAAACGCTGTAACCGACATTCTCACGCAGTTCGGATGGAAGAGTGTCATCGATCTGGGTGGAATTGAGAGCGCACGCTACCTGGAACCCCTTGCGATGATCTGGTTCATCCAGATGACGCGGACGAAAAGGATCAACCACGCATTCAAATTGGTCGGTAAGAGCGAAGAACAATCCTGACCTAAAACACCATTGGGTCAGCTTGCTGTCCGGAGGCTGCCAAACACAGGAATAAAAGCTATGTATTACATCAATAACCTTTTGGGCGTTGTTCTCGTTATTATCCTGTTTCTCGGCATCTTGTGGATTACCATGAAGGAGGGAAACAGAATCCTTGCGGGTTGGGCAAGAGAAAACTCGTTTGACCTTCTTGAAGCCGACTATTGTTGGTTCTGCCGTGGACCATTCTGGTTCCGATCTACCAAAGCGCAAAGCGTTTACCACATTATGGTGCGAGATAAGGATAGCGGAGAAACCAGGTCAGGTTGGGCTAGGTGTGGCAATTGGTTTTGGGGCGTGTGGGGCACGAACGCCATAAAAGTGATATGGGAAGGTCAATCGGCTAAAGAGAAGTTTAGTTTCAAACCGAAGCCTAAATGGAAAAGTGCTGAACTCTTATCGAAGGCGGCGCATCACAATTTGACATAGCTCCCAGGCGTGGGTACACCAGATGCCGATGTGTAATAGTGGAAGTAACGACAATGCGTTGGAAGTTGTATTGGCTGCTGTTATTGGTGGCTGTCGCTCTTTTCCCGGATACTGTCCCTTCGGTAAATGCCCAACAAGCCATACCCCGCTTTGAGCAAACCGCCTGCAAATTTGATGTCCCGCAGGAAACCAATGTGGATTGCGGTTATCTCGTCGTGCCTGAAGATCGCACACAAAGCAGTAATCGACTGGTGAGTGTTGGTCAAGGAGAGGCGGTACAGGCTAATACTCGAACGATTCGCGTATTCGTCGCAAGATTTCACGCGAAGAATCCGCATCCCGAATTAGCGCCGATTGTCTTTTTGGATGGGGGTCCGGGCGTTCATTCATTGGATTGGACGGTGAAGACCCGCCCGCTCGAATTTGTCCTGCAACTGGCAATTGACCATGAGCTGATCATGTTTGATCAGCGCGGTACGGGTCACTCGGAGCCTGCGCTTGACTGCCCGGAAGTAGCGCAGTTTGATTACAGCGTTCTGGACAAGAATTCGCAGAGCCAAGTAATCGCCCAACAATATAATGCGGCGCTGAGAGCCTGTCATGATCGCCTGATCGGGCAGGGAATCAACCTTGCTGCGTACTCGACGCCAGCTAGTGCAGCCGATGTCAATGATTTGCAACAGGTATTAGGATATAAAACCTGGAATCTTTACGGTGTATCCTATGGCACACGGTTGGCGCAATCCATGATGTCGCAATTTCCGCAGGGCATTCGGAGTGTTGTCCTCGATTCAACGCTGGTTGGCTTGCTCGGTGCGCCTGATTTCAACAGACGCTCACCGTTCAACGTCCTGTTCGATGGGTGCGCAAAGAGCCAGACCTGCAACGCCGCTTATCCAAACCTTCCCGCCGTCTTTGATCATCTCGTTAAGCAATTGAACCAGCAGCCAGTGCTCGTTTCGATCCAGCATCCGTTTACTGGTCAGCCTTATGAACTGCTGCTGACAGGCGACGAATTGCAGTCAGGTCTCTTCTGGGGGCTGTATTCGACAAGGCGTATTCCCATACTGCCGAAGCTGATCTTTGACGCCTATAAGGGTGATTATATTGGCCTTGCTCAACTCGCCTTTGAGAATAACGTTGTGCTCAGCGATGAGTACATCAGTCAGGGGATGAATCTCTCGGTCAACTGCATTGACCAATTCTCCAATGGACTTTGCCGTCAATGGCTGGGGAATATTCCTACATCTGCAAGAAGTAGGACCGTGACAAGCAATCTGCTGACGCTGGTTCTCGGCGGCGAATACGATCCTGTGACTCCGCCTGATTACAGTAAAACGGTAACGCAAACCTTGAAGAACAGCGTGTTCTTTGAATTTCCCGGCACAGGTCACGAAGCGGCCTTTTCGGGGCAGTGTCCCATGAATATCGTCCTGGCTTTCCTCGCCGAGCCAACACAGCACCCCGATGCTTCGTGTATTTCAACGATGCACGAACCCGATTTCGTGGTGCCAATTGTC
>WNFL01245719.1_pt2 | contig 19145 bp, 21 predicted proteins | sample 5400361 | NCBI WGS metagenome assembly WNFL01 (sample SAMN13153351, study PRJNA577476) | soil metagenome | isolation source: 40 cm soil on Douglas fir-dominated hillslope | place: USA:California | collected 2013-09-17
CACGACGACAGCCACGGAGGACGAAAGACAGGGCACCCACCGTGGCAATGGCAACGGCGATGGAAACGGCAGCAGAAGCGGGCATGCGACGACTGACAGCGACGATACGCCCCTTGCGCGTCGGCTGCCTAGTGCACTCACCGCGCAGAAATCGCTGAGGCGCCAGGTGAGGGAGGACCAGGACATGCAGCGGCAGGTGCGCGCGCGCGCGCGGGCAAAGAGCGTCCCCAGGCAGCCTGCACCCCTCAGTGGAGTCGCGGAGGGGAGCGGCGGCGGGACTGTATCGGCAGACGAGTTGACCAAGAAATTGTTGAAGGTTCAAGTCCAGTCGTCGCCGCCGCTGCCGTCTTTCGGTCATGAACCAACCCCATTGACCGGGTCGCCTTCGCATATCGAGCAGCACGCCTCCACTTCGACCTTGCCGTATAACAAGTACGCCTTCGCTACGAGTCCTCCGCGCCCGCACTGGCTGGACGCGTACCCCGTCAATAAGACGGGGGGCGACTCCTCTGACCGACATTATCCGCCCACGAACCCTGTTGCGCGCCCAAATAATGCTGCTCAGCTGAACACTTCAGGAAATATGGCGCCCTTTCTGCAGTTTCCGCATAGCCCGCATCCGCCCCAACAGCAGCAACATAACGTGCAGCGCGCAATGACCTCTGCGACGTCCCAATCGAGACCGAGGTCGAACCGACCTTCCCACGAAATGCCCGAGCCGCGGCAGAGGACGGAGACGCTTCTCACCTTGCCGGTACGACAACGCGCGAACACGCTCTCCTCACCTGCTTCTTCGCGACCCACCACCAGCTCCATGTCGACCGCTCCTGCTGTCCCACCTCTACCCACACCCACACCCACATCCACACCTGCACCCGCGCTCGCACTCGCAGCTGTGCCAACGCTGCCAGGGCGAGGGTTTGCGCACAGCGGCGAGGGGGGCCCGACCATGCAGCAGCGCGTGTTCGTGGGCGACCTGCAGCACTTCTCCATCGTCGAGATTGCACAGAGTACCAAGGCGCGCGACGTGATCACCATGGTCGACGAGATGGGCGAGTTGCCGCATGATCCTAAGGCCGGAGGATGGATGTTGTTCGAGCTGAGCAACGATTTTGGGATGGGTGAGTCATTGGGATCACTTATTGTGGGGAAAGCAGTACTGACGAAGTTTTTGGTGTTTTCCTTCGGTAGAGCGACCAATTCGCGAGTTTGAACCTGTAATGGAGGTTTACAACTCGTGGAACACGGATACGAGGCTTAACACTTTTATGCTCAAGAAGACGCCGCTGGCTACTACTTTGGCTCCCCAGGTGCGCCCGGTTCTGTTCCTCTAGTGGATTCGTATTCAATATGGATGTTGGTTTGACTGTTGATGATAGAATATACCTAAGACGCCACCCAAGTTTGGTGGGTATGTCGAATGGGAGCAGAAGCGCGGGAGATGGTCCAAGCGGTGGTTGGAACTGCGGGAGCACTCGCTTTGGGTGTCGAAGAAGGAAGGAGTGAGTCTGCCGCCGCCGCTCTCCATATAATCGATGGATCAAACTGATACTTTCCTCTGCAGGCACCCGCGAGAGATGCAACGCTGATCTGCTCGCTGTCCAACTTTGACGCGTACCTCGTCACTCGCATCCACAAGGCGCCCAAGCCGTTTACCTTTTCCGTTAAGTCGGTCGATAACCTCGACCTATTTGAGCGAGCGGCCGATTATCATCACGTTTTCTCTTGTCCGGTAGGCGATGGTCTCATCTGGCTGGAAAAGATCCTCTTAGCAAGAGTAAGTTTGTGCAAATCTGGGGCTTTGAAGTGTCATTGTCGTTTTCCCTAACCCAACATTCTTACCAACAGTCACACGTCCTCCATCAAGAACGAGCTGCATTGTTTACCAAAACCCAGGGCTCAACCCCAACTCTAAAATCCACTAGTTTAAGCCGCGCAGGCACCACCAAACGCGGTGTACCCTCCAATGGACCTTTCTTGTCTTTTGATCTCGCACCTTCCTTACCGCCTATCGCTCCTCTCGAAACCACCGTCTTCGAACCAGGCTCACTCCTGGCTAGACGCATGGCTGGGGAGAAATGATATCTTTATTATTCATTTCTTTTTCTTTTTCTTTTTTTCTTAGTGTTGTGTGTTGTGTTGAGCTACCCAGTCTGGTATTTCTGTTTTGTACGAGAGAATTGGTTGGTGGCGTTTTGAATACAACTGTATATCAGATACAGCCAGAAATCGAATACTAGACTACACCAAGGCTCAAGAAGTTATCTCGTCTATACACCCATTGATTGCATTGCGCGGTTTTGAGAGATATCAGGGCCTCTTCAGCTTGAGCCACCACGTCCCTCCGTCTATTTCTCCCGTTGACATCTCACGAACGGGTAGTCCATCGTCCATCTCCCCGCGGTCGCGCACCAACCCGAGCCAGGCGGTGCTCTTGCCCAGTACCGCTGCACGCTTGTGACCAGAGGTCCTGGCGGCGTTTGGCATGCGAGAATGACCGTTTGCTTGGATGTGAGCAGCGTGTTCGTGCGCGGTGATAGGTTGGAGAAGCCCGCTATAGATTTGTTCAATCACGTCCCCTTTGGATTGAAAATAAGGTAAGTCAGAATCACCACTCCACACCCACGAATGGCTAATTAGTTCATACGCACGAACACTGACCCATTGCGAGGTCGCTTGGATCTTGATTGTCCATCCTTTTTGAAGGACTACATGCATTACCTGAATGAAAGCGGAATTTATTTAATACGCTGTTAACTTTCTTTGTATTGTATGATATGGTTGGTCCTACCGTGCACCTAGAGAAATACGATTTCAAAAAGATAGAAAATATAAAGATAAGATAAAACGTACGGGGGATTCGTAGAGGCCTGACCATATAGCCTCAGGACTTCATTATGGTCCAGCAACGCCCGCCTCTTCATCTGCGTTTTCGTCAACGTTGGATCAGAGAACGGATAAGGCCGGGCAGTAATGACGAGTGTTGAAGGTGCGCATCGCACATCCCAAGCAATCTGAGGTAACGGGTTCATATCCTCAAATACGCCATAGAACATCTTCACCCCGGATAACAACAATAATAACCTCTCTCTGAGCGTTCCGTGGTAGCGGAATGGAATGGGGGGCGCTGACAAGACGGGGTTGAGGGGCGCCACTTGTTCGCGGACGAAATGGTTTTCCGCTTCGGCATCCAGTGAAGCTTTGTATGCCTCGAGGTAGTTGTGCCTCCATCGCTTGCGTTGGATGTTTAGTGGGGGATGCACGGCGGGACCGTGTATTGGTGTATGAATGACGGTGGGCACGACGGGAGTGGGGAGTGGATAACGGGTTGCTGGAGGGTCGAGGTGTAGGATGGTCGCTTCGCCTTTTACGTGTGGATAAACTGGTGGTTTGGGAACATACTGACCGGGAATCACTGGAGTGTGAGGGCGAGATGTGTCATTTTTTATGATAGAAGGGCGCATGCTATGAATCGCTGGCGCAGATTTAGAATTATTTCTAGACTTGGGTTTTGCGATGCGAGGCTTTAGTGGGTCAGCAAGCCGTGTTGGAACTGTTATGGGTCGACGAATTCTCTTTGGGATACCGTTAGTGAGATACGTAATTAGTATGATATTAGCACTGACCGATTGCACAACTGCCGGTCGCACAATAGCAGGAATTTGAGGGTGACCTGAGGGTGGCGGGGGGTAATGTACGTGCTCCATCTTGCGCATAGGGGGTAGAGAAGAATGTGCTGGGTGGTGGTGGAGGGCCGACTTGAGGGGCTGGAGAATTCGATGGTGTGGGCTGTTTTGTGGGTGTTGGTGTACTACCTGAGCAGGAAGTTGGGACCGGTACGTCTCCCTAATTGGGAGATTTCCTACGTATCCACGGTCAGTGTTCATTGCCGAAATATAAGTGTAGCGAAAGTTCTGAACGAGACCAAGTGCAAGTGACAAGAGGCGCTGTGGCTGGACGTACTGTGAGCTGGCAATATGCCAGGCAATATGGCACCACTATTACTAATCGAATTATCCAAGTCACTATCAACACGTCAGCGAGGAGCTGGCGAGTCTGGAATGTAAAGTGGAGGAACTCGACCTTTGGGAGCGGCCCAGGAGTCGTTGCAACCGCTCGATCGTGAATGTATTTTGTAGGTATGGGGGCATGGTTTCCACGACGCGGAAACGTTCTCGGCCTGGGGCGCGCTTCGCGACTTGGGGGTCGCTTCTATATCGAGTGGAAACCCACTTCCGGCCCACGAGTCGGGGGGTGCGGACGACTCCTGACACACATATACACACACGTACACGTGCAAAGGTAAATTGTCCAGCGATGTCGGAATACACAGGGATCAGTAGACAACCATCAGGCGAACTTTCGGAAAACCTTCCATTCACTTTGTTGATCTGGACAACGTTAAACGCTGGGAAGGTACAATTTACAACTACCTTAGGCTTGTAATGCAAGTCGTGCGAGCTCTTCCACGCCTGCCTTTGATTGTGCACCTGTTGGAAGATCGTCAATCCGGGGCTTACCTCAAGAAAGCCAACATGATCGCCTACCTCCGATAAAACCTGACGCGTGTACAAACACTGTGTCAGGGACGCCAGTAACTTTCGCCAGCTCTTCATCACGCAATCCTCTCCACTGCTCGGGAAGTGGTTTGCGACTCTCAAAGCTCTCCGGCGAAGCAGGGACCGCTTGGATCCTCCATTTCCCGTTCTCGTCAGGATATAAAATGTAGGTCGCTTGTCCTTCTTTACCATGTTCCTTCTCCAGCTCGAAGAGATGTTCCTTTAGTAAGTATGTATAGCAGCCATCAGGATTTGTACTAGGCATAGGACACCAGTGAATACGTGCTTACCTTCCAAGGAGCAAAAATGTCAAAGACGATCACCCTGCCGTCAAACGTCGCCCGGCTCAAGGCGTCCAGAACGAGCTGGCGAGCAGGAAGCCAAGCGTTGCTGTAGTAGTCGAGCCTATCTACAAATTCATCTCCCACAAGGGCCGAGGCTTTGAGGAAGATTTGGTCCACGTCCGCCGGAGAGACTTGGACATTCCATCTTGGGTTCAACCATCCTACCCGCGTGGATATGTCTGTTTTACTCCTGTATGCTGGAGTTAGTGATGGAGGGTATCGGTTCACGCCGTTATCAACACCATCAATGGCTTCGATGTAGTCCTGCAAGCAGGCACCTATCAGTCCGAGAACACCGTCAGTCTGGGAAATCCCTAACCTTGTATAGTTTAATCCATAGGGTTTGAACACGCTCGTCGCTCTGCTCATAGCCCATTAACCGGGCAATAATTTCATTTCCAAAGTGTCTGGAACAAATCCATGGTTGAATAAATATAGGATCAACGTAGGAAGGCAGAATGGACCAACTTATATATAAGCCCGGCACTACTGAGCTTTGTATTAAAACCGTGCCCGAAGACCTCATTGAACCCGCGTTGATGATGGTCGTATCGATGCTTGCCAGGATCATACACACCGCCAACGTCTACTACGATATCACATGTGGCGAGAATGCTAGGGTCCCTCGTCCGGACAAGGCCTGTGGGGCATGATCGACGGACCCATCAATGCGAACGAAGGAATCATGAGACGAGGATTGGGATATTAAAGTTTGCACAAAAAGATAAGATTCCGGATGATGCAATTCATCGCTTAGAGTGGGAGGATTACTTACGAGAGTGCTCAAAGGTCGTGGTTTTGCGAAGGAGGTAGAGGGCTAGAGCTTCATCGCAATGAAAAGTGCCGTTATGGGTACCAATCAGAGGTTCCACAGCCACCTCTAGCTTTTGGCGCTTCGCTGCTTGTTCGGCCATGGTGGTGGAGGTCAAGGCGTGGACCGAACGCTTCGCCAATCTGCCCCAGCCAACGGTTCCGTCAGGTGGGTGCGTACGATCATAGAGGGTCGTATGGCCCACGCGCACCTGGTTTTCCGGCCTGCAAACGTCTGACTTATCAATAAACGAGGCAGTTGCCTGACCTGATTCCGCAGACTCACTTGGCCAACCTGAATGTTACGGGCCCAACTTAATGAGAAAGATCTAACTTGCTGTATTTTTGGTGGGAAGATATCCGTGAACAACGCGAAGCTGTGAGCGTGTTAGTAATCATTGCGGCCGCTGTTGTGGTCCACCTGTTTGTGATCATCGATAGCTTCTTTGATTGCGTTCTGAAGGGTAAATATAAGCTACAGAAAGGGTTGACCTTGATGTTCGTGCTTCTTTGTCAGCTGCTGATAGGCCGCCGCATTCAAGTCCTTTCATTCAGCTTTCCTTTCGACGTGACAGCTGCGGGGATAATCCACCTCGCCAATCCCATGTTGGACGTTTCCCTTGCACCCTCTCCCTATCCTGGACTTTAAGTCTCCGAAGGCAAACAAACATGGCGACTCAAGCACCCAGCACAATCAACTTGTGAGCATCTAAACAGCTAGCGCGACATTGTTGTCTGACCATCTCCAAGCCTAAATTTAGACCGTATGGCGCTTCACTCCGATCTAGTCGCACCGCTGATCTTGTGCGTTACACAGAAATCACTTTGAAAGATGTCCCAAATTCGAAGTATCAGCTGGAGTTGTTCTTGGGAATTCAGGAGATAGAATTACAGAAGAATGATAACTGGACCTGGACACCAATCCAACGAGCGTATGTCCCTTGTTTCCATACTATTATCCCTCACTGAAGGCTCTGTGTTTGCAGAGATATTTCTCCGACATCCGAGATGCGCGTGGAGATCTATTTTGGGCGAAGACTCGACAGATGAACGAAGTCATTGACCTACAAGGGCTTTTCAATGACTATTGGAGCTTCAACAAGCGTGAATTCACTATACCGAGTCAGTCGTGATGACCGATTAGTTCGCTCATGTCTGACAGAAGAGCAGAGGTCGTCGTCTTTGGAAAGCGTCATGGGTCTCTAGAATTACAGTTCTCGGCGAACGCTACCGTTCGTCACTTTACAACATACCATCGCCGCCAGCTAACAAGCTCTGCATAGTCGGATTCTCTGCGCTCGTCCCTCTACGAACTTGAAGGATTAATAAAGGAATACACGCCACTGATGAGCAGATCGATGGAGAGGACTTTGGGAAAAGGTATTCAACTTGGCACTGTTTTAGCTGAGGTCAGCTCTCCCGTATGGAAACCAGCAGGCCGTTGACACCTTTTAGTTGGATCCGATATCAAAGGCCGTCTTCGGTGTTGCCAAAGTCACATTTGAGGTTCGTGCTCTCTACTGGCGTTCAGAAGCGGGGGTAACCCTCGATCATTCAGCTCTTGAAGGAACAAAACAAATACGACCAGATGCCATCGAGCCTGTTGGATCGGTTGCAGCGCATCTTGCCTTTGGCGGACAAGGTCGTCGACGAAATCATCGGCGGAGAGACAGAGATCTTGGATAAAATAATGCCGCGAATGTTCGAAGTAATGCAAAAGATCGCTAAATTTTTATGCCACTACGTCAAGCGTGGGCGTTTCAGTAGGCGGTCTCGTTTCTAGATTCCACAAGTGCTGATGATCGCAGAGAGAACAGGAGATGCTCTCATTTATTCGAAGGACAAAGAAGTGATCGAAGAAATGGATGGAGAGTTAGCAAAGGTCATTGAAGACTTCATGCGTGCAGTCGATGTCGAGGCTCTGCGCCTAGCCAAAAGAAGTGGTAAGCACTCATTATCTCAATATAGCGTGAGTCCATTCTCAGTGGCTTCGTGTAGAACTAGTAGAGCAAGAGCTTCTACTCAGGCAGCTTAAACCTATCGAGACCGGCTATCACCAAGACCACCGCTGTATGGAAGGCACCCGTAAATCTCGCCTCAAAGAAATCGTAGATTGGGTGGCCGATAAACCGGAACAGAAGGATCTTCTCCAGAGCAATACATACTGGATCTACGGCATACCCGGAATCGGCAAAACGTCGTTGGCTCATTCGATTTGTGCAACCCTCCACGATCAAGGGCAGCTTGCTGGGGCCTTCTTCTGCAGGAGGGATGATCCAAACCTGAGCGAGCCCAGAAATATCCTCCCGACTCTCGTCTACAAACTCGCCAGAATCCTCCCCCCCTTTCGAAGCATTGTGGCAAGTTTCCTTCGTAGCGACCCAAACCTGACACCAGATTCGATGAAGGACTCACTTTTCCTTGACTTTTTCCATGACCTTCCTCACGGCCCAAGCCATTTTTTTGTCTTCGTCATTGACGCATTCGACGAATGCGGCAATCATCGTAGCCGCCAAGCCATCTTGAGGCTTCTGACCGGTGCGGCCACACGTGCTTCATGGCTGAAAATTATCATTACCAGTAGACCTGAAGCCGATATCCAACACTTCTTTGATACACTCACCCGATCGTCGTATTTGCGATATGATTTGGCTACAGATAAAGAAGCCAGTAATGATCTGCGAACCTTCGCCCAAAGCGAATTCCAACCGGTCGCCCGACGATGGTATCTCTCTGCGCCTTGGCCAGAAGAATCGCTCCTGAACAGAGTGATATCTAGGGCGAATGGTCTCTTCATTTTCATCAAGACCCTTGTTCTTGCCCTTGAGCGTTGTCAGGACCCCACAGAATTTTTGAAGGCAACCTGCGAAGACTCAGCAGGTGCTGGGTTGAAACCACTATACAGACTTTACTCAAGTATCTTAGAGTCACGAATAGTGCATAGTAATATCGAGTTTCAGCGGATGATTGGAGTGGTTCTGACTGCGGCTCCATACCGCTCCCTGTGCGAGGAGACAATTGCAGAACTGGCGGGAGTGAGACCCAACCTCGCCAAAAAGTGGGTGGATGATCTCAGCTCTTTGCTATATCGAGACGAAGAGACCAATGGAGGAATTCGTGTCCGGCATTTATCAATTTCAGATTTCCTTGTCAGCGACGATTGTCCCTGCGACTATCAAATCAACCCCTTTGATGCAAATGTGCAGCTGGGAATTGCTTGCTTCAAGACGATGGTTTCCCAACTCCGTTTCAATATCTGCGGGCTCGAAGATTCCCGGCTCGCTAATGCAGATGTTGAAGATTTCGCGTTCCGGATCACAGAGAACATTTCCGACTGTTTGCAATATAGTTCCCTGTATTGGTCAAATCATCTTTGTTTTACTCCCAACAATAATGATCGGCGGGTGTGGGATAGCTTGAAGGAGTTCTTTGAAGGACTGTTCCCATTATTTTGGATTGAAGTATAGAGCATTATGGGAATGGTCCCGATTGGTGCTCCGAGCATTCGAAGGGTGATATCCTGGGCTAAGGTGAGCCTAGCTCCAGCTTGTATTCAGGGTGATTCTGATTCGATGTAGGATGGCGATTCGACCCTCCTTGAGAGAATTCAGGACATTTGCCGTTTCATCATCGCGTTTCGTACCCCCATCTCTATCAGCACTCCACACACCTATCTTTCAACGCAACCCTTCTTGCCCTCACAATCGCCTTTATCAACAACCTTCAGCACGAGGTTTACTAAGGCCATCAAGGTGCTGAGAGGGAAATTGTCGTCATGGCCAGTGCCCCCATTGGAATGGATTGGACACGCCGATGTTATCAGTAGCGTGAGCTATTCCCCAAACGGGCTACAGACCATTTCAGGGTCGTGGGATATGAGCATTCGGATCTGGGATGCTGAGACTGGTGATGTAATCGGTGAGCCCTTAAAGGGGCACACGAACCATGTGTTATCCGTTGCCTACTCTCCGAGTGGCCGGTACATCGTCTCCGGATCTCAGGACGAGTCCATTTGGGTCTGGGATGCTGAGACTGGTACTGCAGTGGGCCCACCTCTACAGGGGCATAGCGGGGCTGTGCTGTCCGTCGCCTACTCTCCAGATGGGCAGCACATCATCTCTGGATCCAATGACAGGACAATTAGAATCTGGAGTGCCGAGACTGGTACTGCAGTTGGCAACCCTCTAGTGGGACATGCCTGGAGTGTGCAGTCTGTCGCCTACTCTCCCGATGGGCGGCACATCATCTCTGGATCTCACGACAGGACGATTCGGATCTGGGATGCAGAGACTGGTGCTGCGGTTGGGCAACCTCTAGAGGGACATACCTGGGGTGTGCAGTCCGTCGCCTACTTTTACGATGGGCGGCACATCATCTCTGGATCTATTGACAACACGATTCGGATCTGGGATGCAGAGACTGGTGCCGCAGCTGCCAAACCTCTACAGGGGCACACCGGTACTGTGCAATCCGTCGCCTACTCTCCCGATGGGCGCCACATCATCTCTGGATCTGATGACGAGACGATTCGAATTTGGGATACTGAGACTGGTGCTGCAGTTGGCAAACCTCTAAAGGGGCATACTGGCGCCGTGCAGTCTATCGCCTACTCCCCTGATGGGCGGCACATTATTTCTGGATCTGATGACAAGACTATTCGAATATATGGTGCTGAAACTGGTTCTACAGTTGGAAAACCCCCAGAGGGGCATACCTCGGGTGTACAGTTTGTCACCTACTCTCCCGATGGGCGCCACATCATCTCGGTGTTGCAGTTGGCAACCCTCTAGAGGGGCATATCTGGGGTGTGCAGTCCCTCGCCTACTCTCACAATGGTCGGCACACCATCTCTGGATCTCATCGCACCGAGATTCGAACCTGGGATGCAGAGACTGGTGCTGCAGTTGGCAAACCTCTAAAGGGGCATACCGACACTGTGAAGTCCGTTGCCTACTCCCCCGATGGGCGGCACATCATCTCTGGATCTTATGACAGGACGATTCGAATCTGGGATGCCGAGACTGGTGCTGCAGTTGGCAAACCTCTAAAGGGGCATACCCGGGGTGTGCCATCCGTCGCCTACTCTCCCGATGGGCACCACATCATCTCTGGATCTTATGACTGCACCATTCGAATCTGGGAAGCCGAGACTGGTGCTGCAGTTGGTATACCTCTAAAGGGGCATACCCGGGGTGTGCAGTCCGTCACCTACTCCCCCGATGGGCGGCACATCATTTCTGGATCTAATGACAGGACGATTCGAATCTGGGATGCCAAGACCGGTACTGTTGTTGCCAAACCTTTAAAGGGTGTACAGTTTGTCACCTACTCTCCCGATGGGCGCCACATCATCTCGATTCGGATTTGGGAAGCCGAATCCGGGGCCGCAGTTGGTAAGCCCCTAAAGGGGCATACCGACATAGTGCAGTCCGTCGCCTACTCCCCCAACGGGCGGCACATCACCTCTGGATCTAATGACTGCACCATTCGAATTTGGGATGCCGAATCTGGTGCCGCAGTTGGTGGGCCTCTAAAGGGAGAAACTGCAGGTGTGCCGTGTGTTGCTTACACTCCCAATAGTCAGCACATTGTTTCCGGATCTGATGGCAACACCATCCATGTATGGGAGCCACTTCCCCATGAACCATCCTCTTGCAATCCAATCCGTGCTCATTTATGTTCACCGCCTGACTCAGAGGGTTGGGTTAGAGGGTCAGATGGCGGCATACTCTATTGGGTACCCCTAGATTGTCGTAGTGGCCTCCATTCACCCGCTCTTATCACAATCCCTCAGACATCTTCTGTTCGATCAGTTTCTCTTGATTTTGAAGACTTTGCCTTTGGAACTGCTTGGACCCAAATTTTCAACAGTGCAAAGCATTGACAGTTCTTTCCTCGTAACCTTGTATTTCTGATGTAGTGTATGAGATGCTCCATGGTTATCGAAGCTCTGGTCTCGTCTTCCTTAAGCTCCTCATTTTGTCGTAAATGAGCCTCTAACAGGATTCCTCCGTGTATAAACTCAGGCATATGTCGGTTTACATCTTTTTCTCTCCTGAACCATTCACTGGGAACAGGAAGCATCTAAACGATGGGATTGACACATAAAGGGTAATGGAGGGTGAGGTAAGGGGGTTCTTAATGGGGACAGCAGAGGGTCCATAGCAAGATTACTGTGATTGACTAATCAGATTTCGTGAAAGCAGGGTAATGGGTGCGCCTGCTACGGTTTGACCCGGTTGTAAGGTGGTTCATGCACAAAGGGAAATCAGTTTACGCAAATCGATATTCGGCAGCTCGCTATATGCCAAACTCCTTCCAATGGCTCTCAAGAGCGAGGTCTCGAAGTCCGACAACAAGTCTCTTACTTTACCATCTTATTCGAGTTGTTCTCCTATTTCGTTCGAAGTTATTGTTACGATTTTGTATGATTCCTCATTCTTGGCTCATGATCGCAACCCAATGGACCTGCCTATACGAAATGCTTAAGAAGTTCATGTACCGTTGATATATTCAGTAATCTGAATCTCATTGTATTCCTTTGATCTATCATTCAACTGATAGAATTACCTTCAGTTTCAGTTACCTTCTGACCCTTTTAAAAAATAAAATAAAAATACTCATTCCTTTCGACAACTGATTCCAAAACGCGCAGCCCGTTAGTAATACTTTGAGGAATTTTTCATCATACCCAACCTCTGCAATAATAGCACCGTACAAATGTCCATCCTTGTACAAATTGAGCACATGGTTTTTGTAATGTAGAGAAGGGAGGGGTGACAGATAAAATTTGATGGAGGGGGGAGGTAAGGGGGTTCTGAATGGGGATAACAGGAAGTCCATAGTAGGCCATTGTGATCGACTAGTTTAGAATTCATGAAAGCAGGGTAGTGGGTGCGCCGTACAGGCGTGGCTCCAGACCATCCTCATACAAATCAAGTACATGGTTCTTGTAATGTAGAGAAGTGGGATAGAGCGTTTCTGAGGGTCATGGATCAGGCCGAGGTCAAGCGAAGGTGCCGTGAGTGGATCGTATTAGATTGCGGGCTACTATTGAGAAGAGGCGGTGGCGTCGGGAAGGCGCGTTTTGATACTCGGGTTGCTTGTCGGTGCTGGTAAAATCGCATTCGGCCGCGCAAAGGTCAAGGAGATCGAAGAGGTGTCGATGATAAGGTCGAGAGACGGGTTTCGGTTCTAATAACGGTACTACTGCGGTGATTCTGGGGCTTTCTTGCACATGCGATGTTGGCTGAATGTAGAAATGTGGAAACCGTAGCACAAAGGCGACACGAAGGCTCAGACGATGGCCGAGAAAAGGCTGCCCTTTAACTACACGAGAAATAGGAGAATTTAGCACTTTTTCACCTCGGTACAACTGCAATGCCCACCTCAGATCGAAATCATTTCCCAAGTTTCTTCACTCCCCAGACGCAACCCTTCCTCGTCACGAAAGTACTCACCAACGTGGGTAGAAGAGTACTCTTCGCCCCCGTCGCTACCAGAGCTGGAGTCCTCATCGATGTGCTCCCTTGGCGACCGCTTTTGATGAGAGGCTGGGCGTATTTCAGGGAAGACCTGGACTTGACTGATAGTCTCTTTTGATGGGATGCTCGATGTTGGAAGAATGACGATGGGATGCAAACTCCCCGTCTTCGCCTTCGTCCTCAGAGGATGAAGGCTCGAAGATGGAATGCAAATGATGGGTGGCGAGTGAGCGACGGAGGTCCTCTTCGATGTTCCAAGCGATGCGCACACCAAACCTGCGCGCACTTGAGCCCGAGGGACTAGCGAGGAAAGCATCCTTGAGAGTGTTGGTGTGGAGGGCATGCGGCGTCGGGGAGTAGCTTCATGTCTGGTGCGTCACCTTGGAGGGTGCGCCCATCTATGGAAGTGGGAGGTGAAAGCGAGTACACAGGGCGAGGGGTTGTGGGACAACTTGGTAGAGCGACAAAATCGCAGTACTATGTAAGTGTGTAGAGAACAAAGAGGATCGATGGACAGAAGGGCCTGGATGCAACCCTGTGTAACGGAGAGGGTACGGTTGGACTTCAGGTGTGGGCAGGAGTTGGGAAGATTGAGCAGCGAATTTGAGGTTGAGATTAATTTGAGCTCTTTCTGGGGAGGACGCGCCCGCTCGTCATCTGCGTCCTCTGCAAGTGCTGAGGTGTGGATGGAGGGTGTGTTGGGTAAAGGGCACGGACGAGTAGGAGACGTTGGCACGGGAACAGGTGGCAGGGTTGGTGGGGAAATATCAAAATATGTGGATGGCGCCGGATTGGGGATGGGTCGATCTGTCGTTGATGTCGTTGTCGTCGTCATCGTCATCGTGGATATTAATACTGCAGTATAGTACCAGACGCGGATGGGAATCGTCAAGGTAGAGAAACGAACGAGGTTGGGATCGAGGCAGGAATAGCGAGTCGAGGGAATGGCAGATGCACTAAATTCCCGTCAACAATCGATAATATTCGAATAGCAACAATAACAATCCAGGCATAAGCACTTAGAAGGTCATCCTCCTTACCCGAGTTGAATATCATTGCAAGTAGAGGGCATATAAACAGCCTGTATAGCACTGAATTTGGCCACCATACAGGGCTTGGCACGGATTAGCATATGCCAAGCCCTGTATGGTGGCCAAATTCAGTGCTATACAGGCTGCTTATCTGTCCTCTGCTTGCAGTGATTAATGTAACCGCAAAGGTAGCCAGCCGTCGATGCACGAAATTGAGCAGTAAAGGAGGATTTCCGCAAGGCTTACTTGTCCAACTATTGTAGATTATTTGGGTCACTTAAACGTGTAATTTTGATTCGAAGATATCCATGGACAATACAGAACTGTGAATGTCTTCCATTTTGTGATCATCGATGGCTTCTGATGGCTCGTGGTTCTTTGTCGACTACTGATAGCAGCAAGGCGGCCGCTTTCAGAATAGCCCTGTGTAAAACCGATGTCCCGATTCGTCATGTTGCACTTCACACTTGCCTTCTCTCCCCATCCGGGACTCTGTGTCTATAAACATGGCGACTCAAGCACCCAAGGCAACCAACTTGTGAGCACCTAGACAGCTAGCACAAGCATTGTTGTCTGATCACCTCCCAGCTTGTATTTGGACCGTGCGGCGCTTCAGTCCAATCTCGGTCACACCGCTGATCTTCTGCGTCACACAGAAATCAATTTACAAGATGTTACAGATTCGGAATATCAGCTGAGGTTGTTTGTGGGAAGACAGAAGATAAAATTAGAGAAGAAAGATAACCGGACCTGGACACCAGTCCAACGCTCGTATGTCCCTTGTTTTCTCACTATATAGGCTCACTGAAGTCTATCTGTGTGTAGAGATATTTTCCCGACATCCGAAACATCCGAAATGCGCGTAAATGTCCAAAGGAGAACCGGTCCCCTGGTATTTGCGAGGAACACAGAAATAATCGAATTGATCGACCTACAAGGGCTTTTCGAAGACTATTGGAGTTCCGACAAGCGTCAATTCACTCTGCAGGGTCAGTCGTGATGACCGACCAATCCGCTCATATCTGACAGGGAAGAGCAGCGAACGTCATCATTGAAAACAATCATGTGCCTCTAGAATTCCAATTCTCTGCGAACCCTCCCGTTCGTTCCTTTACCACAACCCATCTCAGCCTGCTAACAATGACCTCATAGGCGGAATCTCTACGCTCATCGCTCAAAGAACTTGAAGCATTGATAAAGGGATACACGCCACTGATGAGTAGTTCGATGGAGAAGGCTTTGGGAAAAGGGATTCAACTTGGCAGTGTATTCGCTGAGGTCAGCTCTCCTGTATGGAAACTAGCAGGAAGTTGACATCTTTTAGTTCGACCCAATCTCCAAGGCTGTATTTGGTGTTGCCAAACTCACATTTGAGGTCTGTGGTTTCTACTGGTGTATCAGAATCAGAGGTAACGCTTGATCGACCAGCTCATGAAGGAACAAAACAAATACGACCAGATGCCATTGAGCCTATTGGATCGTTTGCAGCGCGTCTTGCCTTCGGCGGACAAGGTCGCGGACGAGGTCGTCAGCGAAGAGACGGAGATCTTGGACAAAATAATCCCGAAAATGTTCGAAGTGATGCAAAAGATTGCTAGATTTTTATGCGACTACGTCAAGCGTGGGCGTTTCAGTAGGCGGTCTCTTTCCTGGATTCCGCAAATGCTGATGATCGCAGAGAGAACAGGAGATGCGCTCATTCATTCGAAGGACAAGGAAATGTTTGAGGAAATGGACAGAGAGTTAACAAACGTCATCGAGGACTTCCTGCGTGCAGTCAACGTCGGGGCTCTGTTCCTAGCCAAAATGAGCGGTAAGCACTCATTGTCTCAATATAGCGCCTTTCTCAGTCGCTTTATGTAGAGCAAGAGCTTCTACTCAGCCGGCTATCACCTATCAAGACCGGCTATCACCTTGACCTCCGCTGCATGGAAGACACCCGCAAATCTCGCCTCAAAGAAATTGTGGATTGGGTCGCCAATGTATCGGAGGAGAAAGATCTTCCTCAGAGCAATACATATTGGATCTACGGCTTACCCGGAATCGGCAAGACGTCGTTGGCTCATTCGATCTGTGCAAACCTCCACGATCAGAAGCAGCTTGCTGGGGCCTTTTTCTGCCAGAGGGACGATCCGAACCTGAGCGAACCCAGAAATATTCTCCCGACTCTCATCTCCAAACTCGCTGGGGTCTTCCCTCCCTTTCGAAGCATGGTGGCAAATCGCCTTCGTAACGACCCAAACCTGACACCGGAGTCGATGAAGGAATCACTCTTCCTTGACTTTTTCCAGAACCTTCCTCACAGCCCAAGCCATTTCCTTGTGTTTGTCATTGACGCATTCGACGAATGTGGCAACCATCGAAGTCGCCCAGCTCTCCTGAGGCTTCTGACCAGCGCAGCCGCACGCGTTTCATGGCTGAAAATCATCATCACCAGCAGACCCGAAGTCGATATCCAACACTTCTTTGACAGACTCACCCAGTCATCGTATTTGCGTTATGATTTGGCTACCGATCAAGAGGCCAATCATGATCTGCGAACCTTCGCCCAAAGCAAGTTTAATCTCATCGCCCAACAATGGTATCTCCCAGCGCATTGGCCAGAAGAGTCGCTCTTGAACAGACTTCTCTCTCGGGCAAATGGTCTCTTCATTTTCATCAAGACCCTTGTTCTTGCCCTCGAGGATTGTGAGAACCCCACAGAGTTTTTGAAGGCAACCTCCGAAGAAGCTGGAGCTGGGCTGAAATCCCTATACGGGCTTTACTCACATATCCTCAATTCACACAAAGGGCATAATAATGCCGAATTTAGGAAGGTGATTGGAGTGCTCCTAACGGTGGCTCCATACCGCGCGCTTTGCGATGAGACAATTGCAGAGCTGGCGGGAGTGGAACCAAACCTCGTGAAAAAGTGGGTGGATGACCTCAGCTCGTTGCTATATCGAGATGAAGGGACCAATGGAGGGATTCGTGTCCGGCATTTATCAATTTCAGATTTCCTTGTCAGCGATGACTGTCCCTGCGACTATCGCATCAACCCCCAGGACGCTAATGTGCAGCTGGGAATTGCTTGCCTCAAGACGATGGTTTCCCAACTCCGTTTCAATATCTGCGGGCTCGAAGATTCCCGGCTCGCTAATGCGGAAATCGAAGATCTCCCATCTAGAATCACACAGAACATTTCCGACTGTTTGAAATATAGTTCTCTTTACTGGTCGGATCACCTTTGTTTTACTCCCGACAATCATGATGAGCGGGTGTGGAAATGCTTGGAGATATTCTTTGAAGGAGCGTGCCCATTATTCTGGATTGAAGTATTGAGCATTCTTGGAATGGTGCCGATATGTGCTCCAAGCATTCGCAGGGTGATATCCTGGGCCAAGGTGAGTGCAGCTCCAACTTGTATTCAGGATGATTCTGATTAGCTGTAGGATGGCGATTCGACGCTTTTTAAGAGAATTCAGGACGTCTGCCTTTTCATCATCGTCTTTCGCACCCCCATCATTGACAGCGCTCCGCACACATATCTTTCAACACGACCCTTCTTGCCGTTAGCCTCAACTTTATCAAATACCTTCAGCACCAGCTTTACTAAATCCATCAAGGTGCTGAAAGGGAAATTGTTGTCATGGCCAGCACCGCCATTGGAATGGATTGGACATAGCAAGGGTATCACTTGCGTGAGCTATTCCCCCAATGGGCGGCAGATCATTTCCGGGTCCCGTGACAGAACCATTCGGATTTGGGATGCTGAGACCGGTGTTGTAATTGGTGAGCCCATCAAAGGGCACACCGACACTGTGACATCTGTTGCCTACTCTCCCGATGGGCGGCACTTCATCTCTGGGTCTCACGACAAGACGATTCGAATTTGGGACGCCTGGACTGGTGCTGCAGTTGGCGAACCACTTGAGGGGCATTCCCGGGGTGTGATGTCCGTCGCCTACTCTCCCCATGGGCGCCACATCGTCTCTGGGTCATCGGATAATATGATTCGAATCTGGGATGACGAAACTGGTGCCGCAGTTGGCAACGCTCTGAAGGGGCATTCCTCGTGCGTGACGTCTGTCGCCTACTCCCCCAATGGGCGCCACATCATCTCTGGATCATGGGACAAGACGATTCGAATCTGGGATGCCGAGACTGGTGCTGCAGTTGGCAACCCTCTGAAAGGGCATACCGACTGGGTGCAGTGCGTTGCCTACTCTCCCGATGGCTGCCACATCGTCTCTGGATCTCACGACCACATGATTCGAATCTGGGATGCTGAGACTGGTGCTGCAGTTGGCAACCCTCTGGAGGGGCATACCATGAGGGTGTGGTCTGTCGCCTACTCTCCCGATGGGCGGCGCATCGTCTCTGGATCTTGGGACAAGACGATTTGGATCTGGGATGCCGAAACTGGTGCTGCAGTTGGCAAGCCACTGAGCGAGCATCCCTCAGGTGTGGCGTCCGTCACCTACTCTCCCGATGGGCGCCACATCATCTCTGGATCTGATGACAAGACGATCCGATTCTGGGATGCTGAGACCGGTGCTGCAGTTGGCAACCTTCTGAAGGGGCATACCGAGTCCGTGCAGTCCGTCGCCTACTCTCCCGATGGGCGCCACATCATCTCTGGATCTTGGGACATGACGATTCGAGTCTGGGATGCTGAGACTGGTGCTGCAGTTGGCAACCCTCTGAAGGGGCATACCGAGTGCGTGCAGTCCGTCGCCTACTCTCCCAATGCGCGCCACATCATCTCTGGATCTGATGACAAGACGATTCGAATCTGGGATGCTGAGACTGGTGCTGCAGTTGGCAACCCTCTGGAGGGGACCTGACACCACCTGTCATAAAATGCAACACAGCCACAAATAACTAAAAAGACAGAAAGCGAGTAAACACATCATGCCGAAAGAAACCACAGCGTCA